>WNFP01005271.1_pt1 | contig 10405 bp, 8 predicted proteins | sample 5400201 | NCBI WGS metagenome assembly WNFP01 (sample SAMN13153355, study PRJNA577476) | soil metagenome | isolation source: 115 cm saprolite under Madrone tree | place: USA:California | collected 2016-06-14
AGTCAAGACGGAAAAGATAAGACGACTGCGATTCTGTTTTTTCGCGAGCATCATTTCACCGGCTCTGCCCTGAAGCCGTCCATTTTTGTGGATGATAAAGAAGTGAATCGCCTCTCCAACGGTCGCTGGTTTCTAGTTAGAGTCGAGCCAGGCAAACACAAGCTTCAGTCCAGTGCTAAGAACGAGCCAGCCACTATCGTCGAAGTCGCCTCAGGCGAAACAGCTTATGTGCAGATGGTGATTTTGACCGGCAATTGGCGCGGTGGTGGACGCCTTCTCGCTGTCGATCCGAAGGAAGCGCAGCAACAAGTTGCAAAGCTCAAGCCCCTGGATGAAAAAGAGCACCAGTAACCCTGGCCGCTGATTTTGCCGAGAAGAACTGTCTTCACGCAACATTGAACCGGAAAGCTTAAAAACTTTACGGCTCAACTCAAGTTAAAGGGCGCAAAGGCCTAACCGCTAGTGCGCCTTCTTCTCGTTTTGCAGCTAAACGGGATCTGCATTCAGCGGCTCTCGCCATTCCTTATGGGAATGTGCGCGGTGAAAACTCATCTGCTGCACCCACGCGTCGTATCAATTCGCCAGATACACGTGTAAAATCGGCGCCGTGTTTGAAGTCAAGAACGCGATTCAGGCTTAGTGATTCAGGCAGGCTTCTGATTCCGAAGACGCTGTCCTCCACGCGTGCCGGCAGGAGCCTAGCTGGATTTCTGCACAATACTGTTCGCACGCATGTCCGCGTGTTCAGTGAGGGCATTATCCGTTTTCCCAGTTGGCCAGTCTGTGTCGGTAAAATGCCGTGGAATCTCAACGATTGTTCTCGAAGGGAGCGTGAAGGATGTCGCTGATTCCCCGTTATCTCAGATCGCTCATGCTGATCGGATTGTTCTCTGCTATTTCGCTGGTTGGCCAAACGACGCAGCCGCCCGTCGCGCCGGTGATCGGGCACCGTGAAACGCGCTACGGGACCACCGTGGTCGACAACTATTTCTGGCTTCGCGACAAGTCGAATCCGGAAGTCATCAGGTACCTCGAGCAGGAGAACGCCTACACCGAGGCGATGACCAAGCCCCTAAAGCCCTTCGAGGACGCGCTCTATACCGAGATTTTGTCCCACATCAAACAAACCGATTTGACCGTGCCCGTCCGGCGCGGCGACTATTACTATTATTCGCGCACCGAGGAAGGCAAGCAGTACCCCATCCACTGCCGCAAGAAAGGCAGCCTCGAAGCGAAGGAAGAAGCCCTCCTTGATCTGAACGAGCTGGGCCAAGGCAGAAAGTTTGTCGGGCTCGGAACCTTCTTGGTAAGCGACGACCAGAATCTCCTTGCCTATACGATCGACTACGTCGGTTACCGCCAGTTTAGCCTCTACGTCAAGGACCTGCGGACCGGCGCAACGCTCCCGGATACCATGGAACGCGTCGACAGCGTTGCCTGGGCCGCCGACAACTCCACGCTATTTCTAACCACCGAGGACGAGGTAACCAAACGCGCGAACCGCGTTTGGCGCCACACCCTGGGGCACAAGGGATTCGAACCTCTGTATGAAGAGAAGGATGAGACCTTCTTTATCGGGGTACACAAGACCCGGGACAAGAAGTACTTGCTGCTTTCTGCCTCGAGCACCGACACCACCGAGTTCCGCTATCTGAAGGCCGATCAGGCGCAGTCCGACTTCAGTGTTTTCCTCCCGCGTGAAAAGCAACACCGCTACTTCCTCGACCATCGCGAGAATCTTTTCTATATTCGAAGCAACAAGAACGCAAAGAACTACCAAGTTTCCACCGCGCCCGAAGATAATCCCGATCCGAAAAACTGGAAAATCTTCATCCCACACGACAAAGATGTTCTCGTCGAGAACATTGATCTGTTCCGCAATTTTGCGGTTTCCGTCGAAAAGTCGCAGGCCCTCGACCGCATGCGGATCTTCGACTTCAAGTCAGGGACCTGGCGCGCGATCTCGTTTGCCGAACCCGTCTATTCGGCATTTCCCGGCGACACACCGGAGTATGCTTCAACAACCTATCGCTACGCGTATCAGAGCCTGATAACACCTTCGAGCGTCTTCGACTACGACACCCAGAGCGGCAAGTCCATCCTTCTGAAACAGCAAGAGGTGCCGGGTGGTTACGTTGCGTCTCAGTATGTCTCGGAGCGCCAGTGGGTAACCGCGCGGGACGGCGTCAAAGTGCCCCTCTCGATCGTCTATAAGAAAGGGTTTGCGCGCGACGCCACGCGGCCACTCTTGCTCTACGCCTATGGTTCCTATGGATTCGGCGTGCCTGCGTCCTTTGTGAGTTCGCGGTTAGCTCTGCTCGACCGTGGCCTGGTTTTCGTGATCGCTCACATTCGCGGGGGCAACGATATGGGTGAGCAGTGGCACGACGACGGCAAGCTGATGAACAAGAAGAACACGTTTAACGATTTCATTGACTGCGCCGAGTACCTCATCCAGCAGAAGTGGACTTCCAGAGATCGCCTCCTGATCGAAGGTGGCAGCGCTGGCGGTCTGCTTATGGGCGCGGTGGTCAACATGCGTCCGGATTTGTTCAGGGCCGTCCACCTGGCCGTGCCCTTTCTCGATGTCGTGAACGACATGATGGACCCGTCGTTGCCGCTGACCACGACCGACTATCCGGAGTGGGGCAACCCGAAAGACAAGGCCCCTTACGAATACATCCTTTCCTACAGTCCTTACGACAACCTGCACGCAGCGGCGTATCCGCCCATGCTGCTCACGGAAAGCCTGAACGATAGTCAAGTGGCTTACTGGGAGGCGGCGAAGTTCGTCGCCAAAGCGCGCGTGCTGAAGACAGACCGTAACCCGATCCTCCTTAAGATGAAAATGGATCCCGCCGGCCACGGCGGCGCTTCGGGGCGCTACGACCAACTGCGGGACAGGGCTTTTGAATATGCCTGGATGCTCAGCCAGGTCGGCATTACCAAATAGCGTTCACCGTCGAACAGAAGGCGGGCCCGGCGGACGATCAGGCTCTCAGTTTCTTTTGACTCAGCGCAGTCCCCAACTCTCGTGCTACCACACTCATTCAATTGCACTTAAGTTTACTATTGACAAACGTCCAGATCTGGGGTATGGTTGCGCGTGTTATCTCGAACAAAGCCGCGACCAGGCAGCCTCCCTAACTCCTTTAGATTCCGCACTTCCGCGACACCTCGCATTTTGCACCATTTTGGTGCAAATAAGTCCTTTACAATCTGCACTTACAGACACCCCACCTGCAACTCCTTTAGAATCAGCACTTACGAAAAAAACGGGGGAGGGGGGTGTCTCCGCTTGCTCAGGGCCTATGTGTCTCTGTGTCCCTGCCTGCCCCGACCTTGTCGGGGTGGCAAATCCCATGTTCTCAGCAGCTTGCAGCCTCTCGTACCTCTCTTTGCGCTCTTTTCCGCGCTCCCATCCTTTGTTTTCAGCAACTTAGAGCCTCTTTCTGCAAAACACCCGGGTGAGGGGTACCCAACACCTCCGCTCCGAGCTTCGTTTCCCCGTCACATGCGCCACGTGGCGCCTCTATCCCCTGTCGCCTCACTCGATTGCGCCATGATTTCCCCACTATGCATTCTGCTGCTTCTTTGCGGGGCGCTCTTGCTTGCCTCTACCGCTCTCGCGCAGACCAAGCCCAAGGTCACATCCATGGCCGCGCAGATCGTCATCGCCCACGTGACCGTCATCAATCCCGGCGCCGCTTCCGTGCATCCCGACTCCCTTGTCGTGATCAACGGAGATCACATCACCTTCGTCTCGCACTCGGTCGCCGTGCCGCTCGCCAAGAACACGCGCGTTATCGACGGCCGCGGCCAATTTCTTATCCCCGGATTGTGGGACATGCATGTGCATTCCGCTTTCGGCGATTGGTTCCCTGGCGGCCGCGACGTTATTCTTCCCCTCTTCATCGCCAACGGCGTCACTGGCGTGCGCGACATGGGTGGAGATCTTCCCGTGCTTTTTGCATGGCGCAAGCAAATCGCTGACGGCAAAATCATCGGCCCGCGCATGATTATTTCCGGGCCGATGCTGGACGCCCTTTTGCCGGACGGCAAGCTGCGCTTCCCCAGCTCCATCGCGGTCACCACGCCGGAGAGTGCCGTCGCGGCCGTCGATTCGCTCAAAGCGCAAGGCGTGGACTTCATCAAGGTGCAGTCCGTAATTTCTCACGACGCCTATCTCGCCGCCGCCGCCGAAGCGCACAAGGTCGGCTTGCCCATCGTCGGCCACGTGCCGGACAAAGTTCGCATCGCGGAAACTATCGCCGCGGGACAAAAAAGCATCGAGCACCTGATGGGCAGCTTCGAGGGCTGCTCCACCGAAGAAGACAAATTCATCCGCGGCGAAGGCGATCTAAAACTGTTGCTCGCCACGCAAGACCAACAAAAATGCGATGCGCTCATTCGCGCGCTCGCGAAAAGCCAGACTTGGCAAGTGCCCACGCTGGCCTGGCAACGCGGCGGCACTTTTCTCGACCAACGCGACCTGAAGCATGATCCGCTCGATAAATATGTTCCGGCATATTGGCGCGAAGTGACCTGGAAACGCTTCACGGATGAAATGATGCCCGGCCTCCTTCACGATCCGCTGCAACTGCGCCAAAAATATTTCGCGGCCAATCTGCAAATGGTGGGAGCACAGCACCGCGCCGGCGTTCCGTTCCTGGCCGGGACCGACACCGCGCCCGGCGTCTACATCATGCCGGGATTCAGCCTGCATGATGAACTGGCTAATTTCGTCGAAGCGGGCTTCACGCCGATGGAATCGCTGCAAACCGCGACGAGTCTGCCGGCCAAATTTCTAGGAATGGAAAGCAGCTACGGCTCGGTGGAAACGGGAAAGATCGCGGACCTGGTCTTGCTCGCCGCCAACCCGCTGGAAGACATTCACAACACGCGGAGGATTACTGCGGTAATCGCCAACGGCCGCCTCTACGATCGCGCCGCGCTCGATCGCATGCTCAAGCAAGTCGAATTGGCGGCCAAGCGCAACGGCGCGCAGGCGCGCACTAATTTCAGAACAGGCGCCATTTCGACTTTTTCTTCACGCACAGGCACGTCGGCGAATACTCCGGAGCGACGACCGTGACATGGTTCGGCAAATCGTATGTCACTTCCGCGGTGAGCTGCGCGGATGTCTTGGACTTGTCGATGCGATATTCATATTCCACGGTCAGCGGCAGCGGGTTCTCGGACTGGTTCGCCGCGAAAGTCCAGGAGCACAAATTTTCTTTCGCCGCGCTGACCAGCGCCGGCGGCCCCGCCGCCGTATCCGTAAAGCCGAAGCGGCCGTCTTTGTACACCAGGATTTTCAGCGTCACTTTTCCGTGTACTTTTTCCTGCCACGCCACTTCCGGATAACTGGGCGCCTGAAAATGCGTCACGCGCGGCAACTCCGCCATGGGGGCATCGGCAAACAGAAATAGCGAACAAAGGAATGCGAGAAGGGTGTCCATTCCTGACCTCCAACTTTTCTCTGCGAACTCTTCGCGGCGGCTTCCCTGTTGCGTTCACGTCCGCGCCGAAGCGTGGCCGCGCCGCGCTCCGAAAAACTCTTTCATTTCCTGGTGCGATCCTTCAGCAGGTTTTTCAGCTCGCTCATGAATTCCTGGACGTCCTTGAAATCCATGTACACGCTCGCGAATCGAACATAGGCGACTTTGTCGAGTTTTTTCAGGCGCTGCATAATCATTTCGCCGATTTCCGTAGTTGTCAGCTCGCGCTCGGTGGCTTCGTGCACCACGCCTTCGATTTCGTCGACGATGCCTTCGAGCTTGGGCGTGGGCACCGGCCTTTTCTCGCAGGCTTTCAGCAAACCCTGCAAAATTTTCTGGCGCTCGAAGCGTTCGCGGCGGCCGTCCTTCTTGATGACCATGTAAGGAATTTCGTCGATACGCTCGTAGGTGGTGAAGCGGCGTCCGCATTTCAAACATTCGCGGCGGCGGCGAATGGTGTCGCCGCTGCGGCCTTCGCGCGAATCAATCACCTTGTCGTCGACGTGCGCACAGAACGGGCATTTCACTCGGTGGACTCTCCCGGCCGGGTTCGCTTGCCGCCGCTGCTCCCGACGATTTCCTTGTCGACAATCTCGTCCTCGTGCTTGGCGATCTCCCGCAATTGGCCGAGCGACCAACCCTCGTGGATCAGCAGGGGAACACCCAGCACGCTGCAGATGGCAAAGGAAATCAGCCATAAGACGACGGCGGCAGCAACGGCCGGCTCTCTTTCTACTCCAAAGATCGCGGTGTACGCAATGATGGAGCCTGCCTGCGAGCCGCCGCCCACTCCGGGGACTTGCACGGCGGAGCCCACCAGGGTGAAAGCCAGCACCAGCATGGCGTCGCTCAAAGAGATGCCGGCGAGTTTTCCGCCAAAACTATGCGACACCCACAAATACACCAACAGCACCAGAAACCAATGGGCCGTTGAGTATAGAACTGCCAACGCCAGTTGGCCCCAGGTGCGGATGGTTTGCACGCCGCGGGCAAACCCCAGGACGATTCGCGCAAACTTTGCTTTCCAGGAGTGCACCGCGATGACCACTCGTAGACGCCGCTCGAGCAGGGCGGTGCCGTGCAAGCGCAGATACACGAGTACGGCGACTCCCATGATGACGCCCGCAAATAGCACCGAGCCGGTGGTCTTTGCCGCGGTCTGCAATGCGCCGGCGGTCTGGCCTTCCGGCGCATGCGACTGATAGAGGAAAAGGCCGATGGCAGCAATGACCGCCGCGCTGGCGGTATCGAATAACCGCTCAAGCACGTAAATTCCGAACATGTCCGCGATGGGCAGCTTTTCCTTGCGGGCGAGGAGCAGCGGGCGGACAGGTTCGCCGGCACGGCCGAGCAGGAAGACGGCGGCAAATCCGGCGAGGGTCATATCATAAATATTCCAGAAATGCGAAGAGCCGAGGTTGCGCTGGAAAATTTCCCAGCGAAGAGCGCGCAGGGCGTAGCAGCTGTAGATGGCGACGACGGAAAAGGCGAGAAGAAAAAGATTGGCGTCGCGCAAGGCGTGGAGAAGCTTTGCGCCACTAAAATCGCCGAAGTGAAAGAGGCCGCGCGCGCGGTAGGCAACAAATCCCAGGACACCGAGCCCAACAGCTGCGACTAAGAACTTCCTCGAAGAAGCACGCATGAGCTTGCCAGCCTACTGGCGGCAAGGATAGGCGTCAAGCCGATGAAAGCAGCGGTAATGGATCAGGTTTGCGGGTACACGCGGGGGCGCCAGGACAATCCGAAATGTGGGGAATTTTTCCTGTTGACATGCCACAGGTCTTTCGCAATACTCCTGTGGTCACGCCACAGGAGGCGGCATGCCTGGTGAGAAATCAGAAATTCTTCAGGGCACGCTGGACTTGATGGTCTTGAAGACGCTGGCATCCATGGGACCTTTGCATGGCTACGGAATTGCGCGGCGCATCGAACAAATCAGCGAAGAAGCCTTGCAGATCAATCAGGGCACTATTTATGCCTCGCTGGTTCGCCTGGCGCAGAGAGGCTGGATTTCGGGGGCCTGGGGCACGTCGGACAACAACCGAAAAGCCAAATTCTATTCCATCACGAAAACCGGACGTAAGCAGCTCTCTTCCGAAGCGAGGAATTGGGAGCGCGTCTCCACGCTGATTGGCCGCGTGCTGCGCATCGCGGAGCGAGGATAACGCAATGTTGGCGTGGATAAGAACGCTGGCTTCGCAAACCCGCGCGTGGCTTTGGCCGCGCCAGGCAGATGAAGACTTCGATCAGGAGCTTGCGGCCCATCTCGATTTGCTCGCGGAAGAAAATGTCCGCCGAGGGATGTCGCCCGAAGGAGCGCAACGCGCCGCGCGCATGCGGTTGGGCGGGCACACACAGCTTAAAAAAACCAATCGCGAACTCCGCGGTTTGCGGCCCGTCGAAGTATTTTTGCAGGACACGCGCTACGCGTTGCGTATGCTGCGTAAGAATCCGGGCTTCACGTGCGTCGCGGTGCTCACGCTGGCCCTGGGCATCGGCGCGAACACGGCGATTTTCAGCGTGGTGTATGCCGTGCTTTTGAAGCCGCTGCCTTATACGAATCCCGATCAATTGTTCACTGCGTTTCAGGCCAACAAGCAGCAGGGAATTGCGGAGGCAGGCTGCTCGTATCCGAACTTCGAAGAGTGGCGGGCGCAGAATCACGTTTTTAGTGAACTGGCGGGAATTGTGGCCCACCAGCTGACGCTGACGGGCGGCGGCGACCCTACCGTTGTGAAAACGTCCGTCGTGACGCCGGAGCTTTTTGCACTTCTGGACGTGAAACCGCTAGCGGGGCGCATCTTTTTCCCCGCGGACGGCAAGCGGGGTGCGCCGCCCGTGGCGCTCCTGAGCGAAGACGTGTGGCGCGGCCGCTTCGCAGCAGATCCGAAGATCACCGGAAGTTCCATTCACCTGGACAATCGCGCGTTTACCGTCATTGGAATCATCCCAGCGGCCTTCCGCACTCCGCTTTTCAACACCAAGCAGGAAGTGTGGATTCCCCTGGTTCAGGATCCGCTCTTTGGCACCTTCATGCCGCAGCGCGGAACGCATTTGCTACCGGTTGTTGTACGGCTGAAGCCGGGAGTTTCCGTGCAACAGGCGCAGGCGGAAGTGGACACCATCAGTGAGAGGCTGGCCCGGGAATTTCCCGCGGAGAACCGTGGGTGGACGATCCGTCTTGTGCCGCTGCAGAAAGAGATTGTGGGAGACGTGCGAACCGCGCTGCTGGTGCTCCTGGGCGCGGTAGGCCTGGTGTTGCTGATCGCTTGCACCAATATCGCCAACTTACTTCTGACGCGCGCGACGTCTCGCTCGAAAGAGATGGCGATTCGGACCGCCCTGGGCGCGGGGCGCGCTCGAATTATCCGCCAGTTGCTCAGCGAGAGCGCAGTGCTCGGTGTGCTTGGGGGAGTGGCAGGCATAGCTCTTGCGTACTGGGGCGTGCAAGCTTTGAGCTCGCTGCTGCCGTCGAGTTTGCCGCAGATGAACCCGATTCGCGTCGACTATTTTGTCCTGGGTTTTGCGGTTTTCCTCTCGGGCATCGCCGGAGTGGCCTTTGGCCTGGTTCCGGCCATGTTCGCGGCCAATACCGAACTACAGAACAACCTTCGCGAAGGCGCCCGCTCCGGAGAAAGCCGCAATCGCCGCCGTGCGCGCAGTTTCCTGGCGGTCGCGGAAATTTCGCTTGCCATGGTCTTGCTGGTGACGGCCGGTTTGCTGTTACGCAGCTTCGCCAGGCTCACCTCGGTCAGCCCCGGGTTTGACACCCAGCACATCATCGAGGCGGATGTCTCCCTTCCACAATTCAAGTATCCCAAGCCGCAGCAGTGGGCGGCCTTCTCCGAAGAATTGCTTGCGCGAATCCAGTCAGACCCAGGGTTGCAGGATTCGGCTGTGGTGGTCCCCCGCCCGATCACGGACGGCAAGGTCAAGCTGCCGTTTGATATCGCAGGTAACGCACCTTCGTCTGCGGGCGCGTCCAGAACTGCCAGCTATGTTTCCGTCAGTCCGGATTATTTTCGCGTCATGGGGATTCCGCTGCTGGCCGGGCGCTTGTTCAACCAGCACGATGTCTTCTCCGCTCCGCACGTTTCGATCATCAGCGAAGCTATGGCGCGCGTTTATTTCCCCACTCAAGATCCCCTCGGCAAGCAGATCACCTTTGGTTTTGACCCCAGCGGCGGAGACGCAACTCGCGAGATCGTCGGAATCGTCGGCGATGTGCGCGACGTTTCCCTCGGTCAGATCCCGGGGCCGATGATGTACGTGCCGTACGGCCAGGGTCCTTTTTGGGGGGCGAATTTGGTGGTCAAGAGCGCTCTGAGCACCGCTGCGGTAGCCGCTGCCATTCGGCAGGAAGTGCAGAAGATCGATAAAGATCTGCCGGTCACGGATATCGCCAGGATGCCTGACCTGATCAACGCTTCGGTGGCGCAGCCCAGGTTTCGCGCCTTCTTGCTCGGCTTGTTCGCGGCCATGGCGCTGGTGCTTGCCGCTACCGGAATCTTCGGCGTGATTTCCTATTCGGTCTCGCGTCGGACCAACGAGATCGGCATCCGCGTGGCACTGGGCGCCTCGCGCAGCACAATTCTGAGCATGATCTTGCGGGAAACTCTACTCCTAGCCTGCGCTGGCCTTGCCGTGGGGCTCCCCTGCGCGCTCGCGGCTTCTCACCTTGTCGCCCACATGCTCTTCAACGTCTCCGCCAATGACCCCGCCACGCTGGCCGCCGCTGCCCTTGCACTCGCTGCGGTGGCAACCCTCGCCGGATGTATCCCCGCGCGGCGCGCCACGCGCGTCGATCCTATAGTCGCATTGAGATACGAATAGTCGTTGGCGCTGGGGACCCGTCGGCGTCGGCGCAATCGAGCTACATCGACAGACGGAGCCGACGGCAAACG
>WNFP01016846.1_pt1 | contig 10405 bp, 6 predicted proteins | sample 5400201 | NCBI WGS metagenome assembly WNFP01 (sample SAMN13153355, study PRJNA577476) | soil metagenome | isolation source: 115 cm saprolite under Madrone tree | place: USA:California | collected 2016-06-14
GAATATGAACATCCCCTCCGGTGGCATCAGCGATGTTGAACGCATCGAAATGCAGTATCCGTTTTTGTACTTCACTCGCAATTTTCACCTGGATGGCGGCGGCGCCGGGAAATTCAATGGCGGAACCGGAAGCTTTCGCATTTACATGATCTACGGCTCACAAGATTGCAGTGTGAGCTACCGTCCATACAGTCGTCTCCCGGAAGGCGTCGGTCTTTTTGGTGGGAATCCCGCCGGAATCGGCGGAATCCGCGCGGTTTACGAAACTGCCGGCGCTTCGCTGATGGAGCGTTTGAAGAGCGGGCAATATTCCATCCAACCGGATCAAATCGAGAGCGGCAACTGGGGAACGGTCGCCCACCCGGCCGAAATCAAAGGTAGAGTAAACCTTCCCGAGTACACGATTGTGGCTGACTTCGTTGCCGGCGGCGGTGGCTATGGAGATCCTCTCGAGCGCGAACCTGACGCGGTGGCGAAAGACGTTAGGCGAGGCATTGTTTCACCTCGTATCGCGTCGGAAATTTATGGCGTTGTGTTGAGTCAAGATTCCCCAGCCCCGGATAATACTGCGACCCTGAAGCGACGAAAGGAGATTCGGGAAGAGCGAATGCAGGAAGGCAAACCTTTTTCCGGGGCCACATCCAGTTTATCCGACGCCGTCAGCAGATCGACGGCTTGGCAACAAATTATTAAATTTCACGAGTATCTTGCCATTGCAAGAAATGGCAAAACCGAGGCGATCCGCTGTATCCGTTGCGGACATCTCTTTTGTCAAAAGCACGAGAACTACAAGCTTTACGCACTGCGCCGCGAACGTAACCTTCATGATCTGGCGCAAAGTCTTGTGCCGTCCGGCGAGTTCTATTTAGGCGGCTACTTGGAATATTACTGTCCCGGTTGCGCGACGCTTCTCCAGGTCGATAGCTTTTGCGACGCATTTCCAAACTCGAAAGAGCCACTGTACGACTTCTACCAAGAGCCGTAGCGCGACGGAGCCGCAACCAAAAGTAAGAATTTTGACCACGAAGCACACGAAGAGCACGAAGGAAGAACAAAATTTTAAGATTCGATGCCCTCTTCGCTGTCCGGTCTTCGTGTCCTTCGCGACCTTCGTGGTGAGAAAGTATTTCGTCGAATGCCGAACGGCCGTCAGAAAATTTGTCCAAGCTGCGAAAACTTGCAAGTATGGTAGTACAAAAGGGGGAAAGACAACATGGCACCGAAAGCGCAGTACATTATCGGCGTGGATACCGGTGGTACGTTCACCGACGTCGTCGTGATGGGTAACGATGGCGATGTTTGGACGGCCAAGGCATCCACCACGCCGGACGATTTTTCCCGCGGCGTTATGGATGCCGTGGCGGAGGCGGCGCAGACTGTCGGCATTGAAACGTCGGAACTGCTCGGCCAAACCACGCTATTCAAACATGGCAGCACCGTAGCGACCAACGCGCTGATCACGCACAGTGGTTGCAAAGTTGGTTTCATTACGACCAAGGGCTTCGAAGATACCACCGAGATCATGCGCGCCATCGGGCGGGTGGACGGGCTGTCTGCTGACGAAATCAAGCATGTTACGTGGATCACCAAGCCGGAACCCTTCGTTCCGCGCGAGCGCATCATCGGCGTGCGTGAGCGCATGGATTACCTGGGCAACGAGATCGTTCCGCTCAATCGCGCCGATGTGATGGAGGCGATCCGGCGGCTCATTGAAGAGGACAAAGTCGAAGCCATCGCCGTCAGTCTCATGCACGCCTGGGCCAATCCGAAACACGAAGAAGAAATTCGCTCCCTCACCTCCGAAGCCGACCCGCATAGAAAAGTGTACTGGTCCTTCGGGAGTTCACTCTCCCAAGTCGCCGGCGAATATGCGCGCGCCAACACTGCCGTCTTGAACAGTTACTTGGGCCCTACGGTGGAGCGCTACTTAAAAGGACTTGAATCAAAGCTTCAGAGCGGTGGGCTCAACGGACCTCTACTCATCATGCAAGGAAACGGCGGCGTTGCCCATCGCGAACATATGAGCGCCATCGCGAACCTTCAGTCCGGCCCTGCGGGTGGCATGATCGCCTCCGCTTATGTTGCAGGGCTTCTCAACCACAAAAACGTCATCACCACCGATATGGGCGGGACAAGCTTCGACGTGGGGCTCATCACCGAAGGCTACTGGCGCTACGCGCAGGAACCCATCGTGGAGCGCTTCCGGATGCTGCAGCCCATCATCGATATCGAGTCCATCGGTGCAGGCGGCGGCACCATCGCGCAAGTGGAGCTGGAAACCGGCAGGCTCCTGGTTGGACCGCGCAGTGCGGGCGCGAGCCCCGGGCCGGTCTGCTACGGCGCCGGCGGCGAACAGGTGACCGTCACCGATGCGGACCTTGCGCTCGGGATCATCGATCCGAATTATTTTCTCGGCGGTAGAAAGACTCTGAACAAGGAAAAGGCCCTGAAGGCGATCGAAGAAAAAATCGCCCGCCCCTTAAAATTAAAAGTGCACGAAGCAGCGGCCGGGATTTACGACATTGTCAATGCAAAAATGTCGGATCTCATCCGCCGCCAAGTCGTTCGCACCGGCTACTTGCCGGAAGAGTTTGTCATTTACGCCTTCGGCGGCGCTGGACCGGTCCACGCCGCTGGCTTCGCCGCGGAACTGGGAATCAAGCAAATTTACATTTTCGCTACGTCGCCGGTATTCTCTGCGTTCGGCGCGGCGGCTGCCGATGTCATTCGCACGCGCGTGATGAGCTGTCAATACATCCTGCCGGCGGATCCGGCTGTCGTGAACCAGCGGCTCGACGCGATCGAGTCGGAAATGAAAACCGCCATGACCGGGGAGGGATTCAAACCCAACCAAGTAGAGTTCCGCCGTTTCTTCACCATGCGCTACCGGCGTCAAACCGCCGGCGTTGAAATGCCTGGGAGCTGGGACCACTTCAACGCGAAGCGCATGACGGAAATGCAGAGCGCCTTCGAGAAAAAGTATGAGGAGCTCTATGGCGTCGGGGCGGGTTATACAAAGGCGGGCATCGAGATTAGTGAGATCCGAGTCGACGCGGTGGGCAAAGTCGCCAAGCCGCGGCTCAGCGCAAGCCGTAAAAGGAAGAGCGACATAAAGGCTGCGCGCAAAGGCAAACGGGGGGTCTTTTTCACCCGGCCCGACCGGAAATTCATCGACACGCCGGTGTATGACTACGAGCGGCTCGGCGTGGGCGCGGTGGTGAAAGGGCCGGCGGTAATTGAGTTGCCTTTTACCACAACATTGGTGCCGCCTGATCACAAAGTCACGGTGGATCCGTTTATGAATTTGGTGATGCAAGTGCCGTGACCATCACCCCAAGGAGCACGCATGACTCTGTTACTCAGTAACGAGGAAATTGACAGCATATTGGATGTTTCGATGGTTCTCGATGCCGTCGAAAAATCGCAGCGCGCCATGGCGATATCGGAGGCGCTGAGCAGCCCGCGCGTGGATACGCTGGCGCCCACGACGACTGGCGAAGCTGCCGGCACCTACGGCTTGAAGACGATGTCTGGACTATGGCCGGAAGCCGGTGTCGCCGCGTTGCGAATCAATAGCGACGTGCTGGTTTGGCCGACGGTAGCAGGCAACGTGCGCCGCGATCGCTTGCCGTCCCCCGCCGGACGATGGAACGGGCTGGTGATTCTTTACAGCATGAGCACGGGCGAGCCCTTGATGATTTCTCCGGACGGTTACATCTCGCGCCTGCGCGTCGGCGCGACTAATGGACTGGCGGCGCGCTATCTCGCGCGCGAAAATTCCCATGTCATGGCGCTCCTCGGTACTGGCTGGCAAGCCGGCGGACAACTGATGGCCCATTGCGCGGTGCGGCCCATTGAAAAGGCAAAAGTCTTCAGTCCCAATCCCGCCAACCGCGAAAAATTTTGCCGTGAGCTACAGTCGCGGGTGAAAGCGCGGCTGGTCGCCGTCGAGTCGGCCGATGCGGCAGTCAAGGATGCAGACATTGTCGTGACCGGAACAAACTCCATGGAGCCGGTGCACAGAAAAGAGTGGCTCCGTCCTGGCGTGCACTACAGCGCCGTCAAAGTTCAGGAAATGGATCAAGCGTTTTTGGAAGCCATCGATCTTGCTTTCATGTTCTCGAAAAATCCCACGACCACGAGGCCGCAATTGGTAAAACTGGATTCGGTCAAATCGCCCGAATCTTCCACCGGTTGGTGGCAAAACCGCGAAGGTGCTTTCTGGCACAAACTCGGCGAACTGCCGAATCTGTTTACCGGCAAGGCCAACGGCCGGGAGAACGAGAACCAGACGACCGCCTTTGTCAATAATGTCGGCCAGGGACTTCAGTTCACCGCTGTCGCGAAACGAGTTTACGACGAAGCCAGAGCCAAAGGCGTGGGACGCGAGCTGCCCACCGAGTGGTTCACCCAGGATGTCCATCCTTGATCGGAGGGGCCTATGAGACGCATCGTTTATCGACTGATCATTGTCTTATCGATTTTTTACGTGGCTCGCTCTACCGCTTTGGCTCAGCCCATGCGCATCGCCGTTGGCGCGGCCAGCGTGTCGTCACTGCCTACCTGGGTCGCGCACGATGCCGGCTATTTCGCTCGCGAAGGAGTGCCCGCCGAGTTGATCTACATCCGCGGCGGGCCGCAAACGATGTCGGCGCTGGTGAGCGGCGAAGTGCCCTTCGTACAGATCTACGGCGGCGCGCTCGTCGCTGCGGGTTTGACCGGAGTCGATACCGTGCGCGGTAAAAAAATCGGCATCAGCACATTCGGCTCGGCTACGGACTTCGCGTTGCGGCTGGCGCTGAAAAAGTGGGGGCTCAAAGCGGACAGCGAGGTCAGCATCCTGCAGATGCGTGGCGTCCCGGAGATTTTGCCGGCGATGGCCTCCGGTGCCCTCCACGGCGGCGTGATGTCTCCACCGACCAACATGATGGCGATTCGAGCCGGCTTTAAAGAGCTCGCCTATCTGCCGCAAATCGGCATCTCCTTCCAGCACACCAGCCTAGCGACGACCAGACGATATATCGAGAGAAACCGTGCCACAGCGCTTAAGGTGTTGAGGGCTTACAACGCCGCTATCGAGCGGATCAAAGCCGACAAAGCTTTCACCCTGAAAACTCTTTCCAAGTATATGAGCACCTCGGACACTGTGGTTTTGGATTACAGTTATAACGTTGGTCAGCCACTGTTTAAAACGCCGCCTTACCCGACGCTCGAAGGGATTCAGGCTGCGCTCGACTTCCTGGCTGAAAAAGAGCCCAAGGCAAAGCAGTTCCAGCCAAAAGATTTTGTTGATCTTTCTTTGTTGCAGGAAATCGAGAAAACGATGGCTGCCGAAAAGCGAAAGAGCTAACTCATTTCGAGGTGAGAAGAATGGCTGTCAGGAAACAGAACATCGATCCGGTTCGCTACGAAATGTTTTTACACCGATTATGGGCCATTGGCGAAGAAGGGCGCATGACCTTACAACGGGTCACCGCCTCGCCCATCGTTTCGCAGGGCGGCGAGTGCATGAGCTCCTTCTATGACGAAAAAGGCATCATGGTTCTCGCCTGCTCCGGACATTTGCGCTTCGCCGCGGCGACTTCCGACGCCATCAGAAGCCTCATGCAGCGGTTCAGCGAAACGCCGGGCTTTCACGACGGCGACCAGTTCTTCTTTAACGATCCCTACGTCGCCGGATCGCACACCTACGACATGATGATCGTTAAACCGATTTTCTATCGCGGCGATTTAATTGCCTGGACCGCTACCAGCACCCATACGGCGGACACCGGCGGGGTGCTGCGCGGCGGTGCCTACGAGATTTTTCACGAAGGAATCTGCGTCCCCGGGCTCAAGATCGTGGAGCATGGAGAATTCCGGGAGGACGTATTTCAAACCCTCACCGGAATGTGTCGCGACCCACAATACGTCGGCCTCGATCTCAAGGCGATGATCGCGGGCAACAACATCTGTGCCAAGCGTTATCTAGGCTTGGTTGAAAAATTCGGGCTGAGATTCGTGCAGCTGGCCGGCGAGAAGATGATCGAAGACTCGGAGAGCAAGTCCCGCGCCAAGCTCAGGTCGATGCCCAATGGGACCTGGGTGACGCGCCAATACGTCACGACACTCGATCGCAAGACACGAAAATCAGTGGCGCAGCAACTCTACTGTACCATGACGAAGAAAGACGCCGAGCTTCATTTCGATTTTACCGGAACAAGTCCGCAAACGGATACGGATCACAACTCGACCTTGCCCAGCACTGTGGCGCACATTGCGCTGGCGCTCACGAACACCCTTTTTTGGGACGTGCCCTGGAGCGACGGCAAGATGCGTCCGGTGAAAATCAACGTCCCGGAGGGGACGATACTCAACTGCAAATATCCGGCGGCCTGTGGCGCCGCGCCGCGTATCGGCAACGTGTTGGTCTCCACGGTTTGCGAAGGCGTCGCCAAGATGATCTACGCGTCGGCACGCTACGATGACGTCAACGCCTCGACCACGGGCAATTTAGAGTTCGTCGGCGGCCCGGGATATTTCTACGGTGGCCACACACGGGAAGGGATTCCAGTCGCGCAGGGACTTTACGATATTCACGGCTCCGGGATGGGCGCCGCCCCGCACCGCGATGGCGTAAACACCGGCGGCCACATGAATATCCCCTCTGCCGGGATAAGCGACATTGAGCGCATCGAGATGCAATATCCCTTTCTCTATTTCACCCGCTCGCACAATTGTGACGGCAGCGGCTTCGGCCAGTATCGCGGCGGTATGGGTAGCTACCGCATCTACCTGATCTATGGCTCGAAGGATTGCAGCGTTGATTATAAACCTTACGGCGGTGTCGCTCAGGGTGGCTTCGGCCTCTCGGGCGGCTATCCAACCGGCATCAGTGCCAACCGGGTGATGATTGAAGCGGGTTTGGAAATGCTCGACAAAGTCAGAAAAGGCGATCATCCAACGGGCCAGGCGATGCGCGCCGCGGAGTGGGGCAAATCTTTTCTTCCGGCGGGCGTGCCGGAGCGTACACCTCTCCCTGAAGGAAGTTTGCTTGTAGATTACGTGGCGGGCGGTGGCGGCTTCGGCGACCCCATCGACCGCCGTCCCGAAGCCGTATTGAAGGATTTTGGCCGCGGTTGGGTCAGCCGCGAAACAGCCGACCGGATCTATGGGGTGATCTTGAGTGGCGACGGGAAAAACGTCGACGCCGCCGCGACCGAACGGCGCCGCCAAGAGATCCGTGAATCTCGCAAGCAGAGCACTGCGCCGGTTTCCGGAAAGAGCGCCGGGCTTTCAGCAACTGTGGGTGACGGCTGGCGGCAAGCGTTGCGATTCCACGCTGCCTTGGAGATGAGCACGAACGGCAAACAAAAGGTGATACGCTGCAGTCGCTGCGGCCACGTATTTTGCGACGCCAGGGAAAATTACAAGCTCTACGCCCTGCATCGCAACGTGCACTTAAGAGAAATCATGCCGCCGCTTCCCACGGGCGAACCTTATATCGGCGAATATCACGAGTACTTTTGCCCAGGCTGCGCCACCCAGCTGCAAGTCGACCTTTTCGCTCCGAGCTTAGGCGGTGATCCGATCTTGTGGGATACCAGGATTCAGTAAGAGAATCGCGTACGGAAGGTGCGACCGTAGAGAACCTAAAGAAAAACCCGAAATACAAACCTGCACGCGACACGACGCTTGATGCGAGATGTGGTTTCCGGAATAAAATCCTAAAAAGACCTCATTTCTTCCTGTACAGCCCATCGATGTAGCCGCTCTGATCCAGCTCGCGAATAAAGCTCTGGTCGGCGAAGTCCTCGGGCTTGGCCGGCTTTCCCTTGGCCTCACTGGCTAGAATAGTTTTTAGCCCCTCGAGGGACGGGTACTGCTTCTTCGGCAGAACCGACTCGTTGAGAAGGTTTTCATAGCTTTTTTCTAAGATATCCCGTTCTACGTTGCCGCCGAAATACTTCGCCAGCACTTTGATCGAGGTTTCTCTATCCGTGTAGATTCGGTGCACCGCGTCCACCTGCGATTTCACATAGCGTCTGACAACGTCGGCGTGTTCGCGAATATATTTTCTCGTCGTGGCGGCGCTCGTATGTTGGTAGACCAACCCGAGCTTGGGCAGATCCGCCAAGATCGTCATCCCCTTTTTTTCCGCGATGATGCTCGCAGGGGGGTTGATCACCGTAGCTTGCACTCGCCCTGTTAGAACGGCGGCAACGCGATCGGGAGTACTGCCAATTTGCACAATCGTGACATCTTTCCCCGGGTTCAAGCCGATTTTCGATAAAGCAAACCGAGCAATGAAATCCGATGAGGAACCGAAGCGGCTGATAGCCACGGACCCCCCTTTAAGTTGTTCCGGAGTTTTGATGTCCGGCCGAGCCATCAAATAGTAGTTTAGAGAAGTGACGCCTGCCGCGACGATGACCGCGTCGGAGCCTGACAGAACGCTGTTGACTACGGCTGATCCCGCCACCTGACTGAGGGGGGTGTCTGCCGAAATCAAGGCCATGACCGCTGTCGTCCCGCCCGTGAAATAGACAAGTTGTACGTCCAGTCCATTCTTCTGAAAAATGCCGGCTTCTTTCGCAACCCAGGCCGGCATCTGGTCTCCGCTGATCGCGCTGTAGCCGACGTTGAGCTTGGTCAGTTGGGCCAGGGCAGGATTGTTGCCAAATGGCGACAGGGCCATTAGGAACAGCACCAAGGCAAAGATACCTGGTTTTATCATCGTAGTTTCTCCTCCTGCCCTAGTAACAAACAATTGATGGCCGTGTCTCGCAACTCATGATCTATCCCCTTGCAGCGTACAGGTTTGTCGCAAGACGATCAATTGTGCCTTGTTCCAATACGTTAAGCGCTAATAAACATGAATTGGGCTTTCGCTTGACTGAAAACGAGCGCTGAATTAAGCATGACAGGCTATCGGCCCGATATCTCATGAGCGTTACTATCCGGAGGTGAAATGAAAAAGCTTGGATTGGCCCGACGGTCACTCATTGCAACCCTTCTTGTTTTCCTTGCATCACAAGATCTTCCGGCCCAGGAGAGTCGCATTACCATCGGTCTCACGACTCGCATCGGAACTACTGGACTTCCGTTTATCATTGCAGAAGAAAAAGGCATCTTTAAGGCAGAAGGATTGGACGCCGTGATTGTCATCATGCAAAACCAAGTTGTCGTCAACGGCGTAGTTGCGCGACAGGTGGATTATGGAGGAACCTTCTCGAACATGGTCGGCGCAGCTTTGGCGGGCCTCCCCGTGCGCATCGTCATGTCAGTCATGGAGGGCTCTGACCACTACCTCGTAACCGCCCCACACATTAAGAGAGTCGAAGATCTCAAGGGCAAAAAATTCGGCATCAGCAGCTTCGGCGGCACGCCCCACAGCGAAGCGATCATGATCTTAAGAAAGTACGGTCTGAATCCGGAGAAAGATGTTACATTTCTCCAGATCGGCGGCAGTTCCGCCCGTTACATGGCCCTAGACAGCGGCTCCATCGACGCCGCCATGCTCGTGCCGCCTTTCAATAAGCTCGAGAAGAAGCGCGGCTTCAACGAGCTTCTTTCGTTTAACGAAATCATGAGCATCCCGCTGGGCGGCTTGGCGGTCCACACACAGAGGATGAAAGAGAAGCCGGATGAAATCGTCAAGATGATCAAGGCCATGCTCAAATCCATCGATTACATTCGCACTCGCAAGAACGACATCCTTTCGATCATGGACACTAAGTGGGGAATCAAGGACGCGGATATCAGAGAAGGCATTTACCGGGACATCATCGGTCTTTACAGCCACACTGGCATCGCTTCCGACGAAACCATGAAAAACGTCATCCAGATGGTTCGCGACACGCGGAAATCAAAGGAAGAACCCGTGCTGTCGAATGTGGTCGATTGGAGCTTCGCCAAGAAGGCTCAGGAAGAATTGAAGATTCGCTGAATCATTCGTGCTCAGATTCCGTATTGTCTTCACGATCACGAAACACGAGCACGGACACGATAGCAGTGTTACGACCCCAGTTTTTTGAAGAACCCCTCTTTCTCCAACTCATCCAATAGGGATTGATCGACAAACTCCTCCGGCGTGCGATTCTTGAGTTCCGGATTTTGTTGCTCCGCGTAAAAGCGCAGAGTATCCCGAATCCCAGCCAAATCGACCCGCGGCGGAAAAGAAAACCGTGGCGCAAAGTAATCGTATGTGGACTTCAGAATATCAGGCTCTTCAATGCGCATCCTCGTGGCGAACACTTTTGACGTTCTCTCGCGATCTGTCTTGATAACATGCGCCGCTTCGGCATAGGCTCTGAGGAATCTCTTGGCGCGGTCGCGATTCTCGCGCAGGGAGCTTCCCTTAAGATAGAGCGATGACTGCGTAAAGTTGGCGCTCATATCCCCCATGTCCGCCAAGACCCGGTAG
>WNFP01008967.1_pt1 | contig 10404 bp, 8 predicted proteins | sample 5400201 | NCBI WGS metagenome assembly WNFP01 (sample SAMN13153355, study PRJNA577476) | soil metagenome | isolation source: 115 cm saprolite under Madrone tree | place: USA:California | collected 2016-06-14
TTGGCGAACCGTATGCTTTCGCAAAGCGCGCCGGAGGCAGTGCTAGAAAGCGGGAATGTCCAGCAGGTCGTTTCGGAAGAACAACTCGAACGGCTTCGAAACACTCTGGACGAGGTGCTAGTCAAGCCCGAGCTCATCGCCTATTTGGTCGATATCGTGCGAGAGACCCGACAGCACGAGAGCGTCTTGGTCGGAGCCGGTCCGCGTGCCACCCAGGCCCTCCTACTCGCCAGCCGCGCAAATGCGGCTATCGACGGTCGCGACTTTGTCACACCCGACGATATTCGGACCCTGGCAAATGGCATACTTGAACATCGGCTGATTCTTCGTCCGGAGTTCGAGATCGAAGGCACCGACCCGTTATCGGTTGTTCGAAACATTCTCGACAAGGTTCCCGTTCCGCGATGATCGCTCCACGCCCCGGCTTGATCGGATGGGGAGCGGCAATCGTTTTGCCGCTCACGATTCTTTCGACGCTGTTGCCCGGCTGGCGAACGCTAACGCTCCCGGCCATTGCCCTCTTCGTCGTCATAGCATTGCTCGATTTGCTTTGGAATTGGAGAAAACACCGGGATCTTGAATTCGTGTTTTCGGATACGGTCCGCACAATTGCCGGACGCTCTTTCCAGATCCCGTTGCGCTTGTTAGCAATCCCCGCTCAATCTGGTGCTATCCGAGTCGCTCTCACTTTACCTTCGTCATTTTCGATGGCGACCGTCGACACCCTGCTCACGCTAAAATCAGGAGAGTCGACGCTACCGATTCGATTGGAATTGCGTGCCGAATCCCGAGGAGTCTTTCTGATTTCCCAGCTTTTCTTCGATTGGATTTCACCGCTTGGCTGGTGGATCTATCGCGAGCGACGACCGATCCGTAGCGAGGTCCGGGTTTATCCGGATCTTACTACGGAAGGAGGTCAGTTAGCTCGTTTTCTCAAACGCAACGAAGTGGGCATCCATCATTATCGCCACCTGGGGCGAGGTCGCGAATTTGAAAAACTCCGGGAGTACGAGCCGGGCGACGGCTTCGATACGATTCATTGGAAGGCGACCGCAAAACGCCGTCATCCGATCACAAAAGTCTACCAGACCGAAAAGGCGCAAGAGGTGTATGTCGCACTCGATAGCTCGCGATTGAGCGGCCGGTTGGTTGCAAATGAGTACGCAACATCGAAGTCAGCGGGGGAACAAATCCCCACTCTCGAGCGGGCGATTGCTTCCTCATTGCTCCTCTGTGCGGCGGCACAGAACCAAGGTGATCTGTTCGGCTTACTCACGTTTAGTGATAAGGTCGATCACTTAGTCACGGCCCGCAGTGGACCTGCTCATTTCAACCGGTGTCGAGATGTGTTGGCTGGGCTTCAGACTCGATTGGTCTCGCCGGATTTTGGCGAAATTGCCAGCACCCTCATGGCTCGAATCAAACGACGCGCGTTGATCGTTTTCTTAACTTCACTGGACGATCCGCTTTTATCCGAGACGTTTTTGTCAAGTATGGATTTCGTCGCCCGGCGTCACCTGGTATTGGCAGTCATGCTTCTGGCGCCCTCGGTCCGTCCACTTTTCTCTCCGCCAGGGGTAGAGAAGATAGACGACATTTACCAGAACATCGCCGGACATCTGCATTGGACCCGCCTTATTGAACTACGGCGACAGCTCCAGCAACGCGGTATTCAACTTTGCCTGGTCTCCAATAAGAGTGTGAGCTTGGAGATGGTCAGCCAATATATCGCGTTGAAGCGGCGACAGGCTCTATGATTATCGATCTTCGCCAGTTCATTGAAACAGAGCGTAAGATTTGGGACGAGCTGGATCAACGGATCCAGCGGCTGGAAAACGATCCAAATACCGCGCTATCAGTAACCGACGCGGAGCGCATTTATTACTTGTACGAACGCACCAGCTCGGCCCTCGTCCGGATTACCACGTTTGCCGCTGAGCCAAGCCTGGTACTCTTCTTGCAGTCGTTAGTAGCGCGTGCCTACACGGAACTCAACGAAGTTCGTAGTCGTGACCGCAATTTCAACCTCGTCCGTTGGTTTTTCGTGACATTTCCAGCAACTTTTCGCCGCTATCGGCGGTTCTTTCTGTTCGCGCTAATTCTGACCATATCAGGAGGCGCTTTTGGCGGACTGGCGCTTGCCTTTGATCCGGAAGCGAAGCCCGCTCTGCTTGGAGCTTTTCCCCATCTGCTCGGTGACCCGAATGAAAGAGTGCGTGAGGAAGAGGCCAAGGAAGGAAGCCAACGCCTAGCCGGCGAACATACCACTTTTTCGGCGATGTTAATGACCCATAACACCCGGGTAGCTATCGGTGTTCTGGCTCTTGGTATGACTTGGGCGATCGGGACGATGATCCTCTTGTTCTACAACGGTGCAATCTTGGGAGCGGTTATTGTTGACTACGTCCGAGCCGGGCAATCGGTCTTTCTTGCTGGCTGGTTGCTTCCGCATGGCGTAGTCGAGATCCCGGCCATTCTGATTGCCGCCCAGGCTGGACTATTGCTCGGCCAAGCTCTCATTGGTTGGGGGTCCTCAGAGTCGATCGGCCAGCGACTTCGCTCGATTGGAACTGCACTGGTTACATTGATCTGTGGCGCAGGCTTGATGCTGATCTGGGCTGGGATCATCGAATCGTTCCTGTCGCAATACCATCAACCAGTCGTGCCTTATGCGGCCAAAATCGGTTTTGGTCTTACCGAGTTGCTCGTGCTAATCGCGTTTTTGTGTTTTTCCGGGAGGTCACGCCAAGACGCCGAGACGAAGAATCTCACGCGAAGGCGCCTGAGAATCTCGCGCCAGGACGCAAAGTTTTCGGATTAAGAATCTCACGCAAAGACGCGAAGGTCTGACACTGTTAGCTAATTTTAAAGGCGAATTTCTCAAAATCGCATTTACCCAATCGTCAATAAACTCTCCGCAACATTCGCCTCTTGGGTACGCCGAAGGCGTAAGAGAAACTTAGCCCAGGGTGGAGGCTTGGCGGAACCCTGGGTATCAGTAACAAAAAACGCGGAGCTCTGAAGAAGCGAAAGAATCGGTCCGAACTTTATTTCGCAGCGGCCCGATAGCGACTGAGATTTCTGACGGCGCCGAGACGATAGCTTCATGCAAGTTTCCAGGTCAGGCGAACAAAGAACCTTACGGGGCCGTCGCCAAATGGATCGCGAGTATCCCTGTGCTATTCCATTCTTGGCCGGAACAGGAGATCGACAATATTGCGGACGTACTGTTCGTCGGTTAGGCCAATCACGCTTTCTTCCGGGAACGAAACGACGGAGCGAAAATAGCCGGCTAGCTCAGAGAATAGATCGATTCGTGCATCGGGTCTCAATTCATCTCGTCGGAAAAGGGCGTCCAGTGCAATACGCGCTTCTTCTGGCTGGATTTTCTGTCGCAGCCGGGCAGCAAGGTGAGGGTAAGAACGCAGGGAATTATACCAGCCTCCGAGGAGTGGTTCCAGATCGGGTATGGTTTCGGTGTTAGTCCGAATAACGATCGTGTTGGCGGCGATATCACCCAATCGCTGCAGTTTCGGAGAAAGCAACAGAACGATACCTCCGACGGTGTAGAGACCGGGCAACATATCAATTGTGCGCAAAGGGTTACGAACGACGATTTGCGAGAACCGCAGACGTAATCCGTCCGCGTCGACTACTCGGAGTTTCAACACTCGCTTGCCAAGAGTTTGACCGCGGAAAATCCATTCCAAAGACATGAAATAGCCAACGGTCAGCACGAAATAAGCAATCGTTTCGGTCGCGAAAAAAAGATCGAAACTTACGACCTTAAGCAGACTAAGAGCTGAGCTGATGAATGAAGAAAGGAGCAGGATGCAAGCAAAGTCGATATAGAGCGCGAATAGCCGAGTTGCCGGACCAGCCAATCGAAACCGGAAACGGATTCCCTCCGGAGTTTGGAGGAGAAGTTCGTCAGTGAGATTCACGCAAAGCTTTCAACTTAAGGTTTGAAAATCGCACGGAAAGAGGCGCTCAGACTCTCACGCAAAGGCAAGAAATTGGGACGTGCGATGTGTTTGCTTCACCAAACATTAGTTAACAGCTTTAGAACTTGGCGCCTTTGCGTGCCGGTTTGCCGGGATATTCCCGCCTACCGCCGATACCCCGACACGCAACTCAATTCCCGGCGTTGTCGGCGCTGTCAGCGTTACTCTACCGCACTATCCCCCGCTGGCTTGTTTCGATGAACTTCATCAAATCATTTACCTCGGGCGTTCCCGCCAGCCCGTTCCTTCCCAACTCTTCCAGAGCCTGCTTGGTGTTTAATTTGGCTCGGTAGAGGATTCGATACGCCTCTTTTAATGCTCGGATGGTATCAGGACTGAATCCACGTCGCTCTAATCCCACCAGATTAACACCTCTCACCTCTGCTGGATTTCCATCTACGATCATGAAAGGAGGAACATCTTGAACGATTTTCGTGCAACCACCGGTGATCGCATGCTTACCAATTCGGCAGAACTGGTGGACCGCAGTAAGTCCACCTAACACAGCATGTTCTTCGACAATGACATGTCCGCCCAATGTGGCGTTGTTAGAAAAAATCACTCGATCGCCGACTTCACAATCGTGCGCGATGTGGCTATAGGCCAAAAAGTTTCCATGGTTGCCGATTCGAGTCACGTTTCCTTTTCCAGTTGCCCGACTGACAGTGACGAATTCTCGGAAGACATTCTCATTTCCAATCTCCAAATGAGTCGGTTCACCGATGTACTTGAGATCTTGGCTTTGTTGACCAACGGAACAATACGCAAAGAAACGGTTTCGTGTCCCGATCTTGGTAGGTCCGCAAAGAGTGACGTGATTCTGCAGCGAACATCCCTCGCCCAACATGACCGCAGGCCCAATCACACAATACGGCCCAATAGTTACGTCGGCGCCAATCTCAGCTTCGGGATCAATGATCGACGTCGGGTGAACGTTCATTGCGCGACGTAAGCAAACATCAATATCGCTTCAGAAGTTACTTCCCCGTTGACCAAACAGCGACAACTCGCCTTGGCGATGGTCGCCTTAGCCCGCAACAATTCTCCTTCGATGATCAAAGTATCTCCGGGGTGCACCGGTTTGCGAAATTTTACCTCATCGGCGCTCATGAAATACCCGATGCCGCTCAGCGAAGTTCGCTTGCTCATCAGAATACTGGCTACTTGAGCCATGGCTTCCAGTTGCAGCACTCCCGGCATCACCGGATGACCAGGAAAGTGCCCCTGGAAATACGGCTCATTGATCGTGACCGACTTCATCCCGATAATCTTGTTCTCGCCTTCAAATGCCAGGATTCGATCGATCATCAAAAACGGGAACCGGTGAGGTAAAACCGCCTGAACGTCAGTGACATTCATTACAGCTGAGCCGCGGGGAATGACCTGCGGCGGAACCATAGCCAGCATTTGGGCGTACCGTTTTGATATCGCCTTGGTCAACTCGCTATTCGCGGCGTGACCTGGCTTCACCGCAATGACATGGCCTCGGATTCGGCAGCCGGCCAAGAAAAGATCTCCGATGATATCTAGAATCTTGTGTCGGACAAACTCATCTGGGTATCGCAACGGCTCTTTGCTCATCAACGAATCGCCCCGAATAACGATCGCCGTTTCGAGACTTCCTCCGCGAATCAATCCTTTATCGAGGAGCGGCTTCACATCTTCGAAAAATACAAAGGTCCGAGCCTGGGCTATTTCCTTTTCATAGATCTCCGGCGTGATCTCGGTGGAATAGTATTGGGTGAATCTCCCCTCCGGACCCACTTGGGTGCAGGAAATCCGAAACTTTTCGTCCGGTACGAGGATCAAGATCGAACCACTCTTAGTTTCGATGTGTAATGTGTCCCGAATTTCAAAAACTTTGGCGAAAGCGCTCTGTTCCTGAAGCCCGCATTTTTTGATCAGTTCGACATAGGCTCTGGAGCTACCATCGGCGATCGGCAATTCGTTGCCGTTCATCTCCACAACCGCGTTGTCCACTCCCATCCCATGAAGGGCCGAGAGCAGATGTTCGACCGTATGAACTTTGACGTTCCCTTCCGCTAATGTCGTGGCCCGTTCCACCAGCCTGACATTCTCGATTCTTGCTTCGATGGTTGGCTCGTCCGAGAGATCGGTCCGTTTGAACTTGATCCCGTGATCGATTGGGGCCGGCTTTAGAGTTACGCTCACCTCCTCACCGGTGTGGAGCGAGGTCCCTTTCAGGCTTGCGGATTTAGCCAGCGTTTGTTGATGCGGAAACACCATAGCGGAACGTCCGAGTTAACACGACAACTCGCAGGTTACAAGTTACAGCTAGCGGGTTGCAAGTTCGCTTCGGTGGGGATCCGCGTCCGCGGTAGGGACGCGCTCCTGGTTGTCCGCGGTAGGAACGCGCCTCGCGATCCCTACCTCCAACCTGCAACCCACAACGCGTGCGCGTGACTCGCCCTACCGCAATGGGCAGATCACAGAGCCCTTCGTCCACTCGCCCTTTCCCAATGTCGCCTCCTTGTTGACGCGTATGGGCAGCCGCCGGACGAAGTCGGGAGCGCGTCCCTATCGCTCTCACCCAAACCTACCCAAACGAAAGGGGGATAAATCGTATCCACTCTTTCGTTGCATCACCAAGTCTTTGGCGAGTTCGCCCAGCGCACTCGCGTATTTGAACCCGTGTCCACTTAACCCGGCGATCACCCACGCTCCAGGAAAATCGGGCAATTGATCGATGATGAAATGACGATCGGGTGAGTGCTCAAACAAAGCGGTTTGCAGCGATAAAAGAGGCCCACCGCCATCCGGAAAATGTTTTTCCAAAAACTGCCGGAGATCCTGTTCATCGCGAGAATCGGGCTCCGCCAGAGGAACATCGGGATCAACTTCACCCAAGTCGCGCGATAATCGACCGAGCTTAAATCCGGGGATTCCAAAAATCGGCAATCCGTAAAAATGGCCGCCAACCGGCGAGTCAATGATCCAGACCGGAAGCGATCCGACGCCAAACAGCGCAGCGTTTTTCTTCGGCTGAAACCAACCGAGTACGGCGCGTTCCGGGCGCACGCGAATACCGTGCGCGACTAGTTTAGAGGCCCAAGCGCCAGTGGTGAAAACGACTTGTCCTACCTCGTAGCGTTCATGGGTCGTTTGGATCGTGTAACCAGATCCATTTGCGTCCCAGCGGATCATTTTCTCGTGCCCGTGGAGCTCCGCCCCGTGACCGCATGCGCCGTTCACATGTGCCGTAATCGATCCTTCGGCCAAAACAAACCCGGAGTTCGGCTGGAAGATCGCGACCATCTCATCGTATGGGCGCAGGACAGGATACCGACGCCGCAACTCGCTGGCATTGCATACCTCGTGCGGAATGTTCCACCGCCGGCATGAATTCAAAGATCCGGTAACAATCGACGAGTCAGGCAGCCCAATATCCAAACTGCCGGTCCGGTAGAATAGTTGGGCGCCGCTGATCTTTTCCAGTTCGTGCCAAAGCTCCAGCGCACGTCGCACCAAAGGAACATAAGTTTCATTTTCATGTAACCCCTCGCGAAGAATCCGGGTTACTCCATGAGAGCTGCCACGCGAATGCGGAATCGAAAACTGCTCAATTCCCACTACGCGGAGCCCAGCTCGAGCCAGATGATAACAAGCAGCGCTGCCGATTCCGCCAACTCCGAGAACAGCTACATCAAATGTCTTCATCGGAGCTGGTTCCTAGATCTCGATGAGTGATCGGGATACTCTCTCCTGAAACGCCGGCAACGCCGACACCGCCGACAGTGAAGAACGGTGAGAGGTGAGAAGCGACTGGTGAGAAGTATATCAAATAGCGGCGCTGGTTGCTGGGGGCAGGAAACCGCTCCGCGTTTGGCGCTCGGCGTTTTCCGCTCCCGGCGCTCGCGGCGATGTCGGCGTTCTCGGGCGGTGTGGCTATTCTCTACCGCGAAGCGGTTACAGGACTTAGCCCAGGGTGGAGGCTTGGCGGAACCTATCGTCATTCTCAAATCCTACGCGGCTTTTGTGGCTCTGCGTTCGGAACAATTCTTTCGCTCCTTCAGAGCTCCGTACTTTTTTTGTTGCCTTTACCCAGTTTTCCGCAAAGCCTCCACCCTGGGCTAAGTCCTGTAACCGCTTCGCGGTAGAGAATAGCCACACCGCCCAACACGTATCTCACTTCTCGCCAGTCACTCTCGAGGCAACGCCGAGAACGCCGACATCGCCAAACGCGGAGCGGTTTCCTGCCTCCAGCAACTAGCGCCGCTATTTGATATACTTCTCACCTCTCACCGTTCTTCGTTGCCGGCGCTCCCGGCGTTACCGGCGCTCCCGGCGTTTCAAAAGAGCGTCAGATAATTCTCAATCTCCCAGCCTGATACACTCCGGTGATAATCGGTCCATTCTCGACGTTTCAAATCCAGAAATTCATCGCGTATCGGGCCGAGTGCATTGAGAATGACCGAGTCTCGTTCGAGTTCGAACAATGCCTCCAGCAACGTTTGCGGAAGGGTTCTCATCCCTCTCTTCCGGATCGCCACCGGAGTGAGTTCATACAGATTTTCATGATTGGGCTCTCCAGGATCTCTGCCTTCCTCGATACCGTCCAGACCGGCCGCCAAATAGGCCGCGAACACCAGGTAGGGATTACACCCAGCCGAAACGGTTCGATCTTCAATATGACCAGCACCACAAATGCGCTGCATTTGGGTGCGATTATTTCCGCCGTAACTAATAAAGGCCGGTGTCCAGGTGAATCCAGATCGCGCACTGTAAAGTCCTTCCCCGACTTGTAAACGTTTATAACAGTTCACGGTTGGAGATAAGATCGCGCAGAGCGCCGGAGCGTGTTTAAGAACTCCACCAAGGAACTGATAAGCCAACTTGGATAGCCCCATCCCGCGGTTATCTTCATGATCCTCAAACAAATTGTTCCCGGTCCGGTCGGCTACATGATAGTGCATGTGCGCGCCACTTCCGGTTCGATCGGCGAACGGTTTCGCCATATGCGTAGCCACGGCTCCATACTTCGGTGCCACCTGCGAAGTCATCATTTTGAAAAACGTGTAACGATCCGCGGTCGTTAACGCATCAGCGTACTGAAAGTTCACTTCGTATTGCCCATTCGCATCTTCGTGATCGGCCTGGTAGGCGCCCCAACCCAGCTGATTACAATAACTTACGATTTCTTGCAGGTAACCGAATGCCGATGAGATCCCTTTAAAGTCGTAACAAGGCTTGGGTAACTGATCGATATTAGCCGGGTCCCACGGCTCGATCGAACCATCTGGTTTTCTCGTGACCAGGAAGTGTTCCGGTTCAAGTCCGACATTCAGAAAAAGCCCAGATTTCTCGGCCGCCTCCTTTAGTAATCGCTTTAAATTCAGACGAGGACAATGGGGATACGGTTTTCCCTCGACGTAGAGATCCCCGACAAATCGAGCCATTCCCGGATACCAACGAAGAGGCGTATACGTATCGAGATCGATGCGGGCCATCATATCGGGAGAGTTCGGCCCCTGAGCAAATCCTCCAATGGCGGCACCGGCGAATCCGGCCCCTTCATCGATCAGAGTGTCCAACTCTTCTACCGGACACATTTTCACTTTTGCTGCACCGTTTAGATCAACAAACTGAACAAGCAAAAAACTGACCTTCTCTTCCTTTAAACGTGATTTAACACTTTCGCGTAAGCTCGACATACCAATCTCGCTAATGATGATGGGCCCGCCACCGGCGGGCCCGAATTCCTGGACTGAGTTGTGTGCGCGTTAACTAGCAACATCCGCACCATCTTCTGATGGGTACACCGCAGTGATTAAGCCCGTCCTCTTTACTTCAAACCGATCGTGCACCGATTCGAGATCGCTTCGCATCGTGTCCATCACATGGGAAGACTTGAACCTCAGCCATGCGAACCACGCGATTCCGACAAGAAGATAGACGCCAAAATAGATCGGGAACTTGTCCGCCGGTGACGCCGGCACCGGATAAAAAGCCGCAATGAGCGGCATAAGCATCAGTACGATCGAAACGATTGATACCACGATATTTGTTACCTTGAGCGCCCCCAGTGACTTGAGGTAAACCGGCGCAGCGATGGAGACCAGGATGTAAACGATCAGGAAACCAAAGGTCGCGATTGTGCTGAAGTCGTTGAATATGTCTAGAACTCCAAGACCGAACCAGCCAAAGAGCCCAGCGAAAACAAAAGTGAGCAAAGCGCAAACCGTCACCGCGTGATGAGGTGTCTCGTTTTTGCCGTGCGCCAAACCAAGTTTACCGTGGAATACCCCATGCCTTCCCATCGTGAAGATGACTCGCGAGGCAGCGTTAACCGAAGCAAGAGTACAGGCCCACATGCTGACGACCGCGCCAATCGAAATAAGAATTCCCATGAAAGGCAAGTGAGCGACGTTGGCCAAGTCAT
>WNFP01015341.1_pt1 | contig 10402 bp, 12 predicted proteins | sample 5400201 | NCBI WGS metagenome assembly WNFP01 (sample SAMN13153355, study PRJNA577476) | soil metagenome | isolation source: 115 cm saprolite under Madrone tree | place: USA:California | collected 2016-06-14
CGGATGTACGAGAAGAAGGGTCTCATACGCCCCTCCCGGACCGAGGGAAGGACGCGGATGTACTCGTCCGAGGATGTCGAGGAGATCGCCAGGGTCATCCGGCTGGCGCGGGACCTCGGGGTGAATCTCGCGGGCATCGAGATCGTCCTAAAGATGAGGCGACGCATGCTGGACTTGGAGCGCCAGGTCGAGGAGCTCACGAACTATGTGCGGAGCGAGATGGGCCGGACACCGGATCCCGCGAGCCGGGGCCGCAGCGAGGCGCTGGTGCGGGCGGCCTCGAGCCACTTGAAGCCCGTGGACCTGTTCTGAGCGGGCTCTGAAAGGACGGATCGACATGGCTGACGAACTGAAAGCAGACGGGTTGAGGGAAGGCGCGAATATGGGCGTGCCCGATGTCATCCCGGTGCTGCCGCTTCGGGACACCGTGGTCTTCCCGCACGCGATGGTGCCGATGGCGGCCGGGCGGGCGTCGTCGGTTGCCCTGATTTCCGAGGCGGTCGGTGCCGGCAGCGCCATCGGCGCCTTCGCGCAGCTGGACCCCGCGATGAACGAGCCGCTGGAGGGTGATCTGCAGCGCATCGGCACCTACACGTCCATCTACAAGGTGTTCAAGCAGCAGGATGGATCTCTCCGCATGGCGGTGCAGGGCCTCACGCGCATCCGCCTGCTCGAGGTCGTGCAGACCCAGCCGTTCCTGCGCGCCCGCGTCGAAGAGGTGCCGGATCTCATGCCGGCTCCGGGTGATCTCGAGGCGGAGGCGCTCACGCGCAATGCCACCACGCTCTTCAGGCGGATCGCGGAGCTCTCGCCGCTCGTTCCCGATGAGATCGCGGACGCGATCGTGCAGCAGACGCACCCGGGCCGTGTCGCCGACGCCATCGCGGCCTCGCTGCCCTCGCTCTCGACGCAGACGAAGCAGGAGCTGCTCGCCACCGCCGACGTCAAAGCGCGGCTCGCGCGCCTGGTGGCGGCGCTGACCAAGGAGGCCGAGGTGCTGGAGCTCGGCTCCCGCATCCAGTCCCAGGTCGAATCCGAGGTGGGCAAGAGCCAGCGCGACTACTACCTCCGGGAGCAGCTCAAGGCCATTCAGAAAGAGCTCGGCCAGACGGATGAGCGTGCCCAGGAGACCGACGAGCTCCGCCAGAAGATCGAAGCGGCCGGGATGACGGAGGAGGCCAAGAAAGAGGCGCTCAGGGAGCTCGAGAGGCTCTCCAGGATGTCGCCCGCGGCCGCCGAGTATACGGTGGCGCGCACCTACCTCGAGTGGCTCGTAACGCTGCCATGGAGCACGGAGACCGAGGATTCGCTCGACCTGACGGCCGCCCGCGCGGTTCTGGACGCGGACCATACCGGGCTCGAGAAGGTGAAAGACCGCATCCTCGAGTACCTCGCGGTCAAGAGCATCCGGCCCGCGGGCAAGGACCCCATCTTGTGCTTCGTGGGCCCGCCCGGGGTGGGAAAGACCTCGCTCGGGCGCTCGATCGCGCGGGCACTCGGGCGGAAATTCCACCGGATCTCGCTGGGCGGGATGCGGGACGAGGCCGAGATCCGCGGCCACCGGCGCACCTATATCGGCGCGCTGCCGGGGCAGATCATCCAGGGACTGCGCCGCGCCGAGTCCAAGAATCCCGTGCTCATGCTGGACGAGATCGACAAGCTGGGCATGGACTTCCGCGGCGACCCGGCCTCGGCGCTCCTCGAGGTCCTCGACCCCGAGCAGAACGTCGCATTCCGCGATCACTACGTCGACGTGCCGTTCGATCTCTCGCGCGTGCTCTTCATCACGACGGCCAACCTTCTCGACACCGTGCCGCCCGCGCTCCGCGATCGGATGGAGATCATCGAGCTCCCCGGCTACACGGAAGAGGAGAAGGTCCGCATTGCGCGCCAGCACCTCGTGCCCAAGCAGGCACGGGACCATGGGCTGAGCACGGGTGATCTCGTGGAGGGCGACCAGATCCGCTGGACCGACACCGCGCTGACCCAGCTCGTCCGCCACTACACGCGCGAGGCCGGGCTGCGTAACCTCGAGCGCGAGATCGCCGCCATCACGCGCAAGGTCGCCAAGCGGCGCGTGGAAGGGTCGACGGACGTCGTCGAAGTGACCCCCGAGCTGGTAGGTGAGCTCTTGGGCGCGCCCCGCTTCCTGGTGGAAGAGCTCGAGGAGCGCACCCGCGTGCCCGGCGTCGCCGTCGGCCTGGCCTGGACGGCCGCGGGCGGCGACATCCTCTTCATCGAGGCGACGCGCATGAAGGGGGGCAAGACGCTCACGCTCACCGGCCAGCTGGGGGACGTGATGAAGGAGTCGGCGCAGGCCGCGCTCTCCTGGGTGCGCTCGCACGCCTCCGACCTCGGTATCCGGTCCGATTTCTGGGACACGTCGGACATACATGTCCACGTCCCCGCCGGCGCCATTCCCAAGGACGGACCCTCCGCCGGCGTGACCATGGTCACGGCGCTGGCTTCCCTGATGACCCAGCGGGCCGTCAAACCGCGCCTGGCCATGACGGGCGAGGTGACGCTGTCCGGCCGCGTGCTCGCGGTGGGCGGCATCAAGGAGAAGGTGCTCGCGGCCCGGCGTGCAGGTGTCAGCACGGTCATCCTGCCGCGGCGGAATGAGAAGAACCTGCTCGAGGACGTGCCCAAGCGCCTCCGGGAGACCATGACCTTCCACCTCGTGGACTCGGTGGAAGAAGTGCTGGACCTGGCGCTCGACGACGCCCTGCCACGAGGTGGCAGAATTCGGGACGCCCTGTTGTCCTCGCGCAACTAGAGTCAAGTAGCCGTTCTGCAAGGTGGAAGCGGATGCCGGGTTCCGGCATCCGTTTCAATTTGCTAAATTAGCCCCTGTTCCGCTATGTTCGAAGCACAGTGTTCCTGCCCGTCGTCCTCACCTCATTCATCTTCATGTCGACCTTGGCGACTCCGGCCTTCGCCTCGAGTCTCTACCGTTTGGTGGACGAGGACGGCGTCACCCATTTCACCAATGCGCCGACGGACCCGCGCTTCCGGCGCATCGGCGCGCTCTCAGGCACGGCACAGGGCTGGCTGAGGCTGCCGGAAGCCGTCCGCACGCGCTTCGGCGAGGAGATTCGCGAAGTCGCCGCGCGCCACGGCGTGGCCGCCGACCTCGTGGAGGCGGTCATCCGTGTGGAGTCCGCCTTCAATCCGCGGGCCGTCTCTAACAAGGGCGCCCAGGGGCTGATGCAGCTCATGCCGCGCACGGCCTCCTCGCTCGGCGTGCGCAATGCCTTCGACCCGCGCGAGAACATCGATGGCGGGGTACGCCACCTCCGCTACCTCCTCGACCGGTATCCCGGCAACGTGCCTCTCGCTCTGGCGGCGTACAACGCGGGCGAGAAGGCCGTGGACCACTACGGCGGCATCCCGCCGTATGCCGAAACCCAGCAGTACGTCCAGAAGATACTCGGGGCGGGTGGCGCGGGCAGTAGCAGGGGCGTTCGCAACGTCGTGTATCGCTACACGGAGACCGACGGCACCATCACCCTCACGAACATCCCGCGGGGCAGGTAAGGACCGACGATCCGTTAGGTGTTCCGCTTCCAGACCGTATCGAGGAACCGGTCCAGGAAACCGTCCTTCACGAAGCGCTCCCCCGCCTCCCGCGTCGCGTCCTGGTCCATGCCCCACAGCGCCGCGCGCTTGCCCGACCCCTCGCTCATCTGGATGAACACCCGCTCGTCCCGCGTGAACGCCACCGGCAGCTCCTCGTAGATCTGGGCCGCGAAGGCGTTGACCCCGGGCCCGCCCACCGCGATGGCCGGGAAGAGCTCGGCCATCTCCTGGTTGACCATCCACATGTCGGTCACGACCACGGCGCCGCGGCTCTCCGCGCCCAAGCCGCGCGATCCGATCGCTCGCTTCAACTCGTAGGCGACGGGGCGGTCCTCCTCCTCGGGCAGGATGCCGTAGCCCACGACGATCAAGACCGTCGAGCCGATGTCGAAATAGCGGGGCATCAGCGGACGAGGCGGGCGAGCTCCCGGAAGTCGTCCGTGTCGGCCTGGCCGAGGAGCTGGAAGACGAGGGTTTCGGTGGCGGTGACCACGGCGCCCGCCTGTCTCAGCTGCTCCGTGCCAAGCCGCCAGTTGCCCTGCGTCCGCGAGGTGACGGCGTCGGCGGGCACGTGCACGGCGAGGCCCTCCCCCAGGAGATCGAGGGCCGTGATCATGACGCACACATGCGCCTCGATTCCCGCCAGGATCACGCGGCGCGTAGCGGCCGCACGGAGCTGGGCGCGCACTTCCTTCGCCGCCCAGCAGGAGAAGCTGACCTTCGGCAGGGGTTGAACCTCGGGCCCGAGGGCTTCGCTCAGCTCGCGGAGCGTATGGCCGAGACCCTTGGACGCTCCTGCACGTCCACGATCAGGAGGGTTGTGCCCTCGCGGGGAAGTGTCATCGGATGCGGCGTTGCCATGTGGGTCTCCTTGGAGCCCTGCGCGTGGCCGTGGCTCCATGCGTGCGGCCGTGGCCGATAGATCAGAGGCCGCGGTCGAGGCCCCGGTACTGCACGGCCTCCGACACGTGCTCCGCGGTTATCCTCTCACATCCCGCCAGGTCGGCGATAGTGCGCGCGACCTTGAGAACCCGGTCGTGACCGCGCGCGGAAAGCCCGAGGCGGCTCACCGCCTGGGCGAGCAATCGTGTTGCGTCCGGCGGCACCGGGCAGAAGCGGCGCACCTGGCGCCCGCTCATTCGCGCGTTGACGCGCGCGCCCGAGCCCGCCAAGCGCTCGCCCTGACGGCGGCGGGCACTCTCGACCCGCGCGCGCACCACTCTCGACGACTCGCCCCCGACGGCCGCCAGCTCGGCGTACGCGACGGCGGGCACCTCGAGGTGAAGGTCGATGCGATCCAGCAGCGGCCGCGACAGCCTGGCCAGGTACCCGCGCTTCTCGCCCACGGTGCACACGCACGCCTCGAGCGAGGCGCAGCCCCGCCGGCAGGGATTGGCGGCGCCCACGAGCTGGAACCGGGCCGGGAAGGCCGCGCTACCGGCCGAGCGCGACACGACCACGCTGCCGTCTTCGAGAGGCTGGCGCAGGGATTCAAGCACCCGCTGGGAGAACTCCGGCAGCTCGTCGAGGAAGAGCACGCCCAGGTGCGCCAGGCTCGCCTCGCCGGGATGCGGGACGCTGCCGCCGCCGATCAGCCCCGCCCCTGAGGCCGTGTGGTGAGGCGCGCGGAACGGCCGCTCGCGCACGAGGCCGTGCCCCGCCGGCAGGAGCCCGGCCACGCTCCACACCGCGGTGATCTCGATCGCCTCCTCGAGATCCAAGGGCGGCAGGATGGTGCCGAGACGGCGGGCGAGCATCGTTTTGCCCGAGCCCGGCGGGCCGAGCATCAAGAGGTTGTGGCCGCCCGCCGCCGCGATCTCCAGCGCGCGCTTGGCCCAGAGATGGCCCCGCACGTCGGCGAGGTCGAGCCCGTCGGCTTGCGGCCCCGCGTTCCAGGCGTTCTCGTCGTGGCGGTGAGCGCGGATCTCGCGCTCGCCATTCAGGTACTCGAGGGCATCGTGGAGCGTGGCGAGCGGGATGACCGCGACTCCGCTGACCACGGCCGCCTCGGCCGCGTTACCCGCGGGCACGAGGAGGCGCGGGACCCCGCGGCGCCGGCAGTGCAGCGCCACCGGAAGCACTCCTCGGATCGGCCGGATGTGGCCGTCGAGTGAGAGCTCGCCGACGGCAATCGAGTCCTCGATGAGCCCGGGCTTGAGGATACCGGTGGCCGAGAGGATGCCCAGTGCCATCGGCAGGTCGAAGGCGGCGCCTTCCTTGCGGAGCTCGGCGGGGGCAAGATTGATCGTGATGCGGTCCACGGGAAACTCGAGCCCGGCGTTCCGTATCGCGGCGCGCACGCGGTCGCGGCTCTCCCGCACCGTCGAATCCGGCAGGCCCACCGTGGTAAAGGACGGCAGGCCGGGGGCCACGTCCACTTCCACGAAGACGTCGGCGGCCTCGATGCCGAAGACGGTGGCCGAGCGCACCAGGGCGAGCATGGCGCCAGTCTCGGGACACGCCCGCGCCCCGTCAATGCCTCAAATCAGAGACGGGGACTCAAATCAGAGACGGGGAATCGAATCTGAGACGGCATGCTCATTGCGAGCCTCGAATACCAGCGTCAAGCACCACATGGGTGACCCTGGGACGGGGCTTGCGCCGCGCGCGCGTCCGCGGATAATCAAGGCGCCATGCGCGACCTCACCCTCGGCCGCCTCCGCGTCTCCGCCGTCGTCGAGCGCGCGGGGCCCACCCGACCCACTTGGCTGCTTCCCGACGCCGCGCCGGAGGCCCTCGAGCGGCACCGCGAGTGGCTCGCCCCGCACTTCCTCGACGAGAAGGGCCGCCTGCTCCAGAGCATCCACGCCTTCGTGCTCCGCGCTCCCGGAATGACCGCCCTGGTGGACACGTGCGTCGGGAACGACAAGGACCGCGGCGGGCGCGCTCCCTTTCACATGATGCGGACGAACTTCCTGGACGATCTCCGCCGGGCCGGCGTGCCGCCCGAGTCCGTGGACCTCGTGATCTGCACGCATCTGCACGTGGACCACGTGGGCTGGAACACGCGGCTGGACAACGGCCGCTGGGTGCCGACCTTCCCGCGCGCGCGCCACCTCTTTGCGCGGCCGGAGTGGGAGCACTGGTCCAGGGAGCGCGACGACGACGCTCGGCGAATCATGGCCGACAGCGTGAAGCCGGTGCTGGACGCCGGCCTCGCCACCCTCGTGGAGATGGACCACCGCGTCTCCGACGAGCTGTGGCTGGAGCCCACGCCGGGCCATACGCCGGGACACGTGAGCGTGCGGCTGCGCTCGGGCGACGGTGACGCGGTGATTACCGGCGACCTCATGCACCATCCGGTGCAGATCGCCGAGCCGGGCTGGGGAAGCCACTTCGATTCCGACATGGAGCAGGCGCGGAAGACCCGGCGCGCGTTCTGTGAGCGCTATGCGGACGCACCCGTCATCGTGCTTGGCACCCACTTCCACCACCCGACCGCCGGCCGCATCGTCCGTCAAGGCGAGGCCTGGCGGTTCGCCGTGAGCGGAGCGGCCGCCTAGATGGACCTTCGCGGACGCGCGGCGTTCGTCACGGGCGGCTCCGGCGATCTTGGCTCCGCCATCTGCCAGCGGCTGGCCCGCGAAGGCTGCGACGTCGCCGTCGGCTATGTGGGCAACCGCGAAGGCGCGGAGAAGGTGGCGCGCGCAACGGAGGGCCTCGGACGCCGCGCGACCATGGTGCAGGTGGACCAGGCGGATGCTGCGGCCATCGAGCCCGCGGTAAGCGCCGCCGCCGGGGCGCTCGGCCGTCTCGACGTCCTCGTCAACAACGCGGGCTGGAACATCGGGATTCCGTTCCCCGAGCTCGACGCGCTGACCGTGGACATCTGGGATCGCATCCAGCACACCAACACGCGCGGGCCGTTCCTCCTCGCCAAGGCCGCGGCGCCCCACATGCGCAAGCAGGGCGCGGGCCGCATCGTCAATATCGCATCCATCGCCGGGCTACTACCGACCGGCAGCTCCATCGCGTACGCCACCAGCAAGGCGGCGCTCATCCACCTGACGCGCTGCCTGGCGGTGGCGCTGGCCCCTGCCATCACCGTGAACTGCGTCGCCCCCGGGCTCATCGAGGGAACGCGGATGGCCCAGCGGATCCCGCCCGCGGTGGTGGAGGGCGTGCGCCGCAGCGTCGTGCTTGGCCGCGGCGCCGACGTCGGAGACATCGCCGACCAGGTCGTGACGTTCTGTCGCGCCGATAGCGTAACCGGCCAGGTCCTCGTGGTGGACGGCGGCCTGGTCTTCCACTAACGGACGGCTCACGTGGTAACCCGGAGGCGACGATGACGCGGTACCTGTTCCGCAATGTGAAGCTGCTGGACCCCGGGAAGGACGAGCTGCTGGGCGGCCAGGAGGTCCTCGTCGAGGGCGAGGTGATCCGCGAGTTGTCGGACCGACCCATCCAGCCTGCCAACGCCACGGTGATCGATGGTGGCGGCCGGACGCTCATGCCGGGCCTCATTGACTGCCACGTGCACGTCTTTCTCAGCGAGCTGAACATCCGGAACCTCGAGCACGTGCCGCTGACGCTCATGACCGCCCGCGCGGCTGAGCTGATGCGCGGCATGATCGATCGGGGCTTCACCACGGTGCGTGATACGGGCGGGGCCGACTGGGGAATCAAGGCGGCGGTGGAAGGCCGCCTGCTCCCGGGGCCGCGGCTCTTCATCTCGGGGCGTGCCATCGGCCCCACCGGCGGCCACAGCGACTCGCGGCGCCGCACTGACGGTGGGGCGCCCTGTGGCTGCTGCAATGCCATGGTCTTCACCATGGCGCTGGCCGATGGCCCCGACGACGTGCGCCGGAGCGCACGCGAGCAAATGCGCCAGGGCGCCGACCAGGTGAAGATCATGATGTCGGGCGGCGTCGCGTCGCCCTATGACCCGCTCGACAGCCTCCAGTACAGCCCGGGCGAAGTTGCCGCGGCGGTCGAGGAGGCGCAGGCCTTCGGTCGCTATGTCTGTGCCCATGCCTACACGCCCGAGGCCATTACGCGGGCCATGCAGGGGGGCGTGCGCACCATCGAGCACGGCAATCTCATCGACGAGCCCGCCGCGCGGCTCATGGCCGAGAAGGGCGCCTTTCTGGTCGCCAACCTCGTGACCTACCATGCCATGAAGGAGCGCGCGGCTCAGCTCGGCATGTCGGCCGACATGCTGGCCAAGAACGACGTGGTCCTCGAGGCGGGCTACCGCTCGCTCGAGATCTGCAAGCGGGCGGGAGTGCCCGTGGCCTACGGCAGCGATCTCCTCGGCCCGCTCCAGGAGGAGCAGAGCCGCGAGTTCCTCATCCGGCGCGAGGTCATGAAGCCCATCGAGATCATCCGTTCCGCCACGACCGTGGCCGCCCGCGTGCTGCGCCGCGAGGGGACCTTGGGCGTGATCGCGCCGGGGGCTCTGGCCGATCTTCTCTTGGTGGACGGCAATCCCCTGCTGGACCTGGGCCTGTTCCAGAATCAGGGCGCGCACCTGACGGCCATCATGAAGGGCGGAACGTTTCACAAGAACCTCCTGTCCTGAGGATCGTCGCAGCCTTGACAACTGAACTTACACGGGTGTAGACGGGTAGCCTATGACCCGGCGATGGATTCTGTCGGGCGTGTCAATGCTTGCGCTCGTCGCGAGCATTGCGATGCTCACGGCGCTCGCCTATGCCAGTCCGCCCGATCCATCCTGGATTGCCGGGTGGTACGACGATGCCGACTTCGACGACATCGTCAACTACCTCACGTCCAGCGCGAGCCTGGTCGATGAAGTCATCATCGGAGACCTTCTCCCGCTGGAGGTGCTCGCGAGCACGGTTCCGCAAGCACCCGAAGACGCCGCACCGCTCTTCCCTCGTTCCTCAGGTCGTCCTCGAGCCCCTCCGACCTCCTAGGCCTGTCCCGTCCGCTTCGCCGCTCTCTGCGGCGAAAACATCCAGGGCGTGGCCTATTGCGTGCCGGACGTCGGTCTGCGGCTCAGCACTGACCCCGGCCCACCCCAAGCGGAGGGCAGCGTTGCCCCCGCCTTTCGATGTTGGCGGCGGATCGAGTCGGCACGAGATTACTGCCATGGCCGGAGAGATCACCGTGCTGTCCACGAGGCTCAGGTGGGGCCCGCGACGCAGAGGGGTCACATGACGAGAAGCCGAGCAGTCTGAGAGGAACGACGTGGCCGCTTCATCGCCCGAACCGAGAGAAACGATCCTCGTGGTGGACGACGAGCCGGAAGTGCTTTCCATGGCTTCCGACCTGTTGCGGGCCTGCGGCTACCAGGTGTTGAGCACCGGAGATCCCCGGGAGGCCCTCCGACTCGCCCGCTTGAGCACCGACCCCATCCACTTGCTGCTATCGGACGTCGTGATGCCGCTGATGAACGGCGGAGAGCTGGCGAGGCAGCTCCGCGCCATTCGGCCCGACGTAAGGGTGCTCTTCATGTCGGCATACAGCACGGAATTCGTTGAGGACTATGGAGTCCGGCTCGGCCCCGGGGAGCCTTTTCTCGTAAAGCCCTTCGGCCTGGCGGAGCTCAAAAGCAAGGTGAGAGCGGTCCTGGACTACCGGTCGCCCTTTCTGAGACCGCGTGGCAAGTAACTCAGCCTGCCTCAGGCGACTCCACCGCGGAGCCTGGGTTGCGTCTGGCGCTACGGGATGCTACGGCTTGCCGCCCTCTGCATTCCCGTGGGTCGCATCTTCGCGCGGTTCTTGGATGGGCCGGGGAAGACTCACATCAGATTCGGGCTCGGTCCTGGTTTGCCAGCACATTAGCATGATACGGACCATGCGCGAGTGGTCGCACGCGCCCCAACTGTCGGCGGCAGCCTTGGGTGCCGGCTTGGGG
>WNFP01016961.1_pt1 | contig 10401 bp, 4 predicted proteins | sample 5400201 | NCBI WGS metagenome assembly WNFP01 (sample SAMN13153355, study PRJNA577476) | soil metagenome | isolation source: 115 cm saprolite under Madrone tree | place: USA:California | collected 2016-06-14
AAATCCATGGGCGAGAACAGGCCAGGGCCTATCTGCAAGCCATTCGCACGATACCCGGTTGTGAGCATGCGTACATCCTGGCAACGGGACCAGAAATCGGCACACGTGAGTCCCGTCACGTAGATGCACGCTATCAGGTCACTACAGAGGATATCGAGAACGGAGCGCGCTTCGACGATGTGGTGTGCCTGGGGGCGTGGCCAATTGAGTATCACACCGAACCAGGGCAACCGACGGTCTGGCGGATGGTCCACGAGAATAGTACCTATGACATTCCCTTGAGGACGCTGTGCAGCAAAGACACACCCAACCTGTTTGTGGGAGGCCGTCTAACGGATGGTGACAGCTATGCAGGCGGTTCACTGCGTGTCATGGGAACCTCTTTCGGGACAGGACATGCGGCTGGCGTGGCGGCGGCGGTCTATGCGCAATCACAAGGAAGTGAGTACATCTGCGTTCAGAAAGAGCTTGTGCGTCAGAATGCGCATATCAAGCTTGATCGATAATCCAACGCTGGCCAACTAGATATGGGGGTCGTACAAACTGCGGTGTGGAATTTCAGGAGATGACTTGGTCCAATCCGACACCAGTGCGGTGAAAGCATGGTTCCTTCGATGATTGATGTCTGCAAGCAGGACAAGGCATCGGCGCTCCTTCTCTCCATGATGTTGCTCACTCACAGTGGCCGTGCCTTGCGGAAGTACCGTGTCCAGCTTCCCGGTTTCGAACTGCCAGAGCCTGTAGCTATGGCGCAACTGGAATTCGATCATCATCTCGCCACAACGTTGGATGGTATGGCAGACCGGATGGAGGCGAAATCATCGGAGGGAAGCGATAATTTCAAACGCTCCGTCAAGCCTCTAGATCAGACAATTCGGACCTACGCTTCGGGAAAGTCGCACGAAGTTGCGGCTCAGTTTGGAACATTTCTTTCCCTGTCCTGCAGAATCGAAAGTCTGACACTTTCCTTAGATGAGGAGACGCAGCGCAAGGTAATTGTTGGAGGAACGAGGTGATGTGGAACATCTGGATGCACGCGTCCCACACCTTGCTCTGGACCTCCGTGCTCGCCCTCTGCGCTCTGCCGATGCACGGCCAGACAGCCAACACCGGTGCGATCGCTGGCAGGGTGAGCGACCCCAGTGGAGTATCGGTAGCTGGCGTGGCAGTGGTCATCGACAGTGAGGCCACGGGAGAAGAGCGCGATCTCACTACCGATGGCGAGGGAAATTTCTCGGTTCCGTTCCTGACGCCTGGCAACTATGACCTAACGGTTCGCACGCCCGGATTTAAGCCATTCGTCTTGAAAAGCGTTCAGGTTCAAATCACCGAGGTGAGCCGGCTAAAAATTCAGCTGACGATTAGCGGCGCAAAAGAACAAATCACGGTTAGCGCTGATCCCCCACTCCTGCAGACGGAGAACGCTACTCTCGGACGAGTCATCGGTCAGCAAACCAACGTCGACTTGCCGCTGGTCAATCGCAATTACACCGAGATTCTAGGCCTAACGGCTGGAATAAACACCGACATCGTGGATGCGACCCAACTGGGGGCCGGAAGCCAGGAGATCCGCGCGAACGGTGCGCGTAGTGGCGACAACAACTTCATGATGAACGGCGTGGACGCGAACAGCTATGGGGCCAATATGACCGAGGCCACCCCTCCCAGTGGTGGCGGGTTGGCGATTCCCGCGCCGGATTCCATCCAGGAGTTCAAGGTTCAGAATTCGCTCTATGATGCGCAATACGGCCGCGGAGGAGGCGCGAACGTAAATGTAGAAACCCGATCGGGAACAGCGGAGTTTCACGGGAACGCCTATTATTTCGGCCGCAACGAAGCATTGGATGCGAATAATTTCTTTGCGAACGCAACAGGAGTGCCAAGAGGAGAATTTCGCCGCCACCAGCCCGGTGGCACTCTTGGCGGGCCTTTACCCTGGGCCAGGAAACGGGCCTTTTTCTTCGTTTCCTATCAAGCCACAAGGGATGTGAATGCAGCATCCTTGAGCAGCAGTGTTCGATCTTTGAGCCTTCCTCCGATACCGCAGGTCCGCACACCAGCCTCGCTTGGAGCTGTATTCGGGGGCCAAACCGGGGTATTCGGAGGTGCGGCGGTGGCCCCGGATGGCTCGAATATTAACCCGGTGGCGCTCAATCTTTTAAACGCGAAGAACCTCGATGGAACATTTGTAATCCCGAGCCCTCAGACTTCGGGGAGCGGCGTCAACTACACCACAGTGTTGCCGGGACATTACAACGAAGACCAGTTCAACACCAATCTGGATGTCAGCCTAACGAAGGCCGATCAGTTATCGGCAAAATTCTTTTTCTCGAACTCGGATGAAAATGTGCCGTTCTCCGGGGCAACCGTCCCCGGGTTCCCGGCGCTTCGTGCCTTCGGTAACCGGAATCTGGCCGTTGCCTACACGCACATCTTCTCCCCGCAGGCCGTCAATCAATTCCGCGCCGGCTTTTCCCGCATCGCCAGTCGAAGCTCGGCCCCGGGACCGCTGACTGCTCAATCCGTGGGAATCCAACGTGTCGGCGACACGCAGGCGAGAAGCCTGCCACAAATGCAGGTACTGGGCGCTTTCTCACTGGGAAACGTGCCGAATGATAAAGCCGAGACGGCGAACAACAATTTCTATTTCTCAGACACGCTATCTTTGTCCCGCGGGAAGCACAATCTCCGCTTCGGAACGGAGATCTTCCGTAATCAATTCAATGAAAAACCCAATTACACGGACGGACAACTCACCCTCCTTTCCTTTCCCGATTTTCTTCTCGGGTTGCCGGCGGGGCCCGCGAACGCGGGTGGCAGTGGCACATCGCTGTCCAATGTGTACGCGGCGATAGTGAACGCGACGGTTCCCGATGCAGGATTGCGCTCAACGGCGGCGCATTTTTTCGCGCTCGACGACTGGAAAATCACGCCCACTCTCACCATCAATTTAGGGTTTCGGCTTGAGGTCAATGGACAGCAGAGCGAGGTCCATGGGCGCATCTCCAATTTCTACCCGGAATTCTATGTTCCACCTCCAGCGGGTGGATTTACAAATCCGGCGACCTCCGGATTCGTCCTGCCGGACAATTACAGCGGCCCTGCCCCGGAAGGCTACCCGCGCAAGAATTCGACGCTCATCAACAGCCCGGTTCAGCTGCATCCCGAGCCGCGTCTAGGGTTCGCCTGGCGGCCCTTCTCATCGCGCGATTTCGCCGTCAGAGGAGGGTATGGCATCTATACCAATCGCATCAGCTTCTTTGGAGCCAGCTCGATCCTTGTTTTCGGTCCGTCGTTTGGCTTCTCGAGCAGCTTGATCGGTGGTTCCAATGCAGCATCCAGCCTGCAAAATCCGTTTCCGGCACTACCCCCCGCATCCTCCTTCCCCAGTTTCGTCGGTACGATGCTGCCCGGTCCGCCCTACACGGCGGATCGTACCCCTCCCGTCGCCACAATCATTGATCCTGCGTTCAAGGAGGCGACCATCCAGCAATATGATCTTGAGGTTCAGCAGCAATACAAGAGCTATGTATTCTCGCTGGCGTACGCCGGTGCCAAAGGCACTCACCTTGCCGTGACCCAAAGCAATAATCAGTCTCGCCTGGCCAGTCCCGCCAATCCTGTGAATGGGTTGACCACCAACTCGGCCGCCAATGCGGTCGAACGAGTCCCTTTTCTCGGGATTGCTCCGCTTGCGTTCCGTGTCGAGAGCAGTGGAAATTCCAACTATAACTCTCTGCAAGCAACCATCAACAAGCGATTGAGCCACGGTCTCCAGTTGCTGGCGGCATACACTTTCTCCAAATCGATTGATGCTGCCGGCGATAGTGTTGGCGCTGCTGCTTTCGGCTTTTACGGCACCCCGATCTTCGGCGAACAGGTATTCAACGATCAGAACAAAATCGCCGCTCAGCGAGGTCCTTCGGATTTCGACCGCACGCACCGTTTCGTGCTCAGCTACGCGTGGAGCCTGCCCCAACTGGTGGACCGCAACAGACTCTTAGTCGGCAAATTGGCGGAGGGATGGGCTTTTTCCGGCGTCGTGACGCTCCAGTCGGGACTCCCGTTCAGTATTTTCGACAGTGCCGCCGGCACGCTCTTCGGGCCGGCCTCTTACTTCACTACCGCCAGCCTGGCGCCGGGGGCGACACTCAACGATGCCGGTCGAAGCGGCAGCGTCGGCAGCCGCGTCAAAGAATTCTTCAACAGGAGCGCATTTGTTTCGGAGCCACATGTGCTGGATGGCCAGCTTATCGACGGAAAATATCCTGTCTCCGGCTGCCCCACCATTTTCAGTGGGTGCACCGTTTTCGGCAGCCTCGGAAGAAATATCCTCCGCGGGCCTGATCAACGCGTCGGAGACCTTGCTGTAATTAAGACTACTCCCCTCACCGAGCGCCTTAGACTGGTTTTTCGGTGGGAGCTTTTTAATGTGCTGAACCGGCCAAACTTTGCAAATCCCGGGAGCAATGTATCGAGTCCGAGCACTTTCGGAAAGATCGGCGCCATGAGCGTGAATCCTCGCATCATGCAATACGGGTTGAAGCTGGAGTTTTGATCGTGTGATGGAGCTTTTGCACTACAACCTGGAGCCGCTTCGTCAGGATGGAGAGTTCATCCTCTACCGGGGCCTGCGCCAGAGCCAGACCGGCGAGAGTCTCTCCTCTACTCTTGCCCTGTCGCCAGTGATGGAACGCCCCTCCCCCGGAAGCCTCAGAAAGTTAGAGCACGAATTCTCTTTGAAGGAGGATCTCGATCCAGCATGGGCCGTTCGACCTCTCGCCCTCACTCAGAACCAGGGCCGGACCATGCTCCTGCTCGAGGACCCTGGCGGAGAGCCTCTCGATCGACTCCTCAAAGTACCGATGGAACTGCAACAGTTTCTCCGAATTGCCATTGGTCTCGCTGCTGCACTCAACCAGTTACACAGACATGGTCTCATCCACAAGGACGTCAAGCCGTCCAATGTTCTTGTGAACGCTGCTACCGGCCAGGTCTGGCTGATGGGCTTTGCTATAGCCTTGCGACTCCCTCGCGAGCGCCAGCCTCTGGAACCGCCCGAGCTGATCGCGGGCACCCTGGCCTATATGGCGCCCGAGCAAACCGGCCGGATGAACCGCTCGATCGATTCGAGAACTGACCTCTATGCGCTCGGGGTCACTCTGTATGAAATGCTCACGGGCGTATTGCCTTTCACCGCCGCCGACCCAATGGAAGTGGTTCACTGCCACATCGCGCGCCCGCCAGTGCCGCCAGCCGAGCGGCGGAAGGGAATTCCGGCCGCCGTCTCGGCGATCATCATGAAGCTGCTCGCCAAGGCGGCCGAGGAGCGCTATCAGACTGCGGCTGGCCTGGAGCGCGATGTTCGCCGCTGCCTTACGCAATGGGAGGCCGAGCGCCGGATCGACGACTTCCCGCTCGCCAAACACGACACGCCAGACCGGCTTTTGATTCCCGAGAAACTGTACGGACGCGAGCGCGAGGTCCAGACCTTGCTCACCGCCTTCGAGCGCGTTGTCACGAGCGGCACCCCGGAGTTGGTACTGGTATCCGGATATTCCGGTATCGGCAAGTCCTCAGTCGTAAACGAGCTGCACAAAGTGCTTGTGCCGCCGCGCGGGCTTTTCGCATCGGGCAAGTTCGATCAGAACAAGCGCGACATCCCGTATACCACGCTGGCGCAAGCCTTTCAGAGCCTCGTTCGGGCTCTTCTCGGGAAGAGCGACGCCGAGTTGACCGCTTGGCGTGATGCACTTCGGGAGGCGCTGGGCTCCAACGGACAGTTGATGGTCGATCTCGTCCCCGAGCTGAAGCTCATCATCGGAGACCAGCCGCCGGTCCCGGAGCCTTCGCCACAAGACGCGCTCGACACGGCGACACTCGATCTGCTCGAGGATCTATTGACCCGGGCCGATCTGCACCACTTGCTGCTGATCGGCGCCTATCGGGACAACGAAGTCGATGCCGCCCATCCGCTGCGGCGCAAACTCGACGCGATCTGCCAAGCGGGAGCGCTGGTCGAGGAGATCAGCCTAGCACCGCTCGCCCGTGAAGATGTGGCGCAGCTCATTGCCGATGCGCTTCGTTCCGAACCCGCGCGCCCCGCCCCGCTCGCGCAGTTGGTCCACGAGAAAACCGCCGGCAATCCGTTCTTCCTGATTCAGTTTCTTTACGCGCTCGCCGAAGAAGGTTTGCTCGTGTTCGATCACGAAAAGGCACGATGGTCCTGGGACCTCAAGAGCATTCACGCGAAGGGATACACCGACAATGTAGTGGAGCTCATGGTTGGAAAGCTGAACCGCCTGCGGCTCGAAACCCAGAAAGCGTTGCAGCAGCTGGCCTGCCTCGGCAACAACGCCCAAATCGCGATGCTTTCGATCGTTCTCGGGACGTCGGAGGAGCAGGTCCATGCGGATCTGTGGGAGGCGGTCCGTCTGGAACTGATCGAGCGGCTGTCGGGCTCCTATAAGTTCGCCCATGACCGGGTGCAGGAGGCCGCCTATTCACTTATCCCCGTAGAATCACGCGCAGAGATGCATCTCCGAATCGGGAGGCTGCTCGCTGCGCATACGCCTCCCGAAAAACGGGAGGAGACGATCTTTGAGATCGTCAACCAACTCAACCGCGGCGCCGCGCTGATCACCGAACAGGAGGAACGGGACCAGCTGGCGGAACTCAACCTGATCGCCGGCAAGCGCGCCAAAGCCTCCACGGCGTACGCCTCGGCGCTAAAGTACCTCACCGCCGGAGCGGCATTAATGCCGGAAAACTCATGGGAGCGCCGGCACCACTTGGTCTTTGAGGTAGAGCTGCAACGGGCTGAATGCGAGTTCCTCACCGGCGCGCAGGTGACCATCTGTACACAACCATGGGGCAGAGCAGCCGAGCCATCGCCGCCGGACTCGACTACCTCCGGCATCTCGGGGTCGAATGGTCCCCATGTCCGACGGATGAAGACGTGCGGCGCGAATACGAGCGCATCTGGTCGCAGCTCGGGAGCCGCACGATCGAGGATTTGATCGACCTCCCTCTAATGACAGACCCAGCATCCCTCGCGACGATGGACGTTCTGACCAAGATCGGGCCACCGGCGTTCCTTACGGATGCCAATCTCCATGCCCTCGCCATATGCTATGCGGTGAATCTCAGCCTCGAGCGGGGCAACAGCGACGGTTCGTGCGACGCGTACGTGAGGCTTGGCCTGATAGTTGGCGATCTTTTTGGCGACTACAAGGCCGGATTTCGACTCGGCGAGGTCGGCTGCAAAGTGGTCGAACGACGCGGGCTGAAGCGCTTCCAGGCCCGGGCCTATATGCTATTCGCAGCTCACCTAATGCCATGTACAAGACACCTTCGGGCTGGACGTGAGCTGCTGCGTCGTAGTTCCGAGATCGCGAACGAGAGCGGCGATCTCAGTTCTGCGGGGTATAGCTGCGTCGATCTGATCGAGAATCTTCTCGCGGGAGGCGAGTCGCTTATCGAGGTGCAAGCCGAAGCCGAGCATGCTCTCGATTTTGCGGAGAAGTCGCAGTTCGGGCTGATCGTTGACATCATCACCTCGCAGCTCGGGTTGGTACGAATGCTGCGCGGGCTGACGCGGAACTTCGGCTCTTTTGACGATGAGCACTTTGATGAGCGTCGTGAAGATCATTTCGCGTCTGCAGCCGAGGGTTGGTACCAGAATCCAAGACTGCAGGCGCACTTTCATGCCGGCGACTATGCGTCCGCCGTCAATATCGCAACCAGCTTGGAACAGTTGCCTGCGAAGTTCCGGCTCCCAGCGGATTGTTATTTTTACTGTGCGCTTTCTCACGCTGCGTTCTGTGATTCCGCACGAGCCGCCGAGCGGCAGCGGCATCTGGACACTCTCGCGGCGCATCACAAGCAAATCCAGGTGTGGGCGGCGAATTGCCCGGAAAATTTCGAGAACCACGCTGCACTCGTCGGTGCCGAGATCGCGCGGCTCGAAGGTCGCGAACTCGATGCGATGCGTCTCTACGAGAAGGCTATCCAATCCGCCCACTCAAACAATTTTGTCCACAATGAGGCCCTGGCCAACGAGCTCGCCGGGCGCTTCTATGCAGCGCGTGGCTTCGAGCAAGTCGCGCACGTCTACCTGCGAAACGCCCGGCACTGCTACCTGAGTTGGGGAGCCAATGGCAAGGTCAGGCAACTCGACGAGCTCGATCCACGGCTGGCCATACCCAAGGGTCCTGCCCCCACAACGACGAGCGGCTCCGCTGTCCAGCAACTAGATGTAGCGACCATCGTCGGAGCCTCTCAGGCCCTCTCGAGCGAGATCCTCTTGCCAAGACTGATTGAGACATTGATGAAGTTCGCGCTCCAGAATGCCGGTGCCGATCGCGGCCTGTTGATCCTGCCGCGAGCGGATGCTTACCGGATCGAGGCAGAGGCACAGGCCAGGGGCGATAAGGTCGAGGTCGTGTTACGTCACGCACCCATTGAAGGGGCCACGTCTCCTGAAGCTCTCCTTCGCTATGTACTGCGCAGCCGGAAAAGCGTGATCCTCGATGATGCCTCGCGCCCCAATCTCTTCTCTGAGGACGATTATCTGCGTTGCCGGCCACCCAGATCTTTGCTCTGCTTGCCATTGTTGAGGCAGGGAAAGCTGGCTGGCCTGCTCTACCTGGAAAACACCCTGACCTCGCATGCCTTCACTCCGGATCGGACTGCAGTGCTTGAGCTGCTGGCGGCGCAGGCCGCGATCTCGCTGGAGAACGCCGGCCTCTATACTGACCTGCAACAGGAGAACAGCGAGCGCAAGCGCGCTGAAGAGGCCCTGCGGCGAAGTGAGGCCTATTTAGCCAAAGCTCAGAGATTGAGCCATACAGGCAGTTACGGCTGGAATATTTTCACCGGAGAGGTCTACTGGTCAGAAGAGACTTATCGCATCTACGGATATGACCGAGCGATTAAGCCTACACTCGAGCTTGCATTAGCGCGCACTCATCCTGAAGACCGAGCTTTCATCCAGCAAACCGTCGAGCGTTTGCAACAAAAAATTGAGGATAGTGAGGTTCAATATCGCGTACTGATGCCCGACGGTTCAGTGAAACATATCCATTCTGTTGCTCATCCCTTGCAACACGAATCGGGCGATATTGAGTACGTTGGAGTGGTGATGGATGTCACTGAGCGCAAGCGGGCCGAGGAAGAGCGCGAGAGACTGCGCCAGGTACAAGCGGACCTTGCGCACCTAAGTCGCGTGACCACCATGGGCGAGTTGACGGCATCGCTGGCGCACGAAATCAAGCAGCCGATTTCCGCAGCAGTAACAAACGCTAAAACCTGCTTGCGATGGCTTGGTCGCGATGACCCCGACCTGGCGGAGGCACGCGAAGCTGCATCGAGACTCGTTAAAGACGTAACGCGCGCGACTGACATCATTGGCAGAATCAGCTTGCTGTTCAAGAAGGGAGCTCTGCAGCGGGAGCTGGTTGATGTAAATGAGCTCATTCGAGAAATGATTGTCCTTCTGCGCAGCGAGGCGAACCGCTACTCGATCTCCGTCCGCACCGAGCTTGCTGAGGATCTTCCCAAGGTCGTGGCAGACCGTGTGCAACTGCAGCAGGTTTTCATGAACCTCATGCTCAATGGCATCGATGCTATGAAGGAAACGACTGGCGGAGGTGAGCTTACCATCAAGTTGGAAGCCGGCGATGGTCAACTGCTGATCTCGGTCAGCGATACCGGTGTGGGATTGCCCCCGGAGCAGGCGGACCAGATCTTCACGGCATTCTTTACGACCAAAGATAAAGGGACTGGTATGGGGCTGCCCATCAGTCGATCAATCGTCGAGTCGCATGGCGGCCGCTTGTGGGCCGTGGGCCCCTCCGGGCGGGGCGCAACTTTTCAGTTCACCCTGCCCGTCACGGTCGCGGCGCACTCATAACCTCCCCAGCTGCTCCCTCGTGGTAGCCACCCTTTGTTCTCTAAATGGGCTATCCTACGCTGTCAGCACACGCCAGTCCACGCCGTTCGGTCCAGGCCGTGCTCGTCTGACGAACGAAAGCTCGCCGGCATCTTGTTCTCACACGTTGCGAAGACGAGGGTTCCGAGGCCCTATAAGACCCGTTCTGAGAAGCATCCGAACCTGCCGCTCCATTGCGGAAATGGCAATTCTGTAGCGCTGCCGCTGATCTTGGGCGAGTCACGAGCAACTCGGAAGTAATGCAAATGTTGCAGACAGCGGCATTCGCAAGGGTACCCGCTCGGACGAGACTCGCCCAATAATCCGTCCTTGGCCACTCCCTCCGCTACGACCTAAGCGCGCCGCCTCCGGCGTCGCAGGTCTTCGCTACGGGAGTGGCCAGCGCAAGACAAACCATGCTCTAATGTCGGAAACGTCGGCGGGCAAACCTCAGCCCGAAGCTATTCCAC
>WNFP01013132.1_pt1 | contig 10399 bp, 8 predicted proteins | sample 5400201 | NCBI WGS metagenome assembly WNFP01 (sample SAMN13153355, study PRJNA577476) | soil metagenome | isolation source: 115 cm saprolite under Madrone tree | place: USA:California | collected 2016-06-14
TCGCCATGATGTGTTCCATCGCTTGTCCTCCTCCTTGAAGTTCGAATCTTGATTGGTACAGCCGGATAAACCCAATTTGCCGATAATTGAGCAGAATCTAGCATAGAAGGGGGTCCTAGAAACACTGACTATATTTTTTCCCGCAAACGCTCGATCGCTGAATGCATCGGTGGATTCAGAAATGATGGGATGGCAGGATCAGATCGGTTCGCTCGAGAAGGGCAAATACGCCGATATTGTCGCCGTTGCCGGGGACCCGCTGCAGGACATCACCGAGATGCAACGAGTCAAATTCGTGATGAAGGGCGGAAAGGTCATCAAGAACGAGTTAATGGTTCAATAATGTTCCATGTTTGACCGCGTGCCTCGAGGTGGTACGGAGTTTTTCGCATTTCCGCTTACGCCTGGATCGCGGCGCAACTGGGACCGCGCCTTTACAGCAGCGAGGTGTTTTTCAAAGTGTGTTCGGCAGGATCTCTTTCGCCAACCCGTGGGAAGTTATCGCGCTGAGAAGCGATGGGGTACCGGAAAACTTGGTGGACGTGACAGGGGTCGAACCTGCGACCTCATCCATGCCATGGATGCGCTCTCCCAGCTGAGCTACACGCCCGAAACTTCAGTTTAGCACAACTTTACATCGCGCGAATATCAGGCTTCATTCGTCGCTTCGCCGGTAACGGGCTCCAAGTATCTTGTCGAAGCGGAAGGCAAACGGCTGCTGGTGGACTGCGGCCTGTTCCAGGGTCTGAAGGAGCTTCGTCTTCGAAATTGGAACCCGCTCCCTGAAAAGCCGGCATCATTCGACTGGTGCGTCCTGACGCACGCGCACCTGGATCACACAGGTTATCTGCCGCGGCTCGTGCGCGACGGCTTTCATGGCCCGATCTACGCGGACGCCGCGACGATCGAATTGTGCAACTTATTGCTTCCGGACTCAGCGCACATCATGGAAGAGGATGCCCAAAACGCGCAGCGTGGTGGGTACACCAAACACAATCCCCCGCTGCCGCTTTATACCCCGGCGGAAGTCCAACCGGTGCTGAACGCGTTTCGCGAAATTCCCCGCTCTGACCCGTTCACAATTTCGCCGCAATTCACCGTGCGTCCGCACGATGCGGGACACATTCTCGGTTCATCCAGCCTGGAGCTGACGATTACGGAAAACGGAAAGAAAACCGTCGTGCTGTTTTCCGGGGATATCGGGCGCTACGACCAGCCGATCCTGAAAAATCCGGAAGCGCCGCCGCGCTGCGACATCTTGCTCTGCGAATCCACTTACGGAGACCGGGAGCACCCGTCCGGCTCGTCCGAAGATGCGATGGCGGACGTCGTCAATCGCGTGGCCAAGCGCGGCGGAGTGATCGTGATCCCGGCGTTCGCGGTTGGCCGTACACAAACACTTATGTACATTATGCGTAAACTTGAAAATGCGAACCGCATTCCGCGCCTTCCGGTCTATGTGGATAGCCCGATGGCCATCAGCGTCACCGACCTGTATATGCGCCACCATGAGGACCACGATCAGATCTTCACGAAGGAAGAAAGCAACGGGAACCCGCTCGACGCGCACACCGTGCACTATATGCGCACCGTCGAAGACTCGAAGAAGATCAACAACGTAAAGACGCCAGCCATCATTATTTCCGCCAGCGGCATGGCCACCGGCGGACGCGTACTGCATCACATCGCACAGCGCGCGCCGGATTCACGAAACGCAATCTTGCTGGCCGGCTTCCAGGCCGAAGGCACGCGCGGCCGCGCTCTCGAGGAAGGCGCGAAGACGCTTCGAATGTATGGCGAGGATGTGCCGGTCGCGGCGGAAGTTGTCAATCTGCGGCAATTTTCCGCGCACGCGGGAAAAAGCGAGTTGATGCGCTGGCTCACGGGTCTGCCCGCGCCGCCGCGGCAAACGTACCTGGTGCATGGCGAGCCGGCAGCCTCGGCTGCGCTCAAGTCCGCCATCGAATCAAGTTTTCGATGGCGCGTGTCGCTGCCCGCGTACCTGCAGTCCGTCGATCTGGACGGTTAACACTACGCCATGGTCGTTTGCACCGCTCGGCGCGAGAAGTGCTAAAATCAATACACCCTCCCTGCACTGGAGGTATCATGCATCTTCACCACGCGACGGGCATTCTCCTGATATTTATAGGCAGCGCTCTGCCAGGAATGGGGCAAGGCCGTCCTGCTCCCAGCAGGCACACGTACGGCATTGCCGGTACAGTCCGCGATGACAATGACCAACACACGATGGAAAACATTCGCGTGGACCTAAAGGAGGGGACCGGCACCCCCATCAACAGCACCTTCACGCGCGGGGGTGGCGAGTTCGAGTTCTCCGGGATTCCCAACGGAGAATACACCATCGAAATCATTGCGCAGGATTACGAACCCTTCCATGAGAGCGTAACGGTCGAGCACTCGGAGCGTCGAGGCCTCGCCTTGTTTCTACGCAGGCCGATGATCCTGGGGAGTCTAAAATCCAGCGCGACTATTTCCGCCCACGAACTGAGTATTCCTCACAAGGCACACGATGAATATGAGAAAGGCCTCAGTCTGATCTACTCCAAATCAGATTATAAGGGAGGGGTCATCCAGTTTCAGCGCGCCATCAAGGATTTCCCCAATTTCTACGAGGCTTATGCGCAAGAAGGGAGCGCGTACACCTTCCTGGGACAGATGGGTCCGGCGGAAGAGGCAATGCGGAAATCCATCGCGCTCAGTTCGGGCCAATATTCCGAAGCCTTGTTCCTGTTAGCCGGCCTGCTCAACAACTCTAAACGGTTTCCCGAAGCCGAGGTTCTTTCCCGCGAGGGTGTGGCGCTGGATGCCGCCTCGTGGCACGGCCACTTCGAGATGGCGCGCGCGCTTTCGGCGCTCAAGCGGCCGGAAGAGGCCGAGAAGAGCGCCATCCAGGCTCGGGACTTGATGCCGGACAATTCCGCCGTGTATCTGGTCCTGGCAAACATCCATATCCAATTGCGGAACCACCCCGCACTGCTCAAAGATCTCGATAGCTACTTGAAACTCTCGCCGACTGGCCCGGAGGCCGATCAAGCCCGCAAAACTCGAGACAATTTGCAGGCGGCGATGCGGAGTGAACAAGAACAGGCTCGGTCCAATGAACAAAGTCATTCTAGCGCCAAGACACAAGACCAGGCGAGGTCCGACACGTCAGGCCAAACCAGATCCAACGACCCGGACCAGTCCAAGTCCGATAAAAGTGATGATTCACAATCCAAGGAACAAGCCCCGCCATTGCTCCCGCCTTTGCCACCCCCTCAGCCGGAACCATAGTTTCAAATTACGAGGATTTCCGTCTCCTACGCGTCAACCGTCGTGGCGTTCAGAACGAGTATTACTGGTCAAAACAATCTCCAACGATTGTGCAGATGCCGTCGTCGTGGTCTATTTCCGAGACTGATGACTGGCAACCTCTCCCATTAAATAAAGATTCAATGGTAAAGAGGTCCTGCCGTCATACCACTTCCGGCGTGTTGGAAGCCCCAACTCAAAATTTTTCGTTGGAAATCAGAATCGTAAGAATTTGGTGAATTTTTCTACGAATGTTGAAACCCTGCAAGAAGGCGCCACGTCTTCATGATCAAGACCACTCGAGGGGTAGGGAGCGACTACCACAAGGCAACCGACTGTCGGCTTCCTACCCCATAATTCCCGAGTGGCACGCAGTGAGCGTCCCGAAAAAAATCTAACCCGCCGAGCTAACCTGCACCCGCGGAATCCGCGCCGGCATTGCGGGAATTTCCATCAGATGCAATCCCAGCACAAACATCGGTAGCGGCGCGACACGTCCCCAGCGGTTCAACTCCCAACCTGCGCGAATGAAATTAACTTCCGGAACAAGCGTAAGATCCAAAACAGCGCGAGTCTCGCCGCGATAGAATTGCTGAGGCAATTTCAGTATGGGGTGCGTGCCCCAGTTTTCACCATCCGCGGAGCCCCAGATCGACACATCCACCGACTCCTGCTCGATCTGGTCAGAAATATACAGGACGCAATAAAACGTGCGAGTCTGGCTCGCGCGAACGTCCACCGGCGCGCCGTACCCGTTTTCCTTGACCAGCGAATCCTTCGGAATTAGATCGAACTCCATGGCCATGCGGTTTTCTCCCGAACGTTCGCGGCGGATTCTAACACAGCGGCCGCGAGACAGCCATGAAGCTGAAGCGCACGCGCTAGCTGGCGCGGAGCTTTGACAGTTTCTCCGCGCAAGCGGCCAGTGTCGACTCTTTCTTGCAAAACGTGAAGCGAACCTGGTTCGCTCCTTGCGAGGGATCGTCATAGAAACTCGATCCCGGCACCACCGCGATGCCGATTTTTTCCACGAGGTAGCGCGAAAAGGAAAGATCGTCGGCGAATCCAAAATCCGAAATATCCGTCATGACGTAATATGCGCCCGCGGGCTTGTAGCAGCGGAAGCCGCTGTCGTTCAAGATGCCGAGCATGCGGTCGCGCTTCACAAGGTAGGTTTCCGCGAGTTTCTGATAATAGCTTTGCGGCAGTTCGAGCGCGATCGCACCGGCCTGCTGGAGCGGCGCGGCGGCGCCAACTGTGAGGAAATCGTGCACTTTGCGTATGGACGTGGAAGCATCCGGCGGGGCGATGGCCCATCCTACACGCCATCCAGTCACGCTGTAAGTCTTCGACATGCCGTTGATGGTGATCGTGCGGTCGCGCATGCCGTCAAGCGAAGCCATGGAAATGTGCCGCGTGCCGTCATAAATGATGTGCTCGTAGATTTCATCAGTGACCGCGAACGCATTCCAGCGCACGCAGAGGTCGCGGATGAATTCCAGCTCTTCGCGCGAGAATACCTTGCCCGTAGGGTTGTTCGGCGTATTTACGATGATCGCCTTGGTGCGGGGACCGAAGGCGCGCACGAGTTCATCGCAGTCAAAGCTCCAGTCCGGCGGGCGAAGCTGCACGAAACGCGGCGTGGCGCCGGAAAGAATCGCGTCGGGACCGTAATTCTCATAGTGCGGCTCGAAGATGACGACCTCATCGCCAGGATTGATGATCCCCATCATGGACGCCATCATGGCTTCGGTCGAACCGCAGCACACGGTGATCTCGCGTTCGGGATCCACGCGCACGCCTTGCGTGCGTTCGAATTTCCTGGCGATGGCGTCGCGCAATTCTTTCGCGCCCCAGGTAATGGCGTACTGATTGATGTCGTCGGAGATGGCCTGCCGCGCGGCTTCCTTCACTTCGTTCGACGCGGGGAAATCGGGAAATCCCTGGGCCATATTCACGGCGTCGTACTGCAGCGCAAGGCGCGTCATCTCGCGAATTACGGATTCGGTAAAGCTTTCCGTCTTCGCGGACAGCATGCGGCGCGCCGCGATTGCGACTTGGCCCGGCCCAGTCGTCGAGGTCTCTCCCGCGCTCATCGGCTGACCTTCGCCCCTTCCCGGCGGGTGGCCACTGCACTCACAGGACGATTCCCTTCCGGCACGGTCTGGTGCGTCTGGTCGGCCTTTATCGGGTCATACACCTGGCGATAGACCTCCGCGTTGCGAATCACGATTTGCACGTACTCCCTTGTCTCGGTGAATGGAATCGATTCCACGAACTCCGCTGTCTCGAGGTAATTCTGGCCTGTCGTCCACTGCACCACGCGGTCCTCTCCGGCATTGTATGCCGCGAGAGCCGCCTCGTGCGTCCCGAAGACCTGGATCAGATCGGCCAGATAGCGAGCGCCAAGTTTCAAATTGTAACCCGGATCGGTCAGACTCGCGCGCGCATATCGAACCTTGAGCTGCCGCGCGAGTTTCGATGCGGTGCTCGGCATCACTTGCATCAGGCCCATGGCACCCTGGTGCGAGACCGCGTTCGACTCGAAGGCCGACTCCTGGCGAACCAAGCCGGCAATGAACATGGGATCGACATGATTGCCCGCCGCGGCCATTCGCAGGCTCGATTCATAAGGCAACGGGAACGCCGTCCGCCAGAACTCATTCGGAATTTCCGGTACGCGCCGCGCCTCGAGTTGCGGAAATACCTGCCGCATCGTCGTAATTCCAACCCCGTAATGCCCCGCCGCGATCGCGCTCCCGGCCGCATCCATCAGCAATCTTGGGACGCGATTCGCCGCATAAGCGGCGCGATATTCAAGCTCAGCCGACGAGTCGAAAGCGATATCACTGAGGGCGCGGGCACGCAACTGACGTTCTTGCGCCTTTGGCGTCAGGGGCTGGTCCACCAGCGGCAATGGGGGCGCGGGGGGAATCACCGAAAGTATCTCGGCGGGATTCACCGGCGTGCCAACGATTCCTTCCGGCTCCGGGAGCAAGCGCGCGGCCGATTTTTCGCCAAAATAAGTCAGCGGAAATCGGGTCGCACCGGCCTGGTAGAAACTGCGGGCATGCGCCGTGTTTCCGGAGCGCTCGTACGCGCGTCCGAGCCAGTAAAGCGCGTCCTGTACGTAGCTCGATGTTGGGAATCGGCGCACATACGCCTCCAACATGTACGCCGCTTCCGGCTTTCGCTCCAGATAGGCGGTCCAGGCCACACGCCACGCGGCTGCCTGGGAATTCTTGCCGTCAGGAAATAGATCGAGTGTGCGGCGGTAGAATTCCGCCGCCCGATCGCGATCCAGGTTCACCCAATAGTAGTTGGCCGTGGCAAACAGTCCGTCCTCGACCCATGGGCTCTGCGGGTGACTCTTCACCAATTGATCGATCTCGTCGAGCATCTGCAGCTCGATATTCTGCGAGCGGTACGCCTGAGAAATAGTGAAGATGCGTTCCGCGTCAAGCTCCGGGTCGGTCAGTGAAACGGCGCTGAGCAGTTCCTGTCTTCCGCCCGATTGCACATCGCACTCTGCAACCCGCAGGTCCGCGCGTTCACGATACGTCCCGGAAAGCTTTGGGAGCAGTCCGGCGTATTCAGAGCGCGCGTCATGCCAACGCTTTGCCAGGTAAAATGTTTCCGCGCGCGCGATCTGCGTCTGTAAAGGGGTGCCCGGGAATTGTTCGCCCAGCGCCGCTTGCAGCGAAGCAATCCGTTGTCCCGCAGTTTTTGCTTCGTCGCTCAGAGGAAGCTTGCGCGCGCAACAGCAGCAGCGCGGGCTTCACATTCGTATTCGGATACGCGTCGAGCGCCGCCAGAGCATTCTCGGACTTGCCCATCGCCAGTGCCGTCTGGACGAGGGAAGTGGCCGCCTCCTCGGTCATCACACTGTCTGGAAAATCGCGCCGGAAACGTTGCAGTTGCTCGAGACCCTCTTCACTTTGTCCCAGGGCCAGAGACGCTTGGGCTTGACCAGCCGAGTGCGAGCTCAGGCTTATCCCGGGTGAGATCGTAATAACCCAGCGCCATCGCGGCGTGCCAGCCGAGTTCATTCTTCGCATTTTTCGCCGCAAAGGCGGACAACACCGCGTACGAAGTCGCATTGGGATGGTCGCGCAACGCGCGGGCAAGTTGCGCGAGCTGTTTTTCACCGGCAACCGCAGCCGGGGGAGCCACCACGTTTTTTTTAATTGAAGCTGTGGTGCTCTTATGTGGCGCGCCGGCAGATGTTTTCGTTGAGGGCTTCTTCGTACGCCTTGCCGGTGTTTGGGCGTGCATGGGGAATGCCGCGGCAATCACAAGCAGTGTCACAATGATCGAAATGGGGGTGATCGAAATGGCGCGGAAATGGAAGCAAGCGCCTTCCCCTGCGGCTGTCTTTGCGCTAATGGCGCAAAACCGGGGAGGGATAGGGATACGCACCCAGCGCTTCTGGATTGCCACCGGCCAAGATCTCCACCATCCAGTCATAGAAATAATCCACTGGATGGGATTGTATCGCCTGGAACCGGCGATCGTATTCTTTATGAGCCTTCTCAATGTCATCACGCAATCTGACGCACAAATCCCTATTCTCGCGCCCAGCCCGCACGTCCTCCGGGCGCAACAACTTTATATCTTGCATCGAAACCTTGGCTACGCGATAGGCGCGCCTATGCAATTCTTGCTCATCAGCGGGCAGCGAAGCCAGACTAAAACCGGACTCTGGTTCGGGCAGCTCGATTTCAAGTGGCGGCTCGACTGCAATCACCTGGTCCATCTGCGGTATCGATTCGTGCACAAAAACCGGCACCGGTTCTCCGCGTGGTGCTTCGACGGACGGCGGCATTTCAAATCGCGAGAGTTCGGGCAACTGAGGAGCTTCTATGGGCGGCGCGGCCCACACACTTTCGTCCATCGGTTTCGGCAACCTGGGCTCAACGGGCGGGTCAGGTGCAGGACGAGGTTCAGCCGCCACGGCCGACGTGAGGCGCAACATTTCGTCTTCGAATGGAGAGCGCAAAGATGACTGTAGCGAGGTGGTCACAAATCGCGTTAAGGCTTCGAGCGCGGCGGAGAGAGACGCGGCGGATGTCTGCGCGCGGACCATCGGCGGCAGCGCGTTGGCCGCGCGGTTGCTTGCGCACGCGGATACCAAGTCACTGATCGCTTGATGCAGTTCCTCGGACATCCGCTGGATTCTTCCCAGGTTGTCACGCAGCGTCCGCGATACCGCTTGCTCGACTGCGTTTGGATCTGCCGCCATTGCCTGTTTGCCTCCGCTGGGCCGGCCCCAAACACAATTATCGGAACGCGCGGGAAGTATTGTCAACTCCGCATCGGGAGCACGTTTCGGCCCGCGCACGTGGCCAGCTGCGGGCGCCACGCAACTGAGATGTGTGAATTTAGAGTTGACAGTTAAGAGTTTAGAGTCAATAGCGCCTTGGCGGGTGGGCGCTGCTCTATTCCTTGCCTCCATGCTTCCCTGCCTCCTTGCCCCCTTTGCCTTCCAGCTCTAAACTCTCAACTTTCAATTCTGAACCGGCCCACGCGGTGTTAAAATATGGGGCAGGGGGCGACACGGTTTCGACGGAAGCTGTCGCGACCCGAAGGCATGCCGGGCGCCACCTGCCCGCAATCGGGTGGAAAACTAGAACTGCCAACCAACAGTTGGCTTTGGCTGCCTAGCTTAAACTAGCGTAGCTACGTCTCCCCGGGCTTCGCCTACGGGCCCGGCAAGAGGCGTCACACAGTAGGCTGGCCGTCAAGTTTCGGTCCGGAATGCGACGGTGAGAACCAATCGGGCTAGCCGGTCTCGTTTCTTGCTCATTCTGAGCGAGGCTGGCGAAACAAACGGAATAGAGCTAAGCATGTAGTCTTCGGGCCGTAGCGCTTTTCGGACGGGGGTTCAACTCCCCCCGCCTCCACCTGCCGTCGCGCGAAAGGCGCGCTATGGCAGGTGCCCGCTGTAGCACCAAATGTAAGGGCACAATTCATCCCTCGCCACCTTGCCCGTGTTACGATTCGCAAATTCCAGTCCGGCAAGCGAAGGCGGGCTGTACGTACGTTCCGCCGAAGACCGATAGGAGCGATGGCGGATGTTCTACGTCTATATCCTCCGAAGCGAAACCCATCCCAACCAAACCTAAATCGGCAGCACCAGCGATTTGCGGAAGCGCCTTTCCGAACACAACGCCGGAAAATCGACCCACACAAACAAATTCAAACCTTGGGACCTGGTGGCGTATGTTGCGTTGTCTGAAAAACACCTCGCGGAAGAATTCGAAAGATACCTAAAGAGCGGGTCAGGGCGCGCGTTCGCGAAGAGGCACTTGCTGAGACAAATTGGAACGGAATCTTAGAGCCCGATCCAGGCCCACCCTTGCTTCGCAAGGATGGGCAATCCCAGCCCGACAATACCGAGTGGCCACAAAAGCCATCCTCTGCGCTATGGCTTTGGTTCACCGGGTCCGCCGTCGCCGGGTGTTCCACCGAAAATTCTGCGACCATCGGGCAGCGTCACCCTTCTGGCATCCGCCAGTTTAGAGCCGTCCCTCGCTGGGTAACCATCGACGATGACCTGATCGCCCACCTTCAAGGATTCTCGATTCCAGCCTTGCCGGCGGAGTGCCCCTGGGCTTGTAGTTTCGCAGCCCCAGTTTGTGCTGGCGCCTTTGTCGTCCTTAACATCAAGGTAGAAGTAGACGTGAGGATTGGCCCATTCAATTCTTGTGACAACGCCTTTAAGTTCGATCAGCTTACTCCCATCGAATTCCGCTGAAAAAGAATGGTGGGCGAGCCCAGGGCGCGCCACTGCCAGTCCGACGATCGTAGCCAGCACAACAAATATATTCCTCATTCCAACACCTCAAGAAATCCAGATCGTATGCAATCTCTTGCCCCCACTGTCGATGAAGTTAGCCCATTGAATAATCGCCATGAATTGAGCCTGCTCTGCCAGTCACCACAACACAGTCGGGCTACAGCAAAATGTAGTCTGGAGAAGCTCCACGAAACGCAATCTATAGCAGTGGAAGAGAGCGGTCAAGCTGGGTGGGCCGCCTTGACACCTCTGCGGGTCTCGGATAGTTTACGCTCATGAAGTTGGTCC
>WNFP01005276.1_pt1 | contig 10398 bp, 6 predicted proteins | sample 5400201 | NCBI WGS metagenome assembly WNFP01 (sample SAMN13153355, study PRJNA577476) | soil metagenome | isolation source: 115 cm saprolite under Madrone tree | place: USA:California | collected 2016-06-14
CAGGCGCTCTCTCATCCCTGGGTCCTGGGAATCGCGATCGCGCTTTATCTGGTGGAGTTTTGCGCAGACAAAATTCCTTACCTCGACACGGTATGGGATGCGATTCACACCTTCATTCGCCCGCCGGCCGCGGCGCTTCTTGCCTATGCCGCCGCGGGCGGAGCCGCGCCTGAATGGCGTTGGGGAGCTGCGTTGATCGCTGGCGGCGTCGCCCTCGCTTCGCATGGCACCAAAGCAAGCGCCCGCGCTGCTGTCAATGCCACCCCCGAGCCCTTCAGCAATTGGATATTGAGTTTTGGCGAAGACGTCCTCGCGGTTTGGCTGGCCTGGATGGCGGCGGCTCACCCGCTTGCCACGATCATCGTCGTTGCCGCGCTCGTTGTGCTCTCAATCTTTTTGCTCTATCACCTTTTTCGCTTTGCGCGCCGCGCGCTTCAACGCCTGCTCGCCGTCTGAGCTGCCGTTTATTTCAGGTACGTCGCCAGCCAGTCCAAAAATGTCTTGTACCAGAATTGCGCGTTCTGCGGCTTCAGCACCCAATGTCCTTCGTCCGGAAAGACCACGAGTTTTGAAGGCACGCCCTGCCGCTGCAACGCGCTGAAAAATTCTAGCGATTGCGTGTACGGCACGCGGTAATCTCTTTCTCCCGCGATCACCAGCGTGGGCGTCTTGAATTTTGCCAGCTCGCCCGCGTACGTCACCGGCGCCCACTTCTTATAGCTTTCCGGATTTGTCCACGGCGTGCCCTGCATGTCGTGCTCTTCGAACCACAGCTCTTCGGTTGCGTACATCGCCACCTTGTCGTACACACTCGCGTGACTGATGATCGCTTTGAAGCGTCCCGTGTGTGTGGCAATCCAGTCCGCCATGTATCCGCCATAAGAGCCGCCCGCCGCTGCCATTCGCGTCCCGTCGGCAAACGGATACTTCTTTATCGTGTAGTCCACGCCGTTCATCACGTCGGTGTACGCTTTGCCGCCCCAGTCGTTCGTGATTTCATCCGTGAATTTCTGCCCGTAACCCGTCGAGCCCCGGCGGTTGATCATCAGCGTCACGTATCCCGCTCCGGAAAACACTTGCGCGTTCCACCGGTAGCCCCATGAGTTCGACCACATCGTCTGCGGCCCGCCGTGCAGCAGCACCAGCAGCGGGTATTTTTTCATCGCATCGAATTTCGGCGGCCGGATCAGCATCGCCTGCACTTTCGTCCCTTCGGCGCCATCGAACCAGAATGTTTCGGGTGGATTCATTTCCAGTCCCGCGAGGATGGCATCATTTTGATGCGTCAGTTGCCGCACGTTCGTGCCGTCGCTTGACGCGGCGAAAACTTCCGCCGGCGTCGTCAGGCTCGCGCGCTCGAACACCAGCGTCTTCCCGTCGGCGCTGAAGGAAATCGCGGTGTTATAGCCGTCAGCGATGATCTTTTTCGGTTCCGCGCCCGCGCGCGCCGCCATCGCGTACACCGGCTGCTGCGTTTCGTTCTCCGCGGTGAAATAAATCGTCTTGCTGTCCGCCGACCACGCCAGGTCATTTGCGCTGCGGTCGAATCCTTCAGAAAGATTTTCATTCTTTCCGCTCTGCCGGTCGTAGAGCATCACGCGCCAGCGGTCCGATTCATATTCCGGCGTAAGCTGCGCGTGGTACGCGATGTGCTTCCCGTCCGGCGAGTACACGGGATTGCCGTCAAATCCCGGCTGCGTCGTGATGCGCTTTGCTTCGCCTCCCGCAACCGCAACGATAAACAGATCGCCGTTTGTGCTGATTGCTTCCATCTTGTCGGTTACTGCCGTGAAGCAAATCTCTTTCCCATCGGGAGAAAAATTGATATCGCCCGGCCCGCCGCGCTCGTCCGGCGGAACGTCGTAATTCGCCCCAGGAGTGAGGTCGCGCGGAGAGCCACTTCCATCCGCTGCCACGACAAACAAGTGAGCCCGTTTGCCTTCATTCCAGTGCGTCCAGTGACGGTAGAGAAGCTGTTCGGCCACATGCGCCTTCACCTTGCTCTTCTCTTTTTCTGCGTCGCGTTTGCTGTTGCACTCAGCGTCTTTGCAATCCGGGTAAACGGACGACGTAAACGCTATCGTTTTTCCGTCCGGGGACCACTTCACCACGTCCGCGCCGGTGGACAAATGCGTCAGGGCGTGCGCCTCGCCGCCCTCCATCGAAAGCAAATACACTTGCGATTCGCCGCTGCGTGAAGAGAGAAATGCCAGCGTCTTCCCGTCCGGCGGCCACACTGGGGAGGTATCGTGCCCGCTTTGCGTCAGTTGCATTGCCGTCCCGCCCGCGGTCGGCGCCACCCAAATGTTGCTCACGCCGCGGTTCGCGTCCATGTCCGGCGTCGACACGGTGAACGCCACCCACTTTCCATCCGGCGAAACATGCGCTTCGGAAATGCGATGCAACCGGATCATGTCGTCAAACATGATGGCGTGTTTCGCTGCTTCTTGCGCCGAAACGACAAGTCCGCATCCCAGCAGGCACACGCCTGCGAGGCTTCTCCGCAGAATGACGCCTTTCATCTTTGCTCTTCTCCTGTGATTCACAAAACCTCGTGCAGAATCACGGATAATGTCACGTTTCGTTCGCGAATCCAATAGCCCGGCCGGCCGCTCGCTGTTCAGAACCGCAATCCCATGCGGGCACATCGCATCCAACCGCGAAAATGGCTGCGGGTTTTCGGCTGCCGCTCCCAAATCACAGTTTAAGGCGCAAAGGATTTATCGCGCCGCGCGGATGAGACGCGCGACTCTGCTAGAATTCTTACGCATTCATCTCGTGGTGAACGTCGTTGGAAAAGCAATTTATCATCCGTCTCAAGAATTTCCATTCTCTCGCCCTGCTTCTTTGTTTGCTGTCGGCAGCCGCGCTAGCCTCGGCTCAGGAAAATCCGCCTGCCAAGCCGCGCGCCCGCGATCTCGGCGTGCCCTTTGACGGCTCGCCCGGCCCGCTCAACGCCATCACCGACGTTCCCGGCGTCACCGTCGGCCACACCACGCTCATTTCCGGCGAGGGCAAGCTCGAGGTTGGCAAAGGCCCCGTGCGAACCGGCGTCACCGCCGTTCTCCCTCGCGGCAAGGATTCCATGAGCAGTCCTGTTTTTGCCGGCTGGTGGTCTCTCAATGGCAACGGCGAAATGACCGGCACCACCTGGGTGGAAGAGTCCGGTTTCCTCGATGGTCCCGTGATGATCACCAACACGCACAGCGTCGGCGTCGTCCGCGACGCCGTCATTCAATGGCGTGTTGCCCATCGCCAGCCCGAGGTGACTACTTACTGGTGGTCGCTCCCCGTCGTCGCGGAAACCTGGGATGGCTGGCTCAACGACATCAACGGTTTCCACGTCAAACCGGAGCATGCTTTCCACGCCATCGATTCCGCGCACACTGGACCGGTCGAGGAAGGCAACGTGGGCGGCGGCACGGGGATGGTTTGCAACGGCTTCAAGGGCGGTATTGGCACTTCTTCGCGCAAGCTCGACACGAAACTCGGCGCGTTCACCGTGGGCGTCCTCGTGCAATGCAACTATGGCTCGCGCGCGAATCTGCGCATCGCCGGAGTGCCCCTTGGGCGCGAAATTCCCGAAGACCCTGCTTCCGCCTCCGCTTCATTCAATGAATTGGACCGCGGCTCGATCATCGTGGTCGTCGCCACCGATGCCCCGCTCGTCGCGCATCAGCTCAAGCGCCTGGCGCGGCGCGTCTCGCTGGGGCTCGGGCGCAACGGCAGCATCTCCGGCAACGGCTCCGGCGACATTTTCATCGCGTTCTCGACGGCGAATCCCGGCGCTGCCGCTGCCGACCACGTCGTCGATCTGAAAATGCTGCCCAATGATCGAATCGAAGTCCTCTTCGCCGCCACGGTTCAGGCCACCGAAGAGGCCATCATCAACGCCATGGTTGCCGCCGAAACCATGACCGGCATCGAAAACCACAAAGTCGTCGCCCTCCCCCACGACAAACTTCGCGCCATCCTTAAAAAATACAACCGCCTGACCCAATGAGGCTCTTCGCATGGAAAAACTGCTCGTGGTCACATCCTTGCTCGTTGTGGCCGCGTCCGGCTTGTTCTCTTCGTGCTCGCGTCCCAGAGAGTCCGTGCTCGCAATCACGCACGTGGCCGTCATCGATGCCACTGGTGCCCCGCCGCAATTGGACATGACGCTGCTCATCGCCGACCAGCGCATCGCGACGATCGGTCCGTCCAATTCGACTACCGTTCCCCACGGCGCACAGATCCTCGACGCGAGCGGCAAATTTCTAATCCCCGGCCTCGCCGACATGCATGTCCATCTCACCGGCGCGGACGAGCCCAGCGGCAGCCGCGAATTCATGCTCCCTCTGCTTGTTGCGCACGGAATTACAACGGTTCGTGACATGGGTGGCGCCGTTGACCAACTTACTGCGCTGCGGCAAGAGGTCGAATCAGGAAAGCAAATTGGCCCTCGCATTTTCTTCACTGGGCCGTTTCTCGACGGAGAGCCACCTGCTTTTCAGCCGTCGATCGCGATCCACAATGAGGCGGAAGGCCGGGCTGCCGTCCGCAACCTCCAGGCGCAAAGGGTCGATTTCATCAAGACTCAGTCGCGACTCAGCCGCGAAGCCTACTTTGCCATTGCCGACGAGTGCCGCCGGCAAGGTATTCGCTTCGTCGGGCATGTACCGGACACGGTTTCGGCGTTAGAAGCCTCTGAGGCAGGACAGTCTTCGATCGAGCACCTCACAGGAATCCTGTTGGGTTCCTCCACGAAGGAAGACGAACTGCGCCGAGAAATTCTGGCTGAGGTGACTAAAGGTCAAACTTCCGAGGAGAAGTGGGTCCGCAAGCTTCTGAATGCCCAATCGCCGTCGCGAGCTTCCGCCTTGAATCAAGAACTTGTGAAGAACAGGACATGGCAGGTTCCCACATTTCCTGTCTTGGTGGACCTTGCCTTTGTCACACCAAGGACGGACATGGCCGACGATCCCCGTATGAAGTGTATCCCTGGAAGACTACGCTCAATTTGGGAGCAAGGGAGAAGGGAACGATTAAATGGCCTGACACCAGAGACTATTGCCCTACGCGAGGAAGTGGTTCAGAGGTCGCTCGAGGCGGTAGGTCGGATGAATGCCGCTCGAGTGCGGTTCCTTGCTGGCACGGATTCAGCCGCTCCAAACGTCTTCCCCGGTTCCAGCTTGCACGAAGACCTCGCCTACTTCGTACAGGCGGGCCTCACTCCCATGCAAGCGCTGCAAGCCGCCACAAGAAATCCGGCCGAATTTCTCGGCAAATTGCAGACACAAGGCACCATCGAGCCAGGCAAGTTCGCCGATCTCCTTCTCCTTGACGCCAACCCCTTGGACGACATCCACAACACGCAAAGAATTCGTGCCGTGCTTCTTCAGGGAAAGATGTTAGATAGAAAATCGCTGGATGGGCTTCTGGGAGCAGAAGAAAAGTTTGCTGCTTCTCACTAGCGACTATGCTCGACTCTAAATTACGGGAATTGCAGTTTTTCTACCGGGATTAAAGAAGGGAAGCGGAACCACCTTCGCGGATACCGTGTGCCGCACGGCTTCCACCGTCATTTCCATGTGCAGCGTCGTGCCCCGTGCTGAATTCTCGCGGCTGACGCATGCCAGCGCGATCATCTTCTTCAGCGTGGGCGACCACGTCGTCGAGGTCGCCTTGCCCACTTGCCGCCCGCCTCGATACACGGGAACGGCCACGCGCGATGCCATGCTCGGCACTTGCGGCGCCATCTTCAGTTTGTCGTAAAGCGCCTCGACATCGTTCCAGTTGATCTCCAGCCCCACCAGCGCCCGCTCCGCGCCCCTTTTTGCTTCGAGCGCCAGCGCTTCGCGCCCCACAAAATTTTCTTTCTTCAAATCCACCAGCTTGCTCAATCCAATCTCTGCAGGCGAATATTTTTGAGATTCAATCAGCGCCTTCTTGCTGGAGATGTAATCGACTTCAATCAGGAGAAGCCCTGCCTCGATTCGCGCAATGTCCAGGGCAATCATTCCCGCCGGGTGAACGTCAAACACCTTGCCCTTGGCGGCGAGCGCGTCCCACACCTTCACCGCATCTTTCCATGGCATCCAGATTTCGAATCCGAGATCGCCCGTGTATCCCGTCCGCGAAATATCCACCGGCACGCCTGCAATTTTTCCGTGCGTCACACGAAAATATTTCAGGTTCGTAATATCTGCGTCCGCCGCCGCATGAAGCAGTTTTCCGGAGGTAGGCCCTTGCAACGCGAGCGCCGCGGTCTGCTCCGAAATATCCTCGATACTTACGTCCAGCGCCAGTGCGTTCTGCCGGAACCACCGCAAGCTCGGGTCCGCGGCGGTCCAGCGATATTCGTTTTCTCCCAACCGCGTGATCGTTCCGTCGTCGATCACTTTCCCTTCGGGATCGCACCAGCAGCAGTAGATCACCTGATCCACGGCCACTTTATTGATGTCGCGCGCAATCACGCGGTTCACGAGCTTTGTGGCGTCGCGCCCGGTCACGCGGTACTTGAACAGCGGCGAAATATCGATCAGCGCCGCCGAATTCCGGATCGCGTTGTACTCGTGTTCGTGGTGCATCTCGTACACGCTGACCGTGTAATAGCCCGACCACTCTCGGTAGTTCAGGCTTTCGCACAGCGCCAGCGTTCTCTCGTGAAACGCGGTTCCGACCGGCACGATCCCTCCTGATTCGAACGCGGCGCTTGTCGCCGTAAAGACATCGGATTATAGGTGCGAATTCGCCGCCCTAGCAAGGCGACCCGATGGAAAGTGTTTTCCGCAGGCTTGTACAGCGCCGTCGCTCTCGGTAATAATGTCCAGTCTTCGCTTCCAGCAGCTTTTCATACGAATAGTTGAGTTTTATCGGGGTCATTTCGAATGGGGCAGCACTACGACGTTATTGTCATCGGCGGCGGCCACAACGGCCTGGTCAACGCCGCGTACCTCGCCAAGGCCGGGAAGAAGGTGGTTGTCTTGGAACGCCGGCATGTTCTTGGCGGCGCGGCCGTCACCGAGGAAATCTTCCCAGGCTTTCTTTTCTCGGAATGTTCATACGTTGTCTCGCTGCTTCGCCCGGAAATCATTCGTGAACTCGATCTCCCGCGCCACGGCCTGGAAATTCTTCCGCTCGACGGCACTTTTACACCGATGCCGAACGACGACTATCTGTGGCGCGTGAACGATCACGCCAAATCCATCCGCGACATTCGCCGCCACTCCCGCGTCGACGCCGAGGCCTACGACGAATTTTCGAAGATGATGACGCCCATGTGCCGTTTCGTGAAGCCCATTCTCTCGATGATTCCGCCCGATCCCACCACGCTCAATCCCAAAGACCTCAAGCAGCTCCACTTTCTCTGGCAACGCTTCCGCGAACTTTCTTCCGACGAGCGCTACACGCTCGTCCAGCTCATGACCATGAGCTCCGCCGATTTTCTCGATCAGTGGTTCGAGACCGATGTCCTCAAAGCCACCATGTCCGCCTCCGGCATCATCGGCACATTTCTTGGCATCCGTTCGCCCGGCACGGCGTACGTTCTCCTCCACCACTACATGGGAGAAATCGACGGCGCGTTCCGCTCCTGGGGCTTCAGCCGCGGCGGCACCGGGGCGATTTCGAACGCTATCGCCGATGCCGCGCGCGAGGCCGGCGCGGAGATCCGCACGAAAGCGCCCGTTGCGAAAATTCTGGTCAAGAACGGCCGCGCCTGCGGCGTGGTTCTCCAAAGCGGCGAGGAAATCTTCGCCAACGTGGTCTCCTCGAGCGTGGACCCGCATCTTACGTTTGAAAAATTCCTGGAGCCCAGCGAACTTCCCGGCGATTTTCTCGAAGGGGTCCGCCGCTACAAATTCCGTGGCTCTTCCGGCAAAGTCAATCTGGCTCTCGATGAGCTTCCCAATTTCAAATGTTTGCCCGGCGAGGGCGCGCATCTTCGCGGCGCGATTTCCATTTCTCCGAGCACGGACTACATGGAACGCGCCTACGACGATGCCAAATACGGCCGCTACTCCCGCCGTCCATACATTGATATGGTGATTCCCAGCCTCACCGATCCGAGCGTCGCGCCTCCGGGCAAGCACGTTCTCTCCTGCTTTGTCCAATATGCGCCCTACAAACTCGCCGAAGGCAACTGGGACGACCAGCGCGAAGCCTTCGGCGACAACGTCATCGACACCATCGCCGAATACGCTCCCAACATCAAAGACATCATCGTCGGCCGCCAGGTCCTCACTCCGCTCGATCTCGAGCGCGAATTCGGGCTCACCCAGGGCAACATTTTTCAGGGTGAGCTTTCTCTGGAACAGCTCTTTTTCCTTCGCCCCGTCGCCGGATGGGCCTACTACCGCACGCCGGTCCACAACCTTTATATGTGCGGTTCCGCAACGCATCCGGGCGGCGGGATCATGGGGGCCAACGGCCGCCTCGCTAGCCAGGTCATCCTCAAGGAATGGAAAAGTTATCCTGTTTCACGCATGCGACCGGCCAGGGCAATCCCGCGCCCGCCAGAAACGAAGCCCGCATCGGAATCGCCATCGGCCGCCGCGGTTTCCGAATCGCCCGCCGAGAAGAGCAACTGATCATGCCCCTCGGCCAGCGCGTAGTTCTCATCGGCGGCGGGCACAACGCTCTCATCACTGCTTTTTATCTTGCCAAAGGAGGGTTCAAACCGCTGGTCCTCGAGCGGCGCGAAATGGTTGGCGGCGGCGCCATTACCGAGGAATTTCATCCGGGCTTCAAAGCTTCCACGCTCGCGCACACGCTCGGCCCGCTTCGCGTGGAGATCGCGCGCGACATGCAGATCGAAAAATTCCAGTGCGAAATCCTCTATCCCGGTCCGCGCGTCTTCGCGCCCACACCCGGCGGAAAGGCGCTTCTTTTCTGGAACGACAACGCCAGGACCGCTCGGGGCATCGCGAACATTTCCGCCAAGGACTCCGCGAAATACATGGAATTCGCGGATTCTCTCGATCACCTCACCGGCGTCCTCGACCAGCTTGTTTCGATCACGCCGCCGGCGATCGACAAGCCTACTCCCGAAGATCTCTGGAATCTCTTTAAGACCGGCCGCAACGTGCGCATGCTTCGCAAGAAGGGAATCTTCGACCTTCTTCGCTGGGCCCCCATGGCCGTTGCGGACTTCGTCGCCGAATTTTTCGAAACGGAGCTCATCCGCGCCGTTATCGCCGCGCGCGGCATCTTCGGGACCGCGCTCGGCCCGTGGTCCGCTGGTTCCACCGCCGTCCTTCTGATGCGCGCCGCTTGTGACACCCATCCCGTGGGCACCGCTGCTTTCCCCCGGGGCGGGCTCGGCAGCTTCACGCGCGCTCTCGCCGAATCCGCGAAGCAGGCCGGCGCTGAAATTCGTACCGACGCCGAAGTTCAGCAAATCCGCTTGAAAGACGGCTCCGTTGCCGGGGTCGTGCTCACCACTGGCGAAGAAATCGCCGTCGAAGCCGTCGTTTCCGGCGTTGACCCCAAGCGCACCTTCTTTCATCTCCTCGATCCTTCGCAACTCGATCCGACCTTCGCCAATCGCATCAAAAATTTCCGGGCGAATGGCACGGTCGCCAAGGTCAATGTCGCGCTCGGCGGTCTTCCAACTTTCACCTCGCTTGATCCCACCGAAGGTTTTCTCGAAGCCCTCTCCGGCCGCATCCACATCGGTCCCGAAATCGATTACCTCGAGCGCGCCTTCGACGCTTCCAAGTACGGCGATTTCTCAGAGGCACCCTACCTGGACGTCACCATTCCCACCATCCTCGATTCTTCCCTTGCTCCTGAAGGTAAGCACGTCCTCTCCGCGTACGTGCAGTTCGCGCCATTTAAACTCCGGGACGGGAGCTGGGATTCGCGCCGCAGAGGTCTTGCTGAAACGGTTCTGCGCACTCTCGCCGCTTATGCGCCCGATCTGCCAAGCCTGGTCGAGGGCATTCAGGTCATCACGCCGCAAGATCTCGAGACCTCCTACGGCTTCACCGGCGGTCACATCTTTCACGGCGAACTCGCTCTGGATCAGCTTTTCACCATGCGTCCGGTTCTCGATTGGGCGCGCTACAAGACGCCTATACGCGGTCTTTTTCTCTGCGGCTCGGGCACGCATCCCGGCAACGGCCTGACGGGGGCTTCCGGCGCTAACGCGGCCCGCGAGATCATCCGCGAGCTCCGATGATTCCTGTCTTCTTCTTTGTAGGGGCGCAGCACCTGTCCCGACCCTGTCGGGATGCTGCGCCCCTAACACCTCATCGCGGACGAGGATAATTGACTACAGGTGGTGCGGCACCTTCTTAGCGTTTGCACTTGCTGGCGGCGCCGCATGCCGATGCGGAGCCGTGAGCGTTGTGCCCTGTACGTTGGTGAAGGGCGCGGTCGCCGCGAACGTCGGCAGGTTGTGAGCGCGCACCT
>WNFP01007944.1_pt1 | contig 10398 bp, 7 predicted proteins | sample 5400201 | NCBI WGS metagenome assembly WNFP01 (sample SAMN13153355, study PRJNA577476) | soil metagenome | isolation source: 115 cm saprolite under Madrone tree | place: USA:California | collected 2016-06-14
ATGTAGAGCAGCAGGGTGATGATCTTGGTTTTCGAGTCGGTGTGGATCCGACCGTCCTTCCCGCCGCTCTGGCCGCGCAGCGTCAGCAAGGTCGGACACTCGCTGAGGTCGACGCCGAACTTCTCCTCGATCGCATTGCGTAGCGCCGATCCGGTCAAGGCCTCAACCAGACGTGCAAAACCCGGCCCGTAGTCGAGGCTCTCAACCGGAAAACTGCCGTGTCGCCGGATTTCGGGAAAATCCGCGATAACAGAAGACAGCGCGTCGGCGCGGAGAAACTCGTCGACGACGATAAAATCGAATGGGTCGCGGTTAAGCGGCGCCGCCCGTAAGCGATCGAGATCGAGAACGCTCAGGCAACCCTCGGGCCCGCCATCTCTTTCAGAGTGTTTCATCTGTGATGGGCCAGCTGAACCAAAAACTCCTCGAACGCGCAGATGAAGGAGTCGTCTCGGTATAGACGAGATTTGCGTTCGGCAATTCGTTTCCTGAGCGCCATCCGCCAGGATACATCCTGCGCTAGGCGGACGGCAGTAGAAACATAATCATCAATCGTCCCGGTGATGGTATCCATGACCCCCATCATCTGCAGGATCGCCATCGTGTGACGACCTCGCATCAGCGTCCCTGGTATTGTTACGATGGGTAAATCCTGGGCCAGGGCCTCCAAGGTCGAATTGTTTCCGGTCCAGCCGATACTGTCGAGACCGATGTCGCACCGAGCGATCGCGGCGCTGAACCGATCCTCGCTCAAGCGCGGCAGGACAATGACAAAATCACTGGCTCGCAAGCCGAACTCGGCGAAGGCGCGATCGAGCCGTTTGCGAAACAACTCGGTTACGTATTCGCCACTCGGAAACTCGATGAAAATGAAACGGCAGTCACCCACCTCTCGGGCGATCCGCGGAAAAACCGCATCATATTGGGGCAGATATTTGAAGAGCGATTGACCGCACCAAAAGGCTGGCACCGTCGAGGGCCATCCGAACTCCGCGGGTCCGTCCGCCTCCGGCTGCGGAACGACCGGTTCATAATAAGTCGACATGTTAGGGAGCCGGACCAGCCTCTCGGTGTAGTGCTGCTGACCGTCGGGCGGCTCCATCAGCTCGCTGCTGAGAAAATAGTCTAGGCTCGGATACCCGCTGGTCTCCGGATGCCCGGCAAAGTTGCATTGGGTCAGCGCTAGGCGCTGGGCGGCCAGTTGAGCAGCGACCGGGCCCATGCCGACCTCCGGATAGATCAGAATATGCGGCGCATCGGCGAGGATCATCTCGCGCCAGCGGTCTCCCGGAAGAGGACCCTGGACGAAACGTTCGCAAAGGGATTGCGCCTCGAATGTCGCTGCGTCGCGGCGCTTCCCGGTGTGATAGCCGAAGAGACGGAACCTCTGGCGGTCGAGCTGCCGCAGCCAGCCCCGAATGTTGAGCTTCCACACCGAATGGTTGCGGAAGTATTCGCTGACGATCCCCACCCTGATGGCCTCCCCCGATCCAGGCGGGAGCGCCAAGGCCGGGGCAGGGTACCGTTCACTCATGATCTGGCAAACCGCCGCACCGTAGAGCGCCTGGAGATCGCGGTCGTTGTGTCCCTGGTAGGCAAGGAAAAACGGTTGGTTCGAGCCAACCCCCTTGGCCAGACTGGAGGCCGCCTCCGGTCGCCCGAGGTCCTGGCACAACTCTCTCAAGTGCTCCTCATAGGCAGCGCGGCGTTCGGCGATCTCGCGCACATTTTCATAGATGATCGGCAGCTGCGCCATGCACAGGCCGAACCTTGCATCGGCGTAATCGGGGCTCACCGACAGCACTTGCCGATGACGCAGCGCCGCTTCATCTACCCTGCCTTGTTGCTGCAGAAGGACCGCAAGGTTGTAGAGTGCCACGGCAAAATCCGGCCGCAGCATCAGTGCCCGTTCAAAATGGCTCATCGCCTCGTCGAGCCGACCCTGGTCCTGACAGGCGATGCCGAGATTGGTGTGAGCCTCGGGATAGTCGGGTTTGATGGCTAACGCACGCTCGTAATGGTTCACCGCTGCGCCCAGTCGGGCTTGATCGTGGAACACGAGGCCGAGATTATTATGCGCCTCAGCGTAGGCCGGGCTGAGCTCGAGCGCACGCATAAAGTGCACAACTGCTCGATCGAAATCGCCTTGGTCGCGGAGCGCCACACCACAGACAGTTGTGGATCCCGACATGATTGGGAACCAGCGCAAGGGCGCGCTGAAAATGGACAACCGCTTGATCGAACTGGCCCAGGTCGCGGTAGGTATTGCCGAGATTGGCGAGAGCGTCGACGTAATCTGGGTTAATGGTCAGTGCCCGCCGGTAAGAGGTCGCAGCAGCCTCCAGCCGCCCTTGGTCCTGGAGAGCAGTACCGAGGTTGTTGTGGATCTCCGCATTCTCCGGGTCGACCGCCAGCACCTTTTGATAATGGCTGATCGCTTGGTCGAGCTGCCCGAGGTCTTGCAGCGTTGCGGCGAGATTGCTGCGGGTCCCGACCAGATTCGGGTTAAGGGTCAATGCCCGCTCATAGCAGGTCGCCGCCTCGCTCGCCCGGCCCGTTTCTCTAAGAATATTGCCGAGGTTGTGGAGGCTGCGCGCATGGCTCGGTTCGATGGCAAGAACTTGGCCATAGAGCAGCTCGGCTTCCGCAAATCGGCCGCTATGGTGGTAGCGGAGCGCCGCATTGAACAAATCGGCGGTCCTACCGGTCTGTCCAGGGCCGATGTAGCCCGCCCGCTTGGCCGCAACGCGGCGTTGTCGTCTGTTCATCTTCTCCCAGCCACCGGCCTATAGATCGAGTCGAGCAGTTTCAGGCGCTCACGCCAGCCGCTCATAGAGATCGTTCCATCCGGTGAAGCGCGGCGAGGATGTGCTGGACTTTCCAGGCGCCTGACCGGTGTTTCAGCCGGAGTTTCAGATTGTGCTCGCGTTGGATCGCCGTCCCGATGTCGACGTGGCGCTCAGCCCAAACGAGGCGCTTCAGGCGATGCTTCTTCGTCAGCCCCGCCGGCTACCCTCTCGCGGTGCCCCGTAGACGGGCTGGATCGCCCGCAACTCGGATGTAAAGGGTCGCGTTCGGCCCGTTCGTCACGATGTAGACTCATCCACCTTGCACCGTGTCATTGTCGATCTTTGCCCGAACGAGAGCAACTGCGTGGATACCCCGGGTCGAGCGCGTACGGCTCTCCAGCCGTCGTCATCTCCGGTTTCGACCCCGCGAGCCGCGCCTTGTTCTTCCCAGCCCCGGTCGACGGGGTGCCGGGCGCGTGGGTGGCCGCATCGAGTCCGGCCGTGAGGAATGAGGCACGGCGGATGCGCCGGTTGTGAATTAGCGCTTCGTCGACAGAGGGGTGTGGGTTACTGGGCGTCATGGAACAGCGCTGGGGCCTGCCCCTCATCGCCTGGCCGTCGCGGTTGCGCCCGAATTATTGGGATCTGGTGGCATTGCCGCTGGTGCTCGGCCTCGTCGCACTCGTCGCCTGGGGCGGCACGGCGATGAGCGCCCGCTACCAGGTGGGCGAGGTGCTGCCGATCAGCCTCGACCCGTGGCAGTTGCCCGAATACGCGCTGCGCACGGTGCTGCGCATGGGGGCGGCACTCGTCGCCTCGCTCGTCTTCAGCCTCGCCTATGCGGCACTCGCCGCCAAGAGCCGCCGGGCGGAGAAGATCCTGATCCCGGTGCTCGACATCCTGCAATCGGTGCCGATCCTCGGCTTTCTCTCGATCACCGTGACCGGGTTCGTTGCCCTCTTTCCGGGCCGGCTGCTCGGTGTGGAATGCGCCGCGATCTTCGCGATCTTCACGAGCCAGGCCTGGAACATGACCTTCAGCGTCTATCAGTCGCTGCGCACGGTGCCGATGGAGTTGATCGAGGCCGCGCGGATGTACCATCTCTCGCCCTGGCGGCGGTTCTGGCGGCTCGAGGTGCCACACGCGATCCCGTCGCTCGTCTGGAACATGATGATGTCGGTCTCGGGCGGCTGGTTCTTTGTCGTCGCCTCGGAGGCGATCACCGTCTCCGGCCAATCGATCCTGCTGCCCGGTGTCGGCTCCTACATCGCCACCGCGATAGCGCAACGCGACCTCGCGGCGATCGGCTGGGCCGTTCTCGTCATGTTCGTCGTGATCCTATTGTATGATCAGCTGCTGTTCCGCCCGCTGATCGCCTGGTCGCGCAAGTTTCAGGCGGACCCCTCGGCCGATGCCGGCAATGTTCGCCCGTGGTTTCTGATCGTGCTGCAGCGCGCGCGCCTCTTCGACCTGGTCCAGGCTGGGGTGCTCGCGATCAATCGTATGATCGACGGCGCCATCGCCGCCCTGGCACGCCGGCGCGCGCCGGCGGCGGAACGTCGGCCGCGGCCGGCACTCGATCGGGCCTTCGACATTGCTCTGCTGGCGCTCGCTGCTGCTGCTGCGGTCTGGCTTGTTGGCTTCATTCGCGAGAGCGTAGATCTCGCCGAGATCGGATGGGTGTTCCTGCTCGGGCTGGCTACCGCTACTCGGGTGCTGGTCCTGATTGGCATCGCGTCGGTGGTGTGGGTTCCGGTTGGGGTGTGGATTGGCCTGCGCCCGCATGCCGCCGACCTGGCGCAGCCCATCGTCCAGTTCCTCGCTGCCTTCCCGGCGAATTTGTTCTTCCCGGCGGCGGTGGTGCTGATCCTGCGTTTTCGCCTCGACCCGGAGATCTGGCTCAGCCCGCTGATGATTCTCGGGACCCAATGGTACATCCTGTTCAACGTCATCGCCGGCACCACCGCGCTATCGGTTGAGCTTCGCCTCGCGGCGCAGAATTTCGCTGTCAGGCGGCTCCTATGGTGGCAGCGGGTGATCCTGCCGGCGATCTTTCCGGCCTATGTGACGGGTGCTGTCACCGCTGCCGGCGGATCGTGGAATGCCAGCATCGTAGCCGAGACCGTCCAATGGGGCGACACCACGCTGACCGCGACCGGGATCGGCGCCTATATTGCCCGCACCACCGCCGCGGGCGACGGCGCGCGCATCGCGCTCGGGATCGCCGTCCTCTGCCTTTACGTGCTTGCCTTCAACCGGCTGCTGTGGCGCCGGCTCTACAACCTCGCCGCCGAGCGCCTGCGCCTCGATTGACCCTAAAATCGCCTCCTTCGTGGTGCTTACTTCCGGGATCCGGCGGGACCCGAAGCTGGGCTGCACTCACTGAGGAGGCCGTTCAACCCTCGGGAGAAGTTTAGCTGTAGATTCGCTGTACATACAGCAACAGCCGATCGCGTATATAACTCAGGATTATATTACGATGACCGTCCCGCTGCTGCGCACCGAAGCCGTCTCGAAGACCTATCGCATGCCGGACCATCTCGGCCGGCTCGTCCTCGATCATCTCGACTTCACGTTGGGCGACGGCGAGATCGTCGCGATCCTCGGCAAATCGGGCTCGGGCAAGTCGACCTTTCTGCGCATCCTCGCCGGCCTCGTGCCGCCCAGCGACGGGGCGGTGGAATATCGCGGACACAGGGTGACCGAGCCGGTCCGCGGCATCGCCATGGTGTTCCAGTCCTATGCGCTCTTTCCGTGGCTGACCGTGCTCGGCAATGTCGAGCTCGGTCTCGAGGCGCTCGGTGTCTCGGGCGCGGAGCGCCGGCGGCGCGCGGTCGATGCGATCGACGTGATCGGGCTCGACGGGTTCGAGACCGCCTATCCGAAGGAGCTCTCGGGCGGCATGCGGCAACGCGTCGGCTTTGCCAGGGCCCTCGTCGTCAACCCGGACATCCTGCTCCTCGACGAGCCGTTCTCTTCCCTCGATGTGCTGACCGCGGAAACGCTGCGCGGTGATCTGCTCGATCTATGGGACGCCAGCCGCATCCCGACCAAGGGGATCGTGATGGTTTCGCACAATATCGAGGAGGCGGTCGAAGTTGCCGACCGCATCCTGATCTTCAGCAGCGACCCCGGGCGCATCCGTGCCGACATCCCGGTAGCACTGCCGCGGCCGCACACCTCCGAAAGCGCCGGTTTCCGCCAGATCGTCGACCAGGTCTACACGTTATTGACGACGGTGCCGGGCCGCGACGGGCGACGCGGGGCGCGGCCCGAACCGATCGGCATCGGCTATCGCCTGCCCGACGCCTCGGTGCAGCAGCTCTCCGGGCTGATCGACTCGTTGACCGAGGCGCCTTATCACGGCCGCGCCGACCTGCCGCTGCTCGCCGACGAGGAGAACCTCGTGATGGACGAGCTCTTCCCGCTGATCGAAACCTTGCAGCTGCTGGGATTTGCTCACGTCAGCGGCGGCGACATCGAACTGACCGCGCTCGGCCGGACTTATGCCGAGGCCGACATGCTCGCCAAGAAGCAGCTCTTCGCCGAGGCGGTGCTGAAGCACATCCCGCTCGCCGCCCATATCCGCCGCGTCCTCGACGAGCGCCCGGGGCACCGCGCCCCCGCCGCGCGCTTTCTCCGCGAGCTCGAGGATTACCTCTCCGAATCAGAAGCGCAGCGAGTGCTCGACACGGTCATCAATTGGGGCCGCCACGCGGAGATCTTCTCCTACGATTCGGACACCGAGGTGCTGAATCTAGAGAATTTCTGAGCCCCAAAAGCGGGCGTGCTGGCGGTCAGCCGCCGCCGTAGAACGCGCTCCGCGCCACGTCCGCCCGGGCGATCTCGGGCGGGATCAGCCAGACATAGAAGGTGTCGCGAGCCATTTCACTCCCGCCACCGCCATCTCCACCACCGCCGCCGCCAACAATCCAGGCTCGCAACGATACGATCTTGACAAACAACTCCTGCCCGGCGGCGAGCTGGACATCCTTTTCCTGGTTGAAATCTTTGCCGTAGCTGTCGACGGTGATGTGGTAGGGACCCGCGGGGACGTCCCGATAGGAAGCGCCTCCCGGTTCCGAGATTCCGACGATCGCTTCGTTCATCCGCAGATAGGGGGTCCCTACGCCGTCATAGGGTCCGCCGTCACGATAGAACCAAACTCGGGCCTCGCCCGGCGGGATCGGCGGAACAGTAACGGCAGCGGTCCGCGGAAGCTCGGTGCAGGCTGCCGAGGCCAGCGCCAGGACACCAACGACGACGAAGAGCCGCATCGACATGCGCTTTCTCATTTCGGCTCCCGTGTACTGTCAACTACCGCCATAAAATTGGCTACGCGCGACATCGCCCTGCGCGATCTCGGGTGGTATTTCCCAGACATAGAAGGTGTCGCGTTGGCATTCGTTTCGAACACCACCGCACGCGGCCCAGTTGCGCAACGACACGATCTTGAAATAGGCCTGTTGCCCGGGGAAGAGGTGGACCCATCGCGACTGATTAAAGTCACGCCCGTAGCTGTCTACCGTGACGTAGTACTGGCCGGGCGCCACATCGCGGTAGAGGGCGCCGCTAGGCTCCGACACCCCGACGATCGCCTCGTTCATCCGCAGATACGGAGTCCCTACGCCGTCGTAGGGTCCCCCGTTGCGGTAAAACCAGACTCGCGCCTCGCCGGCTGGGATCGGAGGAATTGGGACAGAGGCTGTTGGCGCAAGCGGAGCGCAGCTCGCCGCTGCAAGCGACAGCAACGCTGCAGCGAGCACGCGGCGGAGCAGGCGGGTCGAGCAAGACGGCATACGGTTCCTCCCGTCTGACCGCCATATGGGAGGCCAGCCGGGCGTTGTCGATCCCGCGGTTAGCCGGGTTCCAGCGGAGCTGAAATGCGTAAGTGTCGTGCCTGCCACCGGAATATTTCCGGCTCCGGGGAGTCCCTCATCGCGGCCGCAAGGTGGGAAAGGTGATGACATCGCGGATCGAGGGGCTGTCGGTCAGCAGCATGACCAACCGATCGATCCCGATGCCGAGCCCGCCGCAAGGGGGCAGCCCGTATTCGAGGGCAGTCACGTAATCCTCGTCAAGCGGCTGCGCCTCCTCGTCGCCCGCTGCCCGAGCCCGCATTTGAGCCTCGAAGCGGGCCCGCTGGTCCTGCGGATCGGTGAGTTCCGAAAACGCGTTGGCAATCTCCCAGCCATAGATATAGGTCTCGAAGCGCTCGGCGAGCCGCGGATCGGCACGATCAGCCTTGGCTAAGGGTGAAATGTCCCGGGGAAAGCCGGTGACGTGCATCGGTTGGATCAACGTGTCTTCGACGCGCGCGGCGAAGGCCGCTTCGAGCGCCTGTCCCCAATTCTCGCTGCCCGTTAATGCGGCGCCGAGTGCTGCGGCGGACCGGCGGGCCGTCTCTGCATCGTCGATCGCGAGAAAATCGACGCCGGTCGCCGCATGGACCAGCTCGGCCATGCCGCGCCGCTGCCAAGGCGGAGACAGATCGATGAGGGTCCCGCCATAATTGATCCGGAGGGTCCCGAGCACGGTTTCGGCGACAGACGTAACGAGCTCCTCGGTCAGCCGCATCATTGCCGTGTAATCGACATAGGCCTCGTAAAGCTCGAGCATGGTGAACTCGGGATTGTGGCGCGGCGAAATGCCCTCGTTGCGAAAGTTCCGGTTGATCTCAAACACCTTATCGGCGAGCCCTCCGACCAGGAGCCGCTTCAGATGCAGCTCGGGCGCGATCCGCAGGTAGAGATCGATGTCGAGCGTGTTGTGATGCGTGACGAAGGGCCTTGCCGAGGCGCCCCCCGGGATCGTGTGCAGCATCGGCGTCTCGACCTCGAGATAGCCGCGCTCGACGAGATGGTCGCGCATCGCCGCGACGATCCTGCTGCGCCGGCGGAGCGTCTCGCGGCTCTCCTCATTCATGATCAGGTCGAGATAACGCTGCCGGTAGCGCAGCTCGACATCCGCGAGACCATGGTATTTCTCGGGGAGCGGACGCAACGTCTTGGCCAGAACCGCTATCGCGGTAGCGTTGACGGTGAGCTCGCCGCGCGATGTGCGCCGTACCAATCCTTCCACGCCGATTAGATCGCCAATGTCCAGGAGGCGCACGATCGCCAGCGCCTCTAGCGATAGGTTGTCGCGATGGCAGAAGATTTGGACTTTTCCGGTGGCGTCGTGCAAATCGATGAACATGCCATTGTTGCGGACCGCCCGGATGCGACCCGCCACACACACCCGTTCGCCGGTTTCCGCGCCGGCGGCCAGACCGGAATAGAGGCGCTCTAGTTCGGCCGCCTCGTGCGTGCGCTCAAAGCCATAGGGATAGGGATCGATACCTTGAGCCTTAAGGCTCTCAAGCTTATTGATCCTGACGGCACGTAACGGATCCTCAGGGTGGCTCATTTGGATCTCCGTCGCGACCCGACGGGCCCGCACCCGGTCATCCGACGGCCGCCTGAGAAACCGGACGGCGGCCAATGTCGACGACCGTGTCGTGTAGGCGTTGCAAGGTTCCATGATGACCGACGCTGACAATCGTCGGTCGCCAGGGAGCCTCCCGCAAGAGCCGGTAGAGCGACATTTCCGCGGCCTCGTCCAGTGCCGAGGTCGCCTCGTCGAGAAAGACGATTTCGGGGCGGGTGAGAAGCACCCGGGCGAAGGCGAGGCGTTGCTGCTCGCCAATGGATAGGCGCTGCGCCCAGTTCCCCTCCTCGTCGAGGCGGTTGACGAGCTGCGGCAGGCCAACGGCGGACAGCGCCTCGACGAGCCGGTCGCGAGACAGCTCGTCGGCGGCGCGGGGATAAACGAGCGCATCCGCGAGGGTTCCGAGCGGCAGATAGGGCCGCTGCGGGAGAAACAGGACGCGGCCGTCGGTCATCCGAATGCGGCCTCGCCCGAACGGCCACAGCCCGGCAATCGCACGCAACACCGTGCTCTTGCCCACTCCAGAAGGGCCGGTGATTAGTAGCGGCTTGCCTGGGCTCGCCGACAGCGAGATGTCTTGCCGCAGCGGCTGCCCGTCCGGCAGATCGAGGTCGAGTGCCTCGACCGCGACGCCCACGCCGCTGCGCTCGATATTGATTGCCTGAGCTGTGGCCCGATCGGCCGCGATTTCGTCCATCCGGGCGCGGAACCCGGCGAGCCGCTGCACCACCGCCTGGTATTCGGCGATCTCGTTGTACGAATTGACGATAAAGGACAGCGACTCCTGCACCTGGCGGAAAGCCGAAGAGATCTGCATCAAGCCGCCGAGCTGGATCGCTTTGTCGAAATAACGCGGCGCCGCAACGAGGAAAGGGAAGACGATCGCGACCTGGCCGTAACCATAGGTGAACCAGGTCAGTTTCTTGCGGCGCTTGATGATTCGCCACCAATTCGCGACGACCCGCGCAAAGCGATCCTGGAAGCTCGCGAGCTCGCGAGCTTCACCGCCATAGAAGGCCACGTTCTCGGCGTTCTCGCGCAGCCGGACGAGACTGAACCGAAAATCCGCCTCGTAGCGCTGCTGGTCGAAACGCAGCCGGATCAGTGGCATGCCAATCCATCGCGTCGCCATCGTCCCGCCAATTGCATAAATCAGTGCCGCGAAGACCATATACCCCGG
>WNFP01012931.1_pt1 | contig 10397 bp, 6 predicted proteins | sample 5400201 | NCBI WGS metagenome assembly WNFP01 (sample SAMN13153355, study PRJNA577476) | soil metagenome | isolation source: 115 cm saprolite under Madrone tree | place: USA:California | collected 2016-06-14
CCCGGGTACATTTCCCAAAAGCATTACTTCTGCGGGGGAAGTCACCGGGATTTACGCATCGTGCAGCGAAAGTTCCTGCGACAACAGCTTCCTGCGGACGGCCGACGGGACATTCGTCTCGTTCGATCCGCCAAACGCAAGCCCCTCTTTCGGGAACGTCGGCGCCAACAGTGTTAACACGGCGGGCTCCATTGTGGGCAATTTTGTAGACAAAACGACCGGTATGTTTCACAGCTTCCTGCGGACTCCAGACGGGGCATTTACAACCACTGATCCCCCAGAAGCGGTTGGCGGCAGCACCGCTGTCAGCATCAACGCCCCCCGGGAGGTCGCAGGGAGCTTCATGGACTCAAGCAATGTTACGCATGGTTACCTGCGGGCTTCAGACGGTACCTTCACTGTTTTCGATCCGCCGGGGGCATGTTATACGGCAACCCTGGGCTTAAATAACAAGGGCACCGTCGTCGGAACTTACGCAACCTTGACCGGCGGGAACTGTTACGCGAACATCGTTCACCTTTTCCTCCGGGCTGCGGACAGTGCCTTTACGACGTTTGATGTGCCGGGTGCGGCCCGCTTCCTTTCGACCTTCATTAGTGGCCAGGTCTTGGCGATCAATTCGTCGAACGCCGTCATAGGGACATTTTTCGATGCGAATGGCGTTGCTCACGGCTTCTTGCGGCCGGGAACGGATCCTTCGGAGGACGCGGCCACCCCGTACACACAGAACTTGGAACAGTTTCAGCGCACCGGAGCTCGGCAAAACTGAGACCCGCCGAGGATCGATCTTCCAACACACGACATGGACAATTCCAACTTAGGAGCTTCTGAACGTCCTGGAAAGATTGACTTCGACATCCACGGCGTAGTGTCCATACGCCTGATCGATCCCTCGCCGAGCGACCTTGGCGCTGCCTGTAAGCTGCTCGGATCCCCGTCCAAACTGCTGCTGACTTCGCCCGACATCACCGTACGGTTCGTGGACAATCTGCCAGTCCGCGGAATCAGATTCTTAGGCACTGGCCAGGATGCCTTTACGGACGATGGATTCTTCCTGTTGCAGGAAGGAACGAGGCGAGTCCAGGCCCGCATCCCATTCGAGGGGATTGGAGGACCGTGTGAGATTGTTTGTAAGAGCGGACTCGGATCAGTGCCGCTTCTGATTCCCATCATCAGCCTGACTGCAGGGAACAGGGGGCGCATCCCCTTACACGCTTCCGCTGTCGTGCACCACGACGTGGGCATTGTGATGGCCGGCTGGGCTCACTGCGGGAAAACTGCCGCGCTCTTGGGATTCGCTTCAATGGGGGCCGAGTATGTCGGCGAAGAATGGGTACTTCTGAGCAGCAACGGTAAGAAGATGCATGGGCTCGTGAGGCCATTGGAAATCTCGCGCTGGCATGTTGCAAGTTTGCCTCACGTGCGGGACGCGGTGAACCTCAGGAACCGTTGTGCGTTCCATGGAATCGGCCTTCTGGATGGATTGCAGAAGATGGTTTCCAGCGAAAGGATTCGAACCAGCTTTGCGTTCCGAAGTCTGCAGAGAGCGTCCGGTGCACTCGAGGAGCGGCTGCGGCCGGCCGTGGCGCCTTCAGCGATCTTCCAAGACAGGATTCGCTCCGCGGGCGCCCAGGTGAACAAGATATTTCTTTTCGTCAATCATGAAGACCACAGAATTGAAGTGGAGCCGATCAATCCTTTCGAAATGGCCCGCCGCCTCGCGTCTCTTGTCCAACACGAGCTAATGCCGCTTCTGCGGCATTATGCTGCCTACCGGTTTGCATTTCCCAATCAGAGGAATGAGTTTATTGAAAACACGGCCGAATATTCTTTCGAAATTCTCGCCCGCGCGCTAAATGGAAAGGAGAACTACATCGTGCGGCTTCCCTATCCGCATATGTTCTCGGAGCTTTATCAAAAGATCCAACCTCTATGCAAACCCACGACCGCTGCGGCTGCCGAGCGGGGAGGAGTCGAGCCCCGAAGGCTTAAAGAGGCTCGCACCGAGCAACTTTCAACCTGCGCAGCTACTTCAACCGAAGGCGGCTTACCAGAATGCAAGTAGTCCTAGAAGCCGCCACCAAGACGTTCAGCGAACAGGACGCTACGCGAAAGCAGGTCCGAGGCTCAAGCCTGCTTCTTTTCGGGCGCGTGTTGTCTCTGGGCGTCAATTTCTTTACGCAAGTGTTGATGGTGCGCTACCTCTCGACGAGGGACTTCGGAGAGCTGGCTTACGGACTGGCGGTGGCCAGTTTTTTCCGAATCTTCGCTTCATTGGGTCTGCAGGATGCGATTCCGCGTTTCGTGCCGATTTACCGGGAAAACCGCGAGTACGGAAAGATGTTCGGCACAATTCTTCTGGCTGTGGGGGCAGTTCTGGCGACTGGAGTCTTTATCGTAGTCGTTGTATGGATCGCCCCGCTGTTTCTCACGCCTTCGCCAGCCCACGACACACTGCCTCATTTGACCATACTTTCGATCTTGATCGTCCTGGTCCCTGTCGAAGCCGCCGACGCGCTGCTGGATGGTCTTTTCGCCAGCTTTGCGGACACCCGGAATATTTTTCTTCGCCGGTACTTGCTGGGACCTGGGCTCAAGTTTGGCGTCGTGGTTCTCCTCCTGTGGATGAAAAGCACGATTATTTTTTTGGCGTGCGGATATCTTGCCGCGGGGACAGTGGGAGTGCTCGTCTACGGAATCATGCTCATCAAACTTCTGCGTGAACAGAGGCTATTGCAACGCTTCCGGTTCAAGGAAATAGACATCCCCGCCCGAGAGACGCTTGCATTCGTTCTTCCCGGCCTCGTTTCGGCTTTGGCCCTCTGCATCTGTCCCGTAAATGCCTTTTTGCTCGGCCGCCTGCGGACCATATCGGACGTCGCCTTTTATCGCGCCGCGGGTCCGATCTCCGAATTAAACAACATAGTTTTTACGAGCTTCACACTCTTGTTCACCCCCCTTGCAGCGCGACTCTTCGCCCGGGCGGACTACCGCGGTCTCAACGGCCTTTACTGGCAGACGGCCGCATGGATGTCTGTACTGACTTTTCCCATCTTCGCTGTTACCTTTTCGCTCGCAAAGCCTCTCACAATGTTCCTTTACGGGGTGCGTTACGCGCCGTCCGGTCCCGTGTTGGCTCTACTTTCGTTGGCCAGCTATTTCAACGTTGTCCTCGGTTTCAATCTCCAGACTCTGAAGGTCTATGGAAGATGGCGCTATGTCATCCACGCGAGCGTCGTGACCGCGTTGGCCAACCTGGTGATAAGCACAGTTTTGATAGAACAATATGGGACAATAGGCGCCGCGATCGGCTCAGCCGTGACCCTGATTGGATATAACTTGCTGTTGCAAGCGGGACTATCGGCGACCGCTGATTTTCATGTCTTTGACCGGCGCTATCTTACGATTTATTTAACGATCGCGTTGGGCGCGTGCGGTCTATTTTTGGTTGGCTCACTCACTTCCCTGAGTTTCTATGCTTTGCTCCCTATTGCAGCATGCGTCTCCTTTTGCGTGCTTGCCGTGGCGAAGAAGAAGCTCAACTTTGCGGAATCCTTTCCCGAATTGCTTCGCCTGCCGCTCATGCGTCAGATTTTTACGTAAAAATCTGATTCGGCTGCGGCAGGCGCACTTGCCGCGCCCGCGCAGCGAAAATTCCGGAAGCTCTTGCGGAGCGGTTGCAAAGGCATTCTGCAAAGGGTTTTCAACGGCGGAGAAAAACCTTGTCCGTTAATACTGCCACAATGCAGGATACGCGCATCCTTTGGCCGTGCGCTGGTTTGGGATTTCTAATCTTCTTTCTCCTCGAGAAAAGCGTCGTACTCGGCTTGGCCGTGGTCCTCGTCCTGGGACTGTTCGCTCTCGTCGCACGCTGGCCGGAGTTGGGAACGCTGATTGCCCTGTTCGCGATCTACTCCAACATCGCAGTCCTTGGCATGAAATCGCGGGCGATATTGCAGACCACCGTTCAGACCGGTCAAATGACGATCTCCACTGCAGGCCAAAACGCGCGAGTTGTTGTTGTAATGGCTGCGCTCTGTTTGGTTCTTTGCATTCCGCTCCTATACCAGTTCCTGGTTCGCAAAGAGAAACTGACTTTTGATCGGGGCTTCTACCTCATGTTGGGATACTTCGCTGTATTCCTGACGTCCTCCTTTTTTGCCCGGGACAATGCCATCGTCTCATCGCAAATCACCGACTTTCTTCTCGAGGGCTTTGCGATTTATTTCCTGGTGGTCAATGTCGTCCGGGAGTACGCGACTTTAAGGCGGGCCACCTGGGCTTTGCTGCTTGCCGGAAGTTTTATGGGCGGGCTCTCCGTATTTCAGCACGTTACCCACACCGAGACTAGCAATTATGGGGGGCTCGCGATGCTGGGAGCGGAACTCGATTTTAATCCCATCGGAAGGCGAGCTGCTCTCTCCTGGGCTGATGCCGAGAATCTTCACCCACAGGGAGCTACCAGTTCGGCGCCGGGCGTCCAGTTTCGATCCGCGGGGCCGATTGGCGAGCCGAATCGTTATGCCCAGGTGCTGGTCGTACTTCTTCCGTTAGCCGCTCTGCGGTTCCGAAGGGAGCGCTCGCGCGCCTTGCGGTGGTTCGCCCTGGCGTGCGGCGCTTTTATTCTCGGCGGCATGGTGCTCACATTCTCTCGAGGAGCCATGTTCACTGCCGTAATTATTTTCGGGTTGTTGGCCTATTTTCGTTTCATTAGACCTCTTCATGTTGTCGTGGCAGCGCTTGGCCTCATCTTGCTCGTCTTGGTTATCGATCCGCAGGCCTCGCTCCGCTTCGCAAGCTTGGGAGGAGTCAAAACCTTACTTGCCAATACAACCGCCAGTTATAAAGAGCCCACCGAGGGTCAGACGGGGGTACCGGACACGTCGGTCGTTCGGCGCTACGCCCTGAACGTGGCGGCGTGGCACGTTTTCCTCGACTATCCAATTCTGGGCGTGGGTCCAGGACATTTCTCCGACTACTATTCGATAGCCTACTGCAACCGCGTGGGCCTCATCGAACAATTGAAGAAATACCGGGGGCACAATCTTTACCTTGAGACGTTGGCCGAGACCGGGATTTTGGGGCTCGCTTCGTTCTTGGCAATTATCCTGGCCATCATGCATGGTCTATGGAAAGTCTGGAAAAGGTTGCAGTACGAGGGTTCCGAGTTCGCCGATGCCGCAATGGCTTTTTTCCTGTGTTTGGTTGCTTATTTGATTTCGGCAATTTTCGCGCACTTGTCTTATCAAAGGTACTTTTGGCTCTTGATGGCCCTTAGCAGCGCCACAATTCACATTCTTGGCAGGGTCGAGCAGGACACCTCCAGTGAACTGGGTCCCGCGTGACCGGAGAAAATCACCGCAAGAGGAATGAATGACTATCATGGCTACGGTGGAAAGCGGAGCGCGGTTGTTCGAGGGAAGGCTCTCCGATTCCGTTCAAAAGTTGTGGTTGCGCTACTATCCAGTTTCTCGCCACCAGCGCTTCAAAGAACTCCTTCTGAAGAACATCCGCCCGGCCGACCATGTGTTGGAGATAGGGGCTGGGTCAGGGAAATTCAATCAGAATCACTTCGACCTGCGCGGAAGGGTCGCTCGCTACGTGGGCGCGGATCCTGACAGGAGCGTTCTAGAAAATTTATATTTGGACAAAGCATACCACTGCACCGCAGACTCTTTGCCTTTCCCGGATGAATCCTTCGATGTCGTATTTCATTACTACGTTGCGGAGCATTTCGAGGCGCCGCTTGCTTGCCATCGGGAGATTGCGCGGGTTCTCAAACCGGGTGGGCTGTTGTTGTTTCAAACGCCGAGCCGCTACTGGTACCCCATGCTGGCCGCTCAGGTAACTCCGCAGTGGTTTCACGAATTCTACGTGCGTCATTTCGCTTCTGGGCGCACGGAGAACGAAGTATTTCCAACTCGTTACAAATTCAATGATGAGTATGCGATCCGAGAGCAGTTAAAGAATTGCGGCTTCACCTGCGAACTCGAGCACCTTAGCGTCGCTCCGGGTTACCTGCGCTTTAGCAGGCTCAGTTTCTTAGCCGGAGTGCTGTACGAAAGGACCGTCGAAAAGAGATTCCCCGCTTTGCGCGGCGTGATCATTGGTGTGGCTCGGAAGAAGGCAGCGGTACTGCACGATTTTGTGCAGCAGGTTGAGAGCGAAGCCGCCGGTCTGAACGATTCCGCGGCCGTCGACTAAGTCACATGCACATTAACTGGTGGAGTGAACAGTAGTGTTGCGAATCCTAGCGTACCACCGTGTTGCGGAGCTGCGGGACACTCCCGCAGTGGACTCGCGGAGCGTCAGCGCGACCCCGGAAGGGTTTGCCCAGCAGATGGAGCACTTGGCGTGCTTCTACCGGGTCGTTTCCATGCCCGAGGTACTGGAGGCTGTTGAAAAAAGGACCCCTCTTCCAAAGCGGGCCGTGCTGATTACGTTTGACGACGCTTATGCGGATTTCGCAGAGATCGCCTGGCCAATCCTCAAACAATTCCGCTTGCGCGCGACCATGTTCGTTCCCACGGCTTACTCAAATCAACCGGAACGCGCCTTTTGGTGGGATCGTCTCTACCGGGCATTCGCCGCAACGTCCAGGACAAGGATAAACGTCCCGTCCCTCGGCCACCTTTCGCTTGTCCCTCTAGACCAGAAACGCAGGAGCTTTCGCACGATTCAGAATCACCTGACCACCATTCCCGACTGACACTCGGGTCTCATACGCGAACACACGCCATCATGACGCAAGTTACGACCGAACGAATGCGCGAGGAGGTTCAGGGTTCCCAGGAAGATCTCCAAAGAGAAATCGGCGCGTGCCTGGCGATCTTCTGCTATCCAAATGGCAACCACAATGACACTGTTGTCTCGGTCCTCCGGGAACAAGGCATTCGCCTTGCTTTCACGACGCTGAGCGGGCCAAACAAGTTGGACTCCTTAGATCTTCTCCGTTTGCGCCGCACGGTCATCATGCCCCGGACCACGCCAGCGATCTTTTGCCTGCGCCTCCTGCGGTTGGGCATCCACTTGGACGCTTGGCGGGACCGAAAACAAAGGGGAGTCTTGACGCGTGGGCTTCCCGAATATCGCACAGATCATGTCTGAAGAGAACTAAAGCATGTCATCGCCGTCATCTTTTTCCGGTGCCTCCCGGCCGCTCCGTCTTGCCCAGATCGTCTCGCGGTTCCCCATGGTTACAGAAACTTTTGTCTTGTACGAACTGGAGGCTATGGAGAAGCTCGGCGTGACAGTCGAACTCTATTCTCTGCTTCGCGAGCATCCCAAAGTCGTTCATCCGGAAGCTGAGAAGTGGGCTAAGCGTGCTCACTATCTTCCGTTTCTTTCTCCGAAGATCCTTCGTGCCCACTGGTACTTCATTCGCCATAATCCGGAGCGGTATTTCAGGACCGTCGCCGAAGTATTGCGAAGGACCTGCGGATGCGTTCGCTGTTTTGGTGCGGCTCTTGCGTTCCTCCCCAAAGCAGTTCGATTTGCTTATGAAATGGAGGAACAAGCGATCCAACACGTCCACGCGCACTTTGCGTACCACTCGGCAGTGGCCGCGCTGATTGTTCATCGCTTGAGCGGAATTCCCTTTAGCTTCACGGCTCGAGGTTCGGATGTTCAGTCGGACGCACACATGCTGAAGGAAAAAGTCGAAGCCTCCGATTTCGTGATTTCGGTATCCGAATACAACAAGGAAATCATCCTTCGCAAGTGCGGTGCCGGCGTGGGCAAGAAGATCCACGTCATTCATGGCGGGGTGAATGTGGATCGCTTGTCACCGCGTCCCAAATCTGGGGCAGATAGGCTGCTGCGGATTCTTTGCGTTGCAAGGTTCGAGGAGGTCAAAGGTCACACATACCTTGTCGAAGCATGCAGGTTGCTTAAAGAACGAGGCCTTCCCTTTGAGTGCCGACTGCTTGGCGACGGACCCTTAGCGCCGCAAATCGATAATCAGATTAAACAGTCAGGTCTCTCCGGCGAAGTTCTACTTCTGGGCGCTCGGCCCTATGATGAAGTCATTGAGCAGTTTTCGTGCGCCGACGTGGTGGTGCTGGCGACGGCTCCGACGGCTAGCGGTAAGCGTGAAGGTATCCCCAATGTGTTGAAAGAGGCCATGGCTTGTGGCTTACCCGTGGTTGCCACCCAGAGCGGGGGAATTCCGGAACTCGTGGATGAGAGCTGTGGGATTTTTGTGCGTCCCAAAGACCCTGCCGCCATTGCCGATGCGCTCCAGCGCCTCTACGATCAGCCCGCGCTTCGTCGCCGGATGGGGATAACTGGCCGCAAGAAGATCGTGCGGGAGTTCAATCTGAATCTGAGCACGGCGAGGCGCGCGGAATTATTTTTTCGTAGCGCGGATGGCTGCAGGTCGCGTCAGGGTCTGGCCGATACGAGACAAACGGAACCTGCTCTCGTCACACAACGTCCCGCTTAAAATGAATCGGAGAGTCCAACGATGTGTGGAATAACCGGATTCTTGACATCCTCCGCGGAAAACGAATTGGAGATGAAGGTTGTGGTCGCGCGGATGGCCGATCAACTTGTCCACCGCGGTCCAGATGATTCGGGTGTGTGGGTCGATCGTCACGCTGGCGTTGCCTTCGGGCACCGGCGACTTTCGATTCTCGATCTTTCACCGGATGGTCATCAGCCCATGCACTCTGAGAACGGCCGGTACGTAATTGTCTTTAACGGGGAAGTTTATAACTTCGATGAATTGCGCTCCACTCTTGAGAGCAGGGGCCATAAATTTCGTGGCCATTCGGACACGGAGGTAATGCTGGCGGCTATCGAGCAATGGGGTATGGACGAAGCCCTGCCGCTTTTCAATGGCATGTTTGCTTTTGCGGTGTGGGATCGCAAAGAGGGGCAGCTCCATTTGGTTCGGGACCGTTTAGGTGAGAAGCCCCTGTATTACGGCTGGATGGGACAAACCTTCCTGTTTGGTTCGGAATTAAAAGCGCTTGTCGCCCACCCCGAATTCAAAGACGAGGTGAACCGCGACGCCCTTGCCCTCTATCTCCGGTACAACTGCATTCCTTCTCCTTACACTATTTATCGCGGGATCAAAAAACTGCCGCCTGCCACAAAGCTGACGGTCACCCGCTCGAATATGCATTGCATGCCCTCGCCGTATTCCTATTGGTCGGCAGAAGAAGCTGTTCGCCGTGGCTTGGAAGAACCATTCCAGGGTTCCGAAAAGGAGGCAATCGCCTGCCTTGATGCGTTGCTGCGCGATGCGGTCAAGATGCGCATGGTCGCCGACGTGCCTCTCGGCGCTTTTCTTTCCGGCGGCGTGGATTCCTCGACCACGGTTGCCCTGATGCAGCAGCAAAGCCAGAGGCCGGTGAAGACATTTTCGATTGGATTCCACGACGAAGCATATAACGAAGCCGAATATGCGGCTGCCGTCGCCCGTCACCTGGGGACAGATCACACGGAGTACTACGTCTCGGCTGAGGAAGCGATGAAGGTTATTCCTCATTTGCCGAACTTTTACGATGAGCCATTTTCGGACTCGTCGCATATTCCGACGTATCTCGTCTCGGCGCTGGCTCGCCGATATGTAACAGTGAGTTTGTCCGGTGACGGCGGGGATGAACTATTTGGTGGCTACAAACGGTATTTCATCTGGGGAAGGATCTGGAATGCAGCGCAACGGGCGCCCGCTTTTCTTCGTGAGGCCGTGGCCTGGTCATTGCGGCGCGCGGAACCTCAACGATGGAACCAGGTTTTGGACTTCGCTTTCCCCCGTTTTCTCTCAGCAAGAAACATGTTATGGCCCGGGGAGAAGGTGGAGAAATTGGCGCAGGTCCTATCCGCAAAGGATTCCTTCTCGCGATATCAAGTCGTCGTCTCGGATTGGGAATCGTCCAACGCAGCTGTTCGAGGAGGAGGGGCGCCGTCATCGATGCTGAATCAGCGATGTGTAGGGACCGAGTTTCATGACTTCTGCGTGCAAATGATGTTTCTCGATACCGTGACTTATCTTCCGGACGATATCCTGGTCAAACTCGACCGCGCGTCTATGGCGGTAAGCCTGGAAGGGCGCGTGCCATTTTTGGATCACCGGGTTGTAGAGTTTGCAGCCCGCCTTCCCTTGTCGATGAAACTTCGCAATGGGAGCGGCAAGTGGATACTGCGCCGGCTACTCGATCAGTATCTTCCTCAGGAGTTGATGGATCGTCCGAAGAAGGGATTTTCTGTGCCAATTGCGGATTGGCTTCGGGGTTCATTGCGCGAGTGGGCAGAAGAGCTGCTCGGCGAAAGCCGAATGAGGCAGGACGGTTATTTTCACCCCAAGATTGTCCGAAAGATCTGGGAAGATCACCTTTCTGGACGAAGAGACCTTCGCCACCACCTTTGGGCTCTGCTCATGTTCCAGGCCT
>WNFP01005281.1_pt1 | contig 10396 bp, 9 predicted proteins | sample 5400201 | NCBI WGS metagenome assembly WNFP01 (sample SAMN13153355, study PRJNA577476) | soil metagenome | isolation source: 115 cm saprolite under Madrone tree | place: USA:California | collected 2016-06-14
CCCCATAGGTCGGGGTCGGAGGAACGCCAAAACGCATGATGTCGTGCAAGAAGTGTTGACGGTTTAAATTGGGCACCGTTATAAACTGTCACCACGATAGGGACTTCCCTTCCACAATGCACCGGGCTGACAGCTGATTACGCTTCTCGGAAGCGGGGTCAGAGTCAGGAGAAGGCCGGGAGCCGAATATGGCGCTGTTTGGACTCGGTAGGAAGCCTGCGACGTTCGGGCTCGACATTGGTACCAGCGCGGTCAAGCTCGTCGAGCTCGTGCAGAGCAAGGGCGGCCTCGCGCTGAAATCCTTCGCGATCGTTCCGCTTCCGCGGGACGTCATCGCCGAGGGGACCATTCGCGAACCCCAGGTCGTGACCGACGCGATCAAGGAATGCGTCGAGAAGGCCGGCATCAGCGGAACCAGTGCGATCATCTCCGTCTCCGGACGGGAGGCGATCGTCAAGCGGGTACCGCTCCCCAAGGTCACTCCCAAGGAGCTCGGTGACGCGATCCAGCTCGAAGCGGAACACCACATTCCATTCGCCATCGACGATGTCTTCCTCGACTACCAGGTGGTCAGCCAGTCAGCCAATGCCATGTCGGTGGTCCTGGTCGCGACCAAGAAGGTCAAGGTTCTCGAGTACGTGGCCGCGGTGGAAGCAGCCGGTCTCGACGCGGTCGTGGTGGACTTGGACGCCTTCGCGATCCAAAACCAGTTCGAGCTCAGCAGCCCGGGCGGCGACGGGACCGACGCGGTCGCCCTCATCGACATCGGCGCCAGCGTCATGAAGACCAATGTCATCCACGCCGGCGCCTGCATCTTTGCCCGCGACGTACCGTTCGGTGGGAACAACTACACGGACGCCATCGCCCAGCGGCTGAACGTCTCGACCGAGATGGCCGAGGCGGCCAAGCAAGGGCGGGAGGTCGGCGTCAACTGGGACGACCTGGTACCGGCACTGGAAGCGGTCTCCCGCGAGCTGTCGCTCGAGGTGCAGCGAACCTTCGACTACTTCGCCTCGACGGCGGAGTCGGAACGGATCGGCAAGATCGTCCTGTCCGGCGGCTGTGCGAAGCTGACGGGCCTGGACGACTTCCTCGGGTCGTCCTGGGGCGTGCCGGTGGAGCTGGCCCGCCCCTTCCAGGGCATTGAGCACGACGCCGCCCAGTTCGCCGACGACGACCCTGAGCAGATCGGCCCCGTTTTGGCGGTGGCGGTCGGGCTCGCCCTCCGCCGCCCGGGAGACAAGCCGGCATGATCAAGGTCAACCTCGCGCCCCCCACGACCAAGAGACCCCGCCGAGCGACGGCCAGCGGCCCCGAGCTCAACCTGGGCCTCCTGTTCGGCGGAATCCTCGCGGCCCTCGTCCTGATCATCGGCGGCTGGTGGCTCGCCATGTCACTCGAGCAGCGGCGGCTCTCGGCGGAGATCGACAACAACAAGCGTGAACTCGCGCGGCTCCAGCCCATCATCGCGGCCGGCCAGCGATACCGGCGGGAGCGAGACGAGCTGGAGAAGCGGCTGAACGCCATCGAGACCGTGGCCCGCAACCAGGCCCGGCCCGTCTATCTGCTCGACGCCATGGCGGACACGCTGCCTCCGGACCTGTGGCTCACCCGTCTCGAGGAGCGGGGGCCGAGCCTTCGGATTGCGGGTACCACCTACTCCTCGGTCGCCCTCTCCGACTTCATGGCCAATCTCAAGGCCTCGGGGCGGTTCAAGGACGTCGACTTGGTCGATGCCAAGCAGGACCTCAGCAAGTCGCCCCGCACGATCACCTTCGAGGTGACGTGCCGGTTCGAGATCTAGGCCATGGCGCTCCTCGATCCCATCACGAACGCTCCGAAGAACCAGAAGATCGCCCTCGGGGTCATGGCGTGCGTCGTCGTGGCCGCCCTCGGGTACTTCCTCCTCCTTTCGCCGAAGCAGACCGAGCGGGATCTGCTGCGGCAGCAGAGTGAGCAGGTCCGGGGCGAGCTGGCTCAGGCCCAGGCACTGGAGGCCAGCTTGCGCGGGTTCCGGGCCCAGGCGGAGGCCCTGCGCAAGCGGCTCGAGGCGGCACAAGAGCGGCTGCCCACCGAGAAGGAGATGCCCGGCCTCTACCGGCAGATATCGGATCTCGCCTTCCAGTCCGGCCTGGCCATGGCCGTCTTCACCCCCAGGACCCCGGAGGAGAAAGAGATCTTCTTCGATGTTCCGATCACGGTGAACGCGGAGGGCAACTACCACCAATTCGGCAACTTCCTCGCCCGCATGGGTCGGATGCCCCGCATCGTGAACTTGACGGACTGGCGGCTGCTCGGCATCGACAGACCGACGGGCACGATCCGGGCGGAGGTCACCTTGATGACGTACATCTTCCGACCGGAAGGTGCTCCGCCACCCAAGGCTCCCGGCACCCCCGGTCAGCCCGCGGGGGCCACTCGATGAGCGCGCCGGCGAAGACGTCTCTGGTAGTCCTTCTCGGCACCACCGCCGCGCTGCTGGCCGGCTGTGGGGGCGGCGCCCCGCCAACGCCGCCGCCGGCCGCCGTCGCCTCGGCAGCTCCGGCACCGGTGGTACGACCGAAAGAGCCGGACTCCGGCAAAGCCCTGCCGCCCATCGCCTACGAGCCCAAGGGACGTCGCGACCCGTTCACGCCGATCTTCCTTGGAAAGGACAACGCGGCCCTCTCGGTCAGTGCGGTCAAGCTGACCGGAGTCGTGGGCGGCCGCGGCGGCCTGATGGCACTGGTCGAGGCACCTGATGGCATCGGCTACATCCTCAAGCCTGGGGACGCCCTGGGCGACGGACGTGTCACCGGAATCACACCGAACTCGGTCACATTCGCCGTCTCGGCCCGGGGCTCACAGAGCGCTTCCAGCCTGACGCTGCGCCTACCGGAGAACCAGTAAAGGTATGAGGGGGGGGACCGATCTGATGAGAAGCGCGCGGATAGCCGGTCTTGTGGTGGCACTGTCGCTGGCCGTGACTGGAATCGGCTCGAGCCAGACGGCCGACTCGCCGGTCCAGCTCAAGGACGTGAGCATCGACCGGGCCTCGGGGGGAGCTTCCGTCACGGTCAAGACCAGCGGCCCGGCCCAGTACGAGGCCAAGCTGATCGACTCGCCCACCCGGCTCGTCATCGACGTCAGCGGCGCGACGTACGGTTCGGCCAAGTCGCGCTGGACGTCAGGAGTGGACCCCGTCAAGGAAGTCCGGGGGAGCCAGTGGAGGAAGGGCATCGCCCGCATCGTGGTGGAGATGACCCGGAGCGACGTCGGTTACCGCATCGATGAGACCCCCGATGGGCTGGTCGTCGCGATAGAGAGCAAGCCCGAAACGGCCAAGGCCAGCAGCGGGGCGGCTGATACGCCCAAGGTGGCCCCCAAGCCGGCCGCTGTCGCGGCGGCGACAGTAGGCGAGAAGGCCCCCGCAGTGACGCCGATCAGCGCTGATCCCACGATCGACGCCCCGAAGGCCGCAAAGCCAGCCGTGATCGCGACGGCCAAGCCGGTCGACAAGGTAGCCGCCGTTCCGGCCCCCGTGAGGAAGGAGGCCGCTTCGCCCGCTCAGGCCTCGGTCGTTGCCGCCGTCGCGGTCGCGCCGGCGCCAGCCCCGGCCTCGCCGACCCCTGCACCTCCGGCGCCGGTGCGCCAGATGATGGCCCAGGCCACCACGACGCCTCCGCCCGCCCCTCCAACCCCGCCCGCCTCGGCGCCGGCATCCGGCGAGAAGCTGATCTCGCTGGACTTCAAGGACGCCGACGTGGTCAACCTGCTCCGGATCCTGGCCGCGGAGAGCGGCCGGAACATTGTTTCCGGGGACGACGTCAAGGGTCGGGTGTCCATCTCCCTGAAGAACGTGACATGGGAGCAGGCGCTCGACACCATTCTCGAGGTGCGGGGTCTCGCGAAGGTCGAGAGGGACGGTGTGATCCGTATCGTCTCCCTCGATCAGCTGACGAAGGAGAAGGAGGCGCAGGCCCGCGTCGAGGCGGCAAAACGGAACGCCGAGATCGAGACCCGTACCAAGCTGGCGGAGGCGCAGCTCAAGGAAACCGAGCTCGCGAGCAAGAAGCTGGTAGCGGACGCGGCGGCGGCCGAGCAGGCCGCGCGTGGTCCGCTCCGCGAGGAAGTGATCCGGCTCTCCTATGCCGACCCGGTGGACGTCGCCCTGACCCTGCAGGGCATCCTCGGCATCCCGCCCGAGGGGGTCCAGGCCGTGCCGTCGACGATCATTCCGAGCGTGCCGTCCGTGCCGAGCGTCGTTCCGTCCATCGGGGGGCCCCCAAACCCAGCCCTCGGCCAGCTCCCTCCGCCCAACTCGCCTTACCCGCCCCCGTACGGACCGGCTACCCAGCCCGTGGTCTCGATCAGCCAGGACGTGCTGGCCAAGGGCATCACGGTCCGGGCCAACAAGGCGACGAACAGCATCTTCATCCGGCACTACGAGGCTGATCTCGAGCGCATCAAGAAGCTGATTCGCGAGCAGCTCGACGTGCCGCTGCCGCAGATCAAGATCGAAGCCCGGATGGAGATCCTGGACCGCAATTCGCTGGAGGCCATCGGGGTCCAATGGGGTGGTGCCGCAGCGGGGACCTCTGGCAGCAACACGCTGATCGGTCAGGGCTTCCAGTCCACGGACACGACGCGGACCGGCATCGGCACGAGCGGCATCACGCCCTCGAATCCAAACCTCTCGCTCGCCTCGTTGCTCCCGGTGTCTGCGGCAACCGGTCTGGCTACTGGCGGCAACCTCGTGAATCTCCCCTTCAGCGCGCTGCCCAACGCTCTCGCCAATACGCCGGCAGGTGGCATCGCATTCGGCATCGTGGGCACCCGGTTCAACATCAACCTGGCGTTGCAGGCCCTTGCCCAGATCGGCAAGACCCGTACGCTGGCTCACCCCGAGATCGTCACCGTCGAGAACAACAAGGCGACCTTCAGTCTCGGGGAGGAAATCCCCTACGCGACCGTGAGCTCGGCCGGCACCCAGGTTCAGTTCAAGGAGGCCGTGCTCAGGCTCGAGGTGACTCCAACCGTGATCCGTGAGAGTATCGATGGCCGGGAGATCCGAAAGGTCAAGATGACGGTGATCGTGGAGAACAACTCACGGGGCGATCTGATCGCCTTCACGGGGACGTCCGTTCCGATCATCAACAAGCGCAAGGCGGAGACCCAGGTCCTCGTTAGAGAAGGTGACCGCCTGGTCATCGGCGGCGTCACGCAGAATGTCCAGCAGAAGACCGTCCGGAAGGTGCCGCTGATGGGTGACATCCCGGTCCTCGGCTGGCTCTTCAAGCAGCGTGAGGACTTCGAGACCGGTCGTGAGCTGGTCGTCTTCCTGACCCCCTCTATCCTGCGGACGGACGGCGCGCAGCCGGCGGTCTCCGGAAGGTAGGTGGTCGGGCGGTTCCGCTTCCTCACCGCCGGCGAATCCCATGGTGAGGCGCTGACCGCCATCATCGATGGGGTCCCGGCGGGATTAGCACTCTCCGAGTCGGACATCAACGGGGATCTCGGCCGCCGCCAGCGCGGTTACGGACGCGGCGGCCGGATGAAGATCGAGCAGGACCAAGCCCACATCTCCGCCGGCGTCCGCTGGGGCCTTACCCTCGGCAGCCCGATCACGCTCACCGTCCGCAATCGTGATTGGGAGAACTGGCAGCAGACGATGTCGGTCGACGCGCCTCCGGCCGGGACCGCCGCCAAGGCCGTGACCCGCCCGCGTCCCGGCCATGCCGATCTGGCGGGGGCCATGAAGTATGGTCATCACGACATCCGCAACGTGCTCGAGCGCTCCAGCGCGCGGGAAACGACTGCCCGGGTCGCGGTGGCAGCGGTCGGCAAGCGGCTGCTCGCCGAATTCGGCGTCACGATCCTGAGCCACGTGACCGAGATCGGTGGCGTCCACATCGGGTCGCTCGAGATCCCATGGGAGGAGATCCGGCGGCGCGCCGAGGCCAGCGAGGTCCGCTGCGCCGATCCCGAGGCCGAGGCGGCGATGATCGAGGCCATCGACCGGGCCAAGACGGCCGGCGATACCCTCGGCGGGGTCTTCGAGGTCGTGGCCTTGGGCTGCCCGGTCGGCCTCGGCTCCTACGTGCAGTGGGACCGCAAGCTGGACGGCCTCCTGGCGAGGGCCTTCTGCTCGATCCACGCGATCAAGGGCGCCGAGATCGGCATGGGCTTCGAGGCGGCCCGACGGCCCGGGTCGCAGGTCCACGACGAGATCCTCTTCGACAAGACCGGTGGTTTCCAGCGCGGCTCCAACAGCGCGGGCGGGCTCGAAGGGGGCGTCACCAATGGCCAGCCGGTGGTCGTGCGCGCGGCCATGAAGCCGATCTCGACCCTTCGCAAGCCCCTCCGGTCGGTGGACCTCGACACGCACGAGGCCGTCGAGGCGGTGGTGGAGCGGAGCGATGTCTGCGCGGTCCCCGCCGCCGGTGTGGTCGGGGAAGCCATGATGGCCATCGTGCTCGCCGAGGCGTTCCTCGAGAAGTTCGGCGGGGACAGTGTGGACGAGATCCGCCGGAACCACCTGGGATACCTGGAGTACCTCAAAGGCTGGTAGTCTGGGCCGCAGAGGCCGGGCTATGATCGAGATTCTCGTCAACCTTGGCCCCCGCTCCTACCCCATCCTGCTCGGGGCCGGCGCGCTGGCCGCGGTCGGCCCCGAGCTGGTCAAGCGCAAAGTCGGCCGCAAGGTCGTCCTGGTGACCGACGCCGGCGTCGCTCGCCTCCACGGCGGCGACGTCGTACGGAGCCTCGGCCACGCGGGGTTCGACACGGTGCAGGTGCCGGTCCCGGAGGGCGAGGAAGCCAAGCGCCTCGACATCGCGGCCACGCTCTGGGAGCGTCTGCTCGACGCTGGTTGTGACCGAACTTCAACCGTGGTGGCGCTGGGCGGCGGGGCGATCGGCGACGTAGCCGGATTCGTGGCGGCCACTTACATGCGGGGCATGAATTTCGTCCAAGTGCCCACCACCCTCCTGGCTCAGGTCGATGCGTCCATCGGCGGGAAGACCGCGATCGACCATCCCAGGGGGAAGAACTTGATCGGCGCGTTCCATCAGCCGCGGGCCGTCATCGTGGATCCGGCCGTCCTCACGACGCTGTCGGATCGGGAGTTCCGGTCCGGCCTCGCGGAAGTGATCAAGCATGGCATCGTGCTCGACGCCGACTACTTCCAGGATCTCGAGTCGAACGTACCGTCGCTCCTGACCCGCGATCTGGCCATCCTGGAGCGCATCGTGGTGGGTTCGTGCCGACTAAAGGCTCGGGTGGTGGAACACGATGAGCACGATGCCGAGCTCCGCTGGGTACTCAACTACGGCCACACCATCGGCCACGCGCTCGAGGCCGCGACCGGCTTTCGTCGCTGGGTTCACGGGGAGGCGGTCTCTCTGGGCGTCGTGGCCGAGTCCAGGCTGGCGGAGCGTCTGGGGATCTGCAGCCCCGCCACCGCCAATCGCCAGCTGCGCCTGCTGGCTGCGGTCGGCTTACCGGTGACGGGCTTGCAGGTCGAGCCGGCGAGCGTGATCGATGCACTCTCCCGCGACAAGAAGACCCGCGACGGACGAACGTCCTTCGTACTCGCTCCCGAGATTGGCTCCTTCCGGATCGTGCCGGACGTCCCGTCCGACGCGATCCTCGAGATCCTGAAGGAGCTGCGGTAGCCGCGCTCTACTTCGCCAGTCGGCGCAGGGCTTCCGCGAGATTGCCCTGGGCATCGGGAAAGTTGGGCCTGGCGCGTATCGCGGCCCGGAAGTGGTCCGCGGCCTCGAGGAGCCGTCCCGTCTGCGCCATTGCCAAGCCCAGATTGTTCTGAGCGCTCGCAAAGGTTGGATCGATGCGCACCGCCTCGGAGAACGCGGCGACCGCTTCCGGGAGATGGCCACTTCGCGCGAGGCGCACCCCCAGGTTGTTGTGGGCCTCCGCCGAGCCAGGATTGAGCTCGAGAACCAGACGTAGGTGCTCGAGAGCCTCGCCCGTTCGGCCTTGCGCGTCGAGTGCAATCCCCAGACCGGCATGCGCCGAAGCGAGCCTCGGCCTGATCCCGAGCGCCCGCCGGAAGTGCTGCACGGCCTCGGTCATCTGGCCCAGCTCGGTCTTGGCCAAGCCGAGGTTCAGATACGCCTCCGCGTAATCGGGCCTCAGGAGGAGCGCCCGCTGAGATTGTTCGATTGCTTCGGCCAGTTGGCCGCGCGCGCGCAGCGAAGAGCCCAGGTTCGACGCCGCCACCGAGGACCCTGGATCGAGGCGCGTGGCGTGGCGCCATAGCGTCTCATCGTTCTGCCAGACCTTCGTCTGCTGCCACGCGATCAGGCCGAGCACCGCCACGGCGGAGAACGCGAGCACCACCACGGGCATCGCTACCACCGGGCGCGGCGGCGGCGGGGCGCCCCGCCCCGCGATGGCCATCGCGAGAGCGGCGCCCGCCAGCAATGTCCAGCCGACACACGGCAGGTAACTGTACCGATCGGCCACGATCTGGTGGCCGTTGTGGAATATGCCGGCCACCGGTAGCAACATCGTCAGGTAGGCGATCCAGACGGCCAACAGGGCCGGGAATCGCCGCCTCAGGGCGAGAGTGGCGAGGGAGATGAGGGCAACGACTGCGCCGCTAAGAAGGAACCGGGAGTCGAGGACGCGCACCGGCAAGACCAGCTCGTACAGTGGCGAAAGATCCAGCGGCAGGAGGGTCTTCCGCAAATAGAATACCGCGGAGTATCCGGAGAGGGCGAGCCGCTCCATGAGCCCGAGGCGCTGCCAGGACGTGGCCGTCGCGCCGCTCCAGAGCGCCCGGAAGGCCAGCGCGCTAACCAGAACCGCCGCGACGAGAAAAGGGATCTTCTCCCTCCAGACGTGCCAGGGACCGGGAATCGGCCCGCCACCTCCCCCGGGGCGAAGGCGGCCCAGTGGGTACACGTCGAGCACCAGCAGGACCACCGGCAGGGTGACCGCCATGGACTTTGACAGGAGCGCGAGTCCGAAAAAGCCCACCGCGGCCCAGTGTGGCAAACCCCATGCGCTCCACGAACGGGCGTCCTTTCCATCCTCGGACGCCGCCCGCAGATGCATCAGAATCGCCAGCAGGTAGAAGAAGCCACACAGCACGTCCCGGCGTTCGGTGATCCACGCTACCGACTCGACGCGTAGCGGATGAAGACCGAAAGCCAGCGCCGCGAACGCGGCCCCGATCCTGAGCCGGTCCTCGTCGGCTTCGGCCGCGTACCGCCACGCGATCCGCACCAGACGAAGCGTCAGGAAGTAGACCAGCACGGTGTTCGCGCCGTGCAGCGCGACGTTGGTCACGTGATACCCGAACGGTTTGAGGCCCCAGACCGCGTGGTCCAGTCCGTAGGTGACCCACGTCAGGGGCATGTAGTGGCCCATGAGATGGGTCGTGAACATCCACCGGAGCCCGGCCCACGACAGACCCCGAAAGCCCGGGTTGTCGATCAGCAAGGCGACATCGTCCCACTGCTGAAACTCACCGAAGAGCGCCCGCGAGTAGGCCACCCCCACTAGGAGCGGCAGGAGCACCGGAATGAGCCAGCGCCGGCTTGACCAGAGACCCTCTCGAGCGTCTTGACCCATCGCTTCCAATCTCTCACGGTAGTTGTTTTTCGACCAAGTGAAGCCGCGCCGCAGGCTACCGGAATGATTGACTTTGCAGGGCCTGCCGCGTATAACAAGTGATGGATGGCTAACCCGGTCTCTCCGGTCGGCGGGACCCTGACGCCCGATGATCCAGCCACCCTCAGCGCCATTCGCCGCTATGAGGAGCGCCTGGCCCGGGATCCGACCTCGCTGGCGTTCGCGCCCCTGGCCGACGCGTACCGCAAGACCGGTCGAGTCCGCGACGCCATCCGGCTCTGCCGGGAAGGGCTCGAGCGCTTTCCGCATTACGTGACGGCGCGACTCATCCTGTCGAAGGCGCTCCTCGACGATGGAGACCCGGACGGCGCGCTGAGCGAGGTGCGGGCCATCCTCGAGGTGAGCCCGCACGAGGCACAGGCCCATCGCCTGGCCGGCGATCTCTATCGCCGGTCCGGGGCGCTGGCCGACGCGGTCAGCCACCTGGAGCACGCGGTGCGGCTCGACCCGGGCGACCGTGAATCGCGGGCGCTGCTCGACGTCCTCGGGGCGGGGGGATCCGTGTCGGACAACTCGGCGCTCAAGCAGCTGCTGGCCGACGATACGTTCGTCACGATGAGCTTCGGTCGGGTCTGCCTCGAGCAGGGACTGGTCGACGAGGCGGCGCAGATCTTCCTGCGTCTCCTCGGTCGCGATCTACGCCACGTCGGGGCCCGCGAGGGCCTCGAGGAGGCGCTTCGACTCAAGACTCAACGACGGAAGGGGTCATGATCTCATGGTGGTGTCCACCGCGGAATTCAAGAAGGGCCTGAAGATT
>WNFP01006714.1_pt1 | contig 10396 bp, 9 predicted proteins | sample 5400201 | NCBI WGS metagenome assembly WNFP01 (sample SAMN13153355, study PRJNA577476) | soil metagenome | isolation source: 115 cm saprolite under Madrone tree | place: USA:California | collected 2016-06-14
TGTTCGAGCAGAAGTGCATGGCGCGTTTGCGGGAAATTGTGCCGCCGCGGCACATCGCCGTCCGCGTGCTGAAACTCGCCATGGTGCCGGAGTCACAGGCGGACAAACGCGCCGCGCCCATCTATCGCGAACACCCGGAGATCGAAACCACCATCCTAGCCAATGCCGGAGGCGAAATCCAGTTCCAGCTCCGGGCCCAGGCTTTGACCATCGAAGACGCGCAGAAGAAGGTCGACAAGCTGGCATCCCAGCTCGAAGACGAGTTTGAAGACGCGATCTTTTCCACGCAGGGCGAGAGCCTGGAGCAGATTGTCGGCTATTACCTGCAAATGCGAAATGCGACCCTGGCAGTGGCGGAGTCGTGCACCGGCGGCATGCTGGCCCAGCGGGTGACCTCGGTCCCCGGAAGCTCGCGCTATTTTCTTGGCGGCGCTGTGGTCTATGACAATTCGCTCAAAAGTTCTCTGGCCGACGTGCCACCTATCATGATTGCGGAGCATGGCGCTGTAAGCCGTGAAGTCGCGGCGGCGCTGGCTGAGGGCATTCGCAAGCGCTGTAAAGCCAGCTACGGTGTCGGCGTTACCGGCATTGCAGGCCCCGGCGGTGGAACCGAACAGAAACCAGTGGGCCTGGTATTCACTGCTGTCTCTGACGGCGAGCGAACAGATGTTCTCGAACGCAAGTTTCCCGGAGATCGCGAGCGCATCCGCCACTGGGCGAGCCAGCAAGCGCTGGACATGGTGCGCCGCAAACTAATTTAAGCCGATGCGTCTTTTTGTCGCTCTCGATATTCCCGAGGAAATTCGCACGCGGCTCACTGAATTTGTGGAACGTGTGCACGCTCTGGCTCCGGACGCGCGTTGGGCGAAGCCGGAGTCACTGCACGTGACGCTGAAGTTCATCGGTGAAGTAAAAGAAGAGCGGCTGGATGCGATCAGACAAACTTTAACCACGATCAAAGCCAGACCGTTTGATGTGAAGTTTGAAGGTATCGGATACTTTCCCCCCAACAAGTCGCCTCGAGTGTTCTGGGCCGGAGTCCATGCTACCAACGATCTTCCCGAGCTTGCAGCGGCTATTGACCAAAAACTGGCGCAGCTTGGCATTGAACGTGAAGAGAAGCTGTATCATCCGCACCTTACATTGGCCCGCGCCGGTTCGGGACCGGGAGCCAGTCGTGTGTTCGGGCGTCTCCAAGAACAACTGGCAACGGAAGAGCCGCCGCATTTCGGTACAATGACTGCGCAAGAATTCTATCTTTACCAGAGCAGGCTCTCCCGAGGCGGCGCACAATACGCCAAGCTGGAGCGCTTTTCTCTTACCTAGACCTATATGGTGTCACTCTACAGCGGCGTGGCGGCGATCGCGTATCTCCTGGGATCAATCCCTTTCGGCTACGTACTGGTCAAGATGTTCCGCGGTAAGGACATTCGCCTGAGCGGCAGCGGAAATATCGGCGCCACCAACGTCGCGCGTTCCGGCGCCAAAGGACTGGGAATCGCAACCCTTGCCCTCGACGCGGGCAAGGGCCTGCTCGCCGTCTACTTGGCCTGTTGGCTGGCCTACTCCAGCTTCAACTCCTGTGGTGGTGCAAGCCAGTGCGTCCCTCCTCAGCATCTGATGGCTACAGCCGCGCTCGCTGCGGTTGCCGGCCATATTTTTCCCGTATGGCTCAGCTTTCGCGGCGGCAAAGGAGTGGCCACAGCGCTGGGCGTCTTCGCTCTGCTCTTTCCCAAAGCTGTGCTGATTGGGCTGGCGGTGTTCATTATTGTCGTCGCCATCACGCGCTATATTTCGCTGGGCTCGGTTCTTGGAGCTATCGCATTCCCCATCGCAGCTTACTTTTTGAAACTCACTGACGCAGTCACACTGGCCCTTGCGTCGGCCGTCGCGGTGCTGGTTGTCTTGAAACACAACCAGAACATCCGCCGCCTGCTGGCTGGCACTGAAAACCGCTTAGGTGCGAAAAAAGACCAGACCATGGAGAAGCAAGCTTGAGCAAAGTCGCCGTCATTGGCGCGGGTTCGTGGGGGACAGCGCTGGCCATCGTCGCCGGCCGCGGCGGACAGCACCAGGTGCGGCTCTGGGCGCGCGAAACCGAAGTCTGCGCGAGCATTCAGGAATCCCGCGTCAATGCTCTCTTCCTGCCCGATTGCCGCGTTCCTGAATCTGTTACGGTAACGAATGATCTTCAGCACGCACTCTCCGGAGCGGAGATTGTCGTCAGCGTGATGCCTTCGCATCATTGCCGCCGCGTCTTCGAGCACATGGCGCAGTGGCTGCTTCCACAGATGTTGTTTGTAAGCGCCACCAAGGGCGTTGAGAATGACACCTTGCTGCGCATGAGCCAGGTAATTGACGAAATCGTAAAGCGGTTTGCCGGATTTACGCCCAGGATTACCGCGCTCAGCGGTCCGACATTCGCCCTGGAAGTGGCTCACGGAAATCCGACGGCGCTGACCGCTGCGTCGTCCCATCTCTCACTCGCCGCAACGGTCCAAAAAGAACTTAGTGATCCTAACTTCCGCATTTATATGAATGACGACGTGGTGGGCGTGGAACTGGGCGGTTCGCTTAAGAATGTGATCGCCATTGCTGCCGGAATTTGTGACGGCCTGGGCCTGGGACACAACTCCATAGCGGCGCTGATTACGCGCGGCTTGGCCGAGATCACGCGCCTGGCCGTGGCCTGCGGCGCCAAACCTCAAACCATGGCGGGACTCGCGGGCATGGGCGACCTGGTGCTCACCTGTACGGGAGGGCTCTCGCGTAATCGCAATGTGGGCAGCGAACTGGGTCACGGTCGCAGGCTTCAGGAGATCATTGCCGGCATGCACGGCATGGTAGCTGAAGGCGTGCTTACGACCAACGCCGCCCTTGGGTTGGCCAAAAAGTATGGCGTGGAAATGCCCATTACCCAGCAAATGTACGCAATCCTGAATGACGGACGTTCCCCTCGCGACGCCATTCGCGAACTCATGTCCCGCCCCGGAAAAGCAGAGTGAAGCCACACCCGGAAGGGGCTTCTTTTAGAGGTACTTCCGTAATAACCCCACGAATATTTTGCCCACGCGACCGCCAGGTTTCGAAATACAATTCGGACTAAGACTGGCCGGGCATGAAGGTACCACTACCGTCTCGCATCCCGATTTTGTATCTGGTGCTCATCGTGTTGATCGCGGTGGGGGTGCTGCCTCTTTATTTCTACGCCACCAAAGTCGTGGAAATGAACCGCGAGCAGCTCAAGCAGAATGAAAAGCTGCAGCAAAATACAGTCGCCAGCGCTCTGGCCCAGGACATAGCGCAGCGCGAAAAAGAGATCCGGTCAAACCTGGCGAGTCTCACCTATGCGGTCCAGATCACCAGCGGCGGCGACCTGAGCGGCGCCAAGGTGGAAGCTCCTGAAGTCCGTGCTCTGTTGCAGAACCACGTTGAGAGCCCCGACACGATCGTCTCTTACGCCGGCCTGTTCAACGCTGAAGGCCACGGCATTTATGCGGGCAGTATGGCTCCGGACGATTTCCTAAGAAAAGAAATGGAACGCGCGCTCGCCAGCGCTCGCGACGGCCGCGAGTACAACGGAGAGCCGCTCTCCATTGGCGCAGGCAAAGCCGTGCGCACCGTGATGGTGGTCAGCAGGCCGGTGCTCAGCGGAACAAAGCGAGACGTTTATCTCGGCGTATTGCAACTGGTCGTGGACCTTCAATATCTGGTGCGGCGGCTCAGGGACGCCCGCGATCAGGGCCTGGATACGTTTGTAGTAGACCACACCGGACGTCTGGTGGCTTCCGCAAATCCCAAGTATTTCACCGGGCAGGACATGAGCTCCAACGAGCTGGTGAAAAATTTCAAAGAGCAAAGTGGCAACGCGGGTGTTTCGGTCACGGAAGAATATTCGCTTCTCGAAGGCAAGAACGTAAAGATCCCGATGCTGGGGACATACGTCCCGGTCTCGGGACTGGGCTGGGCCGTAGTGGCGCAGAAGACCCAGGAAGATTCCTATCGTGATATTACAGACATTCAGCGCACCGAGCTGCGGTTCGCCCTGTTTGCGATTGCTACCAGTATTCTGATCAGCATCTGGGCAGCGCGCCGCTTCACCGGGCCTCTCGAGGTCCTCACCGAATCCAGCCGCGCGATTGCCGGCGGAGATTTCTCCCGCCGCGTCCAACTCAAGAGCCGGACGGAGTTCGGCGAACTGGCCGAGACCTTCAACAGCATGACCGACGATCTGGAGCGCTTTGTCTCCGATCTGAAGCAGGCTGCGGAAGAAAACCGCACGCTCTTCATGAGTTCAATTCAGATGCTGGCCGGAGCGGTTGACGAAAAAGATCCGTACACCAAAGGCCACTCCGACCGCGTCACGCGCTACTCCGTCCTGATCGCCACCGAAATGCGCCTGGCAACAGAAGATATCGAGAAGATCCGCATATCCGCGCAGCTCCATGACGTTGGCAAGATCGGAATTGAAGACCGCATTCTGAAAAAACCGGGCGCGCTCACTCCGGAAGAATTCGAGATCATGAAAACGCACACCACCAAGGGAGCCGCAATTCTGCGTCCGGTTGAGATGCTGCGTGACATGCTGCCGGGGATCGAATTGCATCATGAATCGCTCGATGGACGCGGCTACCCGCACGGACTAAAAAACGAGGACATTCCGCTAATGCCCCGCATCATCATGGTGGCTGATACGTTTGACGCCATGACCACGAACCGCCCCTACCAGGCGGCCATGGACCCCGAATACGTTGTGCGCATTATCAACTCGCTGGTGAACACCAAGTTTTGTCCTCAGGTTGTGGCCGCGATGACCCGCGTGTTTGAATCCGGTAAGCTGCGGATCCACCGCGCCGCCGCCGTGACAGCGGAACAGGTTGCAGCGGCAGCGGTGAAGGTCTAAGCGGCACCCTCCGGCGCGTTCTCCATACCATCCCGATATAATCAAATGTTCCATGATTCAAACCCTATTCGGAACCCCAGAGCCCGGCTTCTTCGACAAGATGAAGCAGGCAGTCGCACGCACGCGTGAGAACCTGAGCGAGCGCATTGACGATATTGTCTCCATCGGCAAAGAGATTGACCGCAACTCGCTGGATGAACTTGAGGCCATCCTGATCTCGGCCGACCTTGGCACCAAGACCACGAACGAGATTCTGGAAAACCTGCGCGACCGCGCCGACCGCAAGCAGATTAAAGACGTCAGCGAGCTGAAGCGGCTGATTAAAGAACAAATTCTGGAAATCCTGAACTCTACACCACCGCATGTGGGTAAGACCGCTAATGGCGAGCCGGAAGTGGTGATGCTTGTCGGCGTAAACGGTACGGGCAAAACTACGACCATTGGCAAGCTGGCCCATGCTCTGCGTTCTGAAGGCAAAACCGTCCTGCTCTGCGCCGCGGACACTTTTCGTGCCGCCGCCATCGAGCAGCTTGAAATCTGGGGCTCCCGTACCGGAGTGGAGGTCATCAAGACCAAGCCGGGTGGAGATCCCTCTGCCGTTTTATTCGACGCGCTCAATGCAGCCAAAGCGCGGCACACGGACAGCGTGATCGTAGACACCGCCGGACGTTTGCACACGAAATCAAGCCTCATGCTGGAACTCGAAAAGATGAAGCGCACCGCGCAACGCATTGTCCCCGGCGCTCCGCACGAGGTGCTGCTGGTAATGGACGCCACGACCGGACAAAACGGGTTGCAGCAGGCACGGCAATTTACAGAATCCGCTGGCGTGACTGGCATCGTGCTCACCAAGCTGGACGGCACGGCCAAAGGCGGCGTTGTAGTTGCTATCTCCCGCGAACTGGGCTTGCCGGTACGCTACGTAGGTGTAGGCGAAAAAGTTGCCGATCTGCTTCCCTTCAATGCCCGGAATTTTGTAGATTCTCTGTTCTCATGAGCTTTGACGCGCAAGACGAGCAGTTCATGCGCCAGGCACTGGAATTGGCACGCCAGGGCACCGGCCTTGCGTCGCCGAATCCGCGTGTCGGCGCAGTCGTGCTTAATTCCAACGGCGAAATTGTTGGAACGGGCTTTCACACGTATGAGGGTTTGAAACACGGCGAGGTGCTCGCCCTGGAACAGGCCGGCGCCAAAGCACGCGGCGGGACTCTCTACATCAACCTCGAGCCTTGCTCTCATCAGGGACGAACTCCTCCATGCGCGGAAGCCGTCATCGCTGCCGGGATCAAGCGCGTGATCGTCGCCATGACCGATCCAAACCCGCAGGTCGCGGGAAAGGGCGTGGAAAAGTTGCAAGCGGCCACCGGCATCAACGTGGAAGTAGGCTTATTGCGCGATGAGGCTCGGCGCCTGAATGAGTCCTTCGCCAAATACATCCTCAACAAGCAGCCGCTGGTCACGCTGAAGTCCGGTATGACGCTCGATGGCAAGATCGCTCCGCCTCCCGGCGACCCGTTCAGCCCGTCCATGCTCGGGATGGGCGGCGCCACCGGTGGCTGGATCACCAGCCTGGAAGCGCGCAGGCATGTACAGCAACTGCGCCATGAATCGGACGCGATACTCGTTGGAGTAGGGACCGTGATTGCCGACGATCCTCTGCTCACCGATCGTACCGGACTGCCGCGACGACGGCCTCTGCTGCGCGTAATACTTGACTCTCGGCTGCGCATGCCTCTGGAATCGCGGCTGGTCAAGACCGTGCGTGACGATGTGCTGGTCTTCTGCTCTTTCGCGGAAGAGAAAAAAAGAAAAGCGTTGGAGGACCTCGGTGTCCGCGTGGAACAAGTCGCGCTTGGTTCGGGCGATGGCCGCCCCGACCTGAAGAAAGTCGTCACTCGCCTGGGCGCGCTTGAAATCACCAGCCTGATGATTGAAGGCGGAGCGCTGGTAAACTGGGCCGCCATCGCTGCCGACATTGTGGACAAGGTTTTTCTCTACTACGCTCCCAAGATCCTGGCCGGTGCTGGAGCCGTTCCCTTTGCGCGCGGCCCGGGCTTCCGCCGCATGAACGACGCGGCCATCATTAAGAATTTAGTGCTGCACCGCTTTGGTGAAGACTTTGCAGTCGAAGGCTATCTGCGCGACCCTTACGGGCCTATCGCTCCAACGTTGCAGGGAAAAAGCTGATGTTTACCGGACTGATTCAGGAAACCGGGCAGATCACGGCGGTAGTGCAGCCGGAACACGAGCGGTCACTTCGCATTGCGATTACCGCTAAAAAAATTCCGTCCCAGCTCAAGACTGGCGACAGCGTGGCCGTAAACGGTGTCTGCCTTACGGCGGTCGGCGTGGGTCGTGGCGGATTCTCCGCCGACTTGGCGGAAGAGACCCAGAAGCGGACGTCGCTGGGACACCTGAATCCTGGTTCAGTGGTGAACCTTGAGCTGCCTGCCAAAGCCAGTGACCGCCTCGGCGGACACATAGTCCAAGGACACGTGGACGGCATTGGCAAATTGCTCAGCCTGCAAAAAATTAAAAGTCGCGAAGACTGGCGGCTGACCATCAGCATTCCCAAGGCGCTGGCAAAATATGTTGTGCCGCAAGGATCAATCACCGTTGAAGGCATTAGCCTTACCGTCGCCAAGTTGCGGTCCAATGAGGTTGAGATCGCAATCATTCCCCACACCTATGAAGCTACAAATCTGAACACTTTACACGTTGGAGCCCCCGTCAACGTCGAAGTTGACGTCCTGGCCAAGTACGCGGAAAGAGCGGCGCGCACGAAGACTTCATCCCGCATTACCGTGGAAGAACTCATCAAGCTCGGATTTTGACGCGTCAATGCAAGAAGCAAGTTCTTCAATCTTCCTTCCATCACGTTGACCTGCAATTTTTCTCCGCTCGCTGGTTTTATGATTACTGCTTTGCGATCGCTTGCTATTCTGCTTCTGCGTAGGAGAACGCCCTTTTGATGAAACACAAATCGCAAATCCCGTTGCGTAGGCTGACAGTCGCCCTGTTGGGTACTGATAGCCGGTGGGCGTTTACCAATTCCCTCGGCTAACTTCAGGCCGGTAGTGGCTCCTGTTCCTGCGCGAATCCTTTAACTACATAACCGCTGGGTGGCGTTGGCTACGGTTACTTCGAATGCCAATCGACCAAATGCCGTAGTCGCTTGTTCCCCCAGTGAAAAAAACTCGCTCGCCACGGTAATGCGTTTCGCGTTGCGAGAGCCGCATTTCGTCGAGGCACGCGTAAGCAAAGATTCGGTCAGTGGCATTGTTCCTTGACCATGGCAGTATGAATAGTTTTGCCGGTGGTGAAGATCCGGGCTACTTCGCTGATAACGAATGTGCCCTATGGGCGCAATACCTGGGTCGCTGGTTCCCCGGCAGGAGTTTCAATCGGTGGTGAAAGATAAGGGTTACTTCTATTTCCACCAAAATGCAGTGCGGGCGAGACCCCCGGGGAATATGAAGCCCGGCAATGCCGGGAACACGGTCTCAGGCTCTTGTCGCTTGTTCCCCGATTGAAGTTTTTTGAATTTTACCGGTGGCGTAGATCAGGGTTACATCGTTAATCCGTGGGTCGCAGGTTCGAATCCTGCCGGCACTAACGTGCTGTAGCTCAGATGGCAGAGCAACGGGCAAAACTTTGGTCGCTTGTTCCCCGGTAAGAAATTTGGCGGTCAGTTTGCCGGTGGTGAAGATTTGGGTTACTTCGCCTTTAACGCGGGAGGTCGCAGGTTCGAGTCCTGCCGCCAGTCTTGTGCTGGCGTAGCTCAGTTGGATAGAGCGCCTAATGTACCTGAGTCGCTGGTTCCCCGGCATGTATTCGGCATGTAGAGCGCCGGTGGCGAAGGTAAGGGTTCCTTCGGCCCCCGGGAGGTCGAGAAATCGGTTCTCAGGGAGGTTAGCCCCCTTGCCGATCAGTTCCCTGGCCATATGTCTGTTGCAGTTCGGTGGTGTAGATAAGGGTTCCAATAAGCGTCCCTTATCAATTGTTCCCCGCAATTGCCGGCGGACGTTCGGCTGGGTAGAAGAGTGCGGGAGCACTCCGCCGGGCTCAAATTTTCGTCCGGCTAGAAAGCTTGGAATATGTTCGAGTTTTTCAAAAACATGCTGTCCGGCCGGAACGAATTCGCCTCCGGAGGACTACTCCTGATGATCATCGGGGCCCTGAGCGTCTGGTTGAGGGCTGTGCCGGAACGGCTGTGGCACTGGCTTGTCAACCAGAGCACGATGGTGGTCACGGTGAAGGACGATGACGCAGCATTCGTGTGGGTAAAAGAATGGTTCCTGGTGCAGAGATGATTCCTGCCCCGGGGAAGCACTGGTTCTGGTTCGGTGGCAGGCCTTTTGAGGTGTGGTTCTCGCGCACAGAAAACACTCAGGAACGCTCCGGCAGGCGTATCGAGTCTTTCACATTTCGAACCTTGGGGAGAAATCGCCCTCTTTTGCAAAGGTTTGTGGATGACGTGATGCATTGCCACAACAAGAGCAAGGGCACGCAGTCATATCTGTATGTGTACGACGACGGATGGGATTACGTTGAGGGCTATTCGCCGCGTCTGCTGGACTCCGTAGTTATGCAATCAAGGGAAAAGGAACACTTAGTCCAGGACGTGGCGCAATTTCGAAAATCGAAACAACGCTATGAAAGGCTGGGAGTTCCCTACCATCGTGGCTACTTGTTTTACGGACCCCCGGGAACGGGAAAGACGTCGCTGGTATCTGCATTGGCCGCGTACTTTGGACTGTCGATTTATACAGCAAATCTGGCGAATTTCAATGATCGCAGTTTGATGATTGCAGCCAATCGAGTTCCAGCCAATTCAGTCTTGCTGTTTGAGGACATTGATTGCATGCGGAGCAGTCAATCCCGCGCCGGAGCAGATAGCCGGAGTGAGGACGACGGAAAGAAAAACGGTTCTAGCGTCAACACGCAGAACGGGATCACCCTGTCGGGGTTACTGAATGTGCTGGATGGCTTTCACGCCCCAAGCGGCGTCCTGTTTGTGATGACGACGAACCATGTCGAGAAGTTGGATAATGCGCTGCTGCGGCCAGGAAGGATCGATTACAAGGTCTATCTGGGAAAGGCGACTGATCACCAGAAGCTGGAACTGTACCGCAGGTTCTTTCCAGACTCTTCGGAGATGGAAGCACGCGAATTTGTCGAAGCTTCGCGATCTTCAGAAACGATGGCCGAGTTTCAAGGGCTTCTCCTGGCTTTGGAACAAAGGGGAGGAAGAATGCCTGGATCTGGCTGTGAGAGGTCAACGAATTCGGACGCCGAGCTCGCTTGCCTGGCGGACATGGATTCGGTTGAAGAGGAGTCGCAGGACCAATTCCCGCTGCAGGCCGCGATTGTAGATTAATGGCGAGCAATACTGCTTATGCCATAAGGAGAGAAAGAAGGAGGAAGAACATGGCCCGAATGAATCTATTTCCCTGGCTGAAGCCGCGCACTCACGAGGGCGCGCCGGCAAAG
>WNFP01025771.1_pt1 | contig 10396 bp, 19 predicted proteins | sample 5400201 | NCBI WGS metagenome assembly WNFP01 (sample SAMN13153355, study PRJNA577476) | soil metagenome | isolation source: 115 cm saprolite under Madrone tree | place: USA:California | collected 2016-06-14
ACGTCCTGTTCAGCGAGGAGGAGCTCGACAAGATCGAGCCTTCCTCGGCAAAGGTCATGGAAATCCTGGAGTTCGTGAGGCTGGACGACATGGACCCGCTCTATTTTGACTCCTCTTATTACATTGCGCCGGAGGACGCCGGCGTAAAAGCCTACAAGCTGCTGATGAGCGCCATGCAGGAGTCCGGCTACGGCGCCATCGCCAAGCTCACCATGCATCAGCGAGAACACATCGTGATCCTCCGGCCGGGCAGCCGGGGAATGACGCTGCACACGATGTTCTATTCCAATGAAATTCGCGCGGCCGAATCTGTTTCGACAGACAAGGTGGAATTGAAAGACCAGGAAAAGAAGCTCGCGCAACAACTCATTGAAAGCCTTGCGGCTCCTTTCGAGCCGCAGAAATACCGGGACGAATATCAGGAAAACGTGAAGGCGATGATTGCCGCGAAGCTCAAGGGCCAGGAAGTGACCGAAGTGGCTCAGCCACACATGGCTCCCGTGATCGATTTGATGGAAGCCCTCAAGAAGAGCCTCGCGGAAAAACAGGCTCCGCCCGCTGCTGCGCCGGGACCGGTGCCGGTGGGAAAAAAGCCTCCGGCGCGAGCCGTGGAAGCCATCTCGGCGGTGCAAAAGAAGGGAAAGAAGGTCGCCGGTTAGGTTTTCCGGCCATACGAATTAATGGGCCCGACGGACAGATTCAGCCCCGACGAAGTCCAGCGCATTTTGGGCCTCACGGAAAAGCAGCTGGATTACTGGGAACGGTTGCGCCTCGTTTCTCCTCGAAAAGAAAATGGGATTCGCTACTACGATTTCCGCGACCTGATTGGTCTGCGCACGGTGAAGCAGTTGGTCGAAAACGGCGTGCCGGCGAACCGCCTGCGCCGAGCGCTTGCCGCGCTGCGCGAAAAACTTGCGCACGCGGAAGCTCCGCTTTCGGAACTGCGAGTGCTCTCGGATGGCGGAGCGGTGATCGTCGAACGCGGCGGCGCGCGGCTGGAGCCGCTCTCCGGTCAATTCGTGCTGAACTTCGAGACGCGCGAATTGAACGAGACGGTGCGCGTCATGACCGGACGCAGCGCGGACGAATGGCTTGCCGTGGCGCTTGAGTACGAAGCCGAAGGAATGAACAGGGCGCAAGCGATCGACGCGTATGAGCGGGCGTTTTGCGTGGACCCGGCGCGGCCCGACGCGCTGATCAATTGCGGCACGCTTTACTACGAAGATGGAAACCTGGAGAAAGCCTCGGAATATTTCCGCCAGGCTCTTGTGCTCGATCCGGAAAACGCTCTGGCGCATTTCAATCTTGGCAGCGTGCTGGACGAAACCGGACATTTGGATGCGGCGCGCCAGCACTTGCGGCAAGCGGTCCGGCTGAATCCCATCTATCCCGACGCGCACTACAACCTAGCGTTCGTCTGCGAAAAACTAAAGGCGTATGCCGAAGCCAAGCAGCACTGGGAGGCGTATGTGAGATTAGATCCCACAGGTCCGTGGGCGAGTTATGCGCGGCAGCGCTGCAGTTCTTCCAATTCAAAGGCTACGAAATCCGCCGGAACGACATAAGAACAAATTCCAGTTGCAACGCGCGAAACAAAGGGCGAATCTCCACCGTCAAAAGGGAAGTGCAAAGAGTTTAGTGAAATCCCGCCGAGGTCACGCGAATGTGCAGGAACATCAAACCGCTTTTCAACTTTAATCCGCCAGTTACTCCTGAAGAGATTCAGAATGCTGCGCTCCAGTTTGTACGGAAAATCAGCGGTTTTCACAAAGCGTCGAAAGCGAATGAGGCCGCGTTCCAGACTGCCGTCGACGAAATAGCCGCAGCTTCGAGTCGCTTCCTGCATTCGCTTGAAACGACGGCGCCACCGAAAAACCGTGAAGAAGAAGCAACCAAAGCGAAAGCTCGCGCCGCGGCCAGATTCGGCGATTGAGCCGGCCGAGCATCCTGCTTACTGGGCCGATCTATACGCGTGGGCGAGCTCTTTGCCCGGCGTAAAAATGGTGGAGGCGGGGGGAGTCGGAATTCTGACCCCGATTGATAACGCATAACTTGTTGATTTCATTAAACGAGGAAAACGCCAAAAACAACACATTCGCCCAAGTCGGGTACACGGTAGGTACACGGACTTCGAGTAAGGTGGCATTGTTGACGGCCTGCGGTGCTAACTCTAGGTGCAATTGAAACGCGATCGTGCGGGACGTACGTACTTGAGATAAGTTAATTAAGGCAAGTAAATAAGATACGGCAAACTTCGGTAGGGTGAATCCGCGATCGCGGTTGGATGACGATGCTCTTAGAAACAGGCAGTGTAAGGGTTTCGGTTGGCCTCTTCTAAGTGTTGGTAGTCCAATCGGCGGGCGGATACGCGATGCGCCAAAAGCCAGGTGCGGGACGTGTGAACTCCACTGCAACCTTAGTTGGCCCCATGGGCGCTTTCTCCATGAATACCACGCGGCACTCTTTCTGTTCCCCGCTATTTACGTTTTGCATGAGGAGTCTTTGTTTAGGGGCTACCTTTTCCGTCAAGGCCATCAACGCACCGTGTGCGTTGACAACCAAAGTTTGCGCCCTTTCAGAGAACTGCGGCCCTTCCTTTAAGTGTCTGTGAACGACAACTGGAACGGTCAGCTCAATCCGCTGGCTGCGTCTCTTCCTCAACCATTGTTTTGTGTCAGTGAGCTGCTGGTCGCTCATAAACCTGGAATGCACCTCATATTTTACACTCTGTGCTGTGGCGTGGAGAAATGCGGGAAACCTGTGGACAGACCGCCCTTCCTCACCTAGACTGGCTCTCTCATTTCTGCAATGATGTCTGTTCAGAGAGCTTGTCGTGAGCAATCACCCAGCGAGAGCAAACGATATTGCGAGGGCCGTCCACCTGCTGCGGCAATATGGAATGGCTGTAGGTTTCCCGATGCAAACTGCCGATGGGGAGATTATTTTCCCAGTGGGCAATACTTTCACTTTGACCGCAAACCAGATACTCGAACTACTCGAACGAGGCGAACTGGACGCTGAAGGCGTACGCAGGACAATCGAGGCCCAGGCGGCCACTCCCATGCACAGGCGAGCTACAGCTTCCTTTCGACCCTAGCTTTCGCTTTGAGTTCCCGATCTTCTTTGGCCAGATGCCAACGTCGTGCGAATTATCTAGGGTCGTCCTTCATTTGCTGGGCTTTGTCCAGTCGCCAGTCGGATGATACATCTCGATTCCGATTACAAAGGAATTATCCGTGTAGGGATGACAGTACACGACGCGGGCGGACGAGTAGAGATTGCTACGGATTGACCGAACCGAAAGGGGTTGGTTTGGCTGCCAGAACTTCTTGGTCACAACTCTCGCGCCGTGGCAACTTATATCGATTGTTGGTGCGAGTTCGAAGGTTGGTTTACCTGGGTCATAAAGATTCACAAACGTCTTTACAACAACGCGGGCTTCCTTTCGGCACAGGGGGGGCGTCTCTGCCAACGCTTCTCCTTCGGGCCGGGGGGTATCCCACAGCGGGAATCCTACTCTTGGCATTTTTGGAAGCAATGGTACTGAGGGACAACGGCTTGTTGGGCTACAAGTTGTCCCTACTTCAGAATTTTTATCCTTCGTATTTCTTTAACTGGAAACATTCGACGGACAATAGAGGAATTGATGTTCAGCGCCATTCCGATCTCTCTTGAAGGCGTTCCGATCTTGAGCAACAGGAGAATCAGCAGCCTTTTTACGCCCTCTGTTTCACTCAGCCGGTGTATCTCATGTGTCTCCTTCTGGGCCGGCACTGAATGATAACTCCTGGGCGCTAGGCATTCGTCGAAGATACAGACGCTAGTCCGCCCGGCAACCATATTTTCTTCTGTGAATCGCCATGTGCAATGAATAGTCTAGGGCAGAACGAGCCTGCGGGCCACGCGGCAGGATTTCGACAGTCTCTCCCGTCCTGTGCGCGGCGGAATCGCAATTGTGAAAATGACCTGGGGGAGAATTACCAGCAGGGATTTAACAACGGAAGGTTTGCCCTGGCGGTCTGGGAAAATACACCAGACATTTGAATGCAGAGACCCTAAAGCGCTTGGAAGATGCAGGAGGAGAACTAGTCTAAAATAGAAAGCATCAGCCAAGGGAAGAACTATCCCCCGAGCGCAAGATCGAGGATTCTGATGGAGAGAGACTACGACTTGTTCGAGCGCTCGCAGGACGGCTCACTGATTTGGCGTGGTTCTGTTCACGGGTTAGAGAACGCTCGTCGGAAACTTCAAGAACTCGCGAAAAGAACAACTAACGAGTGCTTCGCAATACACACACCAACTCGCCAAATTGTTGCTCTTGTGAATATAGCCCAGGCCGGCCAGTTACGTGCGAAGCGCGTAGTGTTTCAGATCGAGTACGACGAGCACCGACTTGTCAGCAGAATCGAGTTGTTGAAACAAAATGGTTATGAAGTCGTCTCGGTAGTTGGTAATGAAGCCGCGAAAATTGTTCTAAGCTCGCCGCAAGACTGCGATCTCTTTATCGTCGGCCATGCCGCAGCGGAACAAACGAGAAGAGAAATGGTTGATTGGCTCAAGGCAAGATACCCGCACATCAAAATCATCGCTCTAAGCTCGCCAGACCATCAGAAGATCGACGCGGTCGATTACAACGTAATACTCAATGGTCCTGACGAATGGCTATCAATTGTCGCCGCGGCGTTGCGTTGATTGCCCGGTAACGCGACACTGAGAAAGATGAAAATTGGACGTAGTTTACTCATCCAAATTTCCACTGCCGAATACCCTGGCGGCATTAGCCATGGCGGTTGCAACGAAAAATTTGCTAATGCTTGAGCTGAGGAGAGGAGTTTTGCAGAGCTGCAATTAGATCATGCGCCGCATCTGGAGCAGTGACATCCGATTCCAGAATGATTTTTGCGGCGCTGGTGGATTTGCCGTAGAGCTTGCGATTCGCGTCCTCATCGGGCCTAAGCGTCGAGCCATCGAGAGATATGCCGGCAAACACACCGCGCGCGCGGGAGTAGCTCAGAATCTCTGCACGCATATAGGCGTCAGTATCGGCTGCTGCCGAACGTCCCTTCGGTCCAGCGGTGATTGATGCATCCGCTCCCAGCTTCACCTTGGTGTGCAGCAGGCTGCCTGCGCCGCGGTCGTTCATCACAAGAAAGACGAAGTCGGTAGCTTCACCACCAATCTGCAAACCAACGCTGCCGCCTTCAAGCGCATACATAGCTGGCGGCCCCCATGGACCGGTGAAGTCCTTGCCGGTGCGGCAAATCATGGTGCCACGGCCGTAGCTGCCCCCAACAACGAAAGCAGCCTTCAACACTGACGGCATGACGACCACTCAACGAGCATTGTCGATCAGGTCTTGCGGAATGTCGTCAGGAACCTTGAGGATCTCCTGCATGACCATTCCTGCGTTTTGAAGACGATCCTGCTCGGTTTTTGCTTCACTCGGATTTTGCGCAGACAGGAAGGTTCCCAAAGCGAGCAGGCACGCCACTAAGACGATGCAACACTTTGTGTACTTCATGCGAAGCGCCTCCTCGAGCGCATGGTTTGTTTCTCCGTGCACACTCGTATTTTCACTTCGAGCGGGCTGATCCCCTTAGAGTTCTTGGTTTCACAGTTAAAAGGTCAACTTCCGCTCCAAACTCGGCTTGGATTTGGTAATGAGCTGAAGATTCAATCGCATAGCACAGTCGCGCGGGGCAAGGATGGGGTGAGACTTGAATTGCGAGGCGTGTAGAAAGTACAAGCAAGAAAAAGGAAACAGTCCCTTTCTGCGTACTAGAACCCAAGCTCCGAGAAGCAGTTTCCTCTTTCAAAGTTCGCAAAACTCGTGACTTACGTTTGTTGGCGAACAAAATGCACGAACCGAATTAAGGGAGAAGAGCATGAGCAAGCAACTCTCCGTCAATACATCGATCTGTGGCGAGTATCAAAGATTGCTCGAAGAATCTCAGGGCGCTTCGGAACTCTGGAACGAGCACCGCGCCGAGTTTTGTCAGTTTCGTTTTATTGGAAGAGAAGCAGGGGACAAACTCCTGCGATTGCAAGCGAAGTACGCACGAGCTTACACAGTGTTGCAGAACCACGAACGTAACTGTTCGCGCAGTCAACTGGCGTCAAGAATGGAAGCACGTGATCCTGAAAATAGTTCGGACACCCTCTCCAACTACGAAATGTGCACGTGAGCGGTGCCTTTTTTTTGGGCCAACATTGAGGCCCGTTGGCAGGACGCAGAATATCCATTGGAGATACTCATCCGCAGAAGGAGGTTTCATGAACAATACAGGACGCACGACCCTTGTCTTTCTGACGGGCCTTGGAATCGGAGCTGGGCTGGCCGCTCTGTTTGCGCCTCAGTCGGGTGAAGAGACACGAGAATGGATTGCCGATACGGCGGAACGGAAATTTAGGGTGCTGCGCCGCATGGGCCGCCGGTCGTTCAGACAGCTAGAAGACGCGGTAGCTGAAGGGGAAGAAAAAGTCACAGAGGTCTTGAGAAATAGCAAAAAAGCGCTTGAATCGGTTGCCGCCAACCTGCATTAGCGAAGCGTCAATACTCCGAGCGCCTGATTCATTTGTGCTTCGCGAAAGTCGGAAAACTCAAGGGTCTTCGTGATGTGGGGTCATTCGCCCTTAGCCGTCGGTAAGCCTTGACTCCCACGTTATTCGGGAGCATATTCCGGCTGTTCCGCCTGGGTATTTCTTCTTTGCAAGGATACCTACCATGCCCTTCTATCTTCATCAGACAAGTTACACACTGGAAGCCGTGGCGAAACTCATCGCCAATCCACAGGATCGCTTTGGCACAGTGCGCGCTCTGATTGGAAAACTCGGTGGGAAGATCCTGGACGCCTACTTTGCCTTCGGCCAATTGCATGCGGTGCTTACTACCGAGATGACGGACAACGTCCCCCGCGCTGCGATCGCCATGGACTTCTCTGCCGGTGGCTCACTGCGCAATTGCCAAACTGCGGCGCTCATGGCCAATGCCGAAGACCTGGACGCGATACGCATGGCCGCGACCTACGGTTAAGAATCTTCCGAGTTGAAGTAAGGACTTTCCTCGACGCTATCGCGTCGCGCGGGGCGGTAGCCGGTTCAATGCCGTGCCCTCCGGAGGTGCGCCGGTCATGGGAGACAACAGGGCCATCTTAGAGTACCGTCGGATATTGCGACTCCGCGTGGCGGAATACGAACGGGAGATGTTGATTGGGTATCGCCTTGCGCGTGAAGTCGCGGATTGTGGATTGGTTCAAGCCAGCTTGCGCCTGGAAAGTGCGCTCCTCGGATTGCAACGCGAACTCGGGCTAGTGCGCAGTCACCTGCTGGTACTCGAAAACATCGCGGAACATCCCCTTAAGCCGACAGAGGGAAGCACTAGTTGAGGTGAATTCGTCCTTCTTTGAGATTTAGTCCTTCGACGAAGCCCAGGAACTTCACGCTGCACCGCAAGGCGGTGCCTCCTTAACACACTGCCGTGGTGACCATGATATCCATTCGTTAGGACCATTCATTATGGCGTTGTAATCGGCGTCAGCGAAACTATGTTGATTCTGAAAACTGCTCTTCGGAGACGTACTCAAGAACTTCGTCTCGTTTGGCTCCGGAGTACTTGCTCCGTGGTACCAAGAGTCCATGCAATCCGTTCGAAATCGACATAACTCCGCTCCGCTTTTTAGAGAACGAGCCAAATTCCTAACTCACATGCGGGAGCAAGGATGCAAGGAGAGCACCATACGGCAAATGGCCTCGCATCTCCTGCAAATCAACAGACTCTCGGGTTTACGGAGCGCATGCGGGTTTTGACCCCCCGAAGAGCTGAATAATGCGGGACGCCAGTGGGAAAAATATGTGGGGCCATTGCGAAGAAGATTGCCAAGCAAGTATACCTATGAACTCTACATGCGCATTGCCCGCGGATGGCTGCGCTACCACCGCTGCCTGGCTGGCTGGAGCCGTAAAGACACGTCTTTCCGAAGAACGTCTCAAGGACTTCGAGGACAAACTTAAGAATAGGATCGGTCTTGCCCAAACGACCATCCAAACCCGTTCAATGCATGCTTCATTTATTTCTTACCTTGACGGGGGGTTCTATTCGCTACGGCGTACTCGAGTTGACGAAGCCGCCGATATTCAGCGCGCATTACAATCTACTCTTGCTTCGACGCACTTGGCTTCTGGATTGCATAACAACCAACCGAGGGGTGTCCCACAATTCGCAATAGTTCGGTATAGTTGATACCTTCACATATTGTGAAGTATCATCAGGCAGTGCACATCGTTACGCTCAAGCATCTAAACAAGGCCATGGATGCGTACCCAGATGCGACGGAGGAGATCAAGGCATGGATAGCTATCGTCAAGAAGGTTCGATGGCACAATTTTCCAAAGGTTCGCAGCATTTTCAAAGACGCCGACAACGTTAGGGGACATGTGATATTCGACTTTCGGCGGAACCGCTACAGGCTCGTCACAATCATTCATTATGCGAAAACGACGTATCACCGGCGAACCCAAGGGCATGTTTACATCCGGTCTTTTTTGACACATAAGGAGTACGACAATCCCGGTAATTGGGATAAGAAATTTGGCACAAAATGAGCACAGTCCTCACAAACCCGGCAAGAATGATTGCGAAGGGTGCTCCGCGCGTCATACATAATGAGGCGGAGCTGGAAGCGTATACCAACGCCCTCTTCCGATTGACAGCTCTGGAAAACCCGTCGCGCTCTCAAGTAGAGGCAATTGAACTTCTAACCTTGCTGATCGAACGTTACGAAGAAACGCACTATCCGATTCCTGATGCAGATGCGGTTTCCGTCGTGCGATTCCTCCTCCAGCAACAGCACCTAACGCAGCGTGACTTGATCCCTGAATTCGGATCAGAAAGTGCCGTCTCCATGTTCCTGGCGAGGCAACGGAAGCTCACGCTGGAGCAGGTACGGAAATTAAGCGCACGCTTCAAACTTCCTGCGGACGTTTTCATCCGAAACCGATAGTTGGATTGCCCGGTGAACAACAGAGAGGACGACTGCAAATGCGATCTCCGAAGATCATTTCTTCCGCGCAACAACACGAAGCCTACATTCAGAGGCTTCTCGAGTTGCAACAGAAAGCGCATCGAACTGGGCCGACGATTTGGGGGGGGCGAGAGTATTGTGTCCCTCGTCCTGAAAGAAAATGGCAACTCAACATACAGCAAATAAAAAAGCTCAGCCAGCGCTTCCACGTGTCTCCAGCAGTTTTCTTCTAAAGATCTCCCAACATGGAAATCCACCTAAAGCCGGAGCTACAAGCGCGGGTTGACCGAGCTGCGAGAGAGAACGACACCGGCCCTGCAGAATACGTCCAGCAATTAGTCGAACACTACGTAGACCATGATGTATGGTTCAGGGAACAAGTAAAGAAAGGGTTGGACCAACTCGACCGGGGCGAGGTTTTGACTCACGAAGAGATGGGAGCTCGAATCGAGCAGATGTTCCGCGCCTGAATGCAAGTTCGCTGGTCGCCTATCAGAAGGCGTTAACATTGTTGTTCGCGCGGAATTCATGCTGGCCAGGACGTAAAGGGTGCAAATTGATCTTCACGGCTATCATCCTGCTGAAATAGTGTTCAACGGGACACTCGCCAAGATCCTGCAGCAAGCTTGGGAGATGGGCGAAACGCGTCGGTCCAATCCGTCGCTTCGTCTTCAAAACACCAGGCCAAAGCCACTGAGGCGTCCACAACGAAGACGGCCATCAGTACTTGTGACCTTCGTGGATAAGGTCCTTGGTTTTCAGACCATCGAGTGTGTTCTGCTTCCGCAACTCGCGGATTCGGTCGATCGCTTCGCTCAAGGGTCCGTGGGAAATTCCTTCTTCCCCGGCAATTGCCTGTTGCGCGAGCATTTCCTCGACATACATTTCAAGCGACACGCCTCGCGCTCGGGCTTCTGCCGCCAACCGATCGGGTACATTTACCTTGACTTCCATAACTGCAGTTTTAGCATGCGTTGCAAGATAGGTGACAGGTTATAGGGGCAGCATTTTCCAACACCGTTGTATTCCGATGAAGCATACCCGTTACGATTCGAACCGAATCTAGGCCACCTGCTTGGGAGGCAGGCGCGCCTCTAACCTACCGTACGCTCGGCCGACCATTCGGTGCGATACCGAATTGGGTGATTGCTCCTAGTGGACAGGACCTAGCCCTGCTCTAGGCTAGACAGCCCATCCCTAGTCAGTAGTTTGTCGAAAGAAGATCTCGTGACTGGCGATGGCGCGCTCACTTCGTCGTGGCCGCCACTTTGAAGATTTGTTTCTCGATGGCCGCTCGAATTTGCTTTGATAGGGCATCGCGGTGCTCGAGCGTTTTCCAGTTCTCGACGGTTCTCTCTGCCGTCTCGATAACGACT
>WNFP01005285.1_pt1 | contig 10393 bp, 10 predicted proteins | sample 5400201 | NCBI WGS metagenome assembly WNFP01 (sample SAMN13153355, study PRJNA577476) | soil metagenome | isolation source: 115 cm saprolite under Madrone tree | place: USA:California | collected 2016-06-14
CGACACTCGGGATGACAAAGAAGAGAACCGTCGCAAGGGCCGTGCCGACGACGCACCAGAGTTCAGCGTTCATCGCCGCTGGCCCGGTTGTGTTCGGCGTGCCGATGGATGAGCGCAGGAACCGCGCGAGCATGGTCGGCTGGTTTAGCGGAATCGGGGTGTAGCTGTCGTCGATCTCGACGAGATGCCCATGCGACAACAGCGGGCTCGGCCGCGACGTCGTCCCAGAGGGTGGCATCCATGAGGAGGCCGTGCAGAAGCACGATCGGCGGGCCGTTGCCGCCTGTATCGCGGTAGTCGATCGTCCCGGCCGAAAGCTCGATGGCGGTCGTGGTCGTTGACGGTCCGGCCGTGATCAGCAGGTCAGCGCTCATCGTTCTGGTCGCGCAGCCATTGCTCGAAGGTACGACTGGCCTCTCGGTCACACAGATATGACGGCCGGGACCGAGCAAGCTCACCGGTCTGGTCCCGCGGCGCCTTGCGACCGGTGAGTTACTCGCGTCATGGCCGTCACACAGGTGTGGGATGTCCTTAGCGAGACGGAGGTCACAAGGTGAACCCTGAGAAGCCCATCGGCGACTTGGCAGGCAGGACGGCGATCGTCGTCGGTGCAAGCCGCGGCCTCGGCCGCGGCATCGCGAGCGCTTTGGCCGAGGCCGGCGCGCCGGTCATCGCGGTTGCACGCGACCCGGCGTCACTTGAATCGCTCGCGAACGGCCCTCACGACATCAAGCCGGCGCCGGGCGATGCGTCGGATCCCGCGGTCGCCGGCCGCCTCCTAGACGACTACGACCCCGAGAGCGTCGTCCTCGTGGCAGGCGCGGTGCCATTTATGCGTCCGCTACAGCAGCAGACGTGGGAAACGTTCTCGATCAACTGGCAATCCGATGTCCGGATCGCTTTCCACTGGCTCCGGGAGGCGCTGCTCAAGCCGCTCCGGCCCGGGAGCAGAGTGATCGTGATCAGCAGCGGCGCCGCAATCGCCGGGTCGCCGCTCAGCGGCGGCTACGCCGGCGCAAAATCAACCCAGCGATTCATCACCGGCTACGCGCAAGACGAAGCACAGCGAGCCGGTCTCGACATCAGGTTCACGGCGGTTCTCCCCCGGATCACGCCGTTGACCGACGTCGGCCGGCCGGCAGTCCGGGCGTACGCGCTCCGCAACGGCCAAACCGAGGAGGAATACCTCCAAGGTATGGGCGTGCCGCTGACGCCCGAGGCAGCCGGCGCGGCCGTCGTCGAGCTCATACACGCAGATCCCGCCACACTCGCACCCGGCTACCTCCTGACTGGCGCGGGCCTGAAGGAGCTGCCCGATGGGGCGTGACCTGCTCGCGGGGCGCACTGCGCTCGTCACCGGTGGCAGCGGTGGAATCGGCAGAGCTCTCGCGCTGCAACTCGCCGCCGAAGGGACGGCCGTCGCACTTGGGTTCCGTACAAGCCGCGAGTCGGCCGAGCAACTCGCCGCCGAGATCGCGGAGCAAGGACGACCAGTAGTTGCGATCGAAGCCGATCTAAGCAAGCCGGAGGCGCCGGTCGAGCTCGCCGAAGCCGTCGAGTTCGCGCTCGGCCCGATCGACATCCTCGTCGCGAACGCCGGCGTCGGCCGCGTCGCGTCCTACGAGGAAGTCGACGGCGCGCTGTTCGACGAGACGCTCGCGGTGAACCTACGCGCGCCCTACCTTCTCGCGAGGCACGTGCTGCCGGGGATGCGCGAGCGCGGATTTGGTCGCATCGTCTTCATCTCGTCCGTCGCCGGCTTCATCGGGGGGATCGTCGGCCCCCACCACGCGGCTTCCAAGGCAGCGCTGCACGGGCTCACCCACTACTTCGCGCCACGCGTCGCGCCGGACGGAGTCACCGTGAACGCGATCGCGCCGGCGCTGATCGAGGACACCGGAATCGCGCTCGGCGACCCGCAACAGCTCGCCGCACGGATACCGGTCGGCCGCCTCGGAACGCCCGCCGAGGTCGCAGACCTCACTGTCGCCGTCCTTCGGAACGGCTACATCACCAACCAGGTCTTCAGCATCGACGGCGGCGTTTACCCGCGTTGAGCGCGAACAGGGCTGACAGCGATTCCAAGCTCTCTCCCCCGCCGCCGCCTCGGATCGGTCGATCGCGCGCAGCGCTGGTGTCTTTACTGAGATGACCAGAGCGACGCCAACGGTAGCTGGGTTGATGACGCTCGTCCTTGCGGCAGCGGCCTGGGTGGTCGCAGTCGAGCAAATGAAGGGGATGGACATGGGTGGCGCGACCGAGCTCGGCTCCTTCGGGTCCTTCGTCGGCTTTTGGGTGCCGATGATGGCGGCGATGATGCTGCCGAGCGTCGCCCCGGCGGTGTTGAGGCGGAACCGGGTGCAGACCTCGCCGCTGTTTGTTGGCTCCTATCTCGCCGTCTGGATACTCGTTGGGCTCGCGGTGTATCCGGCGTACCGCCCGCATGGGTCGCTCATCGCAGGGGCGTTGACCGTCGGGGCTGGTCTGTACGAGCTCACGCCGCTCAAGCATGAGTGCCGCCGGCGCTGCCGCGAGAGTGTCCGTTCAGGATTCACGTTCGGTCTGTACTGCCTCGGCTCGAGCATCGGCCTGATGCTGATGTTGCTGGCGCTCGGCGTCATGAGCATCGCCTGGATGTCCGTGATCGCCGTGCTCGTGCTTGCCCAGAAACTTCTGCCCGAGCGGCTCTCGGTCGACGTCCCGGTGGCGCTCGTGATCGTCTCACTCGGAATCACCGTTGCCGTTGGTCCCTAAAACGTAAAGGAGTCACAGCATGACCAAGATCGGAACACGCGAAGACTGGCTCGCCGCACGCACGCCGCTGCTCGCGCGGGAGAAGGAGCACACGCGGCTCGCCGACGAGATCGCACAGCAGCGCCGCGAGCTCCCGTGGGTGGCGCTCGAAAAGGAGTACCGCTTCGACACCGAGGCCGGCACACGCACTCTTGCGGAGCTGTTCGACGGCAGGTCGCAGCTGATCGTCTACCACTTCATGTTTGGCCCCGACTACACCGCCGGCTGCGCGACCTGTTCGTCGACAGCCGACAGCTTCAACGGCGTGCTCCCGCATCTCAAGGCGCGCGACGTCACGATGGTCTGCATCTCACACGCGCCGCTCGAGAAGCTGCTCGCCTACCGTCGCCGAATGGGCTGGAGCTTCAACTGGGCCTCGAGCTACGAGAGCGACTTCAACCTCGACTTCGGCGTTTCCGTCGGCGATCACGCGCACGACGCTGTGCCGCTTCTCCTGGCCAACGAGGTTGCGGCGTTTCCGTTGCTAGGCGACCAGCAAGTCCGCGACAGCCTCCCGCCGGTCGCCACCCAGAACGCCGACGCGACCGGCACGGACATCGCCGGCTACTTCTCCGAGGGCCACGGTGTCGGCACGTTCGCCCGCGACGGGAGCAACGTCTACCACTGCTACTCCAGCTACGCCCGCGGAACCGAGTTCCTGATGGGCTACTACGCGATCCTCGACCGGACGCCCAAGGGTCGCGACGAAAACGGCGAGATGTGGCTGCGCCGACACGACGAGTACGACGCATGACGCGGCGAGAGAACGATCGACTCTCGTCGGGGAGGGACGTGCGTGAGACTGGACGTGACTGACGCGGCCCAGGTTCAGGAAGCCGCTGAGAGCGTCTCGTCTCTGACGTGTCCGCGGCGTTCCTACCGTCCCTGACCGTTCGCGTAGCGTGATCGTCAACGTGCTGTCGCGCACGGCATTCGCTCCGCTACCTACTCTTCTCCTCTTTCAGCGTACTCGGCCTCAAACGCCGCCGGGTTCTCGCTGTCGCAGTCGCTGCGCGCCCTATTGAGCGCTCGCGCCGTGATGGTTCGCATCGTGATCGCGGGCGGGCCCGACCCTAGCTTGAGCACGCTGGGTTCTTGAGGGCTGCGGAACCAGATTGATCCCGTTCATGGCGAGGTCACAGTCAGAACGGTCTTGCCTGCGAGTTTGCCTTCCCTCATTGCGTCGAGAAGGCGGCCGACGTCTTTCCAGTCGACGGCGATGGAGATGGTCGGGTGCAGCCGGCCCTGTGCTACTAGCTGCGCGAGTGTGTCGAGGTCGGGGCCGATGGCCGCGTCGTCGCCGGCGTAGGAGAAGAAGGTGAGGATGCGCGCGCCCTCGTGACCGATGAAGTCGAGCAGCGTGATCCTGGCGGGCTGCGGGTCGGTGGCTCCGAGCAGCATGATCGTGCCGCCTGGACGGACGGCGCGGATCGCGCGTTCCAGCGATGCTCCGCCAACGACGTCGACGACGACTTCGAACGCTGCGGTTTCGGGTTCCTCGCCTGCGATCAGCTGCCTGACTCCCAGATCCGCGAGGCGGCTGCCGGCTCCGGTCGCGTCGGTGCGGACGAGCGTGCTGACGTTTGCGCCAGCGAGTGCGGCGAGCTGCACGACGAAGTGTCCGAGCCCACCGCTTGCGCCGAGGACGAGAACGCTGCGGCCGAGCAGCGGCCCGATTTCGCGCAGCGAACGCAGCGCTGTCAGTCCGGCGAGGCCGAGGGTCGCGGCCGACTCGAACGGCACAGCGTCGTCGATGACGGCGAGTCGTTCGACCGGGACGGCGACGCGTTGCGACCATGCGGCTGCCTCGGCGAGCCCGATTACGCGCGTGCCGGCCGGGGGCCCATTGCCGTCAGCTGCTGGTGTCGCCACTACGCCGGCGACGTCTTGGCCTGGCCGCCAGCCGTCGGCGCGTGAGGCGAGCAGCGCGAGCTCGCCGCGATTCACCGTGCTCGCCCGCACCTGCACGAGCGCCTCACCCTCCTTCGGTTGGGGCTCGGGAACCTCCTGCAGAGTGACCGGTGGGTCGTTCCTTCCGTCACGTACCAGGGCAAGCATCGTCGTCTCCTTTCTTCTCGTCAGTGGTCGGCGCCATGGGGAGGGCGCTCTCGCTTCGCAAGTTGCGGTTGAACATGTTCCAGGTGTGCGGCTGGATCGGGCGCATCAGCGGGAAGGCGCCGGCGTTGAGCACGAGCGTCTTCAGCTGGTGCTTCAGCGTCCTCGATCTCGTCGGCCTCTGCGGCAGCCTTGATCCGGTCGAGAGCGTTGTCCCAGAAGGCTTCGCAGTCCGCAGCGGCGGGGGGCGGGAGTTCGGCAATGCGCCGTTTCAGGAAGCGACGCTCGGGTTCGGATCGGGTCAGCTGCAGCGCTCTCCCGTACGCGTAGCGGGCGTCGATCGTCCGTCCGAGCCGGCGGAGCAGGTCGGCCCGAGTGGAGTGGAGAGAGCAGTAATGGTCGAGCTCGGAAGGCTCGAAGTCGATCCGCTCGACGATTACCAGCGCCGCCTCCGGGCCGGCGACTTCCGCGACTGCGATTGCCCGGTTGAGCTCGACTGCCCCTGACGGCACGAGCCGGGCAAGCTCCGTGTAGAGGGCGACAAGTTCCGGCCAGTCGACCGGTTCGGCCATATGCACGGAAGCGATCTCCGCCCGAAGCACGTAGGCGCCGTGGCCGTACAGCGCACGCGCGCGTGCGAGATGTTGCTCTCCCTCGGCGACTCTCTCTCGATCCCAAGGGTTTCGTTCCTCGTCATCGAGGAGCACGAGCTCGCCGTGGCGGTAGCGAGAGGTTCGGCGGCCGTCGTTCAACAACATCAGCGCGAGCAGCCCATGCACCTCTGACTCGTCTGGCAGCAACTCAGCGAGCATGCGACCGAGCCGGATCGCCTCGGCGGCGAGCTGGCCGTCACCAGCGTACGCCTCGTTGAAGATCAGATAGACGGTCGCGAGGACAGCGGCGAGTCGCTCCGGAAGAGAGCCGTCCCGCGGGACACCAAACGGGATCCCCGCCTTCTTGAACTTCGCTCGTGCGCCGGCGAGGCGTTCCGCCACGATCGCGGACGGAACGCGTAGCGCGCCGGCGATCTGGTCGTTGGTCAGACCGCCGAGCATGCCAAGGGTGAGCGCAACTCGCGTCTCGAGCACCAAGGTGGGATGGCAGTATGCGAACAAGACCGTGAGGCGCTCATCCGGCAGTGCGTTCCCATCTTCCAACGGTGCTTCACTCATCAGTGTGTGCGGGAAGTCGTTGACGAGCTCGGCGTCGCCCGCGACGTGACGTCCGAACATGACGACCGCGGAGCCGGGTCATTGCCCGGTCCCGCGGTCGTCGCGCAACGCCTCCACTGACCTGGACCGCATCAGCGGTGCGAGCTCAAGCCGGTCATCATCGCGGCTGACCGGCGGGACCCTCGAGGAGAACGTCGCGATTCGCTCTCTTGCCGCGTCTCGCTGTTTCGCACGAACATGATCACGACGCGACGGGATCGGCCTCGACATAGGAAGCGAACTGGCGCTCGAGCGCTTTGACGACACCGCCGGACCAGCCGTCGGCGATCGCCGCGGACATTGGGTCGGGAAAGATCTCCTCGTCGCCCCGCTCGAGGCCATCGACAATGGCCTGCGCCACGGATTCAGCTGAGGCCTTCGGCAGGTCGAGGTGGCGGGTCATGTCCGTATCGACCGGGCCTGGCAGGACCGCGTGAACACTCACGCCGCGTGGCGACAACTGGCCGCGCAGCACTTGTAACAGGGAGAGGCTGGCGCCCTTCGAAATCGAGTAGTTCGGATCGAACGGCACGGCCGCGACAGCCGCGAGCGACAGCACGCTGACGACGGCTCCCCGCGCGTCGATCACCAACGGCAGGAATGTTTGAATCACGTCGAGCGTGCCGAAGAGGTTGACCGCGAGGTGCTGATCGATCACCGCGCGGTCGAGATCACCGCCCAACGAGACGCCCGCGTTGCTGACGAGAATGTCGAGGGACTCGACCTGCTCGACTGCCGAGCGGATCTGCGCTCGATCGGTCACGTCGAGGGTGAGTGGCACCACGCGCCCGTCGGTATGACTCAAGGGTGTCCGGGTTCCGGCGTAGACCCGGCTCGCGCCGCGGCTCAACACCTCGTCGACCAGCGCCCGTCCAATGCCGCGATTGGCGCCGGTAACCAGAACAGTCTTCCCTTCGATCGTCATTGAATTCGTGCTCATGAAGCCTCCTGTCGTGTTGGCGTTCGAGTCGTGGTTGTTGGGGCTGGACCTCGAGCCCGGTCGTGTCGGTGAATGAGTGATCTGCTACGCAGCCGCCCGCGGCTCGACGAGCGCAGGCTGCGGATCGGCCGTCTGTACGAGGTCGCGGCTGCGGACGAGCAGGAACGTGATCGGGACCGCTGCGACTCCGATCGCGCCGCACACCCAGAACGCCCACTGGAAGCCGCCGGTAAGTGCAGCCGGAGCGGCGGAGCCGGAGTGGATCAGCGTCTTGAAGTGGGTGGCGGCCACGGTCGAGGCGATCGCTACGCCGATCGCGCCTCCCACCTGCTGTGAGGTGTTGAGCAGCCCCGAGGCCAGGCCGGCTTCGTGATGGGCGATGCCGGCAAGCCCGGCGATCGAGACGGGAATGAAGGCGAAGGCGGTGCCGGCGCCCGCGACGAAGAACGGACCAGCGAGATCCGCCCAGAAGCGGCCGTGTACCGGCGCTGCCGTCGCCCAGAGGATGCCGCCGCCGATCAGAGCCATCCCAACCGCCATCACGAACTTGGCCGAGACGCGGGTGACGAGCGCTTGCGAGAGTCCCGCGAGTGCGACCGACGTGATCGAGGCGGCGAGCCAGGCGAGCCCGGTCTGGAGCGCCGAGTAGCGGAGCACCTGCTGCATGTAGAGCGTGCCGACGAAGATGAAGGCGAAGAAGCTTGCGCCAAGCAGCAGCGCGACCGCGTTCGCGCCGGCGACCGTCGGGAGCCGGAAAATACGCATCGGCAGCAAGGGAGCCTCGACGCGCGTCTCGATCACGAGGAACGCGAGCTCCAGCACGGCGGCAACCGCTAGCAGTGAGATCGTCCGCGCACTTCCCCAGCCGTGCAGAGGCGCCTGCGACAACGCGTACACGCCCAGCAGCAATCCCCCCGTGACGGTCACCGCGCCGAACGGGTCGAAGCGGCGCCGCGCCACGTTGAGGCGGCTCTCGGGGACGATCCGCCGTGCGAGCAGCAGCGCGGCCGCCCCGATCGGGATGTTGAGGTAGAAGATGTACTGCCAGCCGATGTAACCGGTCAGCAAGCCGCCCGCGATCAGGCCCACGGTCGCGCCGCTCGCCGCGATGGCGCCCCAGGCGCCGAGCGCTTTGTTGCGCTCCGCACCCTCCGGGAAGATGTTCATCACGATCGCCAGCGCAGCCGGCAGCACGATCGCCGCCCCCAGTCCCTGGACGCCGCGCATCACGATCAGGAAAGTGTCGGTCGTCGCCAGCGCGCAGGCGAGCGACGCGGCGGTGAAGAGCGCGAGGCCGATCATCATCACGCGCCGCCGCCCGAGCAGGTCCGCAGCTCGGCCGCCGAGCAGCAGGAATCCTCCGAACGTGAGCCCGTACGCGGTGACAACCCACTGCAGGTTCGTCTCGCTGAAGTGCAGCTTGCGACCGATCGTCGGCAAAGCCACGTTCACGATCGTCAGGTCGACGATCGTCATGAAGTACGAGACCGCGAGCACGGCGAACGCGCGCCAGCGATGCACACTCTGTTCGGCAACCGGGGACTGGGCTACAGCGATCACAAGAACCTCCCGTTCGAAAATTCGTCGTCACTTGTGTGACGGCGGGAGGCTCAGGAACTAACCGCTGCGCTTCGTCCGCTCGCGCGTCCGCCGCGAAATCGCTATGAGTCGCGCCGGTTCGTCGCCGCTATTGCGGAGGAAGCGCACCGGTGGCCGGAAGCAGAGGACTGCTCCAACTGCGAAACGCGACCGTTCACCTGCACTGCATTCCAGTTCGACCTCGCCGCTCTCCACGAAGGCGATCGCATCCCGCCACGCGCGAGCGTCGATCCGCAACTCCTCACCGGACGCTAGCTCGAGCTCCCGCCGGCGAAAGTGCAGGGAGTCGCGTGCGAGCCGGTCGAGGTCGAATTCCTCGTCGCAGCTCATGCGGGCGGCGCAATCGCGAACCGCCCAATGAGCTCCGGCTGCAGGAAGTAGTGGATCTCCGCGATCAGCCCGTCCTCGATCCGCAGCACCTCGATCCCAAACGGCTCCGGCGGAGCGTCCGGCTGCACCCGCCGCCAGACCGCGTGGGCCGGTTGGCGGTTCGCCCGCGTCGGCGTGTGCAGATGCTCGGACGCTCCCACGCGGAACGGATACCTGGCGTAGAAGCGGAGGATCGCGTCGCGGCCGAAGAACCAGCCGGGCGTCGGCGGCATCGTCAGCTGTGCGTCCTCCTTCAAGAGCGCGGCGAGCGCGTTGAGGTCGGTGCGCTTCCAGGCGTCCATGTAACGCATGAGCACTTCCTGCTCACGCGGATCCGGACGATGCTCGCGATGCCACTCGTCGCGGCGCTCCGGGGGATAGTCGCGCAGCATCTCGCGGGCGCGCTGTAGCGCACTGTTGCTTGCGACGACGGACATCTCCAGCATCGCCGCCGTCTCGCGCGCGCTCCACCCGATCACATCGCGAAGAATCAGCACCGCCCGCTGCCGGGGCGGCAGTTGCTGAATCGCAACCAGGAAGGCGAGCTCAACCGTCTCCCGCGCAACAATCGCCTCGTCCGGCGGATCCTCGCCGCTTACGACCTCATCCAGCAGTCGATCGGGGTACGGCTCCAGCCAGGTCATCTCTCCCCTCACCCAGGAGATGTCTCTGCTCGGCTCAGGAAGAGTCTCCGGATCGATCGGCGCGCTGACCAGATGCGGCAAGAGACGCCGCGATCGGCGCTCGAGCAGGTCGAGCGACGCGTTGGTCGCGATCCCATACAGCCAGGCGCGTAACGTCGCCTGACCGCGGAACGTCTCCCTTTTTCGCCAGGCACGTAGGAATGTCTCCTGGACGATGTCCTCCGCGTCCTCGGCCGAGCCCAGCATCCGGTAGGCGTGAACCTCGAGTTCGCGCCGGTAGCGGCCGGTCGCCACGGCGAATGAATCGCCGTCCCCGCGACGCGCGCGCGACCACAGCTCGCCCTCGCTCCGAGCAGCACTCACTGACGCAGTCCTCACACTCATATGACGGCTTCAACGCCGGAAACTCATCGGTCGTTCCCGATCCGCAACTCTCAGTCTCCGTCCACGCTGCCGGCGATCGACGAGCCCGGCCCACGAATGTCGACGACCTGTAGTTTGGGCCGATGAGCCTCTTGCATCGCCAAGGTCATATGTTTGTGAGACCGACGTGAGTGGGGGGCGCGTCTCGGGAAGCCGCGGCCTTATCGCCGCCCAAGCGGCCTCGGCGACGAGTGGGCGGTTTCGCTCTGATCGGTCCGCGCTCCGATGACGACGTGCGCTCCTCGACGAGCCAGCTCGACAGCGACGGACTGACCGATGCCGCGAGACCCGCCGGTGATGAGCGCGACGCGCCCCTGATGCGGTCTATCGAGACTCGCTGAGCCTCCCTCACCGGTCAT
>WNFP01005290.1_pt1 | contig 10389 bp, 13 predicted proteins | sample 5400201 | NCBI WGS metagenome assembly WNFP01 (sample SAMN13153355, study PRJNA577476) | soil metagenome | isolation source: 115 cm saprolite under Madrone tree | place: USA:California | collected 2016-06-14
ACCGCGACCACGATGGTTGCTTGATGCACGTCGAGCCCAATATACTTTTCACTGTTCATAAGGGTGCTCCTTTTCGTAGGTGACGATGCTCGCGCTCATAACCTACTCCTAAAGGGGCGCCCTTTTATAATGCGATTACGACCGTTATCCTCTCACGACCTGAGCAAATGTATAGAATTTAGCCAGAACACCTGGAACTCTACGTTTCGCACCAGAGGGTAAATAGGTGTACATCTGCAAGAAGTGCAATAAAGAGGTCGAGAAACCAAGGACCAAACTCTGGCGAAGGTATTGCCAGAGCGGCCACCGCTTGCTCGATGCCGTCGTTCGTTCAGCCGTTTTGGGGCTCATTTGCGAGAGCATTCGGAATGAGGGTCTTGATCTTGTTCTGGGTGCTAATGCTCCTGGCGGTTAGCCACAATTCTGCCGCTGGAGCTGCCGAAACCCGGGAATAGGTGAAAATTGTTTGTTACGTATTTGGCTTCCTGCTCTTCATTCCTTTCCTCAATGGCTGCCTGGCATTCAAAGAAAGCCGCGAATTGAAGGAGCGCGGAGGGGCCGTCGAGAAGCTGATTCCTCGCGCTAGAGGAAGGGCCTTTGGCTGTGTCTCGGCTGCTGGTCTGATGACGATTTATTTTTTGCCGGTGGTATGGATTGCCGGCCCAGCCTAGGCGAGTCCAGGGGTGTCACATAAAACCGGGGTTCCGAGTGTGATCGCCTTGTTTACATGAATTGTGCCCGGCAACTGCTAACGCTAGTTCAATTTCTCAGTTGCCTTGCGGAGAGCCTCTTGCCGCTGAGACCCTTTTTCTTTCGCAGCCTCCATCACCGGCTCGCCGTCGTTGTTGCGAACGGTGAGATCTGCGCCATGTTCAATGAACAGCGGTATGGCCTTATCATCGACAGTAGTGAAGATCGGAGTTTCACCGTCGTTATTACGCGCATTCACATCTGCGCCGAGTTTCAATAGCTCCTCTTCCACATCTGTGAGGAAAGCTTCATGTAGCGGCGTATTTCCGTCTTTATCGCGTGCATTCAGATCGGCACCGGCTTCAGCAAGCAGACGCACGCATTCCACCCGTGCACCATCTTTGTCTGAATTTCGATACTCTGCCGCAGCGAATACAGCAGTCTTTCCCTCGCGATCTCTCATCTCCAGCTTGGGGTGATACCGAAGAATTTCGCGCACCATCCCGGGATTTCCCGACTCAGCGGCGTAGATCAGCAAACTCCCTGCACCGTTTCCCTCCATTGTCATGCCGCCGCTGCTTTCTGTGATGATCTGCTGGCTGAGATCGGCATTCGGATTGGCACCATAGGCGATCAAGGCCCGCACGGCCTCCACGTTTCCGGAACGAGCGGCTCCGACCAGTGCCAAGTCCTTATCACCCTGATCGCTCTTGCTGGCTCCCGCGTTGAGGAGAACCTGCAGGGTTTCCGCATGACTGCCAGCCGCATTCAGCCATCCCACCGCCCCAAAGGGAACGGACATGTATGGCTTCGTCGGCTTCGGAGCGCGCAGGGGCTCGAGTGGCACACCGGCTTCCAGAAGTTGGCGCACTGTCTCGGCTCCCCCCCGACTAGCGGCCTCTTTCAGCATCAGCTGTGCTTCAAAAGACTGGAAGTTGAAGTTCTCCCCCTGCAATTCCTCAACCAACCCGTCGCTGCCGTCGATCCACCGCTCGGTTCTTGCAAACTCATCGACTGCATTCTCCAGTTCCGTGATGACCGCAGGCATTCCCATCCACGAGCCGACGTAATCCTGAACTTTCTTGCCTCGGCCATCGATTGCAATGGAGAGTAGATAGGTAGGGTTATCTGTCACGCTCGCCCTGTAGCTGGAGTCCATGGAATAGAAGTCAGCCGCGACAAACCTCTTGGCGAGCTGTCTCACTTCATTTGCATCGACCCTGTCCGTGTGTCTTCCGGAGGCGACCACATAGCCACCGCCAGCGAACTCGATACCATCTGTGCGGACCGTCACCGTGTAGGAAGGACAACTGCCAAAGCATCCCGTCCTTTCTAGCGTAACCGCAGCTTTGGAGTTTGGCCGAAGAACGGGTGCAGCCACATGAACCTTGGGCAGTCTCTCCGGCGGAACAAGATCGATATACTCCTCAACCTCGGCCGTAATTGCTTTCCCACGCTCTTCAAACGGCGTGAACTTCCACTGATACACCTCGTCTTCCAGTTGCGGCCAGAACTTGAGCGTGTCGCGGTCGCCATTAGGTTCGGCATTCAAGACGTCGCCCGTGGGGGAGACTGTGAGCGTGAGGTGAAGCTGATTGAACCCCGGGCGCACGCCACTAAGTGGAAATGTGCGACGATGCGGCTTGATCTCATGCACGCGGGCCACCTCGTACTCATACGAGGGATATGACGGTGTTTTCTCCTCTGACGCTAAGAGGCGGGTGCTCGACAGCAGAAATGCAAGAACAATGATAACGCGAATCATATCGAGTAGTCGTCCCATATCGATATTTGACACCGTTGAACATCGTGAAGCCATCCACTTCGTTAACCGTTGATTTTACTGGGCATTTGACTCATCCGGACAGAGCCAGGAATAGTTGGCGTAAAAGTGCGCCGTGAAAAGGCGCTGGGTTTCAGCGGGTGCAACTCCCGCCCGGGAACTGGTTCGCTCCACCCGGCAATCGAAGCGGCAGCGGAGGCGACGAAGCTGTCGGGGCTTTCGGTGTGAGGGTCGCTTGGCGACTCGGCGAGCGTGCAGGCCATAACGTGAGTGAACGCTGGACAGACCCCGAAAAAAAAATTGCAGGAGCCGACCTGACTGTTACACAGGGAAGGCCGCAGGCGATGGAGATAGACGAGCGAACAAGCTCCATGGAACCAGCCGGGCTAATGGCGATGGCATGTACGCATTGGAGACCAGACGCAACACGGGAAGCCCCAGCGGTGATCGCAGTAGGGATCAACTGGCAACTCGCGAGAGACAGGCCGGGCCGTGTGGGGTGGCGGAGAGGTCCGTAGTACCGATGAAGCTGGGTAACTCCGGCGGAGGGGAGGGGCCTCAGTTGTAACCGACCGCTTCGCACGGTTGGAGGCCAAAACATGTATGGTTCGCCTTCGCAATAGTCAGTATAATTGTCATCTCCCCCCGGGTTTACCCGTTCTCCAGATAAGCCCAATTCTCCCTCCCCCGTGGTAACCGTCATGCCGGCAATGCGGGAAAAGATCCGTACGGGGCTATTAGAGTTGCGCACAAATGTCGGCTCAGTGTACGTCAGTCCCTCCTTTTGGGAACGCATCTACTTGCTGTGGACGTTCCGCAATTTTCACAACCTGCCCAAGCAGGTGCTGAATCGCCACCAGCAGCAACTGATCGATCAATTGTGTCGCCGAGAAATCGTCAGTTGTATTGAGCCGCTTGCCAGGACCTCCATCATCGGGGCAGTCGAAAACGTCTACTTGAAGCGAGATTACGAGACGGAAAAGGCAGCGACAACAGGCATGCTGATCGAGATGAGCGCAGCAAGCGCGGACGCCGCTGCATCTCGCGCCGTCGGTTCTAAAGGGATTTCGATCCGACCGAGTCGTGCAGCATATAACGAAACCGGCTTCGCGCGTCTGCGCAGACAGAGTGGCAACGTTCAAAACATTTCAGCACCCAAACAGGATTCTGTAGAGCAAAGCGAAACCAAAGAAGCGCGCCCGGCACCAGTGCTTATGGATGCAGGTAGAACGTGGAGTCGAAATAGGGTGGGGTGGGCGCTTGTGGTCTCGTGTGGCGCTGCCTTGCTGGGGATTTTGTTTTATTTTCGAGAAGATCGGCTGGCGCCGTCCAGCAGCCTTTCGCAGGTCGCGATCGAGACTCACAAACCTGCTTCAGGGAGCGTCCTGTCGGCCGTGCCGCGGCCCGAGAAAGGTCAGGGATCCAGGCCCGCGGAACCCAGACCGCCAGCCACGATCCTCCAACCACCATCCCCGACAGGTTCCTCTACGCAACGCAAGAGCGGCCAGCGCAAGACTGTGATCCTCTCCCAGCTACCAGTTGCGACCATGCAGTCAACTCCGGCGGAACGCCTGCAAGTTGCCGAATCGCCCAAAGATGGCTTTCGCTACCCAGTTGCACCGATTCCAACCCTGACCGGGAAAGTCAGGCTGAAAGCGGTGATTGGCATCGACGGAACGGTAAGAGAGGTCGATGTCCTAAGCGGCAACCGTGCGCTCGCGGCCGCCGCCTCGCGAGCGGTGCGGCATTGGCGGTATCGTCGCCACGAGCTAAGGGGCGATGCCGTCGAGGCGGAGACAAACATCACTATCAGCTTCCTGGGTGACGATGCGGTCTCTATTAGTTTTCCGGCGGCGCATTAGGCCTTACTGCCGGTGCAGATCAATGTGAACACCAAGGCCCAGGACTGCTGACAAGACAGCCCGGAGCTTCAACTCAGATCGGCGCAACGGCTCGGGCACGTTCGCTCCTGCTACACATTCTAAACACTACACGCGTCAAATCAGATCCCGTTTAGGACCTAGAAATGAACGTTCCCGTTTAAAAATCGTCTTCTCACTAATTGACGGGGTCGGCCAATTTCTCAGTGAGAGCAAGCACCTGGTTACAACAGCCATGCAGCGACTGGCCAGGCCTCCGGCTTCCGATGAAACCCGCTGCCAAGTGCCATGACTGTCGCTAAACCGAATGAAACTTCACGCCGGGGCCCCAGTCCCGCGATGAACACTATTGCCAGGACCACTGCGGCGATCATCCATCCCAGGCTGCATTCGATTTCGGGCATCTGAAATCCGCTGCTGGGGATGCGCGGGCCATAAAGCAGGTTCGACATCCATGCCAGCCCGGAGTGCCCACCAAATGACGCCGCGGCGGCGGAGATCAGAATCAACAGCGGCCCCACAGGATTTAGCGCTCCCGCAACGCAGGAGAGGACCCCGGCAGCGAGATAAGGTACGAGTGTGAGCTCTCGCGCGCCGCACACGGATCTCCGCGTCCTTCCCCAAAAACGGACGCAGTTCGAGCAAGGACAGAGGCACAAACAAAATGAAGTAGGCAACTATTCCCAGCGCAGTCAGGCCCATGCGCCACGACAACGCTGGCTGCCATCCTGCCGTCACCGCCGCCCAGTCGCCGATGGCGCCTATGCCCGAGAACAGAAAATATCCGCCTGCCTCAAAAAAATTAAAAGTCATCAGCAGCCAGAAGAAGTAGCGCCATAGTGCGGCGTGCTTGACCGCACGCGCGGCCCCCCAGAACAGCGCTCCAAATATCAGATTGAAGAGCGTCCCGCCCGCCGCCACCAGACGAGTATCCGCACTGCACTCGAAGTGCACAGTGGAGAGCGCCAGCGGCGCCCGCCCGTGGCCACGCACATGCCTCTGTGACCAAGCCCCTCGTGGATAAGGTCCGCGATCACCGTGGCAGCAATGGCGATGGCAGCGATGGTCAATAGATCGGGCTTGGTTGCTTCGCGCAAACAGGGCGGGCTGGATTCTGCCGTGGCGTCCTTGGCAGCATTGGCAGCCATGCGCTGCATTGTAGCAGCGGACTCTAGCCGTACGTCGCGGGCACTACAGACCACGCGACCGACGCTCTCAATGAGTTGATAAGAAATCGCGACCTGAAGTCGGATAATCGGCCGTAAGGCGGTTGATCATTCATGAAGCCGCAATGCGCTTGGCAATGCGGCATGGTTCTCGCACACAATTGGTACACTGTGGGTAGTTCATGAACCCGTCCACCAAAGATATGGAATTTGGCCTTGCAGCAAAGAACTGATCCGGAATCACAACCTGAGTTGACATGTGATGCACATGAAAGTATGCTTGTAACATGTCAAAGATGATTCAGCTTCGCAACGTGCCCGATGCTCTGCACCGAAGCCTAAAAGCTCGCGCTGCTACGGCGGGCATGTCACTTTCGGACTATCTGTTAGCGGAGATCAAAGAAATCGCGGAGAGACCAACCCTCGCAGAACTGCGAGAGCGCCTGCATAAGCGTAAACCGGTTTCAGCGCAGATCGATACCGCTCTCCTGGTACGAGAAGAGCGCCAGGCACGATGATCGTTTTGGATGCGTCTGCCGCGGTGGACTGGCTTCTTCAGACACCGGCGGGACAACGCATAGAGAATCGAATCTATTCGCGTAACGAAACGCTGCATGCACCTCACCTCCTAGATCTTGAGGTCACCCAAGTGCTGAGGCGTCTTGTACAGCAGGGAGTGGTCCCTGTACACCGTGCCGACGAGGCGGTTCGCGATCTGCTGGATCTCCGCATTAATCGGTACGCTCATTTCGTGCTCCTGCCCCGGATTTGGCAACTGCGTCACAATTTTTCTGCATATGATGCTGCCTATATCGTGCTGGCCGAAAAACTCGGAGGCGCGTTAGTTACACGCGACCGTCGACTCGCTGCTCCTACGGGTCATGCGGCAGCCATCGAGCTCTTTTAATTCCACAGATCGCTTGACGTTGCTCGTACATCACTTTCGGCAAGGCACAGCCATGCGCGGGACCGATTCCGGCTCAATCGGCCGTCAGTGACAACATCGCTCTCTCCCACCTTTGCTACACTGCTATTCCATGTGCGGGCGCTACCGACTGACTGCGAAGGAGCGTTACCTCCGCGACCATTTTGGTCTCGACGAAGATCATCCCTGGACGCCACGTTGGAACATCACGCCGACCTGTGGCTGTGATCCGCCGGGATACGAAAGGACCGAAGCGCAACTTTGGCCTGCTCCGCTGGGGCCTTGTTCCCTATTGGGCCAAAAACGCATCTATTGGATTGAAGACGATCAATGCGATGCCGGAAACCGCCGCCGAGAAACCAGCTTTCCGTGATGCCCAACGACGGCGACGTTGCTTGATCCCCGCGGACTCATTCAATGAGTGGCAGAAGGTCGGTCCGAAAAAGAAGCAGCCTTATAATTTTGGCATGATCGATGATTCGGTTTTTGCCTTCGCGGGTCTATGGGAGCGTTGTCGAGATGGCATGTCATCGAAACCTGCACTATTCTTACCATCAAACCGAACTCGCTGGTGGCCGATGTGCATGATCGAATGCCCGCGATCCTGGAAAAGGAAGATTACCAACTATGGTTGGACCCTGGAGTGACAGACGCGGCGCGCGTCACCGAGTGTCTTAAGCCATTCGATGCGAGGTTGATGAAGAGGTATCCAGTGAGCACGCGAGTGAACCGACCAGAGAACGATGACCCCGATTGCGCACAAGAGGTTCCGATCCCTGGGAGCGCCCAGACGTTGTTCTGAACCCGTAACGGAGGACTGACAATGCCGGAGCAGTTCTGCGACGCCTGCGCCTTGAATCGCGCGGCGAAGTTGACTGGGGTGATCTGGCCATTAAAGGTGGAAAGAGAACGCGTGCAGGGAGGAAGACGGAAATGCGTGATCTGAGCTGTCTGCTAACAATTGTCCTCGTTGCCGCCTTGGTTGCAGCACAAACCGACAGGAGACCCGCAACGGAACTTGGAACCGTCGCCCACCTCTTCGATTATGATGCGAAACAACCGCTCGACATCCACGATAAGGTCATCGAAGAGTTCAATGGCGGCACCCTTCACGACATCACCTATACGAGCCCTAAGGGCGGTCCGGTGGGCGCGTATCTAGTCGTTCCGAATGGAAAAGGCCCGTTTGCTGCGGTGCTCTTCGGGCACTGGGGAAACGGTACCCGGGCGGAATTCATTCCCGAAGCCAAGCTTTACGCAAGAGCTGGTTCGGTTTCGCTTATCCCTGACTACCCGTGGGATCGGCCGCAACCTTGGCATAAGACACCGGACCATTTCGACAAACCAGGACTGGATCGCGAAATCGAAATTCAGGCTGTGCTGGATCTTCGCCGCGGAATCGACTTGCTGTTGGCACGCCCGGAAGTCGATCCGAAGCGGCTCGCCTACGTCGGCCACAGCTACGGCGCACAGTGGGGATCGATTCTGTCCGCGGTCGACCGACGTATGAAAACGTCGGTATTGATGGCCGGAGTGGCCGAGATGGCCGACATCTTGTTAGGCAGCGACGATCCGGGCATGGTCGATTTCCGCAAGAGCCAGCCCGCGGGCCAGTTGGAAAAATACGCTCAGGTCACGGGCGACATTGACGCTATCCACTTCGTCGGGCATGCAGCGCCCATTCCCCTGCTGCTCCAGTTCGCAAACTACGAACAGTACTTCGACAAGACTTCGATGGAGCACTACGTGGCTGCGGCAAGCGATCCCAAGAAGGTGCTGTACTACGACACCGGTCACGACCTCAACGATCCTCAGGCATTGGAGGACCGTTACGACTGGCTCGTGAAGTACATCAATCTGCGCCGGGAGCCCGTTCTTACACGCTGATCCGCGGGCACCAAGAGGAACCCTGCCCGCTTCGGTCCTGGTGTGTCACTGTGCACAGGCTCAATCATGCGGATAGCTTTCTCCGGACTCGATGTGCCCTTGGAAAGGTCAGATCGATTTCTGGTTTTTCCGTCTCCAGTGTCACGGGCCTAATCAAGGTGGCCCGGTCGCTGGGAAGAGTACCGCCAAGCATACGGGATATGTTGATCAGCGAGCGGCTCCCACAAACCATACATCGATCGTGTGGACTGTCGCTGACCACGTCGCATTCAGCACACAAGACCGCGTTTTGCAGGGCAACCGCGTTTAGGCATCGACTCACTTCAGAAACGCTATCCACATACGAATCCTTCATCACAGAACCTCGCAAGACTACTTGGCTTGTACTTAACTCTTATCGGCCCGAATTGTTTACACCACGATTGGGCCATCCTGATCAGCCATGACACTGTGGTTGGTCCTGGTGTGACCGAGACGGCGGGCGTTACCGACTGCCTTAAGCCATTCGATGCAAGGTTGATGAAAAGGTATCCAGGGAGCACGCGGGTGAACCGACCAGAGAACGATGACCCGGATTGCGCACAACAGGTCCCGATCCATGAAGGCCCCCAGAAGATGTTCTGAAATCCCTGGGTATGCGATGGGACCGTGGGAAATGAGTGCCTTGCCCAACCTGCTGAATCTCTCCGACATTCAGGCCGCGAGAACCCAAGACCTCTCTTGCCTTCTTGACGTTGGAAGCGTATAGCATGGGCGCCATTCCATCAGTCGGTTTGGCGCGAGGCCCGAGGGTAATGGCTGTCTGATCCTTTTTGGGAATCCCAAGGCCACGCATCCCTCCGCGTCATCCATCTCGACCCGAACCTTCTGAAGCCCAAGCCTCTCGATATACCAAGAGGTTGCCGTCGCCAGATCGAGCGCTCCGATGTAGAAAGAATCGGCAATTGTCAGCAGAGACATGGTTTGGATTTAAGCGTTCAATACCGCTGATGTCAACCTTTACAATGAAGACGAAGGCATCGGTGACCCAACTGCGCGGACGGATTGGCGACCGACGCCCATTCTTGAGCTGTCAGACGGTCATGGTTGCACTCTCCGTGATTTGCGAGGATGATTGCTGCCGCTCGATGGGAGTGAAGCTAACGGCGAGGAAAAAACAACCATGAACTCGAAGACCAAATTGGCTCTCGGGGTACTCACGGCATTGGCAATGTTGGCACTCACGTTTGCGCTTCCCCGCGGAGGTGCCCTGCGAGACGCGCAGTTAGTCAGTTTTCGGTAACAGTTGGAGTGTGGGCGATCTTCGTTTTGCTGTTCGTGAAATTGAAATAAGCAGCAGCGTCAAATAGAGGGCAGCACATGTGTGACGGCGGTCACAGACGCCTCCTCCACAACGTCTTAGTCTTCCTCTAATCTCAGGGGGTGGCAGATGGAGAGACCGTCAAGGGCACGGACCGTTTATGAACTTGCCGTCGCAGGAGTGGGCGGGATTCAGCCTCGAAGAGATCATCCGACCTCTCGTTGCCGGAGTCGGCGTGGACGCCCTGTGCCAGCTGCTCGAGCTACACCTTGGTGAGGTAGACCCCCGCGCAGCCCGTTCCTCGCGCTGGATCATGTAGCCGCCAAGCATTACCCGGTTCAGCGTGACCGAGTTCGCTAAGTATTTTGGTAAGACCCCCGACAAGCTCGGCCCCAACGATCAATGCTAAGTTCCGTTGATTTCGTTACCCTTCCCCTCTCCCAACCGCGAAAAGCGGCGGAAATCATATCGATTTTGCACGCTAGTACAGTGACCACATAGAGAGTAATACATGTAGAGACTTGTGGCCCAGGGTGTCCGGGCGTATTGTTGGGACATGGAAGATGGCAGGAGGGTTCAGGTTCGGTTGTCGAAGGCGGAGCAGCAACAATTGGATAAATGTTGCGTGGCGGTCTGCAGCCGGTACGAACGGTGCTACGCGCCTTGGTGCTGCGACAACTGGCGGATGGGCAAGCGATTCGCAAGGTGGCCCGCAACGTTGGGTTGACCCCAAAGACCGTGTGGCTGACCAGCCAACG
>WNFP01005297.1_pt1 | contig 10383 bp, 7 predicted proteins | sample 5400201 | NCBI WGS metagenome assembly WNFP01 (sample SAMN13153355, study PRJNA577476) | soil metagenome | isolation source: 115 cm saprolite under Madrone tree | place: USA:California | collected 2016-06-14
GCGCATGCGTCAGATCGACCGAGGCGGTCGAGGGAGGCAGCGTGGCGTTCTGCGGGTTGATCGCATGCCCGAGCGCGACGATCAGCGTCTGGTTGGCGGTGACGCGCGCCTGGTTGCTGTCGTTGGTGTTCCACTCGGCCAGGAAGGAGGGGGTGGTGAAGAAGCCGACCCGCGGCGTGCGCAACAGGAGGTTACCGCCGGTGCGGAAGTTCACCAGGTCGAGGACGCTGCTGACGCCCTGGTCCGGTCCGGCCTGGACGATCTCGACCATCTGCCACTGCTGGCCATCAGCGACCGTGAGCGGCTGGTAGGCGGCGGGGAACGCCGGCGGCTGGCAAGTGTGCTGCTTGCCGTTGCCGTCCAGTACGGAGAACGACTTGGGCCTGCCCTGCTGCAGCGTCACGTAGAGCGACACGCTCACTGAGGACTGGCCGTCGCGGCCGTCGTAGACGATGGGGTCCTGCGGGCACAGGCCGTCGTACGCGGCGCCCATCAACTGTGGAGCGTAGAAGATCATGTAGTTCGGGCTCTTGCGATCGAGGGTTTCGCTGAGGGGAATCACGCCGTTCTTCGCGGTCAGCGTGAACTTGAAGCCGGGATTCGCCTTGGCGAACAGGTCCACGCTCCCCCCCGAGTCGCCGACCTGGATGCCGTCGAGATAGGCGTAGAGCAGCATCAGCCGCGGCGTCAGCATGAACCGCCGCGTGGTCATCGTGGAGGTGAACGGTTGCCCTTCCTGCACCAGCTGCAGCGCGGTGCGGGCGAAGCTCTCGCGCAGGTTCGCCAGCAAGCGGGCATCGAGGGCGCCCTGCGCATCGTCGAGCTGATCGTCGAAGTCGGCCGAGACGGCCTGGCTCTGCTGGAAGGCGTTGGAGAAGAAGCCGAGCATCTTCGCCGTGTGTTGCGGAGTGGCGATCCACTGCTCGACCAGCCCGCGCACCGCCTTCGGATCCGCCTGGACGGCTTGCACCTCGGCGTCGGTGGGAGGCAGCCCCGTGAGCAGGCCCTTCACCTTGGCGAGCGAAGCGGCCACGGTGACGGGCTCGATCTGGCCCTCGGTCACCGGTCCCGGCAGGGTCGCGTCCAGCTTGCCCGTGCAGGACACGAGCCCCAGCGCGGCGAGCGCGGCAGCGAACGATCGCATCGGCCTGTCGGACAAGCCGCTCACCCTTCCTCCAGAGCTCTCGAATGACGCCGTGGCTACCCATCAACAGCCCTGCAGCCACCCGCCGCAGTGACGGGGCTCACGGCCAGACCGCGGCGGAGGTGACCGGGTCGCCGCCGGAGTGGTCGCAAGTGGGAGCTTGCGTCGCCCGGTGGGCGGGGCTCGCCGTTTCGAAAGCGGTGCGGGAATGCGAGAAGGATCGAGGAGGTCTGCAATGGTCCTGCTCGCCTTGCTCCTGATCGCCGCGCCGTCGGACTACGCCACCAATCGCGGCACTGCCGGCATCTCGGTCTCCGTGTCGGGCCAAGGCACTCCCAGCGTCGGGGCCACGTATTTCGTGTTCAACGACTTTGCCGCACGCATCGACATCGGATTCGACGCGCCGCTGACTCCGGGCGGAGCCGGCCAGAACACCCTCTACAGCCTGGGCGGCGGGCTGCGCTTCTATCCCTTCAAGCGCAATCACGCCGCCCTCTTCCTGCAACCCGCCGTGACCGTCGGCAGGGAAAATTCGCCCGCCGTCAGCGCCGAGGCCGCGTTCTTCATGCTCTTCGGCGCCGGGATCGGCATCGAGTACTTCTTCGCCAGCAACTTCTCCGCCGGCGCCGTGCTGCAGCTGTCCCTGAAGTTCGCCAACCTCGACGGCCCCGGCGGTACGCCGATCTACACGACGCTGAGCACCGCCACTTCGGGGTTGTCGGCGAACATCTACTTCTGAGGGCGCGGCCTAGAACGTCAGGACGGTGAACCCCGCCACCGACGCGGCCAGCGTCGTGTAGCCGATGATCTGGTGGGCCAGCGCAAAGTCACGTTGCGAGTATTGCCCTTCCTTCGAAGCGGTGACGATGCCGAGCACGATCTGCGTCGCCATCCCGGCGGCCGCGACCGTCATGGCGATCTTGTGCACCGTCGCCGTGTCGAAGCCCGCCGGCTTCTCCACCTGGACCGGCGCGAACACGGCCAGCGCGGCCGTGCCGGCGAAGATGACGGTGCTGGCGACGGCCGTCCAGCGGTGCCAGGCGTGGTAGGTCCCGACGTCCCCTCCTCCGCCGTACTTGTCGTTGTAGTCGAGCTGACCGAGCACGGCCGTGGCGGTGAGGCTGCCCAGCGTGAGGAAGCCGCCGATCTGGTGGTAGAGCAGCATCTTGCGGCGCTTCTCCTGCAGCCGCTCGAGCTCCCGCTGGCGCGCGACCGCTTCGGCGCTCGGAGACGAAGGCTTGGGAAGCAGATCGATGTCTTCGCGCGGGGCGGGCTTCGACGCCGTCTGCCGTTGCGCGAGCACGAGCCGCGGACGCGGGGCCTCTCCGGCCACCGGCGCGATGAATGCAGCGAGCAGCAGGACCACCGCCATCAGTTCCGCTCCGGGGAGAGGGCGCTCATCGAGGTCTCGTAACACGAGGGGAGATGGAGCACATTTTCGCTGCCGGGGTCCTTGTGGCGCCGGCGCGGACAGTGCGAGAACTGCCCCATGAGCGATGCCCGCCGCGCTTGCCTGGCCCGGCTCCAGGAGATGGATGCGGCGCTGCTGCGGATGGAGGACGAGCTGCCCGACGACGTGCGCGCTTACGGAGCGGAGGTCCGCCGCCGCGTGGCGGCCTGGCGCGAGCGGCTGGCGGTGGGCGAGGCCGACCTGTCGCAGCTCACCGACGTCCTGCGCGAGATCTCCGGGCTGATGGACGCGCTCACCGCGCGCCTGTTGCTCGCGCCGTGGGACGGGCCGGAGCGGACAGGCCCCAAGAGCTGACCGCGGTGGAAGACCCGAATCGGGAGCACCATCGCCGCGACCGCCTTCCGGCGCGGCGCCGCTTCGACGAGGTGGAATGCACCGTCTCGCACTTGCTTCGCTTCCCTCATCCGGCGCTGGGAGGCCGCCGCTACGGCGAAGCGCTGCTCTCGGCGCTCGCCGCCCGCGGCCTGCGGCCCGGCCGGAGCGGCGTGATCGAGATCGGCGGCGGAGCCGGCCACCTGGCGGAGGCGGCCTGGCGAGGCGATGCGGGAGCGTTCACCGGCGCCCATTGGACCGCCGTCGATCTCTCCCCCGCGCTGATCGGGGCACAGCAGCGGCGCGCCCTCGAGGCAGCGCAGCCCCGCGGCCCGCACGCGCGCTGGCACGGCGTCCGCGCCGATGCGCTGGACCTGCCCATCGCGTCCCGCTCGGTCGACGGCCTCGTCCTCGCGAACGAGGTGATCGCCGACCTGCCCGTCGAAGGCGCCCGCAACACCGGAGCGATCCGCCTCGTGGGCGAGCTCTCGCGCGTGCTCGCGCCGGGCGGCGCCGCGGTCCTGACCGAGTTCGGCGGCGACTTCGAGCCCGCTCCCGTCCGGCTCCTCGGCGCGCGGGCGCAGGGCGAGCACGTGGAGTGGTCCATCGACTTCCGCCAGCTTCGCGCCGCGGGCGCCCAGGCCGGACTCGAGGTGGAGGAGCTGGCTCTGCACGCGCTGCTCGGCGCCGACCTGTCGGTGCGCTGTGCGAGCTATACCGACCTCTGGCGCCTGCGCCGCGTGGCCTCGTGCGAGGTCTTTGCCGCCCCGGAAGCGGAAGTGCGCCGGAGGTTCCCGCTGCTCTCGCGCGTCCTGGCCCTGGAGCTGCCGCCGCTCGGCTCGCCCCGCTGGCCCGACGCGCAGGCGGCCGGCGGATTCGCGCAGCTCTTCCGCGCGCTGATCCTGCGCCGAGCCTGACAACCGCGCCTGGTTCCCCACCGCGGCGCACGTCCTGCGCGTGGCCGGTGCGGTCCTTTTCTCGCTCCGACTAGAGACGTTCAGTACCGTCCAGGGACCGGAGGGGGAAAATGCGACTGCGCATTCTCGGCACGACCTTGCTCTTCGCCGCCGCGGCGGCGGCCCAGGAACAGGCCAGCGGCGGGCAGACCCAGCCGAATGCGGCCGCCGCGAACGGTCAGGCGTTCGCGGATCCTTCGCTGCTCTTCGGCGGCACGCCGGGCGCGTACGTCGGCCTGGCGGTGAACAACATCCAGGGCGAGGGCTCCTACGCGGCGACGGTGATCAACACCGAGTTCAACCTCGGGCCGGTGGGGCTCGGCCTCTCGGTGCCGCTCAATCTGTTGGTCTGGAACAACGACCAGTGCTGCGCGGGCGCCACCACGCGCGACTCGAAGACATACTTCGGGGTGCTGCGCCGGCGCGACTGGGACGAGGCGCAGGACTACACGAAGTTCGTCCGCTACGTCCGCTACGGCAACAAGCGCGATCCCCTCTACGTTCTCGCCGGCCAGCTCTGGTCGGCGTCGATCGGCCACGGCACGCTGGTCAGCCGGTATTCGAACTCGCTGAGCCTCGACCACCCGAAGGCCGGTCTCGCCCTGGACGTGAACACGGACTTCGTCGGCGTGGAGACGCTGACCGACTGGGTCGGCAATCCCAGCCTGATGGCGGGCCGCGCTTACTTCCGTCCGTTCGGCGACATGCCCATTCTCCGCGGCTGGGCCATCGGCCTGAGCGGCGCCACCGACCGGACGGCGCCGGTGGGCGTCTTCGGCCCGCTGCAGTCGGACTCCACCGGAAACCCGATCGTCAACCAGCGCGCGATCTACGCCGCGGGCATCGATACCGAGTTCGAGGTGCTCCACAACTCGCTGATCAGCGTGATCCCCTACATCGACTTCAACCGCATCGCCGGCGCCGGCAACGGGCTCCACGCGGGCGTCCTCACCGACGTCCGCATTCCCGTCCCGATGTTGCAAGTCAACGTCTCGGCGAAGCTCGAATACCGGAGGATGCAGCCGGGATACATCCCCGAGTACTTCGACCAGACCTATGACCTCGGACGCGTCCAGTACGCCGTCCAATCGGGGAGCTCGGTCAACTACGTGTCGAAGTTCGACGCGGCACAGGGGGCGGCCGCGGCCGGCGGCACTTCGTACAGCCAGGGCGGCTACTACGGCGAGCTGGCGTTCGCCTTCGCCGGGCTGCTGCAGATCGGCGGCCTGTACGAGGACCGCGACGGCGCCCCGAACGGCGCCTCGATGGGCGTCTTCGCTTCCATTCCGGCCTTCGACACCATCAAGGCCTCCGCGTACTACCTGCGCAAGAACATGAGGAGCGGATTCGACGATGCCTTCCGTCTCGATGAGCGCTCCCTGCTCGCGGCATCGCTGGCCTACAAGGTGATGGGGCCGCTCTACTTCCGGGCGGACTTCCGCCGCCAGTGGGTGCTGTTGCCGGGGCAGTCGCAGATCACCGCCGTGGACAGCTTCACGGCCGGGATGGCGACGTTCATAGCGTTTTAGAAACCGCGCAGCCGCAGCTCACAGGGCGGGGACCGCATTCAAGCGCGGCCGCCAAGCGCCCTTCGGCCGCTTGGCGGCCGTGACATTCGGGGGCTCTTTCCTTATCTTCCCGCCCCCATGCCGCAGCCCAGGACCGGCGCCGAGATCCGCGAGGCCTTCCTCCGCTTCTTCGAGGAGCGGGGGCACAGGCGAGTGAAGAGCTCCTCGCTCGTTCCCCAGAACGATCCGACGCTGCTCTTCACCAACGCCGGCATGAACCAGTTCAAGGACGTCTTCACCGGGCGCGAGACGCGCGACTACAAGCGCGCCGTGTCCTCGCAGAAGTGCGTGCGCGCGGGGGGAAAGCACAACGACCTGGAGAACGTCGGCTTCACCGCCCGCCACCACACCTTCTTCGAGATGCTGGGGAACTTCTCCTTCGGCGACTATTTCAAGAAGGACGCCATCGCCTTCGCTTGGGAGCTCGTGACGAAGACCCTGGGCCTCCCGCCGGAGCGACTCGCGGTCACCGTCTTCCGCGACGACGACGAGGCGGCAGAGCTGTGGAAGTCGATCGGCGTGCGCAAGGAGCGGATCTTCCGCCTGGGCGAGAAGGACAATTTCTGGGCGATGGGCCCGACCGGCCCCTGCGGCCCTTGTAGCGAGATCCATCTCTACCGCGGGACGGAGACGGCGCGGGCGCGGATCGACGAGCACGCCCACCGGTTCTTCGCGCTCGACCAGGCCGAGCAGCTGGGCAGCGACTCCTGGATGGAGCTGTGGAACCTCGTCTTCATGCAGTTCGAGCGGAAGGAGCCCGAAGGACCGCTGCTCCCGCTGCCCAAGCCGTCGATCGACACCGGCGCGGGCCTGGAGCGCGTGGCCGCGGCCGTCCAGAACGTCCCCTCGAACTACGACACCGATCTGCTCCGCCCCCTGATCGACGAGGCGGCGCGCATCTCCGGCAAGCGGTACCAGCCAGGTGAGTTCCGGGGAGATTCCGCTTCGATGCGCGTGGTCGCGGACCATGCCCGGGCCGCGGCGTTCCTGCTCGCGGACGGGGTCCTGCCCTCGAACGAAGGCCGCGGCTACGTGCTGCGGCGCATCCTCCGCAGGGCGATCCGCCACGCGCAGCGGCTCTCGCCCGAGCCGTCGCTGTACGCGAAGGTCACCGGCAAGGTGATGGATCTCATGGCCAAGCCCTATCCCGAGCTGGTCGACTCCAGGGTGCAGATCCTGACGACGGTCCAGCACGAGACCGACCTCTTCCTGCGCACGCTGGACCGCGGCAACGCCATCCTGGCCGAGGCGCTGGGACGGGGGAAGCAGGTCTCGGGGGAGCTGGCGTTCAAGCTGCACGACACCTACGGGTTTCCGCTCGACCTGACGCAGGTCATCGCGGCGGAGAGCGGCGCGTCGGTGGACGTCGAGGGCTTCGAGAAGCGGATGGAAGAGCAGCGCTCCCGGGGCGCGTTCGCGGGGTCGGGGGAGACCAGCGTGTCTGACGTGCACAAGTCGCTGGCCGCGGAGGTGGGCGAGAACGAGTTCCTCGGCTACCAGCAGGTCGGTTCGGAAGCGACGCTGAAGGCGATCCTCGCCGGCGGCAAGCGCGTGGAGAAGATCTCCGCGGGCCAGGAAGGCGAGATGACCTTCGACCGGACGCCGTTCTACGGCGAGTCGGGCGGACAGCTCGGGGACACCGGGTTCGTCACCACCAGCGCGGCCCGCGCCCAGATCCTCGATACCCAGCGGCCGGTGCAGGGGCTCATCGTCCACCGGGTCAAGGTGCTGGACGGGTCGTTCACGGCGGGCGAGAAGGTGGAGCTGATCGTCGACGCGGAACGCCGCGCCGGGTTGCGTCGGAACCATAGCGCCACCCACCTGCTCCACCGCGCGCTGCGCGAAATTCTCGGAGAGGGCGTGAAGCAGGCCGGATCGGTGGTCGCGCCCGACTACCTGCGCTTCGACTACACCGCTTACCAGCCGCTCAGCGAGGAGCAGCGGATGCAGATCGAGCGCCGGGTCAACCAGCTCGTGTACGAGAACCATCCGGCCGAGACGAAGGTGATGGATCCGGAGTCGGCGATGAAGTCGGGGGCGCTGGCGTTCTTCGGCGACAAGTACACGCAGCTGGCCCGGGTCCGGGTGCTGCAGATCGGGCCCTCGATCGAGCTCTGCGGCGGGACCCACGTGGCGCGGTCGGGGGACATCGGCTTCTTCAAGATCACCAGCGAGGGCGCGATCGCGGCCGGCGTCCGGCGCATCGTCGCCGTGACCGGGCCCGAAGCGGTGAACGTGGTGCACGACGAGGAGCAGCAGCTCCTGCGGGCCGCGGCGGCGCTGCGCACGACGCCCAAGGACGTGGCCATCCGCGCCGAGCAGGCGGCGAGCCGCATCAAGGATCTGGAGCGCGAGTTGGAGTCGCTGCAGCGGAAGCAGGCGGCGGTGAAGTCCAGCGAGCTGGCGCAGGGAGCGCGCGACGTTCGCGGCGTGAAGGTGCTGGCGGCGCGGCACGAGAACGGGGATCCGGAAGCGATGCGCGAGCTCGCCGACAAGCTGCGGGATCAGCTGAAGAGCGGGATCGTGGTGCTCGGCGGAGAGAAGGACGGGAAGGCGACGCTGCTGGTCGCGGTGACGCCGGACCTGTCGAAGAAGTATCGCGCGGGCGACCTGGTGAAAGAGCTGTCCAAGACGCTGGGCGGCCGCGGCGGTGGGAAGCCCGAGCTGGCGCAGGCGGGGGGCGGCGATCCGGCCCAGCTGGACGCGGCGCTGGCCCGCGCCTACGAGCTGGTCTGAGTCCAGCGGGCGAGGACGGCGTCGGCGTGGGCGCGGTCGGGTGCCGTGATCCGGACGCGCTTCTTCCGGGCGGTTTCGCCGGAGAGCAGCTCGCATCGGACGCGCGGGACCTGGAAGGCTTCGGCGAGGAACTCGAGCAGCGCGCGGTTGGCCGCGCCTTCGACGGCGGGTGCGGCGACGCGGATCTTGATGGCGTCAGCGTGCGTTCCCTGCGCTTCGGTGCGGCGCGCACCCGGCTGGGCATGAATGCTCAGCTCGAGGTCGGTCCCCAGCCATCGATGAGGCGAAGGCGGCACCCGTCGCATTGTGGCACCCCTGCGTCTCGTTTTGGGACCAGGGCGGCGAGCCGGTCCTCTCGAAGCCGCGGCGGCATGAGCGGTGCATCGGGCCTTGACGGGCGCCGCGTGCGCCGCTCAGCGGGAGGACCTTCATGCAGGACGAGAAGCTGCTTGGGGCGGGCGGGGATCCGCTGCGCTTCATCGACCCGCGATTCGAGCCGGTCGATCCGGTGTTCGATGCGGACGAGCCGTCGTTCCCGCGCTTCCGCCGGCGAAAACCGCGGTCCAGCGCGGCGGCGGCCGCGGCGCTGCTGGCCAGCCTCGGCTGTGGCGGGATGGGCGGCGGCGGGGACCGCGAGACCGATTCCATCCTCGTGCAGCTGCAGCCCGATGCCGGCCCGCCCGCGCGGGCCGCGTTGACCAGCGAAGGCCCGCCCATCTTGGCGCTCGCCCCGGTGATGACGGACGAAGGCCCACCCCTGCTTCGCGTGCCCATCGATCCCGGGACGGATCCCGAGGCGGCAGCCGAGAAAGCCATGGCGGACCCGGGTGTCGCGTTCGCCGAACCGGTCTACCTGTACCAGCAGTCGCGGGTGCCGAACGATCCGCGCTTCCGCGACCTGTGGGGGCTGGCGAAGATCCGCGCTCCGGACGCGTGGGCGCGCTCGACCGGAGACCGGAACGTGGTGGTGGCCGTGATCGACGACGGCGTGGCCTCCGATCATCCCGACCTGGAGCCGAACCTGTGGCGGAATGAGCAGGAGGTCGGGAACAACCACCAGGACGACGACCTGGACGGGTACGTCGATGACGTCGGGGGATGGGACTTCGTCGACGACGATCCGGACCCTTCGCCGGCGCTCTCCGGCGAGGAGCGGTGGCACGGGACCCACGTCGCCGGCACCATCGGAGCAGCCGGAGACAACCGGATGGGCGTGGCAGGAGTGAACTGGAAGGTGTCCATCATGCCGTTGCGTGCCATCGGCAAGCGGGGCGGACGCAGCGACCAGCTGGCCAAGGCCATCGACTTCGCGGCCGACCACGGCGCCCGGGTGATCAATGCATCCTGGGGAGGGAACGGGACCAGCGCGGCGATCGCGAACGCGGTCGCGCGCGCCAACCGCAAGGGAGTGCTGTTCGTGGCGGCGGCGGGAAACGATTCGGCGCCGTCTCCCAGCTTTCCCGCCAACCTCAAGGTGGAGAATCTCCTTTCGGTCGGCGCCACCACCTTCGAGGATCAGCTGGCGTCATTTTCCGACCGCGGCGCCATGGTCGGGGCTCCCGGCGTCGGGATCCTCTCCACCACCGCGCCCGGCCGGTATGAGGCCTATGACGGAACCAGCATGGCGGCTCCGCACGTGGCGGGGCTCGCGGCGCTGCTCTGGTCGGTGCACCCCACTGCCACGCTCGCGCAGGTGAAGAAGGCGATCGTCGCCTCCGCCGTCCCGGTCCGGGGAGTGCAGAACGGGCGGGTGGACGCGAGCCGCGCTCTGGCGCTGCTCGACGAAGAGACCGGCACGACGGGAGCCGCGCTGAAGCTCTCGCGCGAGGAGCTCAAGTTCACGGTGCGGCCCGGGCGGGTGCCCCGGGCGCAAACCGTGACCGTGCATCTGGAGCGGGGAGGTGCCGCCGCGGTCACGGTCAAAACCGACTCGAGCTGGGTGGTGGTCCCCAAGGCGCCCGTCGAGACGCCCGCACGAGTCGCGGTCCGCATCGACCCACAGGGGCTTGCTCGGGGGGAGCATCGGGCGCGGGTGACGTTCACTTCCGAAGACGATTCGACCGCCACGCTGGCGGTGGTTGCCCAGGTGGGCGAGGCCGCCGCGGTGTCGATCCAGGGTGAGTGGTGCAGGCTGGTCGAGGGCAAGGTTGTGGTGCGCGCAGGAGCAGGTTGCGCGCTCGTGGCCGTGGACGGCGA
>WNFP01005299.1_pt1 | contig 10382 bp, 10 predicted proteins | sample 5400201 | NCBI WGS metagenome assembly WNFP01 (sample SAMN13153355, study PRJNA577476) | soil metagenome | isolation source: 115 cm saprolite under Madrone tree | place: USA:California | collected 2016-06-14
CCTGCCACGCCTTTCGCGTGTTATACGCCACTCGGCGGCATCATCACGGGGTTGACATCGAGACCTTGCGGCAGGAACTTGGGCATTCCGACATCACAACCACTCAAATCTACTTGCGCTCGGCGAACACAAAGTCTGACAGACATCGCGCCCGCATCAACGAGGCGGATAGGTTCTCTCTGGCCGCGACCTGCAAGCCTTTTCTCCGCCGGGCGCTTACCGACGGCAATTTCTAAATCGGTAGGCATTGGCCTTCAGAACGGCAAGAGCAACCCGATCTCGCACACTTAGCGTTCCTTCATTCTCGACGAACCGCAAAAGGCCCTTGCCAACTACCAGTGCTCTGTTTAGTATTCCGTGACTATCTCAGTTATGACTACACACATAGCCAAGAACCCATACCGTTTCCTTCGGCAGAATCCCATAGAAACTGAAAAACTGGAATTAAATCGAATTGTTGCTACTAGAGCATCCTTCGAAAATGTCTTAGATGCTTTCGCCGGTGACGGGACCAGCTCACGAATATATGCTACGAATGCCACGCATGTTCTCGCGGTGGAAAAGGACCGAAAATATTTAAGCGCATTGACCAAACCCGCGCTTTCGCACAAGATCTCCGTTCTCAGGGCCGATAATCTGGCAGTAATGCCCCTATTGGCTGATCGCTCTTTTGCGCTCTTGGATCTCGACCCGTACGGAAGCTGCTATCCGCAAATTGAACTGGCAGGAAGGTTACTCAAGAAATCTGGAGTAATCTTGGTCTCTTCGGGGGACATACAGAGAGTTGTACGGGGCTTGCAAATGAAGCGTTTTCCTAACTCGCGCAGATTCTGCGGTCGGAAAGCAGTATTTTGGGCCGAGGACGTGTGGATACCACACGTCTTGGAGATACTAAAGAGGGATCTCCCCCGCATAGGGTTGGTTCATTTTTTCGCGAGTCCCGTCTTGATACGGGCAATATTTGCAACCCCCGATTTAGCAAGACAGCTTGCATGCGTCCGAAACCGTCCTAGATATCTAGGCTGGTTTCGCGAGCTCGCGAAGGCAAATGACACACTAGAGTGAAGGACAAATCAGTGGCACCTGGTAGCGAAAAAACGATTTCAGTCTCGCTGTACAGAGCGGAGGAAGCGGCTGAGAGTATTTGTGCGCAGATACGTGATTCCTGCGTGCGAGTGCAGGTCGCAGGTTCGATTCGCAGGAGGAAGCCCATGGTTCACGACATAGATATTGTCGTCATCCCGCGTTTCGGTATCGGCCAGTCAAATAGCCTGTTCGAAGATGTCGTTGAAAGGAACGAATTAGAGGCGGTAGTGAGAGAGCTAGGTCACGTTGGAAAGGTGAAAATCAAGAAGCATGGTGAAAGAGTTTTGTGCCTTTCGTTCCTAGGTGTGGAAGTTCCAGTCGATTTGTACATCGCCTCCGAGGAGACGTGGTCTACTTTATTGTTGATTCGTACCGGATCCAAAGAACACAACATCTTCCTGTGTTCACGCGCGAGGCAGTTGGGAATGCAACTGAAAGCTGATGGATCCGGCTTACATAGAAATGGCAACTTAATCGCAAGCGATTCCGAATCAAGCATATTCTCGGCGCTGGGTCTTACTTACGTTCCACCAGAAGAGCGCGAAGTTGTGAGCACGGGCAATTGGGGGTATTGAAATGAATCCATACCTCTCAAGCCTTGAAGTGATCTGGAAAAATCCGAAGCACGTATCCCTAGACGAAGCAAAACTAAATGAAACCGCCGACGCTTTCAGTGGTCAAGAAATGCCAGTACCTTCATGGCGTGACCCTGTATTTCCGCGGGGCGACTCTAGTGTCTTTGCCGATTTTCTTGGTGTTGGAAATGCAATCAATTTTGCCTTCAAGGATTTCGACACCAAAAAGACATTCTCAGTTCAGTGGAACGGTCACCCATGGTCGGGAGCATTTGGCATGTGGGCATGCCTCTCCCGAGCTCTTGAAAGTGGTATGGATATCCTCGACGCTCGCGTTCTCGCCAGCCTGAAAATATCTGATGTTGAGCGTATTTTTATGGGCGATTCTCCAATGCCTATGTTGAATGAGCGCTGTGTCGTTCTCAATGAGGTTGGAACAATTCTAGGGCAACGCTATGGCGGTAAAATGTCTAATCTCTTTGAAGCATGCGGCTATCGTGCATTCGGTAGAAACGGTATCGTTAATCGATTGATCGAGCAATTCCCTTCTTTCTGCGATGAGAGCGTACATTCAGGTAGCGGTATCATTCTTCAATTTCACAAGCGCGCGCAGCTATTGCCGATGATGTATCAGGGACGAGCTCTGAGCTCTGACAAACTGTCTAAATTGTCGGACTATCAGGACTTGGGCCCGATAGCAGATTATGCTGTGCCCAGGGCCTTAAGGAATGCTGGGATTCTCCGGTATTCCAGCGCGCTTGAGGCTAAGGTAAAAGCCCAACAAATGATCGAGAAAGATAGCGAAGAAGAACAGGAGATTCGAGCGCAGACAAGTCACGCTCAATTTGAGATTTTGCAGCGCCTAAAGACAAGTGGGCTCAGTTCGATTACCATTCTGAATGTAGATTACAAAGTGTGGTCACTCGGCCGCGGAGGTACTGAACCGCACCATCTAACACGAACGATAAGCTATTAAGAAAGAATGTGTGTCCGGGCTTACAGGATGAGCTATGGAAAATGAAGCGCTCCCCAAAAGATCCTTTTTTGTCGATTTCATGTATGCAATCGTTGTGGGCGCTGCTCTCCCCTTGCTAAGTCCTGAACACGTTTCAGCGACCGATTCCGTTTTCTGGGGCGTGATTTTCTTGTTGGTAGTTGTGCTGGAGGACTTCCTCTTATACACGACTGAAATCGTCCCATACCAAGAATCAGTCCAATTTTTCCCACTAGTGTTCGAAATAGGCATACTATTTTCCTGGTATCTATCCGCCGTCGCGATTCCAAAGCACCCAATAATTTTCTTCCGAAGTTTGGCATGTTTCTTTCTACTCAAATACTTGGCAGGGATTGTTCACTGGAGCACAATAAGGAAGCCGAGGCCAAATCCATTCACTCGGCCAGAATCCGCTCGCAATCTAGCGTTTTTCATTCCGGCAGGTCTGGCAATATTCATCAGCCGACACTATGAACCGGCTCTTATGAGCTCAACCGCTCTCCTTCCCATCCTTGCAGCATGGTTAGCCGCGGTTTCGATTTGGTGGAAGGCAACCAAAGTAATAAAAAAAAAGATTCAAGCCACCTTGTAAGCCAGGAAGAACATGTCATACGCCCTTATTTAGTACGGCCCTTTTGAGCCACTTCATGCGATCGAATAAGGGAAGTGCCGCTAGGGGAAGCTTCAGGGTATGTTTGTCCAGCAGGAAACCGGCTAGACGGCTGTTGTACGCACTACCAGCAAGACTGACTATGACATCATATTCCATCAAAGTGTTCGCGAATTGCGTTCGGAGCTGATCGTCCGGGATGGTTCCGACCGCACCTCGACTGGCGAACGTTGTGTCGTAGTTACATATGAGAGTGTCCGGGTTCAAGAAGCCGTATTTGGCTGACAATATGAACCAGTTGTTCGCATAAAAAGCTTCCGCATAACGGCGACAGGCTCGAAACAGCGGACCCACGTAGGCATCTCTTGCCTTCGTTGGGCCAAGCCAAGGTTTTTTTTTCCAAACCTTTGCTCTGCCGCAACCAATGATCAGGGCGACCCTACTGGATGCTTTACTGTGTTGATCTGGGCCTTTCGCGCCACGCTGGCTAACACTGGTTGTAAACATTCTGCTCCAGATAACGGTGAACCCCTGAGACTCGTATAGTTTGGTCGTCGCGCTTAATTGCGACGGAGAACCTTTGAACTCCTCCCAGATATGTCTTCGGAAGTCCATTGCTTTCCGCCAGTCTAAGACGGATTCCCAGTAGCAATTGATCTGCACCAGCTAGTTGTAACTCGACTCTTTTTAATTTCCGGCGAATAGAGGCCTTCAGGGCCGTATTGTGCTCGGAATCGTTCTTGGTTCTGACGTAGTTTGACCTTTCTCTCTGTTCAATCTTCGCGAGGTGGTCTCGTTTGGCTCTCGCCCGGGCCAGGCTCCTATTTGAAATAAATGACTTTTCAAAAACGGTAAGCCGCTCGTGTAATCGCTGGAGCAAATCGCGGCGGTGTTCATACTGGAAGATCCAGCCTTTGTAATCGCTGCCATAAATCTGATTTTTCAACAGAATACGATGACGATCTGGGTGATAGACACCCAGAACAAAGAGCCATTTGGGGTCAAATCTGCTGCGAATTTCCCTTAAAACATGCTCAAGAGTTCCGTTAGAGGACACGTACAAATAGCGCGCTGAACGCTGCCTCCGACGCAGCAGCCCTCCAACAGCGATATGAGTTCCGCCCATTTTTCTCAATTGGTTAAAACACCAAAGATATTCCTCAATCGTCTTGCCCTGGGCAACCAACACCAGCTTGAATCTCCTTCTCTTCTTCCTATATTCAAGGATCGCCTTTCGGGCCGAAGCAACAGTCTTCCGAGCATCCCCGAGCACGTCTTGCATTACGCCATAATCTGCTCTGGCAGATTCATACAACTCGAAGAGTCTGTGGTAACTGACACTTCGGCTTCCTTGTTCAAAGATTCCATAGTCACAAATTCGTACAACGTTTCGATTCATGCGTCTGCCCAACTCGCAGAGCTGTCCGCTCTTTAACTCGTCAGATTGACAAGAACCGTGTTTCTTGAGCCAGCAGTCTCCGTTATTAACACAAGGAAAGCGGGCAAACTGCTCAAGGAAATTGTCCGACACAAGAGCGTGTGTCAGAAGTCCGATCTTTAGCCCAGCTCGGGCCACGAAGCTAGTTTTGAGAATATTAAGCGACATCGGGCGATCGACCACGAAGAATGGGATCATCTATAGCCTGCCAGGAGTTCCGGGATGCTTCGTAGTAAACCTGATTGACCAAAATCCGTGAATAGAGTCTTGTCGCTACCTTCCGTGCCAATCCGCCTTCTCGAAGGAACACTCTCAAGCAATTGGACGTAGGAGTAAGAGCGAAGCGCAAGAAAAGCCCCAATGGTTTGTGGCTTGGTCCCAAGACACGAGAAATAAACATTGTAGCGATTGCTCAAGGGTTGAATCACTTCTTGCATGAATTTGTTAAGACTATCGGCAAATGCAAGGGGATCTCTGCTTGCCATCAGATAATTTCTAGTCCCGTGGATCCTGAGGAGACCAAAGTTATTCTTTCTCGCTCGCTGGATGTAAAAATCTCGAGCATCGTCTTGGCTATCTCCAAGAATCAAATAAGCTTTGTGTGGCACTAAACGGCGATAAACAGCAAAAGCCCGATTTCCTTCAAAGCCCAACACCATCACAAGCAAATCCTGGCGGAGTCTAACTTGGCCGTGGAATCCCGGCACGACCGCAATGTCTTGAATTCCGTAAGAAAATGCTTCCTCTTCGACGGCGTGCCCGCGAACCATCGAATACAGAAGAATGATCTTTTGACTCCAGAGGCGTTGACACTTTGACAAATAGTGGAGTAATGCCAGCAGGCGAGCCCTGGGAGCACAAGAAATGTCCACGACTACCGGACAACGAAAGGGGTTGGACGAGCCAAAATACGTTTCATAAGGAGCTAGGAGATCCAAATATGTTATTGATCTCTCGACACTGGTACCTCTCTTTCTCAGTATACTGTGCAACTCATCTCGATTAGAGCAATATTGCTGGACAGCGCGTCGATCGGCATCTAAGACATCGGTGGGGGGAGTGTCATCATAGTCGGCAAATTCGAACAGCCAAGCGCGCTTCAGAATGCCCAACGATTGTAAAAAGCGGGATCCTTGCAGACACCTTATTTCTGGACTCGCAAACGCTAGCAACTCATATTCATCAAGAGCAGGAATTGCTTCAGAAAACATCGCGGTGGCCCTCGTCAAATAGAGGCAAGATGCTGTCCAGATGTTTTTGGATCCCTTTGGCTTTGTAACTCGCTGCCAGTTTTTGCAGAACGTCTTCAGGGTGCTGCCAGATGCTGTTAATATCTGAAGCGTGGATAGGAACAGTATATCTCTCGCGGAGAGAGAGCCCAAAAAGTGGCGCTAGTAATCTGTGCAAACTATATTTTTGGGCCGGGCCTTCCTTGAGAGGATTATGAGGTTTCTTCGGGACTGTTGGAAATTGAAGTAATCGACATCTGATCGCATCTTCAAGAACCTCCAAAGTTTCTTCCGACAATAGATCTAAGTCCACAATTTCGAAGGATAGGGGATTTCTGTATTCCGTTTGGTTAGATGTCACTTTGGCAATTCCACGAAATAGAGGTCCTAGCACACGGAATATTCTAAATACTCGTCGAGGCTGGCGACTGCTTCTATAGTTCTTGAACAATATCGCTGAATGAACTCGAGCTACGTGATGCTGCAATCTTGCTGGAATAGGTTTTAGTTCAACGCGGGCCAAAGCTGTCTCAGGGAAGGCTTCATAAATCGCATCTTTGCTTAGCTCGATGAACTGTCTTGTGAGTCCACTGGAGAGGAGGCAATATGTCTCGAACCCCGCGTAATAATTCTCGTCTGCATCCTGTGGGTCAGGTAACAACTGCCGCACGGTGATATGCTTTTGTCCCGCTTGTTTGAGACGACGATTTGAGATCTCCTCGAGAAAAGTGATGTACTGTTCCTTTAGCCTCCTGTCCCAAATGAAGCTGTCGCACGGCACATAGCCAAAGTCGTTTGTCGGCTCTAAGCTTCTCCCACTCAAATCACTAAGGTGAACGTGGAGTGTTTTTGCAGCCAGTTTAAACCTGAGTTTCGGATGGCGTTCCCGAATAAGTACATTCACCACAGCTTGCTGTTCCTGATAAACGTTATCGTACTCGTCCAGGAGCATGCACCACCACTTCTGACCGAGCGATGGGATCGCATCTTGGAGTAAGTCTAGGGCCCGAGTCAAAAAAGTTGGGCCGGTAAAGAAGGACGGGCTTGGTGTCGCATTTAGAATGGTATCCAGACTCTCCTCAATCATTCTCCGCAACGACCGCATGTCGGTCGCTCTCTCGTGTTCCGGCAGGCGCAACAATCTTTGCGCGATCTCACGGATGACTGCGCCTAACTCTCTATTTGCCTGCAGAACATTTCGACTAAGAGCCCCTTCCAGGTTCTGCAACACACCATCGAGTACAATGAGGTTGAAGTAATGAGTGAAATCGCGGAGCCACTCCTCGTCTGTATTTGCCCAAGTTCGGTCAGCTTTGCGGGGCCTGCGAAACGCGGTGAAGAGTCCGGGCACCATCTTGATGTAGAATCCCCACATCGGTAGGTCAACGGACTTGCCATAAGCCCGTGCGGCCAGACTCATGCGCCATAGAATGGTTGATTTCCCAGAACCCCGATGGCCCTCTATTATCGTGTGCCGATGCTCAAGAATCTTGGGAAATTCGACAGGATTGACAAACGTTTCTGATAGAAATTCCGGCTTCTCCTCTATGAGAGCCTCCGTGTCATAAAGTACGAAGGGGTTGTTTAGAGGTTCGACAGGTCTGGCCGAATTCGACGGTTCGGGGAAGGAAGCGGTCTCTTCTTCGTAGTGGAGACTTGCGAATGAATCTGCGAGTATTTGGAGGAACTGTTCGCCGTCAAGTGCAAGGTGCTCGAAGCCTTGCCTAGCCCAGTGCAAGGTCTGATAAAGGGAATCAGTCGGCGACACAAAATAGTTGAGCACGTCTCCGGAGTTGCCAATACTTTCAAGTATCGCTGCAAAGTTTTCGTCCTCAAGTGAATAGCCAACGACAATAAGCGTCTTCTGTCGTAACAGCGTCTTGGTAAGTTCAACCAGCGGGCGGTGTTTTTCTTGGAAGGAATGATAATCCTTGTCTGTCAAAATCAGGGACGCGACATCTGTTCGAGTCCCATGGAGTTTAACTATTCTCAGCCTTGGCCCCGCCGCCTGTCGCATATCGGATTCACGGTAGATCACGTGATAGTCGTTAGGGTCTAGCGAATGTTCCACCAAGAGGTCGTAGTTTGTCGTCAGAATCTCACGAATAGTTGGGAGCGCCTGGAGAGGTCGGAACACTTCGATCTTGGCGGCGCGTTCCGCGGTATCGAGTACTTCAGCTACTCGCTCATAGGCTCGTCTTGATTTGTAATAATCAGTTGACAGTTGGGCGATTCTTCTCAGATTGTTCCTGCAAGATTCCAATTCACCAAGACGATCTTTAAATTTCGAATCGCGCTGAAAATCGGCGTGAAGTTCATTCGCCAAAAGATTCGCAATCTCAATTGTTGATGGCAAACCTGCGCCTTGAGACATGCCAGAACCGAAAAATAGCAAGCAACGAGATTCGTTCACTGATCGAATCAACTGTGGGGGAAGATTGTTTAATCCGGAAGCCACTCTGTCCTCATGGCCAACACCATTCGCTTCACCAAGCAATTCAAGTCTATATGATATTTAGCTGTTCATTCGCTAGTGAACGAATCTTGTGTTGACTGTAACAGAAAGAGATCAAATCAGTTATAAATCATCATAAAATCCAAATAGGACACCGGCGCCGACAATTCAGACATGCGTCCTTATAAGCTGGTCCGTCATTGACCTGCCCCGCACTTTGAGACAGCCGCGAAGTTGAATTCAAGTCATACCCGCAGCTACATTCGACGTAAAATTCTCTGCGAATTATTCTCCCTCGTCTGTTAAGAGCTCGTCGGCCCGAACCCGACCATGTTTTTACATCGCCCCACGATGCAAGCGAGGGTGTGGTCGTGTCTTCACTTACGCACCTCACGTTGCGCAAGGAAAAGTTCCACTGCGGCAAGCCGGAAGCGAAAACGGTTCCCAACCAGGATATAGCTCAGAAGTCTTCGGGAAACCCAACGACGGATAGTCTTGGGCTTGAAGCCTGTGAGGCTGGCCAATTCATTTGTACTCAAAAGAACGTTCGGATCATGCTCATCAAGCCGACGCTGCTTTGACCACCTGAGCGGGGCCTTTGTCTCCGACGGAGCCTTTGCTTGCTCCGGCAGAACGTGGTCGTCCAACCGGAAGGAGTCCGAGCTCAATATCGTCCTCCGAACAACCTCGGCTTCGGGCGGAAGCTGGTTATAACGAACAGCTTTGTCTGCCTGTTGCACGAGGATATAGTCCGACATCTCGCGTCCGGTCTGCTCGCAATAGACCCGGTTCATTTCGGCGCGTGAGCAACCCGCTATCCTCGGCGCCCATTTCTCGAATGCCTTGACCAAGCCCTTGCCCGCAAGCCCTTGTTGTCGCAACACACCCAGGAGAATCTTTGCTTCCCACAGAGGAGACACACTCCATTTGCCTCGCAAGCGGCGATGCTCCTCTTCGCACGCTTCGACTCCTGCATCGGCTTGCTTTTGGTTGCTATTTGATTTCAGGACGATCCCCACCGCGGACTCCCTATGGCTGAGAGGCAACTCGAAAACTCTCGTTCTCGGTGGAGAGAACGCTTCGTATCTGACCTTCGAATCGCTGCCTTCTTCGACTCCTCCGGACGAATTCACTGCTGTGCGCGAGCCATGTACTCGTAGCGAGTCTGGGGTCTGGCGCCGGTCGAGTTGGGTGTTGCGATGTTTCATGGGTTTTCAACAATGGAAGTCTAGAACCTTGAGATGCCTCCCAGAGAATCTCCTTGCTTTAGGTAGGCAACTTGGCCTACTATATGAGTTACAGTCTATATGACTGTAGGAAGATATGTCAACCATGATGTCGATCCTCAAAAGGAAGCCCCGGCATGAGGTCATCTCTATTCGACTCAGCGAAGACCGCCTCAAGCTCTTGGAGCGCTATCAGAAACTCCTCAGCGAACAATTGGGCCGCTCCGTGTCCTTGGGAGAAGCTGCCTTCCTTGTGATTGAGGAGCGCGTGGCTGGGATGGACCGTGAAACAGCCCGTCATGAAATGCTCCGCACGCCGACTGCTTCGCTCTATCACATTCGCAAGAAGTGGGAATCGCAGCACACGCTGTCTGCCGCCGAGTGGGATGTTCTCGCGCAGTACGTGCAGATTGGCACAGAGCAAGGGGCACAAGAGCCGCCGCTGCTTTGGCCCGCGATTCCGTCCAGGGAGTCATACCTCAAGTTGCTTGACGCCTTCGAAGCCGTTTATCAGAACCGGAAGAAGCATGCCTCGAAGCACGCCTGGTATTACTTCGGAAACCTTGGCGGCCATTTCACCGACGTTCGGCTTTCGGATGAGGACGCCGAACAAAGACATCAAGCTGTTTTGAAGCAAATTTCAGTTCGCAAGGAGCTGCTGAAGCCGGCAGAGAAATGGCAAAACCCCGGCACAATTGGAGGGTGCTTCCTAGCCGCCGTTACTGACGAAGGAGTCGAGAGCACTCGACTCGATCAAATCCTTGCCCCG
>WNFP01005300.1_pt1 | contig 10382 bp, 11 predicted proteins | sample 5400201 | NCBI WGS metagenome assembly WNFP01 (sample SAMN13153355, study PRJNA577476) | soil metagenome | isolation source: 115 cm saprolite under Madrone tree | place: USA:California | collected 2016-06-14
AATGAACCGGGCATTCGGCGTAACTTCATTTTCGTCCACGCCCAGCTCGTCCACGATAATCTGTTTTACTTTTTGCTCAATCTCTGGATCGGGCATTCGTTTTTGCTCCTCTTTGTAAAAGTCAGACAAACTTTTAGTTTGTCGATGTTAGTTCGGGGCACAGACTTTCACCCTCTATGACCCGCACCTCATGCACAGACCGCGATCTGTGCCACTCTGACGACAAACTAAGGTTTGCCGGACAAGCTCTATCCGGAAATTGCCTCGCGAGTGGCGCGCAGGCTGGCTTTATCCTCGACGTTCACGCAACGCAGGTTGCGATCAATCTGGCGCGCCAAACTACTCAAAACTTTTCCGGATCCAATCTCAATCAAGCTTTGTACACCCTGACTGATCAAAAATTCAACTGACTCAAGCCAACGAACCGGCTGGGATACCTGACGAATCAGCGCATCGCGCGCCTGATCGCCTGTGGTAACAGCCTTCGCGTCCACGTTGGTTATAATGGGGGTCGCGAGGTTCCGAAACGTAATCCCCTTCAATTTAAGTGCTAAACGCCTCTGAGCCGGCTGCATTAACGAGCAATGAAAGGGCGCGCTCACCTTCAGTTTAATTGCCCGCTTGGCGCCCCGATCCTGCAAAAGTACAATCGCACGATCGATCGCCGCAGTATCTCCGGCGATAACGACCTGGGTCCGAGAGTTAATGTTGGCGGCGCTGCAAACCTGCCCCTGCGCGGCTTCCTTACAAGCATCATTAACCACATTCAGATCAGCACCGAGAATCGCAGCCATCGCCCCCACTCCGACCGGAACCGCCTCCTGCATGAAACGTCCGCGCGCGCGGACCGTCTTGACCGCTTCAGTCAACGAAAGGGAGCCGGCCGCCACCAGGGCTGAATACTCGCCGAGACTATGACCGGCGACAAAGTCAGGTTTGGGAAAGCCCTCAGTTTCCAACGCCCGCAAAGCCGCGATTGAAACGGTCAAGATTGCCGGCTGGGTGTTCTCAGTCAGTTGCAAGTGTTCTTCAGGGCCATTGAAGCAGAGCTCGGAGAGCGCAAGGCCCAAAGCTGCGTCCGCTTCTTCAAAGACCTGTCTGGCCGCCGGAAAATTATCGGCCAAGTCCTTTCCCATGCCCACTTGCTGCGAGCCCTGGCCGGGAAACAAAAAAGCTATAGGTCCAATAGGTCGCATAAACCTATATCTTTTACCAGCGCATGACGACTCCACCCCACGTCACGCCGCCCCCGAACGAAGCCATCAGCACCACATCGCCCTTCTGAACCCGCCCCGATGAAACACACTCGTCGAGTCCAATTGGAATCGAGGCGGATGACGTGTTCCCGTGCATAGCAATATTCGAGTACACCAGTGCGCTGTCGACGCTGAGCTTGTTTGCCACCGCATCCGTAATGCGCTGGTTAGCCTGATGTGGAATGAACAACTGCACGTCCGCGGTCGTTAATCCTGCTTCTTCCAGAACCTCGCGCGAAATGTCGGCCATCGATCGGACTGCTACTTTGAATAGCTCATTTCCCTTCATCTTGAAGAAATGATCACCGCGCGCGATGGTTTCAGCACTGAAGCCGCCCTTCGTCCCACCGCCGGGTGCGTACAATTGCTCTTCGTAACGGCCATCCGAGCGAATCTGAGCGGCGAGAATTCCCCGGTCGCCCTCCACCGCGCCCAAAACGGCGGCGCCGGCGCCATCGCCGAACAGCACGCAAGTTGATCGATCCGTGTAATCAACATACCGCGTTAGAATCTCGGCCCCGATCACCAGGGCATACTTTGATTGCCCGCCGCGAATCATGGAATCGGCCAACGTCAGACCGTATAGAAAACCGGAACAGGCAGCCACGATGTCCATCGCGGCGGCTTTGTCCGCACCCAATTCAGCCTGAATCAGACAACCAGTCGACGGTAGGATCTGATCGGGGGTTACCGTGGCGCAGAGTATCAGATCAATCTCGGTGGGTTCGATGCCCGCGCGCGCGATGGCCTCGCGCGCCGCGCGCACTGCAAACTGAGAAGTGTATTCGTCGGGTGCGGCCTTCCGTCGTTGCTTGATTCCGGTACGCGTCGTAATCCACTCGTCCGAAGTGTCGACGATCCGCTCCAGATCTGCATTCGTCAGAATGCCCTCTGGATAGGAATGGCCGGTGCCAAGAATGCCCGAATTAAAGTTCGACATTCAGCAAATCTCGCTCAAAAAATGCCGTTTAGAGGGCAGGACTCGTCCTGCCGCACGCCGCACAAGTGCGGCGCCTAAACGGCGCGCTCTCCTGAACTTCAGGCAGCTTGTTCCACTTGAACTATTTCGCGGCCCTTGTAATAGCCGCACTTAGGGCAGACACGATGCTGCATACGTGGCTCCTGACAGTTTGGACAGGCTACGGTTTGCGGCACCCGCAGGGCATCGTGTGCCCGGCGCTTGCCGCGACGAGATTTTGAGTGACGGCGTTTTGGATTTGGCATGGTTACTCCACTATCTTGATTTCAGATCTCCGATTTCAAATCTCAGAATGTCAAATTTGAAATTCGTGTCTCTCGGTACTTTGAACTTTGAACTTTAGACTTTGAGATGGCCGGGCATAGCGGTCGTCAAAGTCCAAAGCTCAAAGATCCAAGTCCAACCCTCACATTTGTAATTCCTTCAATTTCTGCCAGCGCGAATCGACTTCATCAGTCTCACACTGACAGTTGTTCATATTTCTATCGATACCGCAGAGCGGACATAGTCCCTGGCAATCTTCGCGACACAACACATTAACAGGTAAGGCGAGAAGAATCTCTTCGCGCACCAGCGCGTCGAGTTCGATTCCTTCACCGTCAAAGACCGAAATGTTCAAATCTTCCGGCTCTAACTCGTGCTGCTCTTCCGCGGCCCAACTGATAGTCCGAACAAATCTCTCGTTGAATTCCGCGGAAATCGGCAATTCAACAGGTTGCAAACATCGGCCACACTGAACTTCAAGTCTCGTCTGCAGCTGGCCTCGCAGGTCGACATCCAGCCCTTCGCGGCGGATGCGGCCGGAAACTTCAGCCGGCTCAACAATCCTGACTTCAGGGTCGTCCAGCGACAGTTCGTTGGCTTCGTAAAGCTGTGCAAACTTACCGCCGTGTTCTTCCAGCTTGTTCAGCTCAATCCGCATAACAGAGCCCTCTGGACAGATAGGCTGCGCCAGGAGCAGAGCGCAAAGTCGCTAATTATAACCGGGCGTCCCGCACTTTCAAAGCGAGGGCGGCATGCCGCTGCGATTTCAACCTCCGCTGCTGGTCTTTCGCTTTGCCATCCGTGGTTTCTTTGGCGACACTGTCGACGGAGAAGATTCGGGGGCTTTATCGTCCAGCTTGGCGCACTCGGCCCGCCACATTGATTCCAGGCGATCGTTATCCACGACACCACACTCGCTGAGCACTTCGATCAGGCTCTTGACCAAAGCATGATTCGTATAAGCCGTTTCGGACTGGCGGAGCAGCAGTTTCAATCCCTGCTCGAGGCGTTCCGCCAAACGCGCCATCGTGTTCTCTAAAATCGTCAGACGCTCCAGGAGGTGCTCTTCGTTCGGTGTCGTCTCAGCTAAGCCAACTCGCATAGACGGCGGCTGGACCACAAGCATCAGTCTGGTGCCACAACGCAGACAGAACTCCTGTCCGAGCGGATTTGCTGCTCGACACTTCTGGCAAAAATGCAGGACCGCGCTCTGTTGCATTTGCTTTAGTGGCATAGACTTCAGTCTGTGATTCCATCTCAGAGATCACAGACTAAAGTCTGTGCCACATCAATACTCATAGAATCCCCGCCCGCTCTTTTTCCCCAACCATCCCGCGTCGACATAACGCTTGAGCAGCGGACAAGGCCGGTACTTTGAATCGCCAAATCCATCATGTAACACGTTCATGATCGCAAGGCAAACGTCGAGACCGATGAAATCGGCAAGCGCCAACGGCCCCATCGGGTGATTCATGCCAAGTTTCATAATGCCATCAATGCTCTCTCGTGAGGCCACCCCCTCGTACAATGTGAAGATGGCTTCGTTAATCATTGGCATCAGAACGCGATTCGAAACAAAGCCTGGCGAGTCGTGACACTCGAGCGGAATCTTTCCCAGCCGCTCGGTCAGCGAACGCACCTCTTCATAGGTCCGATCCGAGGTTGCGGCTCCGCGAATAATTTCAACCAACTTCATCACGGGTACGGGATTCATGAAATGCATCCCAATAACTCGTTCGGCCCGCTGAGTTACAGACCCGAGTTTGGTGATCGAAATAGAAGAAGTATTCGACGCAAGGATCGCACCCGCCGAGACAATCCCGTCCAGTGATTTGAAGATTTCGGTTTTGACGGCGAGATCTTCGGTCGCAGCCTCCACCACAATAAAGGCCTCGCGCAGGGGCGTCGTATCGGTCGTCGTCTTGATGCGCGCAATAATCGCGTCCTTTTCACCAGGTTCGAGCCGCTGCTTGTCCACATCGCGTTGCAGGCTTTTATCGATTGCCTTGATGCCGCGCGCCAGGAACTCCTCGTTCACGTCGTGCATGACGACGGCAAAACCGGCGCGCGCCGCCACCTGGGCAATGCCCGCACCCATTGTGCCTGATCCAACTACGCCGAATATTTCACTCATGAATTTGTAGCACAGACTTCAGTCTGTGGCCCTTGTCGTCACATCACAGACTAAAAGTCTGTGCCACTTACTTCGATCGATCCGCCCAATTCATCAACGGCTGCGTGCGATTCAGAGCATCCTGCAGATCGCCCTCGCCGGCCGCCGAAAACTTACCGCCATAGAGTCGTACGCCGCCTTCGCTCCGAAAAAACTTAATCGTATAAATGCCCAGCGCTGTCCCGACTGGAATGTTGACCAGCGAAATCACAGCCAGGGCCAGACCCAGGGGCTTTGCCCATCGTTTTTGTTTCTGCAGACCATAGCCGACAGCCAGCGGCACTAAACCAACTACAAACAGAAGGACGACAAAAGTCAAAACACCTGACACGATCCAGAAAGTCGAGATCGAATTCGCCGCCGGGGTCGCCAGCTTAACCACGACAACAAGCAGCAACAGACCTGCCAGCGTCAGCCCGTGCATCGCACCGTAAATGAAATGCAGGGTAGCGAGCGTCCTATTGTGATCTTCTGCTGTCATGCGATATCAGCGCCAGTCTGGCGGCGCTGTGTAATACACCCAGCCGTCATGCGCGGAGTCCATGCTGCCTGGTTGCCATTCCTTTGGCGGGAGAGGCGGCAGTTCCTGGTTCTTACCGGGGTACAGTTGCTTGCCGACATCGCTGAACAGAAACCAGAAGGTATAGACAGCGACTGCAGTTCCGATCGGAAAGCTCGTCGCCGCAACCACGCCGGCAACGATTCCCGCGACCTTTGCCCAAGGCCGGCGCTTGAGCAACGCGTATCCGGCAACGACTGAAGGAACAGTCATCGCAACACTGAAGAGACCGATAAAGACAAACATCACGACGAGGAACTGCGACATCGGCGGGCCGCCCATCCGTTGTGACCGGCCGTAGATGTTCTGAAACATGTAACCCTCAACACCCATCAAAACCGTCATCATCAACAAATGAAATCCGGCGTACCCCAGTTGCGCCAAGCCGACAAACTTGTTGTGTTCTTGAGGTGTCATGACTGGCGTTACCGTTCCACCGCCATCGCCACCGCATTGCCGCCCCCCAGACAGAGCGCCGCGATGCCCCGATGTGCGTCGCGCCGCTTCATCTCATAAAGCATCGTCGTCAGAATTCGCGACCCGGATTGGCCGATTGCGTGGCCCAGGGCAACTGCGCCGCCATTCACGTTGAGTTTCTCTGGATCGAGACCAAGTTCGCGGGTGATCGCGACCGCCTGAACGGCGAAAGCTTCATTCAATTCGATCAAATCGACATCGTTCAATGACCAGCCGGTCTTCTTAAGAAGCTTTTTGATCGCTTCAACCGGCGCCATCATCACCAGTTTTGGTTCGATGCCCGATGTGGCCTGCCCGACAAACCTCGCCATCGGCTCAATGCCCAGCGACTTTGCCCGGGCGGCCGAAGTAACTACTACCGCGGACGCCCCGTCGTTTACGCCAGGAGCATTTCCCGCGGTTACGGTGCCGCCTTCTTTGAAAGCGGGCTTTAACTTGCCCAGCGACTCCATCGAGGTGTCTTCGCGAACGGGCTCGTCCGTATCGAAGACTACCGGCGGCCCCTTTCTCTGCTTAATCTCTATGGGCACGATCTCGTCGCGGAACTTTCCTGACTTAATAGCGGCGCTCGCCTTGAGATGAGATTTCAATGAGTACTCATCCTGTTCTTCGCGTGACACATGAAAGCGTTCGGACACCACCTCACCAGTACAACCCATATGCTGATCGTCAAATGCGCACCAGAGGCCGTCGTTAATTACCGAGTCGACGAGCGTGCCGTTGCCCAGCCGATAACCTTCGCGCGCTTTCGTCATCAGATATGGCGCGTTGGACATCGATTCCATGCCGCCCGCCACCACGATCTCCGTGTCGCCCAGTTGCACTCCCTGAGCGGCCAACATGATCGCTTTCAATCCCGAACCACAGACTTTATTTACGGTCACGGCCGACACCGTGTCTGGCAGTCCGCCAAAGAGCGCAGCCTGTCGCGCCGGATTCTGGCCCAGCCCGGCTTGAATTACGCAGCCCATGATTACTTCATCGACAGCCTCCGGACTGACACCAGCGCGCTTGACCGCCTCACGCACCACGATGGCGCCAAGCTCTGTCGCTTTGAAGCCCTTTAGGGCGCCGAGAAACTTTCCCACCGGCGTGCGCACGGCACTAATGATTACTGCTTCCTCGATCTCTGACATTTTGATTCACTGTTCACTTATGCAAGATGATTTAGCATGACTGCTAATTCCAAATAGTGTCAAGCAAGGCGCTGTGTCTGAAGCGCGACCGTCGGGGAGGGCCCGTTACGCAAGAACATCCTCGCTTCGGACTTCTGACACTTATGACTTAATGATCATGATCGATAAGCAGCAAACGTTCACGTTGAGGATTGCGGATCATATTCAAACTCAATCCACCATGCCAGAATGTCTCTGCCTGCGCCATCACCCTCAAGCCCGGATCTCGCGCCAGCATACTTGCGTACTCGCTTTCCCTGATCAGCGCCAAGGATTTGGAATCGTTCTTTAGAGCGGACCGTAGCCTTTCGTTATCCATATCGTCGATCAGGCGTTCGACTTTGTGGGGAGGAGGAAGGTTGAAAGCAACCGAGTTGGCCCAATCGCCCGCCGCCTTCGACGTGTATAGGGGACTCCCGACAGGGACGGCTGCCGCTAGACGTGTCGACGGGAGATAGCGCACAAATGCCGGCAACAGGACCCACTGCATTGAGAGGAAGGTGGCCCCTATCGTCGCTGCCAGCACAAATGTTGTCTGCCAGGTGCTGCGGCGCACCAAATAGACAATCAGCACTGCGAAACCAATCATGGCAATGACAACCGGCATAAATCTGATCGGAGTTAAGACTCCGAGTGCCGCCGCGGCCTTGAGTGAGAGCCACGAGACAACGACTATCATTGAAGAGCAAAGAGTCAGGATGGCGCCAATTAAACGTCGCGCCGAGTGCGGCAGCTCCTCGGCGTTCACGATCACTGGCGCAGTCAGGAGAGCGGCCGCCGGCATCGCGGGCAAGAGATAGTAATCAAGCTTGAACCTGGAGACTGAGAACAGAACAATCGTTACGACAAACCATAAATGCACCAGACGAAGTGCGCCCGGATTGTTGGCGCGCCGACGCCAATTGAACCACAGCGCCACAAAGATCAAGATTGACCATGGCGCGAAGTCGCTAAAGAACGCGGGCAACTCGTACCAGACCGGCCGGCCCGATGCCCCATAGACATGGCCCGTGAAACGCTGCAGGTTTTCGCCCAGAAAGAATAAGCGCAGTGGACCGGCTCCCTGCCGCGCGTACACCAGCAGGAAATAGGGCGCCGTAATCAGCATCAACAGTGTCAGACCTGGCAACAATTGAAGTTTTTCCCAGTCGGCGCGATTCCGTCTGAATGCCATCTCCAGGCCGATTGGCACCGCTACTAACGCCACCGCGACCGGGCCTTTAACCAGGACACCCAATCCAAGCGCAACGTAGCCGAGCCAAATCAAAACTTTCGACTCATACCCGTGTTCTGTGAGCGTGACGATGAAACAGGCAAGCGATGCCGTAACGCAAAATGTGAGTAGCATGTCGCTCATCGCCATGCGCGCAAAACTCAAAAAGAGAAAACTCGAAGCCAACATTGCGACTGCGATTAAGGCTGCACCCTTCCCTTCCAGCCGCACCGACAGCGCGTAAACAATCACCAGCACCAACAGTGCCGCCAACCCTGAAGGCAGTCTGGCCGAACCGTAGCTCGTTCCAAACAATTTGTAAGAGACGCCGACGAGGCAATAAGTAAGCGGTGGTTTGTTGAGTGGGAGCTCGTCCGGTGCGTGCGGTGTCAGCCAGTTGCCCTGCTCGACCATCAGGCGCGAACCAAGCGCAAAGTAACTCTCCGCCCGCACAAATTCCTTGTAGATCCAAATGTCGCTGAGAAACAGCACCGCTGCGAAGGTGAAAATGATGAAGAAGGCGCGATGCTTTAGTAAGGCCACGTAAGCAATTGGCTCTGAGTCCGTAGTCACGGTAACGTAGTTTCTTGTCGGGCGGATGAATCCGTCAAGCAACGGCGTGAAGTCAGTACCACCCGCGTGAGCGGGTGGGTCATTGGGCAAGCCGAGAGTTGATCGCTTGATCCACCCGCTCACGAGGGTGGTACTGACCTCATTCCTTGCAGGTGACGTCGCTCCAATTGAAAACCCTCACACGCGGGTGTTAGACTCGGCGCTTGAAATCGGAACCCCTTAATCACTCTGGCTCTACCGGACTAAAACCATCATGCAGGCACTGATTTTGGCAGGAGGAAAAGGCACCCGGCTGCGTCCTCTTACCGTGTACACGCCGAAACCAATCGTTCCGATTTGCAATCGGCCTTTCCTACTCTATCAAATCGACACTCTCCGGCGCGCGGGCGTCACCGACATCACGCTCTCGCTGTCTTATCAGCCGGAAAAAATCGAACAGCAACTCGGCGACGGGTCGAATTTCGGCGTTAAGTTGAAATACACCGTCGAGCCACAGCCGATGGGAACCGCGGGCGCGTATAAATTTGCCGAAGATTTGATTCGCGAACCAACGGTGGTCTTCAACGGAGACATCCTGACCGACCTGGATTTGAAAACAGTGATTCGCCAGCACAAAGAACGCAAGGCTGTCGCGACCATTGTGCTCACTCCCGTGGAAGACGCGAGCGCCTACGGCGTGGTCGAAACCGAAGACGATGGCCGCGTCCGCCGCTTTCTGGAAAAGCCAAAGCCCGATGAAACCTTCTGTAAGAACATCAACGCCGGCACTTATGTGCTCGAGCCGCAGGTCCTGGATCTAATCCCGCGTGGCGAAAATCATTCGTTTGAGTACGGCCTGTTTCCCAGGTTGCTCGAGCAGGGTGAACCGTTCTTCGCGCACATTCCGCAGCGAACCTATTGGATGGACATCGGAACGCCAGCCCGTTACCTGCAAGCTCATCACGATCTGTTGGCCAAACGGGTTTCGCGGATTCATATAAAGGATCGACGTGGCAATTTTGAGTCGGCCACGCATTCAGAAATCGACGAGCTGTCCGTGATCGGAGATGAATGCACGCTCAAGCCGGGCGTGGAAATAATTAACTCAGTGCTCGGCAAAGGCTGCTACATCGAAGAGCGCGCGCGGATTGAAAACTCGGTCATCTGGAGTCACACGCGCGTGGGCACAGAGGCTCAACTAAAGGATGCGATCATCGGGCGCGGCTGTCATGTCGGCCGATCCACGATTGTGGGTCCCGGTTCGGTACTGGGAGACAAGACTTCTCTGACCGATTACACAAGAACATGCTAAAGGAAGGACGGAAGCTGTGAACTGGGATATCTTTCGCGCATATGACATCAGAGGCATGTACCCCAAGGACCTCGACGAGGAGGCCTACTATCGGATCGCGAAAGCCTACACCTATCTGTTTCATCCAAAAACAGTAGTTGTCGGCCGGGATGCGCGGGTCACGTCGGCGCAGTTGGCAGAGAGTCTAATTTCCGGCTTTGTCGACGCGGGGGTTTGTGTGGTCGGCATCGGCGCTATTACCACCGACATGCTTTACTTCGCGGTCGGCGCTTATGATTACTCAGGCGGCATCGTGGTCTCGGCTTCACATAATCCCAAAGAATATAACGGCGCGAAAATGGTGCGGGAGAAAGCGGCCGCCATCTCTTCCGATACGGGTCTCTTTGATATTCGCGACGCCCTGAAAGCCGGCAAAGACAAAG
>WNFP01005301.1_pt1 | contig 10381 bp, 6 predicted proteins | sample 5400201 | NCBI WGS metagenome assembly WNFP01 (sample SAMN13153355, study PRJNA577476) | soil metagenome | isolation source: 115 cm saprolite under Madrone tree | place: USA:California | collected 2016-06-14
CACCGGGGGATTCGCACTTCCCAGGATTGCGTCGCGGACTTGCGCATAAAAATCGCGATAGTCCCCGCGCAGCGTAGGTACTTTCTGGTGCGAGAGCTCGCCGCCATTCCACAACGTCATCGTGCCCCAATCTTTTTCCGGCTCGACTCCCCAGTCGTCGCCGCCCACCGGATGCCCCGCGCGGAGCAATGCTTCCTGCGGATCGAGCGCGTGCTTCACGTAAACGCCATGCGTTCCTTGCAAACGATAATGGGGCCGCGGGTCGGGCGCCAACATACTCTGCGCAAGAATCGCGCGTAACCCGTCCCGATAATAAAAAGTAAGATCGAACGCATCCGCGGTACGGCTGTTTTCCCGCTCGATGCGAATGTCGGCAAGAACGCTTTCCGGCGGACCGAACAGCTGCAGCGTCTGGTCCACCAAATGTGGCGCAAGATCGAAAAACACTCCACTGCCCAGCTTCGGTTCCTCCTTCCAGGAGTCTGTCCGCACCTGCGGCCGGCAACGGTCAAACGCCGATTCGAATCGCACGATTTTGCCCAACGATCCTTTGGCCAGCAACTCTCGCACGGTGCGAAAGTCGCCATCGCACCTGCGCTCTTGATACACCGTAAGCACGCGATTATTCAGGCGGGCAATCTCCACCAGCTCGCGCGCTTCAGCCAGCTTGGTCGTGAATGGCTTATCCACCACGACGTGACGACCGGCCGCCAGGCACTTTTTCGCAAACGGAAAATGCGTCTCATTCGGTGTCGCGATCGCAATCAGCGAAACGGACTTCATCGCCAGCAACTTGTCCAGGTCGCGGACAATTTTCGCGTCCGGATAAATTTCCTGCGCTTCATTTCCATGCCGCTGAACGATTGCCGCTAATCGCAAGCCCGGCACCGCTTGAATGATCGGCGCGTGAAACGCGCGTCCACCAAGTCCGAAACCGACTACAGCCGCATCAATCATTCGAATCCTCTCCACTCGTTTTTCAGCGCCATAAAAATCTGCCTATTCGAACCGCATTGCGCGAACCGAGCGGCTCCTGCAAAATGCCATGATGCCTTCCGAAACGCAAACCCTTCCGGCGAAGGGAAGCTCTGCGCAAAATCTTATTTTTCTGCTGCTGTGCGGCGGCTTCATCGTCAACGGAATCATTATCACCTTCATCGGTCCGATTCTGCCGATCTTCATTGCAAAATGGAATCTCGACGACGCTCATGCTGGAATGTTTTTCACCACGCAATTCGTAGGCTCATTCGTGGGAGTTCTCGGATCCAGCGCCTTGATTTCCGCGCGCGGATTCAAGCCTGCCATCACCATCGGCCTCTCCATGATGGGGATCGGTTTCGCGTTGTGGGCGGTGCCATCGTATTTTCTCGCACTCTGCGCGAGCGCATTTTTCGGCATCGGTTACGGCCTTTCCACACCGGGCACGAACCTTTGGGTCGCGGAAACTTACGGAGACCGCCGCGCTTCCGCGCTGAACGTGATGAATCTCGCCTGGGGCGTCGGCGCGATCCTGTCTTCGCCGCTGGCAAAGATTTCCATCAGGACCGCCCACGTCTCACTCTTGCTTTATGTCGTTGGCGTGTTTTGCTGCCTCCTTGCGATCATGTTACTTCGCGTGCCCTTCGGCTACGCGGTGCACGATACCGAATCGGCGGAAAGCAAAAACGTCCTGTCAGGCGGCGACTTGGCGATAGCTGTCATGCTTGGAATACTTTTCTTCGTCTATGTGGGAACTGAAAATGGAATTTCCGGCTGGGCCGCCGCGCACGCCCAACGCTCTTTGACATGGAACACCGACACATGGACGCTGGCGCCGATGTTTTTCTTTGGGGGATTGCTGGGCGGGCGCGCCGCCGGCGCTGCAATTCTTCGACGGTTGAAGGAAACTACGGTGGCCGTCGGCGGACTACTCCTGGCTGCTTGCGGCACTATTATTTTTTCCTTCGCCACGTCGCGACTCACGCTTTTCGGCGGAGTATTTCTTGCTGGCCTCGGACTCTCGAGCCTCTATCCTATTTTTATCGCGTGGCTCTCTAAATGGTTTGGTGCGCGCGCGCGCAAGGTCGGCGGCGTTCTCTTCGCATTGGCTGCGCTCGGCGGAGCATCCTTACCGCCGCTGGTCGGTGTTGTTTCACGTTACGCCGGCAGCCTTCGCATCGGGCTCCTGGTGCCGCTCGCGGGCTGCGCCGTCATGTTGACGGTCGTCGCCCTACTTCGTCCCAACTCTCGCGCTTGAAATCGCAGGCGCCGCCTCGCGCGCATCGGCAATTTTCTTTGGCGGTTGTGTCATCTCCATCGCCCAGATCGACGCCGGCCGCATGTACATGGACGCGCGATAGTTCCCCGTAATGTCCCAAGCTTCTGGCGTCCGGAACCAGTAGCCCTTGGTTTCATAACTCACGTGATAAATTCCCCACGCCGTTTGAAACGCTTCTTTCTTCATTCCTTCGCCGAGCATGAAGCCTGCCAGCGCCAGCGTCGTGCCGGTCCACACTTCTTGCACCTGTTCGTTGGTTTTGATTAGCGTGCCGTCCGCCGCGATGCCGTTCACCGCGCCCATTTCGCCGTTCGCGAATTTCATCACGTTGTTGTCGTAAATGTTTTTCAACGCCTTGCTGCGCATTTCGCGTGGCACGATATCGCCCAACCCGCTCAAGTCCGCGTACCACTGGCCCGCAAGCTGGTCAGCCTGAATATTGTCTTGGTATTCGCTCTCGGTGTCGTACCGGAAATAAGATCCGTTCCACAATTTCGCGATAAAACTTTTCTGTCCCTTGGCAAATAGTTCGTTGTAGTGTGCCACCGCTTTCGCGTCGCCAAGTTCCTTCGCAATTTCCTGCGCTGCGCGCAACGAAGCCAGCCACAAACTCCCCGAATATGCGCTGTCTCCACGTACCACCCATTCGTCATACGTCTGGTCCGGATAACCGTCGTTATCGGGAATCCCATCGCCATCGCGATCAAATTTTCCCAAATACGCCAGCGCTTCCTGAATCGCAGGCCACGTGTAACGCAAAAATTCCTTGTCCTTGCTGCCCGTCAAAACATAATCCCGGTAAATCATCAGCACAAATTTCGAATTCAGGTCCTTCCAGCCGTTCGTGTCCTGCCAACTGAATTGATTCACCTGGAAAAATGGATCCTCGTTCGGCACACCCATGTCATGCGGCACCGCGCCCTTGGTTTTTCTTTCTCGGAATGTCTGCTGCCCGGAATGTTGCGTCTTCCAGATCCAGACCATGCGATCGTTCAAATCCTTCGGCACAGTATCCGCGAAATCGCGCATCACTTGCTTATCAAGGTCCGGCCAGAATTTCACCAGCGGCATCGAGCCGTAAAACCGCACGTCGAGTGTTTCAAAAAACGGGTAGTCAAAACATTCCATGAACGAATAAGTCGAAGCTGTTTTTTTGTCAGCTCCCACGGGCCGGCCCCACAACGATCCACCGTCCGCGAGCACATACAATTCATTGAACAGCATTCCGCGATACCACAGCGGTTTCGATTCGTCGTTTACGTAAGGCGCCTGCCAGGCATCAATCGCCTCACTCCATTTCCGCGCGTTCTGCAATCCATCGCGCGCGATAGCCCACGCATTTTCACCGTTCGTTCCGTAGAAATCCGTGTAATGGCGATTCCATTTCCGCCCCGAACCAAACTCCGTCACCGGCAAATCCCACGAAATTACCATCGGAATAATTTTCTTCTCGCCCGGCTCTAGCGTGAACTTCACCGCTATCGCGCCCGCCAACGGTTCGCCGCTGCTCAGCCACGGCGTACTCGTATTCGAAAGCGTTCCGTCTTGCGCAAACGTGCCCCACAGTTCGTTACCAGGCCCGTCCGGCGAAAACGTCGTCACATAACTCACTTCGACGCCGGCGGATTCCAGCGCCGCAATCGTCATCTGCCCGTCCCACGCAGTCGTTTCTTTGCCGCCGTGATTCCGTTCGAACACCACTCCTTTCATCGTTCCATCGCTTATGTGCTCCGAATGAAATCGGTTGTGATTGCCTTCGTTCAAACCCGCGCGAAAATCGCGCTCGTTCCCGCGCGTCCATCCCACCATGTTTTCCCAAGAAAGCAGCACGCTTACCGTGATTCTCTTTTTTGTAGGATTTTCCGCGTGCCAGCGATACACCGCCACCGGATAGCTGGTCTCTTTATAATTATCCGGAAGCACTGGCGAAAATTGTTCGACTGTCACCTGCGCAGGGAATTTGTCCCAGCGATAATCGAACCACGCCTTGGGATACAACGCCGCGTAATCGCCGGCGCCGACGGGATAATCCCAATCCCAACCCTTCAGCGAATTTCCCTCAGGATGTCCGGTGAACAAAACCTTTGCCACACCATTGGCCTCATCTTCCGACTTCTGAAACATCGCAAATTGATTCGCCCATACCGTCTGAAATTTGTGCACGCCGGGCTGCAAGTGCCAACGCGAAAAATCTCCGCGAAAGCTTCGCGAAAATGTTCCCGCACCGAATCCGCCTACCGGAGCTCCCTGCCAGTAGCCATCGTCAATGTGTCCGGGGCCAAGCGCAGGTTTCGCCGTGCCTGCATTCTTCAGCGGCTGCCCGATCGGTCGCCGCCACGCCGCTTTTGCAATTTCATCGGCGAAGCAAGGCAAAGCAATTCCACAGATCAGGAACACGCACACAGCAGCAAACATTCCCCGACGAGTTTTCATCAGGCCTCCTGACAAGGCAAAGGGCAGCGCAGAGCTGCTCACAGTAAAGCGGTTAACTTCGTGAAATGGTATAGAAAATCGATATTCTAGGCAAGCAATAACACCTCAACTTTGCGCACGAGTTGCGTACAAAACGCGTTTTTTCCACGCTGCCACCAGAAAATTTGCCGCACACTGCCTCGCGCGCTATCCTCTGGCGGTGCGCAAAGCTTCCTCTTCCCAGTCTTCGCCCACCACCGGCCTGCTTCTTGGCTTAGTTCTCACGTTGGCCGCGGTCACCGTTTATTCCTTATATACACGCACGCAACTCAACGGTTTGCGCGCCCTGCAAAGCAATCTAGTGGACCGCGATCGCCGCGATTCGTTGCAACTTCTCCGCGTGCAGAATGATTTGAATTCCCTGGGCCTCGCCATGCGCGACATGCTCGATGCACGTGAACCGTACCCGCTCACCGCGTGGAGCGGACAATTTCAGCGTATTCGCGAAGATCTGAATGCCGCCTTGAAACTGGAAGAAACTTTTTCGCCCGCCGCGCGCACCCTGGACCAGCGCCGATTCTTGAATCAGTCCCTCGCGCAATTTTGGGATGCTGTAGATCGCATGTTCGAGTTGGCAGCTTCGGGCAAAGAAAAGGAAGCGCGCGACCAGATCCAATTCACATTGCAAGCCCGCCAGGCCGCGCTCAGCACCGCGGTGTCGCGGCTGCTCGTACAAAATAACGAAGGCGAAGAGCAGGCCGCTGATCAAATTGCGAAAATTTACGATGGTGTGCAGCATCAGCTCTATCTGCTTCTCAGCGCGACGCTCGTCGCCATCGTTCTCACCAGCCTTTATCTGATTTTCTCCAATCGCAAGATTTTCGCGCGTCTTGAATTGCTCTCCGCCCAGCGCAGCGAGCTCGCACAAAAATTGATTCATACTCAGGAGTCCACGCTGCGTCACATTTCCCGCGAACTTCACGATGAGTTCGGCCAGGTGCTGACCGCGATCGGTGTTTTGCTTGGGCGCGCGGACAAACAATTACCGCAATCGTCCCCGCTTCACTCTGACCTGACCGAAGTCCGCGAAATCGCGCAGTCCACCTTGAACAATATTCGCAGCCTCTCGCAAGCTCTCCATCCCGTGCTGCTCGAAGAAGCCGGCTTGGAAAGCACGCTGGATTGGTATATTCCTACCGTCGAGCGGCAAATGGGTCTGGTGCTGCACTATGAAAAATCCGGAGCACGCTTCATCATAGAGCCCTCAGCAGGCGTGCAGGTTTATCGCATCGTGCAGGAAGCGTTGAACAATATCAGCAAGCATGCCGGTGTGCAGGAAGCTTGGGTACGCCTGATGTACCGGCCCGATGCATTGATTCTCGAAGTCGAGGATCATGGCAAAGGCATTTCGTCGAACAAAGACGAACGTGGAATCGGCCTGGTCGCCATGCGCGAACGCGCCGAATTGATTGCCGGCCATATTGAATATTTGCAAGCCAACGCGAGCGGCACTCTGGTTCGCATGAGCGCGCCGCGGGAAAAAGTGGAATCGCATGTCGGATAAAATCAGCGTTCTGCTGGTGGACGATCACGCCCTCGTCCGGCGCGGCTTCCGCCGCATCCTCGATGACGATGAAACGTTGGAAGTTGTCGGCGAGGCCAGCAATGGCGCGGAAGCGGTCCGGCTGGCCGAACAATTGCATCCCCAGGTAATCGTGATGGACTGTCAGTTGCCCGAACTCAATGGTGTCGCCGCCACGCGCATCATTCTGCGCTCTCGTCCCGAAACTACAATCCTCATGCTCAGCATGCATTCCGAGGACACTCTCGTTCGTCAGGCTCTGGACGCCGGAGCTCGCGGCTACGTACTCAAAAACGCCAACGATCTCGATTTGGCAAGCGCCATCAAAAATGTAGCCGCCGGAAAATCCGTGATCGATCCGCAACTTCAGCGCGCAGAAACACTCAAAGGCGAGCGCGACTCCGCGCTCACCGCTCGTGAACTCGAAATTTTGCAACACATTGTCGCCGGCAAATCGAATAAAGAAATCGCCTCGGAACTCGATCTCAGCGTGAACACCGTTTCCGTGCACCGCGCCAACATCATGGATCGCCTTGGAATTCACAAAACGGCCGAGCTCGTGGTGTACGCGATTCGAAATGGGCTGGTGAGTCTGCCGTGAACCGGCGCTCTTTCCTGGACCTGCTCGCTGCCGCCGGTGCTTCTTCTCTCTTGCCTGGCTGGGCCTCCGGCGCCGCGCGCTCGCCGCAACCATCGTTTCTCTTAAAAGACGTCACTGAGCAGGCTGGAATAGACTTCCGCCACAACAGCGGGGCGTACGGCGGCAAACTTCTCCCAGAAACACTCGGCTCCGGTTGCGCTTTTGTCGATTATGACGCCGACGGTTACCCCGACATCCTGCTCGTAAATTCCATGGACTGGCCCGGCCACCGACGCGCTCGCTCCTCGTTGAAACTCTACAAAAATAATCGCAACGGCACTTTCTCTGACGTTACACGCGCCGCGGGACTCGATATCGAACTCTACGGCATGGGCGTTGCCGTCGCTGATTACAATAACGATGGATTCCCGGACATCTTGATCACGGGTGTGGGGCAAAATCGCCTGTTTATGAACACGGGCAAAGGCACGTTTCGCGACGTAACGAAGACCAGCGGTCTTGCCGGCCGCTCGGCCTTCAGCACATCTGCCCTCTGGTTCGATTACGATCGCGACGGCCATCTCGATCTCTTCGTCTGCAATTATGTGAACTGGTCGCCCGAACACGACGTCTTTTGCAGTCTGGACGGAAAAAATAAATCCTATTGCACGCCCGAAGCTTACCGCGGAGAAACCTGCTGGCTTTTCCGCAATCGTGGCAACGGCACCTTCGAAGACATCACTGCCGCCAGCGGAATTTTTGATACCAGTTCCAAGTCGCTCGGTGTGGCTATGCTGGATTTCGATCAGGACGGCTGGCCCGATCTCTTCGTCGCCAATGACACTCAACCCAACAAGCTGTATCGCAATTTGCGCAACGGAAAATTCAAAGACGTAGCTGTCGAAGCGGGTCTCGCCTTCAGCGCCGACGGCAAAGCGCGTGCCGGAATGGGCGTGGATGTCGGCGACTTCGAAAATTCCGGCCGCCCCGGCATCGCCATCACTAATTTCGACAACGAGATGGTCGGACTCTACCGCTCGCCTTCCGCGGGACAATTCGAGGACGTAAGCATTGCAGCCGGTGTCGGCGGCCCCTCAAGAAATACTCTCGGCTTTGGCTGCGGCTTTGCCGATCTCGATCTCGATGGCCGCCTCGATCTCATCGTTGCCAACGGTCACATTGACGACACTGTTCGCAATATTCGCGGCAATGTCGGCTACGCCCAGCCTCCCCATCTATTCCTGAACCTCGGCAATGGAAAATTTCAGGATGTCGTCGCCACCAGTGGCGCAGATTTTGCCGCGCCGCGCGTCGGCCGCGGACTCGCCTTCGCGGATTTCGATCGTGATGGCGACGTGGATCTGTTGCTCACCACCAACAACGGTCCCGCGTATCTTTTCCGCAACGATCTAAACAGTGGCAATAGGTTTCTGCGCCTGCATCTCACCGGCACAAAATCCAATCGCGACGCCCTCGGTGCCGTTGTTCGCATTTATCACGGCGGCGAGACTCAGATGCGCACCGTGCGCGCCGGCTGTAGTTATTTATCGCAATCCGAACTGCCGCTCACCTTTGGCCTGGGCAAGGCTGATCGCATCGACCGTTTAACGGTAGAATGGCCCAGCGGTGGCACCCAGGAATTTAAAAATATCTCCACCGCCAAGGCCTACCAACTACATGAAAATGAAGCGCTTACAGATGCACGATGATTCTAGTATGTTTGCGTTATTGCGCGTTTTTGCCGCCGCTCATATAAATGCTCCCAACAAAGTACCAGCGCTACCCGATTTTACGATTTTGACGACACCTCGGGAGCACCCCCTTGACGACGCGGTCGGATACTGCAAACTATTCCGGCCGCGTTCGTATTTCCTGGGGATCGGCGAGTGGGAAAATTTGTGCTTTAGGATAAAGGGGCTATGACTCGCTGGCGGTTTCCACTTCTTCTCCTGCTTATTCTTTCCGCCATCTATCTGTACGCATATCCCGCTGCCACGATCATCTACGGCGGCGGCGTTTTGCTTCACACCGGAGCGGGAATCCTTCTCGCTGTTTTGCTCATCCCGATTTTGCGCCAGGTGTTTCGCAATTGTTCTCTGGAAATTCGTTTCGGCTGGTTACTGATCGCCGCAGGAACTCTGCTCGGTCTGGTATTGATCAAAATCGGTACGCCGAATCGCTTTCGGTTTTGGCTTTATTTGCACATCGCTCTCTGCATCGCCGGAGTTTTGATCGTTGCCACTTCCTGGCTCACTCGACAAGGTTGGCTGGGCAAAGGATTTACGGGAGCAGTTGCCAGTTTCGCCGCGCTGGCTCTCCTGACCTTTGGAATTGCAGCCGGTTCCTGGTGGACCCGCGACATCGCCTGGAAAAACAGCAATCGCGTCGTGAATCCGCACATGCCAACGGAAACGATGGACGGCGAAGGCGATGGGCCGAACGGCAAATTTTTCCCCAGTTCCGCGCAAACGCGGGACGGCAAAAATATTCCTGCAAAATATTTTATGCAGTCGCAAGCCTGCGAACGCTGCCACTCGGACATCTACAAACAGTGGAACAGTTCAGCCCACCACTTCTCCTCTTTCAACAATCAGTGGTATCGCAAAAGCATCGAATACATGCAGGACGTCGCCGGCGTGAAATCCTCGAAATGGTGCGCCGGCTGTCACGATCCAGCGCTTCTCTTCAGCGGAATGTTCGATACTCCGATTCGCCAGATTGAAAACACGCCCGCTGCGCAAGCCGGTCTCAGTTGCATGATGTGCCACAGCATCGTCGAAGTGAAAAGCACCATGGGCCAGGGTGATTTCGTTCTCGAATATCCCAAGCTCCACGAACTCGCCGCCAGCGAAAATCCCGTGATGCGCGCGCTGCACGACTTCATGGTGAAAGTAAATCCCGAGCCGCACCGCCGCACTTTCTTAAAGCCGTTCATGCGCGAGCAGACCGCCGAATTCTGCTCCGGCTGCCACAAAGTTCATCTCGACGTTCCCGTGAATCGTTATCGCTGGGTGCGCGGTTTCAACGAATACGACAACTGGCAGGCCAGCGGCGTTTCCGGCCAAGGCGCGCGCTCCTTCTACTATCCGGCGAATTCCATGATGTGCGCCGACTGCCACATGCCGCTGCTGCCTTCAAAAGACGAAGGCAACGTCAACGGATTCGTTCACTCGCATCGCTTTCCCGGAGCGAACACCGCCGTACCTACTGCAAACCAAGATCCTGTGCAGCTCGCGCAGAGCGTGAATTTTCTCCAGGACAAGCAAGTGACCGTTGATGTGTTTGGAATTTCTCCCGCCGAAAGAGAAATTCCACATCCCGCGGCTTCTCCTCTAGCCAATGGCCAGGAGCTTTCCACCACCTTCGCTGTCGGCGAGGAAGCCGACGTCACTTCTCCGCAAGGCCCCAAGGGTGAAGCGCGGCCCATCACTGCGCCACTCGGACGCGTGCAAGCATCCGTTCGCCGCGGCGACGACTATTTGGTGGATGTGGTCGTTCGAACCCGCAAAGTTGGCCACTTCTTCCCGGGCGGCACCGTGGACGCCTTCGA
>WNFP01005302.1_pt1 | contig 10381 bp, 10 predicted proteins | sample 5400201 | NCBI WGS metagenome assembly WNFP01 (sample SAMN13153355, study PRJNA577476) | soil metagenome | isolation source: 115 cm saprolite under Madrone tree | place: USA:California | collected 2016-06-14
ACGATCTCTGCTGGTTCCTCAACAGCTCGCGAAACTTAAAATCCGGCGGTCTGGTTTTCCTCCGCCGCATCACGCCGCGGAAGCGGCGTGACGTGGTCTAGTATTGCTCCGGCGCTTACATTCCAGCGTGTCAAGTCATGGCGATGGCGCTGGATATCTCCGCATCAGCCCGCAATGGAACAAACAGCCAGATCGTAAAAGGGAATTTCCTTCCTTTCCCGTTTATATGTAGTACCAGGAGTTCTTACGAGAGGAGAAATCATGAACTACATAAGCGCAGTCATCTTGGAGTTCCTGTCTGCTGCGCCGTTGAATTCGCCTCGATGTGAAATCTGGCGATACAAACACCAGTTTATGATTGACTTTCCAGATGCCACTCAGTAAGCTGTTCCGGAAAACAACCGTATCTTTTCGCTACTTGGTTTTTGGGTATATCTTTCCCAATAAGTCAGGATTGAAGACATGAGTATATATCACTTTCGAAGTCGGTTTGTGGACAAACTACCATGGATCAGCTTGGCAAAGAATGTGCGAACCAAGCCCGACATTCGGTGGCTTTAAGCAAACAAAGCATTAACGGCACAAACTACAACTGACACTACAGGACATCACACCATGCGTACTGCTATCTTTATGGTACTATTAACATTCGCAACCGGCACATCTCTTCTTTCTCAACAGCCTGTTACGGTTGACTGGACGACAAAGGGACTTGGTGTTCATCCAGCAACAGTGGAACGTGATACAGATGTCGTCATTAGGGTTGAACATGTCAATGACATCCTCTTTGCATACTCAATCTCTTTGACCGGTACTCCGCGAGACAACTTCGACTCTGCGCTTATTGCAAATGCATTTCAACTCGCGGGGAAGGGCGCAGCTGAGGGTGTTGGGTGCGATCAGAGGTTGATCGACGGCGTGACCTCCGCGACCAAGATTTTGAGTGACTCGATAAACACATTTTTCAAATTGCCTGAAACTATAACAACCGGCTGTTCAGCGAGTGCACCTTGTAGCGTAACTTTAGATCAGGCGCGACAACACTGGCGTGATGACACATCTTCTAAGTTGATAAATGCTCAAGACAAACAAGACGAATTCTCGACATTGTGCCGAGCCCAGCAATATGCAAAAGCAGACGAGGAAGTCCTCAATATGCTAAAGAAGGCGCATGATCTTGAAGGGCGCCTCAAGAGTGACGATCACGTTGTTACCAAGAATGATGTACTTAAGCCAGACACTGATTATGTACTTAGCATAACACAGCTATATCTTGGCATTCCGACAAAAGATGGCACTGCAACACTCCAACTCAAGCCAAACAATAACCGTCTAACACTATCAGCTGGAGCGCTCTTTAGTGAGGTTCAAAACCGTTCTTATGCTACTGTCGCCGCGCCTGATCCGAACGGGACAGGCACTAAAAACATTCTAAGTGTAGGCGGTATCTCTACATTCAGTCCAACCTCAGTCGCCCTTCTCAACTATCAAATTCCACGCTTCGACTTCGATTCGGCTGGACTTGCATTTTCGACCGGACCGGTATTTCGTCTGGGAAGCAAGTCTGATGTCAGTTCGTTTGGATATTTTGTGGGAGCCAGCATACATTTATTTCACCGGGTGTTTGTGACGCCCGGATTCCATTTAGGCGAATTTGCAGATTTCCCGCCAGGATTCACTCAAGTTAACCAACAAGTTCCGGCTGGATTTACGACGCCGATCCCAGTCAAGCGCTGGACGTGGCGGTTTGGTGTTGCAGTCAGCTATAAAGCAAAAGATTTCAAGTCGTTTGGGATTACAGGGGATGTGACATCTGGAACCAAAACAAGTACATCTACTAAAAATCCTACTGCAGACACTTCACCAAAATCCCAATAACAAAAGCAGGTTCGAAAGATAAGTAATAATCTATGGGGAGGTCTGATTGTGAAAAACAACTGGAGCAACCGTTTATTTGTTGCGCTTCTGGTGGTCTCAACCGGCATTGGTGTTAGCCAATCATTCTCTAATGCCCGAAGTCAAGCAGCTGCAAATGACAAGGAGGCCGGAAACATTTTAACCGCACGGCAACAGCTTATCTTACGTCTCCCAAAAGATGAACAGATGCACATTATGGCTGGCCTTGAGAAGGCTGCGACAGAGGACCCTAACTTTGGTGATCTACTAAGCCAACACAAAGTGACACCTAAAGAGTTTATGAGTATGGACTTATCGCAACTGACGTCATCTGAAAAGAAGACAGTAAATGCGACGATGTTCAGCGTAATCGATATAGGCATCACACCAGTTATTTTGCCATCCCCGGGTGTTTCTCCTGCAGTTCCTAATGACAGCCCCGCTCTAGCTCAATTGATCGCTGATCATCTTGCAAAGCTGGACGAAACGAAAGGGTCAATTGGCCGGCTGTTGTATACAACCACGAAAAACTTCGCTAAAGGACCATCGACAAACCTGTTTGACAAAAAAAATCCCTGGTTTCTTGCCGGTACTGTATTCGTTACCAAAAAAGGGGTTGTCGCCACCGCCTGTCATACGATCGATAACATGGTAAATATTAATGGAAATGTGCCAGTACTGGATAGCGATAGAGTAGTAGCAGTAGTGGAATTTGGTTCAACTTTCAATCTTGGAAAACTTTATCGAGTCAATGGAATTATCGGGGTAGGAAATCTTCAGGGCTTAGATGTAGCGTTTGCGCAACTGGAGGGAGCCGACGATATTCTTCCTCTCGTATTTTCACGCCAGCGGTTGGCCACCAAGAATGTATATGTTGCAGGTTACCCATTGCTGACAGACCTTGACGGAAAAGATTGCACTGCTGGAACTCTTGATAAAACGACAAAATATTTTTGCGAGTTCCACTCTGCGCATAAGGATGCAGCCAAGATAGCATCGCCGGGAAATGTCCTCTTGTCCGACTCTGATCACTTTCCAATCGACGTATTTAGCTATAATTCACCAACTCGATTTGGAGAGTCGGGATCACCTGTTCTCGATATGGTTACTCTTCAGGTTGTCGGTCTCCACTATTGCTGCACGGGATTACCGTCAGTCGATCAGAGGCTAAACTGCGCTACAAATCACATACGCGAAGGAGAGTGGAATGAAGCCATTGGAGCATCGTTTATCACGAGCAGTGATTTCTTAAAAGATTTCATTTCGCCTGGTTCAACTGAGAAATTGCCCAACAACAAGGACGTATCCGAAAGCGCCAAGTCTAATATGATCGATTCTGAAATTCAGGCGATGGTGGATCGCGTAATGGAGCGATTCGCGCAACGCATCTCAGGTGCCATTAAATGTTCTAACGGAGTACCGGCTCCCAATGGAATCAACGACGTGAGAAAACTATATATGGACTGGCTTCGCGCTGTAGCGGATGCATTGCGCAATCCTGCTCATTCAATTCAGCCAAGCGTGACAACGACCTTAGAGCACACTCTGCATTCGTTTTTGAAGGAGAGTTGCGGCTCCGAGCTTGTTCAAGGCCGAGATATCAGTTCAAGACCCGCAACACCTGGCGATTCTCAAAGCACACTGCTTAACAGGTTTAAAGACCAGAGTTCCACTACTAGAAATACCGCAGCTCAACATCTTTTGGATACTTTTTCATTTGAAGTGTTGGCTGCTGGTGTTTAGGTAAAGCCCGTATCGTCAAAATAATCCGACCGGATTGAAAAGATTACGGTTTATGGATTCCCACATGGAGTAAAAAGTTTCCGGGTGTAGGCAAAAATGAGACTGTCAGAGCCTCCAATTTCAACCAAGAGCAGTCGATTTCAACGAACGGCTCGCAACAGGTTCAATATCAATCACTTGGAAGCAATAAATTTCAGCAGATTCCAATACTGTCTGGAATCTGGTTCGGGACCAGGGGGTCGGAGGTTCAAATCCTCTCTCCCCGACCAATCAAAATCCAGTGAAAATCAAAGATTTTAGCGCATCTGTCAGGATGCGCGGAATTCGCCTGTGGGCGGATTTGTGGTCGGGTTGTTTTTGCCATCCCTTCCAGACGCGAAGCCAAAGGCTTCGCCCGCGCCAGTAGACTTCCGGTATCTACCGTGCCGCCGCCCAAAGACCCTGCCAATGGTGAACCCCGCGCCGTAAATCCGCTCGGGCTATGCTCCGGCATCCCTGCCCTTCGGGCAGGATGCCTCCGCACCTTCTTTCGTCCACCGAACTCAAGCCCAGCATCCAGCACACCCAAACACATCCCAACTCCCAGAAAACATTAGTCCAAAAGGCTCCGCTCCCTCTTGTCTCCTGCACAGCACCAGAGTGGGGGGAAAGCCCCATGTAAAGGAATCAGTCAGCCGGATTACCGACTGCCAAGGAAGTGTGTGAAGCGCTGTTTCATTATGGGAATCAAGCAGTTAAAAAGTTACGAATCTACTAGAAAAAATTGCCTGACTTGCTGTATATTTTTGCGCGTTCCTAAGCAGTCAAAAAACTTTCGAGTTGAAAGGTAATTCGGATGCAGATCATTTCGCTTGCAAACACAAGAAGGGCGTTTTGGTTTCAGGTTTTGGGACTCGGACTTCTGGCACTCGGCCTTGCCCTCAAGGCAGTGGACTATCTCTCCGACCAGATCATCTCCACCGGGTATGTCACAAGCAAAGATGCGCTCGTAAAAGTGCTCGGCTGGTTCACGATGCTGCTGGTCATTTTCTTCGGCCATGCTGCGAACGACACGCATATTGAAAATATACTGCTACTGACCAAAATACTGCTACCTACAAAAGGATTAGCCGGTACAGCTGGTCTGAGTGGACTCTTGGAGCGCGTGTCGGACTCTTCGTTCTCATTCTCTCACTGGTGTTCGGCTACTTCGTGATGCGGGTTTCGCATTTGCCTCCTTTTGGGAGGCACTAAATGACTGAAAAACCGTTTCGGCGTGTCAGGTGGAAACTGATGTTAGGATTTGCGGGGTTCTGGGGCGTGGTCACGCTCTATGCCTATGCATATTTCCTGTGGTGGGCGTCCATAGCTCTCGGAGCGGCGCTCTTCGGCTCCGGCTTTTTCATTGACCGGAAACACAAACGTCTGGAGGGGAAAGTGGCTGACGATTCTGAAAATAACACGCAATGCCGAAAGGCGAGATCGTGGCAGGCGAATCAGAAACTTTGGTTTTGCCTGCGCCACCGAAACAGCCCTCTGCGCCCGGGGGCCTGAAAAAGCGGGAACCCCCACTCTCGTATCCGCAGCATATCGTTGCTCGCTTTACAAATACGCAGAGGGCAAAGACAGGGGCGACTGAAGCAGATGCGATGCGGCAGGAGAATGAGGTCCGAAAGCTTGGGCTTGAAGGCGTCAGGCTTGACCGCGAAGCAGAACGGGTTGAGTGGGAGGAATTTACCAAGACTGCCCAAGCTGCCGCAGTTGCAGGACGCATCCGCGACAGCGCAGAGCTTGAAAAAATGAAGATTGAAGTGGAGATGGAAGAGCTGGCGCTCCGAAAAGACGAGGCAAGGAAAAAGCGTGAAGCACTTTCAAAAGAGCCAGCACCGCAACCAGCGCCGGTGAGCGCCGAAGACAGGAACCATGCGGAGATAAAGCGGCTTGATGCGCGCATTGCAAGGCTTCAGGAAGAGATCAGGATCACAAAGATCAATCCGATCATGGATGAAGAAATACGGGTAGCAAAACTGAATGCCCTGCACGAGCAACTGGTGCAGGCAGAGACTGAGCGTGCGCGGCTGCTATGAGCAAATTGCTTTTGGGGCATAACGCATCGGGAAAGCCGGTTGAACTTTCGGGCAGTGACCGCGAGACGCACATGCACGTCATCGGCTCATCCGGCTCCGGCAAAAGCAAGTTCCTTGAATCCCTGATGCGCTCTGACATCCAAAGCCAGCAGGGTTTTTGCCTGATTGATCCGCACGGTAGTTTGTACCGCGATGTGCTTAACTTTTGCTCGCATCGGGTATCGCTGCGCGAGATTGTGCTGCTCGATCTTTCAGACCCAAAAAGCATTGTTGGATTTAATCCCTTCCGGAAATCCGCAGGGGACATCTCAACACAAGCCGGCAGCCGGATTTCTGCGACCATGCACGCTTGGGGTGTGGCGAACGCCGACCAGACGCCGACCCTTGAGCGGACGCTGCGCCTGATCTACACCGTTTTGCTTGAACAGGATTTGCCCTTCCATTTTGCCCAGTTCTTGATTGACTTCAACTCCCACGAAATCCGCGAGCGCTTCATTGAAAAAATCGAATCGCCTTTGATACGGCGGGAGTGGCAGGAGCTTCAGGAACTGAAAGCAAAAGACTGGCGGGCAGAAATCCTTTCCGTAAAGAACCGGCTCTTTCGCTTGCTGACCTCAAAGACACTGACAAGGTTTTTCAATTCATCAGGCGGTGTCATTGATGTTGCCGATATCATCGAGAAAGGAAAAATCCTGCTTGTAAATCTTGCGCCCTCAGACCATCTCTCAGCGGAAAATGCGCGGGTCTTTGGGGCGCTTTTGGTAAATGAATTCTTTGAGGTTGCAAGGCGGAGGATTGCGGCACCGGGACGGACGCTCAAGCCGTATTACCTCTACCTTGATGAGTTCCAGACATTTGTCAGTCTCGACATCACGGCAATGCTCGACCAAGTGCGCAAGAGCTGTTCATCGGCGAGCTTGATCCGCAAAAAGTTAAGGTCGCACTTTATCAGACCAAGTTCTGGCCGCAGTATTCGCGTGACAAAGTTTACTCGCGGTCATGGAGCAGGGGGAACTCGCTGGGTGAGGGACAGAACACGGCTTCTGGCTATTCATCTGCGTCCACAGCAAGCGAATTTTTCCAGCCGCAGGATTGGTTCGGCGATTCCTTAGTCGGCACGACAGCAAGTCTGGTCCATGGGTCGAGTTCTGCCCATGGGCACCACACCAATACCACGAGGTTTGAAGGCGATGCTGACGGCGAAGCAGACGTGCCGATCATGCTGCCGGTACCGTTTCAGGAATTATCATCCGTCCAGTATTTTTCAACAGAAGAGCAGCTCATTGAGCTTACCGCAGCGCTCAAAGAACAGTTCGGGCGGCACTGTTTCATAAAAATCCACCACCAAAAGACCCAGCCCATGCGCGTGCCTTTTGTCGAGGAATATCACACGCCAACCCAGAACAAGAAATGGTATGAAGAGCGGCTTTTCGCAAGCGCCGGGGCTGTGCCTGCTGAATCAGTTGATGCGGCCATCGCAGAAGAGGAGTCAATCTTACTCCAAAGTGTCAGGCCAAAAGGGGATGTAAGGGACAGGAATAATGGCAGGGAGGCGCAGTTTGACATCCTTGGAAGGGAGTAAATCCTTGGAGCGCATGCCAAAGCGGCGCAGGGCACCGGAGCTGCTTTCCCAGAAGCGCCTCACTGACCGCAGCTTTGCGATCATTGAAATAATCTCGCGCTACCGTTTCATTGGTTCAAAAGATTTGATCCGTCTGTCAGGTGGAAATGAGGACGTGACCCACCGCCATCTCCAGCAGCTTTACCACCGCAACCTCATCAGCCGGATGACGCTTGGGCGCAATGGCAACAATACTGAGTTCATATATTTTCTGGACAATGGCGTGGGGCTGCGGGAACTGTGTGTGCGCTCCGGCCTTCCTGAAACAAAGTTTGACTGGAGCCAGATCAAAGCCAACCGCGACAAATATTCAGAAGAGAAAACGCAGGGCGGCATTGATTCAGAAGGAAAGCTGCTTTTTGTGCGGCATGAACTGATGATTAGCCAGTTCCATGCGGGCGTTGAACTGGCGTGCCGGGCATCTGGCGGAAAAGTGGAACTTGAGAAATGGGTGCAGGGGACAGAACTTCACAGCACAGTCACGCTCTCACAAGCACGGGAGCTGCCGCACCGGCCAGATGCTTTCCTGAGTCTGCATTTCCCGAACTTCCCGGAAGGCCAGCAGCGCAGCAACTTTCTTTATGAGGCGGACAGGAACACGTCGAGCATTCCTCGCCTCAAAGAAAAGTTTGAAGCGCATCTGCATTACCTGCTGCAAGGAAAACACACGTTGAACCTCGACATCAAAAAGATCAGGGCGGTGCTCGTTGAAACGATCACCGATGAGCGGGCGCGGCAGCTGAAGCGCCTTGCTGCGGAACTCGCGGAAAAATTTCCGCTCGCGTCCTTGCTCTTTTGGATCGCAAGCACGGAAGGCAAAGAGCGGGACACGAATTCTTTCCCCCCACTCTGGTCCTGTGCAGGAGACGAGAGGATGAGGAGCCTGTTGGACTAATGTTTTCTGGGAGTTGGGATGTGTTTGGGAGTGCTGGATGTCGGCGGTTGAGAGAGAAGGTGCGGAGGCATCCTGCCCGAAGGGCAGGGATGCCGGAGCATAGCCCGAGCGGATTCAGGACGCGGCACTCTTAATTGGCAGGCTCTTTGGGCGGCGGTGCGGTAGATACCGGGAACCTACGGGCGCGGGCGAAGCCTCTGGCTTCGCGCTTGGAAGAGACGGCAAAAACAACCCGACCACAAATCCGCCCACAGGCGCGTTCACGCTGTTTGCGTGAACGACTGAAAATCCCTGATTTTCACTGGATTTTGATTGGTCGGGGAGAGAGGATTTGAACCTCCGACCCCCTGGTCCCGAACCGGAATTCCGGGTGCTTTGGAGCCTTTGGGGAAAGGGATGGGAATAGAGGAGGACAGCATTACTACTGCACTACGAGGTTCATCCATGTCCTGAAGATTGGAGGAAGAATTCACATTGTTCTCTCATAAATACGTTCGCCTAAAAAAATATATAATTTATTTGATGACTATTGTATTATACTTTGCGTTTCCTCGCTTTTAACTAACATGTCCTTTCCGGCATAGATGCGGCTTTGGATATTTGAACACTCCTCTAATATTCAGAGTTTTGACGGGTGCAAATTGAAGACAAAGGATTTTAGTCATTATCACAAAACCATTCGACCCCAATACGATCATAGTAGCTGTTGAAGGTCCTTGCCACGCTGGTAAATCAACTCTAATCCGGGGAATCGTGAGGATATCTGACAATGTTATTTTTTCATCGGATGACTATATGGTTCTTGCTGCCGCAGAGGGATTTTCTATTGCCTCTACTCCCGGCAAAGATAGCGACGATGATCGCAGCACATTTAGATTTTTTCTTGGGTTGGATAAAAAACGAATCACGGCATTCAGCAACTCGGGAAAGTCTGTAGCTTTGCTTGATCGTTCAATTCACACATTGCTTGCACATCAGTATGCTGTCAACAAATTATTCAACCGTAATACTTTCTCAGATTGTCTCGCTGACAGCCGAACTGAGGCGATGTGGCCTGACCTTATTGTCTATCTTGATGCGGATCAGAGCTTGCTGGAGGCGCGGGCGCGCCACCGCCATACACCGGTTTTGCCACTGTTCATATTGCCGGAGTATAACGTGGAATTCAGAAATTACTTTTTCAATGAAGGGAAAAAGCATCAACCTCTTTTGATCGTTGACGGCGGAATGACATCTGAACGAGCTGCAATATTTATCGCTGAACTGGTGGGAATAAAGAATAAATAATGTTATATATCTGGATAGCTCTTTCTGCTTACATTGTCACCAAGATCATTATTGCAATTTTGCAGCTCTGGGATTCTTGGATGTTCATCAGAAAAGCACATGGATATACTGAGATATGCCCCTCAGATAATGTTTTAGTTTATTTAGTAATGCCAGTGCTCCACGAAGAGCCGCTAATTCGTTCGCTTTATGTTCAATTATATGAATTTGCTAAACAGTTGCCTTGGCTCAGAATTGTGTTTGTCACCACTGCAAGGGAGCGTGTCGGCGGGAAGGCCATAGAGCCGGACACAATAGATATTCTTTTGGAGTGTCTTAAGTCACACCCATGTTCTGACCAGATACTCCACTATCACTTCCCTAATGCACATGAAGGTTTGGCTGAACAACTTAATTTTGCATTAGTTGCGATCCAGCAAATTCAAGAGTGCGCCCCAGATAAGGCGTATGTAGCTGTCTACAATGCAGATAGTCGCCTTGATTTGACAGCCCTTGGATGGTTGCACATTTTTGCAGCAAGTGGATTTCCTGTAATTCAGCAATCTTCCTTGTTTTTGGCAAACATCCGCCCAATTATCCGGGACGGCAGCATTCTGGCTGCTGCAAATGGGTTTTTTCAGTCGAATTGGTCTCTTCAACACGAGATACCCCGATATCGCTTTACGAAAAAAAAGATCATTTTTAGGCAATTGAGAGATATAATTCCGGTTCATTGCGTTGGACATGGATTGCTTTGTCAAGGCCGGTGGAAGATTAGTCCAGCAGGCCGGAGTAAAACTAGACCAGCCGAAGGATTGGGAAGTTGGAGAAGAAGTGGCTTTGAAGGAAGGATGGCGTCTGGAGCGGAGGCCTGCGCCGGTAGGCGCGTTTAGG
>WNFP01005303.1_pt1 | contig 10379 bp, 17 predicted proteins | sample 5400201 | NCBI WGS metagenome assembly WNFP01 (sample SAMN13153355, study PRJNA577476) | soil metagenome | isolation source: 115 cm saprolite under Madrone tree | place: USA:California | collected 2016-06-14
AGCAACACTCTGGTACAACATGGACAAGCGGCAAATCGGAATGAAAGGCTGCGAAAATATCATCGTTCTTTCCCCGGAAATGATGAATTTGCTCCGAACCGCTAAAGGGATCGAGTTTGAAAAACTGACAGCAATTAGCCGCAAGGATGTTGGATTGATGCAGCTCTTTTCGCTGCTGCGCGATCGCTGTGCCGGCAGTGATCTCGCTCAAAGGGCAGACGGCGTACAACCTGTCGAATGGCCACTCAAGGCGTACACATTCATTCCAGTACACGGGCCAAACAGCATTGAGAGTCAACTTGGATGGCTTACAACTCCTAATCCCAAGAAAGTCCGCCAACAAATAAAGGGCTGGCTAAAACGAATACGGGCCACAATTTGGCCGGAATGCCCTGGTGAACTCATTCGGGGCAAAGATGATAAGTGGCGTCTTCAAATCTGGTATTACCCCCCACCCTCTCCCAGATGACCATTTTTTTCAGGGTTTTCCACGTTACATCGAGTACCCGAGCATCTCTTAATTGGCGTAGGGTAAACACGTTATATCGAGTACCTCGCCGCCTCTTTTTGGCGTGCCTAAAACACGTTACATCGAGTACCCTCCCCTTATTACCTCTTTGTTTTAAAGAACCTTGTGTCTCATAAAACCTATGCCCAGTAGCCAAAATAACAATCTGTGGAAAACCTTTTTAGAGAGCGCACCCATAAGTTTTGATACTTTGCGCCAAAATTCAGCTTAAGCCATTGATTCTTAAGGGGATATTTCACCCTCTTATAGTCTTCTTATAAAAAACCTTAAATACAGCAGATAGGGGCTGTGAAAAATCAGGAAATCCTGGCTGCCACCGGGCTTAAAAAGCAATCGGTGCGCGCCAAAAACCCGGCGCGAATTCTGAAAAAGCCAAAGGCAATTCTCTTGTTGGAGGGGCAAAAAGTCGCCCCTCCAAAACACCCCAACCCCCTCACTTGGCTAAAGGAAAAGCAAAACCTTCTCCAATCCAGGGCAAATCCGAACCACAAGAGAGGCGCGCTGCGCGCTGAGAGAGAAAAGCCAAACAAGTGCCCTCCAATCAAGTCAGAAGGCCCACAGGAGAGGCATCTCCTCTTTCCGGCAGCCCTGACCATCACCCCGGCACGGGGAACCCCTGTAAACGCATTTTCCGGAGAAAATAAGCAGTTCGTCACCTGCTGCCAAGTTTGCCGTTGCGCCAACAGTTGGAGTGGAAACATTTTGTGAAAAGTTTTCCACGTGAAACCTGTTACGCCCCGAACGCTCATTTGTCCTGAACTTCATACGTGAAACTGAGTACCCCCCACGTTAATTAGACCTTTTCGAGGGGTTGAGCGGCGATTCCACCTGCGGAGACGGCAGCCCTGCGGTCGTCAGAGCACGACCCCGCTTGCGGCCACCTCTGCAAGGATCGCCACAGCCATGTCGTAACGGGTCGAAGTTCTTAGCCAGTCGGCCGTCGCCGGTGACACCCATTGCACGGCCTGGAGAATGTCGGCCAGCGTAATTCTCTTCTGATCGATAAAACCGGTCTGCACCGCGTTCGTGCCGGTCAGGATCGGCTCGTGATGTGCGATGCGGTTACGCAGATGCTGGATCGTCCGGAAGCGCCAGTGAATGATGCGGCGCGGCCGACCCGCCGCCGGGAATGCCCGCCGGGAATGCCTTGTACAGGCTCGGGTCCCATAACGGCTCGAAGTGGCGGCTGAGCATCCCCGGCCAAAAGCCGAACGTCAGCTCGGCAATCACCTTGCCGACCGGTGCTCCGGCGCCGGCATAGTACCGGGCATCTGAAATCATCCCGTTCATCGGCCCGGTAAAAGACAGGCGTCGGGCAACAGGAAAAAGAGACCTCGGCAGTTGCAGACCGTCACGATACCAGTCCTCGACGCCCATATCCTGGCTCAGAACATTGTGGATGCTGTTGCGCAGCGCCACTTCCAGCCCATGCAGGAAACCGAAGAGCGCTTCCGACAAGGCGATGTTCTTCTCGTAGAGCTGCAAGGCCCGTTCAAGGTCGCCGCCGGTAGCCGCGAGATAGCGCGTCAGCCGGCCGCGCGTAATCGTGCGGTCGATATCGTTAATAAAATCAGGACTATACGGCATGTTGAAATCGTGTTCCAAAATCACTGCCATGGAGATAGAGACAGGAAATAAAAGAGGGGAGAACCTTTCGGCGCTCCCCCTGTGTCTCGTTGCCCTGGACATGTGCCTTGCGGCAGAGATGGCTCCAGCAGCGTTCTTAACGAGTATATATGAAGTTGTGCGCTGTGCGCATTCCCTTTTTGTCCGCTAATCGCGTCGCGTGGCGGGTCCAGCCGGAGAAAATAACGGGCCATTTTTTTTGGTGTACAGAACCTAAAAAACGCCGTTTCCTCGGGAATATGGAACTGTGAATTAATATTGCAGCTGAATTTCCGCTAAAACCAAGGCAGAATGATCCTCATGGAAAATGACAACTTCTCCGTATACAACGAGGGCCTAACGTGGGTAGTGAGTCTCTCAGCGGCCGCAGCCGCGGCCTGGGGCGCATTCCTTTATTATGAGATGCTGAGAGGCGGTCATCTCTTCATCCGTTGGGTTTGTTTTGTTGTTGTATTGTGCTTCCTGGGTACAGTCGGAGTAGGGGCGTGGTATTTTTTTCGGCTCTACGATGTTCGCAATAGACTGAACTGGAGAAAACCTCCGCAACAAGATACCGGCTTAGCCAATCTCCACAAATGTTTGCGCTGGTTATTCAGCGCGGGACTTTTTGGAACCGCGATCCTCTTTTCTTCAACGCTCTTCGCCGCTGCCCCAACACACACGGAGGACGGGTCGACCAAGCAATGTTGCGAAGCCATCGCAAAGCTCAGCAATCAACTTGAGAAATTGCTCATCTCGATTGACAACACAACCCATCACATAGCGTCCTCTACCGACGTGAAACTCGATCCGCAACTCGATCCGCAACTACAACAAGCTTTGTGGCAACACGTGCAAAAACCAGCGCCCGCCACTGACTGGACCTGGATTCTGGTGGTTGGAGTCTTAGCGGCAGTAGTCGCACTGATCGTATTTATTTTCACAAATGAGAAGGATGATTCCCGCAAGTTGTTATCAGTTGCGGTCACGATCTTCGGCACAGTGACAGCTTTTATCGTGAAGCTCGCGGTTCACAAACCCCACTTGCCCTTAGGCCAAGTGCCATTCTGGATCATTGCCGTATCTCTGGCAGCGACCAGCGCTGGAGCATTACTGATAGTGGAAGGGCTATTTCAGCTTCGCGCAGAAAAGTCGCCCCTTAAGGCAGCTTCACTCCTGGTTTACGGCTTCTCCGCCATCCTCGTCGCTCTGGTACCCGCAATGATCTTCAGCGGCGATGACGTGAAAACCGTGTTTCAATTGTTCGGTAGGTAATGCCTCCGGGGAGTTGTCCGTTTCAAAATTGGATTCCATCACGAACCTGGGTGACGGAGATGAAATCGTAGCTTCAGCTCGTGGAGGTGCATTGTGTCAAGCTTTGACTTTCGCAATAGTGGAACCGGCCCTTTAAGGAACGAACAAAATGGCACTGCTGCAGAACATTGAACCAATGCGAAAACGCGGCACGGACAGCTCCGGGTTGCTGACGAATCGCGCCGCCATCGAGAAACGTCATCGGGAAAAGATGTGCGCGATCCTTTTTTTTCTGCGCACGAGCATCTATTCGACCAGTGAAATTCTCGGTCAGGTGGCAGGACTCAACGCCGACAGCGCCGTCCGGGCCACGCTTCGCGGCATGGAAGAAAAACAGCTTCTGCGCCGGGAAACCTTTCTCGAATTCACGGGAAAGTACACGCTGTGGGGCATCACCCTGGCGGGACAAAACACCATTGCGGACATCATCGGACTGGAACCAGCCGGCATATTTTTCAATCCTGCGAGTGTTAGCCTCCACCGTTTAATTCACAAAATTACGATCCAAAAACTTCGAGTCGCCGGTGAAAAACACGGCTGGTCGCAGTTCGATTACAGCGACAGCCGACAGCTCAAAAGGCAAAAGGACAGGTCAGAGCTGCGCCCCGATCTGACAGCCGTGGACACTTCCGGGCTGCGGGCCGCCATCGAATGTGAATTGCATCGCAAGTCGATGCCGCGCTACAAAGAACGAGTCATTCCCAGCCATGTCGCCGCTTTGAATGCAGGTAATTATGATTACGTGGTTTGGGTGTGTCCCGACAAAAGCCAGGCAGACATCCTGCGGCAAAATCTCAAAACCGTGATTCAGGAACTGAGTGCGGAGCAGAATCTAAATCTGGATAAAACCAAAACCAAGCCCTTCCATGTGACGGACCTGTCATCATGGCCGCAGTTCTGAAAACCGTTCCGCGCACTGTCTCTCGCCGCCCCTGCGCCTGTGATCTTCCCGGTATTTCCTCTTTAGCGGTCATCGCTGTTTTGCGGACGGCGCGGCTTAGAAACCACCGCATCGCTCACCGCATCGTTCACCGCGCCGCGCCTGTCCTCCGTGGTGTCTCCCGTGCGGTACGCCATGGCTGCCGCCATGACGCCCCGCGCTGAAAGGGCAAAAACAACAGCAAGAGCAACCGCAACAGCCGGAAAGGGCTGTCGCCCTCTTGTGCAGGAAAGACGCGGTAAATCGTGCGTCTTTCCTGCACAATTCACCCAGGCCCGCCCCCCGCCGCCAAAACGCTGCGAGCGCTCGCTGGCTGCGGGGGGACGGGCCGGCGCTTCCGCGCCCGCCCAGCCCCTTTTTCCCTCCCTTCGGTCGGTCAAACCAAAGGTGCTGGGCGGGCGCGCTTCGCGCGATACGCAGATTCGCGCTTGGGCGCGAACCTGCTCCACCGAAATCACCCGACGCGAGCTGGGGACCGCTCGCAAACGTCGGATGATTCCGGCTCCGGCGCTGGGGCGCCTGCGCTACACGTCCCGGCTACGCCGTGACCTGTTTTGCCAAAATCAAAAGCAAAGCCGTGCGTTGGCTGCGGGCGCTCGCCAACAAAACACACGGCTTTGGGAAAGGGAAAGCTGGTCATGGTTTGGCTTGCTGCTAGAATGCACAAACCATGGCCAAACCTGCTCCACAACCAAGTAAATCGAATCGAAAAAATACGACTGCAAGCAGTCTGAAACTTATCAGTCATTGTGTGGAATGTGTACCAAGAGCCGACATATCGTGCATTCCTCGCGAAACTCGTGGCATCTATGCGCTACTTAATCTTTCTGGTAAGAATTACAACGTTGTTTATATCGGCATGGCGAGAGCGAGAGTAGGAATTCGTGGGCGATTGAACGCGCATGCAAAAGCGCATGCAAAAAAGCGGTGGAGTCACTTCTCCGTTTTTGAAGTGTGGCCCAACATCGACGAGAACGAGATTCAGGAGTTAGAGGGTTTGTTCCGCCATGTTTTTCGCCACGATGCAAATGCCAACAGCATCGCTAAACAGAAGTCATTCAAGAAATTATCAATACTTCGTAAGGCCACCTGCCGTGAATGGAAGGCTCCTTACAAAGGTTGACCGGTTTCTCGAAAAGAGATAACTAGCCGCGCCTGAGCAACACTGTCCCGGTTACGGCATCGCTGCCTGAACCGGATGAACATGTCTACGGCTGGCGCTGGCTGACAGGCCGAGCAAGCCTTGGCGCTGCTCGATGCCGCCCAGCACAGAGACGCGCAAGGGGCTTAGCGTGCTGCTTGCCGGGTACAATTGTGGCAGGAGATAAAATGCAGAAACCAGTCACTTGCAATGATCTGAAATGTGGCAAGCAGTTCTTCGTAACAGTAGTAGACGATCTCCCGTATGTCGGCGAGGGACATCTTGATGTTGCTTGCCCCCACTGCTCTTCATCAAACCGGATCACCTGGCCGATGGGTCGTTTCCCACTAGTGACAAAAAACAAATAACTCACAGCGCGCCTCTTTGTGGTCCATCATGGGAATCACTCCATGCGATTCACAATTCGGCCAATGGTCGAAGCGTGGACCCCAAACAGCTTGGCCACATGAGCAGCACTCTTACCGTTCCCGACCATCGCTATCGCTTCCCTCTGCTGCTCTGCGTTCAAAGCCCGCCTTCGGCCACCAACACGCCCGTTTTCTCGCGCTGCAATCAAGCCTGCTTTTGTTCGTTCCCCAAGCATCGCCCTTTCGACCCATTTCGAACTCAGCAAATCCTTGTCCAGTCTCCGTGCTTCTAATACGGACTGTACGGCCCTTTCACACCCTGCTTTCCAGATTTTGCGAATGCGGCGAGCGTGTTCTTTGGAGACTTTTCTAAATGCCTTTTCCATACACTCTGGGTAACGCTGCATCTGCAAAAATATACTCAATTCGTGGATTAAAAACTGCTCACTTTTGCTCTATTTTGCCAAGAATATCATTGCCGAAAACAGCAATAAATAAGCCCCGACCAACTTCCCTCTCTCGCAGCGCGTCTCTTTGTGGTCCATCATGGGAAATCACTCCGCGCGATTCACAATCCGGCCAATGGTCGAAGCGTGAACTCCAAACAGCCTGGCCACATGAGCGGCACTCTTACCGTTCCCGACCATCGTTATCGCTTCCCTCTGCTGCTCTGCGTTCAAAGCCCGCTTTCGCCCACCAACACGCCCGTTTTCTCGCGCTGCAATCAAGCCTGCTTTTGTTCGTTCCCGAAGCATCGCCCTTTCGAACTCAGCAAATGTCCCAATTAATTGCATCATCATCCGCCCTGCTGCTGTCGTCGTATCTATCGCCTCTGTGACGCTCTTAAATCCCGCATTCGCGCTCTCGATGCGCTCCATGATTGTGAGCAAGTCCCGCAATGACCGTGAAAGCCGATCCAGCTTCCACACCATGACGATATCTCCGGCCCGTAAGTGATCGAGTAACCGATGCAGCTCCGGACGATCCCACCGGCCGCCACCAGCGTTCTCCTTAAAAATGCGCTCACAGCCAGCAGCTTTTAACGCCTTCACCTGTGCGGACGAATCCTGCTCCTGAGTGGACACACGAGCGTACCCGATCACCATTGCAAAAACCTCCTCATTGCGATTAGCAAATGCAATACCTTTTTGCAGCGCACAAAACACTGTATTTTCAGTGTTCACAGATAACAACGCAAAAACGATCCTTTCTGCAACCCTCCCTCAAATCGCCGCTCATGATTGCCCCAAAACCAAAGGCATCAAGCCCGCTTGGTTCGCGCCCGCAAGGGGCGCGTGGATTGAAACCAGCAGCGCGGGCCCTGCTTCTGCCCGTTTTTGCGAACTCGTAAGTAAGGATTGATGTGGTAAAGTAAGGAAACCAATAAGGAGGTAGCGTGGAGAAACAGGCCAGGATTACATCGAAAGGGCAGATCACGGTGCCGCTTGCGGTCCGCCGCGCGCTGGGGGTCCAACCGGGCGATGCCTTGATGTTCGAAACCGACGAGGCCGGAATGCGCGTGCGGCCCGTAAGGACACGCAGCCCTTTTGCAAAATATTGCGGTATCGGTAACCCGGGCATCGGGTCAGGCAAAAAGGCCATTAACCGCTGGGTCCGGGAGATGCGGGGGCGATGACCACTGCTATAGACACCAACGTGATCGTTGCTCTCTGGGACCACGATCCCCATGTCAGCGCTCCTGCTCAAAAAGCGCTTGATGATGCATTGCAGCGCGGATCCCTGGCCCTTAGCGCCCCCGTATTTGTTGAATTGATGGCCGCCCCTGGCCGGTCAGAAGAGTTTGTGAATACGTTTTGCAGCGAGACCGGAATGATGGTTGAGTTCAATCTCGAAGAAGATATCTGGCGCATGGCCGGCCGCGCTTTCCAGACCTATGCGGCTCGGCGGCGAAAGCAGCGTGATTCGGGACCGCGCCGCATCCTCGCGGACTTTTTAATTGGCGCCCATGCCTTCCACCGCGGCTATCGCTTGCTCACACTCGACCATCAGCTTTATCAGACGGCTTTTGCCGGCCTGAAGATCATCGGTATCTGAAGGCAGAAGCAGCCCGGTGTATCCCGGGGAACAATGGGAAAATCGACGGCAGATGCGAACTATTCAGATCGGCCTACCCATGATACGAATGTACGCTGGAGTGCTGAGGTGCGTCCAGAAAGACCAAAGCCCGCCCGCTTACTGACGGGCTTTTGGTCCCTATCTATTCACAACCGTCACAGATCAGGAAGCGAGGTCGCATCAGCCCAGCGGTGCCGCACGTACCCGACAATGTAACGGTACGGAACACGCAATGGTTCGCTGCTTCTCTTTTCTACAATCAGCTCTGTTTCATAGAAACTCACTTTAACCTTATCGCGGCCTAATTTGCCGGTGTGGAGTAAAAATGGCCTGCTTACTGGCTTGGGAGGCATCGATAGACCGTTGAAGCGAACATCGACATCGATGTGCTTAGCCAGGCTGAGAATATCTGTCCAGGAAATCCCGAATGGCACCATAACATCCAGGCGTTCCGGGTGGACGCGTACAAAAAGTCTTTTTTGCAAAGACAGAATTTGCCGCGTATTTTCCTGCGGCTTCGATCTTTTCAACATTTGGGTGGGCCTCCGGAGGGAAGCCGCACTAGAATCATCGTGACAGCAACGTCGCGACGTCCTCTATGCGGACCTCGTGTTACGGCCGGGTTAGGTGTTGACGCACCTGCCCGGTGCTGTTTTTGTTCTCTCTCGCGTGCCCCTTTGTGGTTTCCAGCCTTTCTTTTGACACGCAATAGTTACAGGTTCGCTGGAACTGCTAAAACATGATAATTATACCGAAATAACGATTTCTGTCTATACTGATTTCGTTCTTTCTATCTTTCGGTATTAGTGATATAAGAAGTGGGATATGGCTATTTTTATCGGTATGGTTTCCCAAAAGGGAGGAGTAGGGAAGAGCACCTTGGCCCGCCTTCTGGCTCGGGAGTACGCCAAGGCGGGATGGAGTGTCAAAATTGCAGATCTCGATGTTTCACAAGGGACAAGCTTTCACTGGCAAACCCGACGTTTGCAGAATTCTCTTGAGCCAGTTATCCCAGTTGAGAGGTTTGGAACGGTCGACCAGGCGCTACGCATTGCTCCCCACTATGATCTTGTAATCCTTGACGGCCCGCCGCATTCCACGGCCGGCACTCTCAAGATCGCAGAAGCCTCCGAATTGGTTGTTCTTCCCAGCGGCCTTTCGCTTGACGATTTACAGCCTTCCGTCCTCCTGGCCCACGAACTCGTAAAAAAAAATATCGACCAGAGCAAGATTGTTTTCGTGCTTTGCCGTGTAGGCGAAAGTGAAGCCGAAATAGCCGAGGCACGATCCTACATCGAGCAGGCAGGTTATGTTGCGCTTGCCGGCGAGATACCCGAAAAAACCGCCTATCGCCGCGCCAGCGATGAAGGCCGTACATTGACCGAAACACGATTTGTGTCCCTAAACGAACGGAGTGACGTGCTTGTGCAGAGCGTCGTTAACCATCTGCAAAAACTCCAGAAAAAGCGAAAGGTAGCAATGCATGGCTAAAATCGAACCTCCACGGACAAAATCTCGTAAAGGACCGCCCCCGCCGCTTGCGCGCACTGTGGGTAATCTCAGCAAGCCAGAAGCCAGTCCCCAGGGAACGTTAAACCTCAAAGTCTCATCTGAATTCAAAAAAGAGCTGAAGATCCTGGCTGCGCAGCAGGGAACCTCCATGACTAATCTGATTGTTGAAGCTATCGCTTTGCTTAAGTCACAAAGAGGGCTTGGTAACGAAAGCAAGAAATAATGATATAACGAAATCGTTACCTATAAATGATAATGACGCGCAAACCTCGAATCAATAGAAAACTTGAACAAATCGTCCGGATCCGCCAGAAAGAGCAGGATGGGCACCCCCTCGACGTTGGGTATTTGGCTGAAATATTTACGCGGTGCCACATGCCCATGACATCACCGCAGAAAAAACGCATCATGGTTTATGAGCGCCGCGATGGCGACAAAATCCTCCGATATAAGGCCGACGTCGATTCAAAGCATGGCTTAATGTACGGAGCAGATTTCCTCACATTGGCCGCATTCATGACAAAGGCACGTGATCAGATGCGTGATCGCAGCAACCCAAACCCAGCCGAAATTATTTTCCCCACGACGGCCCAGATGCTGGAGTTTCTCGGGATGCCTCCCGATGGTCCGCATTACCGCATGATGCTTCACAGCATCGAGCGAATTCAGGACACAACCGTGGAATTAGTGGATACAGTCACTCGCCTTGGCAGGGCCGAGCAGCGACGTCGGACACGAGGCGCTTTCATCGATTCAGCAACACTCTGGTACAACATGGACAAGCGGCAAATCGGAATGAAAGGCTGCGAAAATATCATCGTTCTTTCCCCGGAAATGATGAATTTGCTCCGAACCGCTAAAGGGATCGAGTTTGAAAAACTGACAGCAATTAGC
>WNFP01005306.1_pt1 | contig 10373 bp, 9 predicted proteins | sample 5400201 | NCBI WGS metagenome assembly WNFP01 (sample SAMN13153355, study PRJNA577476) | soil metagenome | isolation source: 115 cm saprolite under Madrone tree | place: USA:California | collected 2016-06-14
CCGGCAAAGTCGACGAGGAAAAATTGGAACGGGCAATTTGGGAAGTTTTCAATTTCAAGCCGGCAGAAATCATCAATCAACTCAATCTGCTGCGTCCGATCTATCGCAAAACGACCAACTACGGTCATTTCGGACGCATCGATGATCTGGATGCAATCACGTGGGAAAAAACGGACAAGGCCGAGGCGCTCAAGCAAGCTGTGAGATAGACACCCGAAGACCCTTATGAGCACAACAATCACTGAATCGAAGACAAAACAGGATTACAAAATCGCGGATATCTCATTGGCGGATTTCGGCCGAAAAGAAATTTCCATCGCGGAAAAGGAAATGCCTGGTCTGATGGCGATCCGGGAAAAGTACGCGCCGCAGAAACCGCTGGCAGGTGTGCGTATCACGGGATCATTGCACATGACAATTCAGACGGCGGTCTTGATCGAAACGCTCACCGATCTCGGGGCGAGCGTGCGCTGGGCCAGCTGCAACATTTTCTCTACGCAAGATCATGCCGCCGCGGCTATCGCCAAGAGAGGCATCTCTGTGTTCGCATGGAAAGGCGAATCACTGGAAGATTACTGGTGGTGCACTTATCGAGCGATTTCGCACCCGGACGGCAAAGGCCCCCAACTCGTCGTCGATGATGGTGGCGACGCCACGTTGCTCATTCATAAAGGCTACGAGCTAGAGGAAGGTAGCGATTGGGCAAAAACCAAATCGGCGAATAAGGAAGAACAGGTTATCAAAGATTTGCTGGTCGAAATTCATCGAGAGAACCCGTATCGCTGGCACGAGATCGTGAAGGATTGGCGCGGCGTTTCGGAGGAAACAACCACCGGCGTGCATCGACTCTACAAAATGCACCAGGAAAAGCGGCTGCTTGTTCCTGCGATCAATGTGAACGACTCGGTCACGAAGTCGAAGTTCGACAACCTGTACGGCTGCCGGCATTCGCTTGTCGATGGACTGAATCGCGCGCTGGATGTTATGCTCGGTGGCAAAGTCGCTGTCGTGTGTGGTTACGGAGACGTGGGCAAAGGTTGTGCCCAATCATTGCGCGGCCAGGGTGCGCGCGTTGTCATAACCGAGATCGACCCGATTAACGCGCTGCAAGCCTCGATGGAAGGCTACGAGGTCACGACTCTCGAAGAGACACTGGGTCGCGGCGACATCTATATCTCCGCCAGCGGCAACGTCGACGTCATCACGCTCGAACATATGCAGCGGATGAAAGATCAGGCGATCGTTGCGAACATCGGCCACTTCGACAATGAGATTCAGGTCGACGCGCTCAATACCGCCAAAGGCGTGAAGAAAACCAACATCAAGCCGCAGGTGGACAAATATACCTTCCCGGATGGCCACGAAATTTTCCTGCTCGCCGAAGGCCGCCTCGTAAACCTCGGTTGCGCTACCGGTCACCCGAGCTTCGTCATGTCCAACTCCTTTTCGAATCAAGTGCTCGCGCAGCTCGATCTCTGGAAAAATCGAGAAAATTACAAAGTCGGCGTTTACGTCTTGCCGAAAAAACTCGATGAGGAAGTCGCACGCCTGCACCTGGAAAAAATCGGTGTTAAACTCACGAAGCTCTCCTCAAAACAAGCCGATTATCTCGGCGTGTCAGCCGACGGCCCATTCAAGTCAGAGCATTATCGATACTGATTCGGCGTGTCGATCGATTCTGTCACGTGCAGACGAGTGACTCTTAGCTCGCCGATTTCGAGGCGCTTGATTTTTGCGCGGCCGATGACTAGCCGGCCAATCCCGATGAACCCGAGCGCCAGTGCACTGACGGCAATAGCGCCGACAGCAATCGCACCGATCGATTGCGCGCCGACGGCCAGCGCGCGAATTGCAATAGGACCTAACTGCCCCCGTACTTCTTCAATATCGTTTGATTTCATCTCGTTAACTCCGCACTCGTGACTTCAACGTAGCTACACTTTGATTGTCCGCCACGTCGCCATTTTCCCAAAATATGAACGGGCCGCTCTTTCTTCGCGGCGTCGCTGAGGATTTCCGTTTCAGTCCTGGGCGCCGCCAGCCAGACCGTGGATCCTGCGCCGTGAAAATCGAACATGATTTGCGACGTGCATGGCTCGCCAGCATACAGCCTAACCCGCCCGACCTGATCGAAACGTGAACCGACCGCCGCCGCCTTGAGCTGCACCGCTGGTTTCTTTACCTGGGCGCAACCTGCCATTCCGGCCAGAGCGGCCCCTGCGATAAACGAATGTAATAAGACCTTTTTCACACCGACCTAATCTTTCAAACGCGACACATGACCGGCGGCGAGACGCCAGCGGCCGCTCTGTTTCACAAACGTATCGGTAAACTGAACAATGATGTCGATCGGTTTACCCTCGGCGTTGCCTTTTACTTTCGTCTTGCCCGTCACGATCGCAGTGTGGCCACCGTAAACTCGCACCTTCATGTCGTAATTTTCGAACACATCGTAATGGATTCTGCCACTTCTGGCGTCTTCGATATCGTCGGCGGCCGTGCTGATTTCACCTTTCGAGTTTGTTAGCGTGTAGTCGTCCGTTAGAAAATTTGCGATCTTCTCAGCGTCCCCCCGCAAATACGCCACGCATCCGTCATGCTCGGATTGAAGCACCTCCGCGCTCTCATCGGTCGGGGCCTGGCCGAGGACCGCTACGACACAAACCAAAGAGAAGATGAAGAAGGACTTCATCTGCCAAGCATAGACTGACGTGCAATCTTGTCCGCGAGATAAGCTGAGAAATAACCGGCATAACGTTTTTGCAATTCCGGCTTTTGCCAATCTTTGCCGGTGAGGATCTTGCGGCAATTGGCCGCGCCGCATTCGCATTCCACCGAATACTCATCATCATCGGTCGTCGCCCAATCGTGCGTGAGTTCTTCGCCGACACGGATGTCGCGCATGGCAACGAACGTGATCTCCCCACGCACCCCGAGATTCGGATTGCACGAGTGATTTGAATACAGCATCGACAACACCCGCTCTTCGTCCGTCACGGGCGCGATGAACAAATCCTGGCCGATCTGAATTTCCACCGGGCCAAGCCGCGGTGTGATTCGTTCGCGCAAAGTTTTTCGATCAACAATGTGCCCGCCTTTCACCGCAACGATTTCGTCTTTGGCAATGTCCATCGTGGCAAACAGACCGCGACCGTGAATTTTACTCTCGCGCACTTCTGTTTTCGGCGAGAGATAAGAAAGCGGAAGCATCGCGAAAGATAGCCAGGGTGGAATGCGTTGTCCTCAACGCGTTGGCGAGAGTTGCGGCTTTGTCGCCTGACATTTGCCCTTCAGTCTTTTGGCATCGTCTTCGGAGAAACCGATCCACCCACGAACTGTTGCGCACTACCGTGTTCCGGCGATCGATAAGAAAGCGGCATCATAAGTTGGCGACAGATTAGTTGTGGAGGCGTTCGCCGCAGCGAACGCCTCCATCTGCTTCGGCGGTTGACACAACCGCAGCTACAACGTTGCGTTCTTGCTCCACTCCGCATGAAATCTCGACCTGCTGCGGTAATTTTCATTCTCGTCACGGTGACCCTCGACATTCTCGCGATGGGTTTGATCATCCCCGTTCTGCCAAAGCTGATTCTGGATTTTCTCGGCGGTGAGATGACGGATGCGGCGAAGTGGAGCGCGCGGTTCGCGGTGGTCTTCGCGCTGATGCAGTTTTTCTTTTCACCCTTGCTCGGAGTTTTGTCGGATCGATTTGGAAGACGGCCGATCATCCTGCTCTCAAATCTCGGTCTCGGATTGGATTACATCGTGATGGCGATGGCGCCCACGTTGAGCTGGCTTTTCCTCGGCCGAATTATTTCAGGAATCACGACTTCAAGCATTCCCACCGCGATGGCTTACATCGCGGACGTTACTCCGAAAGAAAAGCGAGCTGGAGCATTCGGGCTGATCGGCGTGGCATTCGGCGTCGGGTTCACGTTCGGACCAGCAATTGGTGGATTGGCGGGCGACGTCAATCCGCGTCTCGCGTTTTGGATTGCAGCCGCCCTTAGCCTAGCGAATTGGCTCTGGGGTTACTTTTTCGTTCCGGAATCCTTGGCGCAAAATCAGCGAAAGGAATTCAAGTTGCGGCGTGCGAACCCGGTCGGCTCGCTCACGCTGTTACGTTCTCATCATGAACTTTGGCGGCTGACCACGATCCAATTTCTGGCCTATCTCGCGCACAATGTGTTTAGCGTGTGGGCGCTTTACGCGATTTATCGCTACAGCTGGAGCCAGGGAATGATCGGACTGTCGCTCATGATTGTCGGAATCGTCACCGCCGCAATTTCCGGCGGACTGACTGGCCCAATGGTGAAACGTTTCGGCGAAAAACGGACGCTTTACATCGGTCAGTTTTTTGGATCGAGCGGAATGCTTGTCGCTGGCCTCGCCAAAACGGGCGCGTGGTTGCTGGCATCCATTCCAATCATTTCACTTTGGAACATTTCCATGCCAGCCGCGCAAAGCATGATGACTCATCGCGTCAGCGAGCGCGAGCAAGGCGAATTGCAAGGGGCGCTCCAGAGCATGCGCTCGATCACGTTCATTATCGGCCCGTGGGTATTCCTTAGAATTTTTGGATGGTTCATCGATCCAAAAAATCGCATTCACCTTCCAGGCGCGCCGTATTATCTGGCAGCCGCTTTTCTTTTTACCGCCATGCTGATGTCTACACGCATTAAGCAAACGCCACACGGATCACAAGCGGCCATGCCGCCGAGCGTGGCGTTGGTGCCACCAGAGATCACCGCGACTGGCGCTGCGCCGATTGCCGAAGCGGAAGAAAATATTTGAGTAGTCGGAGCGCGTGACCTATTTGGACTGCGGTGACATGTCACCGCTTTTAAAGCGCGGACCTGTTCCCGCACTCCAAAGCCGGCCCTGAATATGAAAGTGAGCATGCGTTACGCGGGCGTTGCGATTGTAATTTTTTCCTGGATTGCGATCTCGAATCATTGCGCATTCGCGGCGATGGCCGCAAAGACCGATTTGGCGCAAACTGCCTGCCCGTTTCATTCCAAACCTGAAAAGCAAAAGGAACAATCGTCGCAAGTGCAGTGCTGCAAAATCCTGCGCGCTGTTGCTCCAACTATCGCCAAGAGTTGGACGCGAAGTGACAGCGATTTTTCCGATATCCATTTTCGCTTCGAGTATCACAGGATGCTCGCACATTTCCGCGATACACTCGCACCGCTGTTGCTCGATACGGGGCCGCCCGGCGCGCATTCCTTTGCTGAGCTGATCTTGCAACGGAGCCTTCTCGCGCACGCCCCGCCCTTTCTCGCCTAACAACTCGTAATCCGCAGTCGCGGATTTCTTGACTGTAGCGGCAGGCGTGCCGCCTGCATTTGCAAGTCCCGTCGCAGCCGACACGGCTGCCACTACAGAAAACATACAAGCGACATGCAGAAACGGATTTTAATTTCAATCTGCGCGATTGCGCTCGCCATGTGCGCAACTGCGCAGGTAGGGGCGATTGACCGCAATCGCCCGGGCCACGAGCACGAGCACCCGCCTTCGCAAGACTACGGCGCGGCGAGCGAGCAAGAGAAAAAACAGAAATACACGTGCCCGATGCATCCGGAAGTCGTGACGGATCACCCAGGCAATTGTCCCAAGTGCGGGATGAAACTAGTGCCGGTGAAACAAGAGAAACGTCGAACGCCCAACTCCGATAAATCGCGAGCAGGCGTCCAACATGCAACGTCGAAGGTGGGGGCGATTGACCTCAATCGTCCACGCCACGACCACGATCATGAGATGCCCTCGAATTCGCATAGCGGCCACGAAATGCACATGGAAATGTCGATGCATTCCTCGATCGACCTCGCCGAGGCTATGAGCCGAGAAGGTTCCGGCACAAGCTGGCTCCCGGATTCTTCGCCAATGTATGGCCGCATGTTCATGTTCGGTGACGACATGCTGATGTTGCACGGCGCAATTTTTCCGCGTTACACCAACGTGAGCACTCGACGCGGCGATGATCGGATCGATGCGCCGAACTGGATCATGGCGATGTATTCGCATCCGCTCGGCGACAGTGCCCAAATCGGTGCGCGCTTAATGATGAGTCTCGATCCGCTCACCGAAGGCGGTCGCGGTTATCCGCTTCTCTTTCAAAGCGGCGAATCGTGGCACGATGAGCCGTTACACGATCGACAACATCCGCACGATCTCTTCGATGAACTGTCAATGAGCCTCTCGCAAAAGTTCGATCACGATCTCAGCGCCTGCGTCTATTTCGGTTACCCGGGGGAACCTGCGCTGGGTCCGCCAACATTCATGCATCGCCCATCAGCCATGGACGATCCTGATGCGCCGCTAGGGCATCACTGGCAGGATTCAACGCACGTCACGTTCGGCGTCGCTACGGCAGGTCTGGTTTGGAGCAACGTAAAGATCGAAGGCAGCATTTTCACCGGGCGCGAGCCCGATGAAGACCGTTACGATTTCGATCAGCCCGAATTCGATTCCTACAGCGGTCGACTCTCCTGGAACCCGACACAAAATCTGGCGCTGCAAGTCTCGTATGGTTACATCAAGAGCCCAGAAGCACTCGAGCCAGACCTGAAACGACATCGCACAACGGCGTCGGCCATTTACAACCTACCGCTCGGGAACGATACCAACTGGTCCAACAGCTTTGTCTGGGGCCAAAACCACGACACAGGCGAAGGCAAAACGCAATCGTTCCTGGTTGAATCCGATTATCAGCGCGGCCCCAATACCGTTTACCTCCGCTGGGAATGGGTGCAAAAATCTGGTCAGGAACTGGTTCTAAATCCGGCGGCTGACACGCGCATATTTCCGGTGAGCGCTTACACGATCGGTTACGTCCGCGACCTGTCGCACGGCAACGGGCTTGATATCGGACTCGGCACGCAATTCACTATCAACGGTCGCCCGGACACTCTCGATCGCTATTACGGAGACGATGTCGGTTACGCGTTTCAGTTTTTCTTGCGTATCCGCCCGTCATTACACAGTCATAGCGGCCATGAGCACGCCCAGCACGTTGCCGGAATGGAGAAATAAACGGCGCCGCGAGATTCTCGCTTCCGACGAACGCGTTGGGCCGATTCACGGCTGCTTCTTAAAGGCAAAGTTTTTGGAAAGCAGGATCGGCGCGCAACGGGTCCCAGATTGGATCGAGCCTAAGAAGGGCCGGCGTGATGGGCGCTGGGCTATAAAGCCAGCCACCATACGGCGTTTGTAACAATCGCGTGAGAGTTGCGATCGCACGACTATTCTCGCCGATGATCATCTCAACCAGCGCCAGGTTCTCTTCGAACCCGGGTCCGGATAGCCGATCTCTGCTAGTCGGCACAAGCGTGATTGCACGCTCTGCCTCCTTCAGGGCTGAGTCCTTCTCGTCGAGCATGGCATGCGCAACGGCCAGCGCTGCCGCAACGAACGCATTGTCTGGTTGCTCCTTGCTGATCGGCTCAAGCGTGCTGCGCGCCTGTTCAGCGGCAGCTTTTGCTTGAGCGCTGTCTCCAGCTACGCGCTGGATCAATGCTAGCCCGCCCTGCTTGATGCCCTTGTCCAGCGGAGAGGTAAAGTGGAGTCGAGCTTGTCGGGCTTGCACGAACCGGGTGGTCTCACTCTGATTTCGTTCAAGTCTCAATTGGGCGAATTTGACCCGAACGGCCATGTCCGAATTTGTTTGTGCGTTTACCTGGACCAGCAACTTAGCGGCTTCTTGCAGGTTTCCTTCGGCTTGGTAGATGCTGGCTTTTGACGCCATTAAATACAACTCATTAGGGAGAATATCGAGAGCCCGATCGTAGAGCTTTACAGCTGTCGGGAATTGTCGAAGAGCCGCGTAAGTAAATGCCACTTCGGTCAGCAACACAGTATTCCGCGGATCGAGGGCGAGGCCCCGTTCCCAATAGGCAACACTTTCATCCCAATGTCCCTCGCGTCGCGCGATTGCTCCAAGAGCGTATGAGACCTGGCTGTTACCTGGCAACATTCTGCTGACGCGCGCGAAGGTGGCTTTGGCCATCCCATAATCGTGCAGCACCCAATATTGATAATAACCCAAGAAGAGCAGGGTTTCGGGCGAGTTCGGCTGCAGTTTCTGCGCGTGCTCCAAAGCTTCTTTGGCCGCATCGCGGCGAGCGACAGTCGTGTCGCCTCGGTTAAAGTAAAGAAGCGCGTGCGCACCGGAAAGCCGCGCCCAGGCAAGCGCAAAATTCGGATCAAGCTGCACGGCCAGCTCATAATAACCGATGGCTTTAAACAAGGCATCCTCCGAGTAGTTGCCGCGCGCTTCAAAAGCCAGCGCGCGTAAATAAGCATCGTGAGCTTCGGGATTGCTTGTGGGGCTGGCAGCCAACGCTTGCTCTTCGCCACCGGTCAGCGTCGCTTGCAACGACTCCGCTATTCCCTTCGCGATCTCGCTTTCGACGGCAAAGATATCACTCAACTTTCGATCATACGTCTCGGCCCAGAGCTGCGAGCCGGTTTGCACGTTAACCAGGTGAACATTGACTCTCACCAGATTGCCTGCTTTCTGGACGCTACCCTCGAGGATGTTCGCCACGCCAAGCTGCTTCGCGATCTCGGCAAGATTGCCCGGTTCGCTCTGATACTGCTGCGTCGAAGCGCGCGAAATCACTTTCAAATCCGCGATTTTCGCCAGGCGCGTCAGGACTTCCTCCTGGATGCCATCAGCGAAATAAGCGTTCTCCGGATCGCTGCTCAAATTTTGAAAAGGCAGGACCGCGACTGATTTGTCGACCTTATTCCACACGGCCCTTGGCAAAAGAAAAAATCCAGCGGAAGCAGAGACGATGACGCCCGTGACGATGAGCAAAATGAGATTTCGTCGCCGATGAGTTCCTTTTGTCGGGGTAATCCGAATTCCCTGCGCAGTAATGTCGTAGGCCCAGGCGAGTATGAGCGCGATCGGAAAACCGATTAACAAAAGTGCAATCACGAGCCGCAAACTCCAATTCGGCAATTCCCATGCTGGAAAGGTTGCCGAGGCCATTTGAATCAAGAATCCCGCGGCGACGATGTACGCGGCAGCGACGCGATAAACCTTTCGTCGCTGCAATTCCTCGAAGAAGCCGCTCATAATACATTGTAATGTCACGGCCCAATGTCCGGCAGGCAAATATGCGTCCAGAACCGATGTGCCCGTTCGTGGTTCTATTGAAGAACGAAAGGCAAAAATGAGCACAGGACCAAATTTTCACCGGGCGTGAACCCGAGGAAAGACCGCTACAATTTCGATCAACCGGAGTTCGATTCGCACAACTGCGTCGGCCATTTACAACCTACCGCTCGGGAACGATACCAACTGGTCCAACAGGTTTGTCTGGGGCCAAAACCACGACACAGGCGAAGGCAAAACGCAATCTTTCCTGGTTGAATCCGATTACCAGCGCGGGCGCAACACCGTTTATCTGCGTTGGGAACGCGTTGAAAAATCCGGTCACGAGTTGGTTCTCAAGCCGCCAGACGCTCACGGATTTTTCCCGTAGGCGGCTACACGATCGGTTACGTCCGCGACTTATCACATGGCAAAGGTGTCGACATCGGTCTCGGCACCCAATTCACGATCGACGACCGCCCCGATTCTCTCGACCGCTACTACGGCGACGATCTCGGTTATGCCTTCCAGTTTTTCCTGCGCATCCGCCCGTCATTGCATAGTCACGGCGGCGACGATCACGCGGAGCACGTCGCCGGAATGACAAAGTAGGAATTGTCATCCTGAGCGGAGCGCAGCGCAGTCGAAGGATTCCGCAGAATTGCGGACCGTTACGCCACAGGATTCCTCGACTTCGCTCGGAATGACAGGAGTGATGCCTTCGAGTTCGCACGTGTTCCAATACGCGTACGTGCGAGCATAATGGCAAAAGCGCAGCGATCCGCGAGAGCATCGTCTTGCCGAGGTAGCGCTTCCCCCATCAACGGGATCAAGCGCTACGCTCGGCGACGGTTTGGCAGAGGCCTGCCAACGCTCACCGTCCTCTTACGACGATGGTGCCGCTGATGGTACCACTGGTCTCGCCGGTATCAAGGTTCGAGCATTGGTCCGTGGTGAAGCTGCCTCTAGCACCAGCGTACCGGCCCGTTCCGCCGATAATGGTCCAGGGATCCACATGGCGAAGATCGCCGTTGGCGCATGAACCACTGTTAATTCCCAAAAAGCACGCTAAAATGCTGTCACCGTTGGCGGCGTCTCCCACTATCAAACGACTTCCCCCGGCGTTCCCAAGTGGCGTAAACGCGAAAGCGAAGTCCACTGGGAGCGAATAAAACAGTGTGAATGGACCAAGCGCCGTGTCGGTTGACATGACGCTCCCATTGACATAAATCCCTTCTGCCGGATCGGGAAAAGGTGCGCCACTTTCGCT
>WNFP01008811.1_pt1 | contig 10373 bp, 8 predicted proteins | sample 5400201 | NCBI WGS metagenome assembly WNFP01 (sample SAMN13153355, study PRJNA577476) | soil metagenome | isolation source: 115 cm saprolite under Madrone tree | place: USA:California | collected 2016-06-14
TCCGCGGCCTTGCCGCGCCGCATCGATTCGGCGATCAGCTCGTCGGTCAGGACCAGCCTTGCATCCGCGATGTCTTCCATCACCAGCATCACCTCGGCATCTTCGTCGGTGCGGGCGTCGTCGCGACGCAGGCGCACGCCGTCGCCCTCGACGCCGTCAAGCATGCCGCGGAAACGCTTGCGACCTTGATGGGCGAGCGCCATTTCGATTTTCACGAGATGGCCGGCATAACGCTCGAAATCGGATCGGCGCACCAGCGGCCGATCGATTCCGGGGGAAGAAATCTCGAGGCGATAGGCGCGCTCGATCGGCTCGGCGACGTCAAGCACGGGTGAAAGAGCGCGCGAGATCGCCTCGCAATCCTCGATCTGCATCGATCCGTCCGGCCGCTCCGCCATGATTTGCACGGTGCAGCCGGCTTCGCCCGAAATCTTGATCCGCACCAGCCGGTAGCCCATTCCCTGCAGCACCGGGCCCGCAACCGCCGACACCCGTGCGGCCACCCCCGGCTCGACGACGAGACGTGGCTCGGCCAGCAGTTCGGCATCTACGGAACCAGCGATTGGATCGGTCATATCCAGGGTCAAAGTCTGTCTAACTGTCCAGCGTGCATTGGGTTGAGCCCCGGGCCGGGGCCCCGGGGGGTCGCCCGAACCGGCCCTGCGCCGCACTCGGCAGGCTCATTCAGGTAATAAAAAAGAGCGGGTCCGGAAGGGGCCCACTCTCAATACGCGATCGTATGAGAACCTAAGTTGCCGCTGATATAGCGGTTTTCCCCCAATCCGGCAAGGCCCGGCGGCCCCTCAGCCCACGATTTTGCGGCCTTTCGCGGCGGTGTCGAACCTAACTTTTCCTTCACGATACCGGCCTAAATTGCCAAGCCGGCGTCTTGAACCCGCCCTTCGCGGATTTTCCAAGGCACGATCCGGCGGCGAAGTGGAACAGAGCTTCCGAACCGCCACACCAAGCGATGCGCCGGATTTGAGTTGACTTCATGACACTCGCTAATTCGCTGATCCCCGGCCTCGATGAGATCGTCAAACATGGCGATCCCAAACGCCGCGCCGTGGTCGTTTCGCGCATCGCCGAATTGTTCCTAAGCGGGGCCGCGAATTTTCGGTCCGACCATGTCGAGCTGTTTGACAGCATTTTGATCGGTCTCGTGCCTCACGCCGAGCTTGCCGCCCGCGCCGATTTGGCGGAACGTTTGTCCATCCTCGCCAACGCGCCGCGCGGGCTCGTCGGACAACTCGCTCGCGAAGACGAAATATCGATCGCAGGCCCGCTGTTGCGCCGGTCGCCCGTTATCGGCGAGGACGTATTGATCGAAATCGCAAGCCTCAAAGGCCAGAGCCATTTGCTGGCGATGTCGGAACGATCGACCTTGTCTGCCGATCTCACCGACGTCATCGTGCATCGTGGTGACCGCGACGTGGTCAGGCGTGCCGCCGACAATGCCGGGGCGCTGTTTTCCGAAACCGGATATTCGGTGCTGATCAGGCGCGCCAGCCAGGACAGTGTCTTGACGCTCGCGGTCGGTCAGCGGGAGGATATTTCGGGCGAACAGTTGAAGGATCTATTGGCGGGATCGATCGGCATCGTCCGCCGTCGCCTGCTCGAGGCGGTCAAACCCGACAGGCAAGCCGACATCAAGCGGGCGCTGAACGAAATCTCCGGCATCCCTGAGCGCTTTCCCGGTCGCCGCGACTTCGCGCAAGCGCAACGCACGATCCTTGCGCTGCACAGCGCCGGTGAACTGACCGAAGCCGCGCTGCTTGGTTTCGCCAAGGCCTACAAATACGAGGAGTGCATTGTCGCGCTGTCTGCGATGTCGGGCGTGAAAATCGGGACTCTGGACCAGCTCATCGAAGGCGATCGTTACGATCCGATCCTGATGGTCAGCAAAGTGATCGGCCTGGAATGGGCGACGGTACGTGCATTGATATTGCTTCGGTTAGGCCCAAACCGGATCGTGGCCACGGTCGATATCGAGAGCGCGCGGGTCAATTTCGCGCGCCTGATGCCGTCCACCGCCGAGCGGGTGGTGGATTTCTGGAAAACTCGCCAATCGGCGTGATGGCTAAAGTGTCTAGAGCGTTTTCCAGCGAAAGCCTGCCTCGGACGCGATCCGGGGTGGATGTCGGTCGCGTCAAGAAAACGCGTCAAAACAAAGAAATAGAGCCTCCGTTCCGATTCAATCGGAACGGAAAAGGCTCTAGCCTAGCCTCCGGAACCGCAAATACGCCGCACGCCGGCCCTCGCGCTCGGCCTTCATGCCGTAGCGCGTCATCGTGTAGTCGGTCCAGGGCCGGCGCCAATCGGAGGCCCGTTCCGCGGTCCAGGCGAAGTCGGGTGAGCGGGCAAGATGTTGCAGCGTCCACGCGCAATAATCGGCGATGTCGCTGACGAAGCGGAATTCGCCGCCGGGTTTGAGAACGCGCGCCATGGCGGCCACCGTCGCATCCTGCACGAAGCGCCGTTTCCAATGCCGTCGCTTCGGCCACGGATCGGGATGGATCAAATCGATCCGCGACAGCGAACGCGGCGGCAACCAGGCGAGAAGCTCGGCCGCATCGCCGGCGAACAGCCTGATATTGCCGATGTTGCCGGTCGTTGCAAAGGCTTGTGCTTCGGCGATCAAATGCTCGCCGCCGCCGAATCCGATTTCGAGCCTGATATCCTCAAGCGGTGAACCGAACAGAGGCGCGAAATCGGGCGGCGATGGGCCGCCGATATCGAGCGCAAGCCGTGGCAGCAAATGTTCGATCAGGTCCGCCTGATGCAAGCGGAGCTTGTGGCCCTTGCGGCGCCCGAAAAACGACCCGTGCGGGCGCGAGCCCGTGCCATCGTCGGACGGTGGCTCGCGATTGTCGGGATCGCGGGTTGCGACGCTCATCGCAGGGTCTGGTAGAGCCGATGCAACAGCCGTGCCCGCGGCTCGATCGATGAAATATACATCTGCTCGTAATCGGTATGCGCGCCCTGCCCATCGACGCCGAGGCCGTCGAGTGTCGCCGTATGGGGCGCGGTGAAATTGCCGTCGGAACCGCCGCCGCTGGAAGTGTCCGAAAGCTCAAAGCCGATTTCCGCGGCGAGCGTCTTGGCCTGCTCGAAAAGTGCGGCCCTCGCATTGCTCTTCTCGTAAGGCGGCCGGTTCAGCTCGCCGATCACCTTGACGCTCACGCCTTCGGTTCGCGATTTGAGGCTCAGAATTTTTGCCACCAACTCCTCGGAGGTGCCAAGCGTCGGAACGCGCAGATCGACCTCGGCATAGGCTTCTTCCGGAGTCACGTTCGGTCGTGTGCCGCCCCTGACGACGCCGACGTTGACGGTGATGCCGCGCTTAAGGTCGTTCAAGGCTTCCAGGGTTTGAATGACATTGGCGAGTTCGCGGATCGCACTGCGGCCATCTTCCGGCCGCGAGCCGGCATGCGCCGGCACGCCGCGGATGAAAACCTCAAACCGCGCGACGCCCTTGCGTCCGGTGACGACTTTTCCTCCGTCGCGGGCGGGTTCGGTCACCAGCACATATTTTGCCTTGCGTCCCTCGGCTTCGATCAGCGCGCGCGAGGTCGGACTGCCGATCTCTTCATCCGAGACGTAAAGGTGGGTAATCCCAAGCGGAATGCGCTCGCCGCTCGTGCAAAGATGCCGGAACGCATGATAGGCGAGATAGGCTCCGCCCTTCATGTCGTAGATACCGGGACCGAAGACGGCATCGCCTTCGATCCTGAACGGCAAGCGCTCGATGAATCCCATCGGGTGAACGGTATCGAGATGGCTGAGCAGTAGAATCCCCGGCGCGTCCTGGCCCCACGACGAACGCACCACGAGATGATCGCCGCAACCGTTTGTTCCTGCGATGCGTTCGATGCTGACCGGCAAATCGCGATAGCCCTCCGCGACCATGGCCGCAAGCTTGTTGACCTGGCCGGGCGCCTCCGTCGGGGACTCGATTTCAACCCAGCGGCGGATGCCGTCGAGGATGGTTTTGGAATCGAAGGGATTGGCTGTCGTCAGCATATCGGTTGACCGCGATTGTCGTGTTCGAACTCACCCGAGTCCTCAGGGTGCGCCGTTGGCGCATCGACGACATATTCCAGATTTTGAGATCGCTCAAATCGAAACGACTAAGGTCAGCGCCGGTCCGGCCCTTCGCGCGCGGCGATCTGTTCGACCATCTCGACAATGCTGCGTCGAAGTTTGGCATCGGGAATGCGCGTGAATGCGCGGGTCAATGCGAGGCCCTCGGAGGTCGCGAGGAAATCGGACACGTAAGCCGGCGAGGTTCCTTCGTCGTATCCCTTGGTGCCGCTGGGGCCTCCCTCGAACAAAAACGATACCGGGACCTGAAGTATTTCGGAGATTTGCGCAATGCGGCTGGCTCCGACCCGGTTGGTGCCCTTCTCGTATTTCTGGACCTGCTGGAATGTCAGGCCTAAGGCTTCGCCGAGTTTTTCCTGGCTCATGCCGAGCATGATGCGGCGCATGCGCACTCGACTGCCGACATATTTGTCAACAGGGTTGGGCGCTTTGGTCGGCATCTCCAACACTCCTTAGGGAACTTGGAACGATGGCGGGGAGGACGAGGCAAAACGAACCGGCAAGACGAAGTATGCCTCATACGCAGATACCGTCAAATCCTGCGCCGCGAAAATCATAAATGTCAGGAGTTCGGCTTCGCGGCGCGCCGTCGAATCACGAAAATCAGGGCAACGGCCACGAGTATCGCAGCGGGAGTGTCGCCGAGGCGCGCATAAAGGGTGGGCCGCAATGCGGTCGGCAGGCCCGAATCAAGCACGCCTTCGATGCCGAGGCCGAGCCGTGCGACAATTCGCCCCAACGGATCGATGACCGCGGAAATGCCGGTGTTGGCGGCACGAACCACCGGCAGCCCCTGTTCGATCGCGCGCAGCCGCGCCTGCTGCAGATGCTGGTATGGACCGGTTGAAATTCCGAACCAGCCGTCATTGGTCAGGTTGACGATCCAGCCCGGCCGCTCGTCGCGCACAACACCTTCACCGGGAAAAATCGCTTCATAGCAGATCAATGGTAGCGCGCGCGGCGCATGAGGAATCTCCAAGGTGCGGCGCTGAACGCCCGGAATAAATCCACCTTGTACTTTCGTCAGTTGCACGAAGCCAAGCCTTTCCATCCAATCCTGGAACGGCAGATATTCGCCGAACGGCACCAGATGCAGCTTGTCGTAAATCGACAGGATGCTGCCGTCGCGATCGACGGCGTAGATCGAATTGTAGGCGCGGGTGATCCTCGTGCCGGGCGGCAAATCGGGCGCGCGCACTGAGCCGGTAATCAGGACGGTGCCCTTCGACAACAGATCGGCGATCTGCGCCATCGCGTCGGCTTCGCGCGTCAGGAAAAACGGGAAGGCGGATTCCGGCCAGATCAAAATGCTGGCGTCGCGCACGCCGGTGGATTGCGGTCCGGACGCGCGATCCGACAGCGTCAGGTATTTTTGCATCACCTCCGCCTTGGCGGCGTAATTGAACCTGACGTCCTGCTGCAGATTGGGCTGCATGATCCGCAATTTGACGTCTGCAACGCTCGTGGTGGGTCGCAGCGACAAGCGCACGCCGCCAAAAATTCCCATCGCCACGAGCAGCAACAGGGCCAGCGCCGGTGCGATCCACGGCCTTCTTTCGCGTGCTTGTCCATCGATCAACACGGCCGGACTTGCGAAAATCGCCACGCAGAGGAACGTCAGTCCCCACAGGCCGATCAGTGACGCCGTTTGCGCCAGCGCCAAGGGCTCGGTCAGCGCGTAGCCGAACGTGTTCCACGGAAAGCCTGTGAGCATATGACCGCGCAGCCATTCGCTGATCGTAAGGGTCGCGGCCAGCGCGATGACCCGCGACGTATCCCGCGTCCAGACCAGGCGCGCCAACGCGAAGCCGAAAGCGGTGAATAAAGCGAGATATGCCGGCAGACCGAGCACGGCGAACGGCATCAGCCATGCGAAGGTTGGAGCATCGACCAGGAACGCATGACCGATCCAGTAAAGTCCCGGCACAAAATAGCCGAGCCCGAACCACCAGCCGGTCACCGCCGCCGCCGGCACCCCGTGCCATCGGCCGGCGCCGGCGCCATCGATCAGCCAGACGACGACGGGAAAGGTCAAAAACAGCACGGGCCAGGCGGTGAACGGCGCCATCGCAAGCGCCGACGCCGTGCCTGCCGCAAGCGCAATGGCGGCGCGCTTCCATCCCCATGACAGGATGATCGCCAGACCGACCGCGCGAAGGCTGCCCGCTGTCTTCACTGCGACGTGGCTCCATCGCCGGGCGAGGGATTCGCATTGTCATTGGCTTGCGAGGAACCTTCGCGGCGCCGGCTCTCGCGCGAGGCCCGCACGGTGGGACGCTCCTTGCGTGTCCCGATGCGCAGGCGCTTGACGCGTCTCGGATCGGCGTCGAGCACTTCGATCTCGAAATTGCCGGGGCCCGAAATGACTTCGCCGCGCACCGGCAGGCGGCCGACATGGGTGACGAGATAGCCGCCGAGCGTCTCGACTTCCTCGCCGGCTTCACCGGTGACGAAATCCTCGCCGATCAAGGCGCGCACGTCGTCGAGCCGGGCGCGCGCGTCGGCGATGAAGGAATTGTCCGCCTGCCGCACGATTGCCGGCGGCTCGTCGCTGTCATGCTCGTCGTCGATCTCGCCGACGATCTGTTCGACGATGTCCTCGATCGACACCAGGCCGTCGGTTCCGCCATATTCGTCCACCACCAGCGCGAGATGAATCCGCGAGGCCTGCATCTGCGCCAACAGATCGATGGCCCGCATCGACGGCGGCACGAACAGCAGTTTGCGGATGATGTTGGCCTCGGAAAGCGGCAGCGCGAGATCGACGGCGTGCAGATCGAGCCCGGCCGGAAAAGCTTTCTTGCGCTTGGTTTTGCCCTTGCCGGTCTCCGATAGGTGCGCTTTCGCGGTCATGAATGCCAGAAGATCGCGGATGTGAACGATGCCTTCGGGATCGTCGAGGGTTTCGTTGTAGACCACCAGGCGCGAATGCGCCGCGCTCTCGAACAGGCTCATCAACTCGCCGAGCGGAATGTCGCGCTTGACCGCGATGATGTCGGCGCGGTGGATCATGACGTCGGCGATGCGGCGTTCGTGGAGGCTAAGGATATTGCGCAGCATGGTGCGCTCGATCGCCGAAAAGCCGACCTCGTCCGGCATCGCGGCATCGAGCACGACCTGGAGATCGTCGCGCACCGATCCTGGTTTCCATCCGAACAGCGTGCGGATCGCGCGGACCAGCCAGTTGTCGGCGACGGGGTGCATCACCTCGCCTTTGGGCACCACCGCCGGCAGGTTGCGCGTGTTGCGTGGATTGTCGTGGGTCGGTTCGGAGTCCGCCATCGTTAGTCCATCCGCTCCCGGTCCGCATACGGGTCGGGAATGCCGAGTTGCGCCAGAATCTCGGTTTCCAGCGCTTCCATGGCCTCGGCGTCGTCGTCTTTTTCGTGATCGTAGCCGATCAAATGCAGGAAGCCGTGCACCGCGAGATGGCTGAGGTGATGATCGAACGGCTTTTGCTCGTCGTCGGCTTCCTTGCGCGTGGTTTGATAGGCGATCGCGATGTCACCGAGCATGCGCGGCGCGTCGTCGGGGCCATGTGGGCCGCTCGGCTGCAACGCCGGGAACGACAACACATTGGTCGGCTTGTCGATGCCGCGCCAATTGTTGTTCAGCGTGCGAATCCCGGCGTCGTCGGTCAGCATGACCGCGAGTTCGGCCTCGTCGACATCCGCATCGACCATTTCGGCGGCGGTCGCGATGGCGCGGTGAATGACGGACTCGGCGTCGGTTTCGGTTTGCCAGCAATCGGCAACCACGAGAACCTCGGTCATGGGAACGGCAGGTTGCGCCATCGGTCCGGAATTTCTGTTGCCGCCGGAAATCGTCTCCGGCGCGCGTTCGGCGGCAGGTTTTTGCGTCACGGCTTGCCGGTTGCCGGCCGCCGCGGCACTCCTTCATAGGCGGCGACGATCCGCGCCACCAATTCGTGACGGATCACGTCTTCGGCCGTGAATTTCACCTGGGCAATGCCCTCGACGCCATCGAGCAGCTTTACCGCTTCTGCCAAGCCGGAGGTCTGGCCGTTCGGCAGGTCGACCTGGCTGGGATCGCCGGTGATGATCATGCGGCTGTTTTCGCCGAGCCGCGTCAAGAACATCTTCATCTGCATCGAGGTGGTGTTTTGCGCTTCGTCGAGAATGATGATGGCGTTGGTCAACGTGCGACCGCGCATGAACGCCAGCGGCGCGATCTCGATCTCGCCGGTTTGCAGCGCGCGCTCGACGATGCGGGAATCCATCAGGTCGTACAGCGCATCGTAAATCGGCCGCAAATAAGGATCGACCTTCTCGCGCAAATCGCCGGGCAGGAAACCGAGCCGCTCGCCGGCCTCGACCGCGGGGCGCGACAGAATGATGCGATCGACTTCCTTGCGTTCGAACAATTGCGCCGCCTGCGCCACCGCCAGCCAGGTCTTGCCGGTGCCCGCAGGGCCGATGCCGAATACCAATTCGTGGCGCTTGAGCGCACGGATATAGGAATCCTGCGCGGCGGTGCGCGCCCGCACCGGCCGCTTGCGCAGGTTGATGGTCTCGAACGCCGATTTGACGGCCTTGGGGTCGAATTCGAACAGCGAGCCTTGCGCGATCACGGCGCGGATCGCGCCCTCGACGTCGCCTTGCGACAGATCGTGGCCTTGCGCCGCCTGCGTATACAACGCTTCCAGCACGCGGCGGGCGGCGTCGCAGCCGTCGCGCGAGCCTGCGATAGTGATGTGATTGCCGCGGGAATCGACCACGATGCCGAGCCGGCGTTCGATCAGCGCGAGGTTTTGCCCGTAAGGTCCGACCAGGCTTGAGGCTGCGCGATTGTCGTCGAGGTCGATGACCACTTGCGTTTCGGGCGGGGTTTGCATGTCGCGGTCAAATTTGCGGCTGGGAGCGAGCGAGGGTGAATCCGATGCGCTTTTTGGCAAGGGTTCAGGCTCCCGTGATCGTTTGAGAGAACGCCGCCTGCGGCCGCGCATGCGAAGGGACGGCGAGTTCGCCGAGCAGGCTGTAGCGCTCGAGGCGTTCGACCTTCACGGGCAAGATTTGTCCGATGATATCGGAGGCGGCCATCACATGGGCCGGCTGGAGATACGCGGTGCGGCCGACGATCTGGCCGGGATTGCGCCCCGCGCGTTCGAACAGCACATCGACAGTCTTGCCAATCGCAGCCTGATTGAAGGCCGATTGCTGGTTGTCGATCAATTCCTGGAGTCGCACCAATCGCTCGTCCATCTCAGCCGCTGAAACCGTCTCCGCAATGTCCGCCGCCGGCGTTCCGGGCCGTGGCGAATATTTGAACGAATAAGCGCCAGCGTATCCGATTTGTGTGACCAGCGCGAGGGTGGCTGCGAAATCTTCCTCGGTTTCGCCGGGAAAACCGACGATAAAATCCGACGAAAAGGCAATATCTCGCCGCACGGCGCGAAATCGGTCGATCACGCGTCGATAATCATCGGCGGTATGCTTGCGGTTCATGGCTGCCAGAATCCGGTCGGAGCCGGACTGCACCGGCAGGTGCACGAACGGCATCAGCGCCGGCAAATCGCGATGGGCCGCAATCAGCGTCTCGTCGACGTCGCGGGGGTGGCTGGTCGAGTAGCGCAAGCGAACGATGCCGGGAATGGCGGCGAGGCGGTGCAACAAGGTGCCGAGCGACCAAATCCGCCCCCCAGGTCCCTCGCCGTGATAGGCGTTGACGTTCTGCCCGATCAACGTGATTTCCCGCACGCCATGGTCGGCGAGCCGATGTACATCGTCGACGATTTTCGCCACCGGCCGCGACACTTCCGTGCCGCGGGTATAGGGCACCACACAGAAGGTGCAGAACTTGTCGCAGCCCTCCTGTACCGTCACGAAGGATGAAATGCCGCGCGCGCGGATTGCTTGCGGCTTCGGCGGCGGAAGAAAGCCGAATTTATCTTGAACCGGAAACTCGGTCTCGATCGCGCGGCCGTGACTCTTCGCGCGTGCCAGCAATTGCGGCAGATGATGATAGCTTTGCGGGCCGACCACGACGTCAACGACCGGCGCGCGGCGGATGATCTCGGCGCCCTCGGCCTGCGCGACGCAGCCGGCGACCGCGATGCTCATCTGGCGGCCTTGGCGCGCGGCCTCGTCCTTGACGACGCGCAAGCGGCCCAGCTCGGAGTAAACCTTTTCGGAGGCCTTTTCGCGGATGTGGCAGGTGTTGAGGATCACGAGGTCCGCGTCATCGACGCTTGCCGTCTCGACAAAGCCTTCCGGTGCCAGCGTGTCCACCATGCGTTGCGCATCGTAGAC
>WNFP01005310.1_pt1 | contig 10370 bp, 11 predicted proteins | sample 5400201 | NCBI WGS metagenome assembly WNFP01 (sample SAMN13153355, study PRJNA577476) | soil metagenome | isolation source: 115 cm saprolite under Madrone tree | place: USA:California | collected 2016-06-14
GCAGAGTTTCCGAGCCGACTCGCTCTGCGCGCATGAGAAACGATCCGGTTTGGTTGACCGTGCCCCCGACTACTTTCTCGCCGGGTCCTTTGCTCACTGGCATCGGTTCCCCGGTAATCATTGATTCATCGATATTGCTTTTTCCTTCAACAATTACGCCGTCGATTGGAACTTTCTCGCCTGGTCGGACACGGAGGAGATCGCCCTTTTGAATTTCACTCACTGGGACTTCCTGCTCCTGACCATCGCGAACCCGATGCGCCGTTTTTGCTGCAAGACCCAGCAGCGCTTTGATCGCCTGCCCGGTGCGACTTCGCGCTTTCGTCTCGATCAGTTGGCCCAGCAAAACAAGCGTGGTGATGACAGCCGCTGCTTCAAAGTAAAGATCGACTTCTCCATCGCGCCGGAAGGAACTTGGAAAAATTCCAGGCGCGATCACGGCAATGACGCTGTAGAAATAAGCTGCGCCGACACCGACCGCGATCAGCGTAAACATATTGAGACTGCGATTAACAATCGACCGCCAGGCGCGCGTGAAAAAGAAGCCGCCAGCCCAGAGGACTACTGGTGTTGTCAGCGCAAACTCAATCCATTTGCCGATTTGCTTTGGGATGATTGAATCGATGTGCAGCCCGGGAATGGCATGACCCATCGCGATGACCAGCACCGGGATCGTCAGCACTAGCGCGATCCAGAATTTCCGTGACAGCGAGTCAATTTCCTTTTGTTCCTCTTCGTCTCCTGCCCCGACCGTCTTCGGCTCCAAGGTCATCCCGCATTTCGGGCACGCGCCCGGATGATCTTGCTCGATCTCCGGATGCATCGGGCAGGTGTAGATCATTGGAGATTTCTAAAGTATGTTGATTACCATCAGGTCTCGCTCCGAGAACTTAATCGAGGCAGGGCAATGCAGCTATTATCCGGAGTGCTGATGCTTTTCAGTTTTGTGTTTCGTCGGTGAAAGATCGACGTCAATGCCATCGCGCGAAAGTTGATCGCTGCTGGCAACCGTCGCGACAGTCCCTTCCGGATGCTGATACCAGCCCGGATCTTCGTAGCTCGTGATTCCCTCACGCACTTTGAGCACGGTCAGCAAACCGCTCATGGATATGAAACCAAAAGGGCCCTCGCCACCGAGCATCGGTAAACTATTACGCGGAACTTTCATTCCCATCTGGCCCATCTCGCCCATGCCCGTTTCACCCATGGTCATGTAACCGGGCAACAGACTGGCGCGGATTTTCTCGCCCAGTTTGCCTGGCTCAACGCCGATCATATTCGGAAACTTGTCCCCCATTTGATTCATCACGTGATGAGTCATGTGACAATGCATCGGCCAATCCCCTGGCTGATCGGCAACAAAATCAAAGGTGCGTGATTGGCCGATAGCGGTCAGCACGGTCGTCTCCACCGGCTGCGCGGACTCCGGAATTTGCCCGCCGTCGGTTTCGGTCACCCGAAATTGATAGCCGTGCAGGTGGATGGGGTGGTGGCTCATTGCGGCGACACTCGCCAGGCGAATCCGAACGCGATCGCCGAGCTTTGCTACCATCGGTTCCGTGGCCGGGAAAATTTTCGCGTTAAACGTGAAGACGTTGAAGTCCGTCATCTCGTTCGGATTCGGTCGTGATGTGCCAGTGTCGAGTCGCCACTCGCTGAGCATGAACGCAAAATCCCGGTCGGGCCGCTGATCTCTGGGCCGGCGCGGATGAATGACAAAAAGGCCCATCGTCCCAAGCGCCATCTGCGTCATCTCGTCGTGATGTGAGTGATACATCTGCGTTCCGTGCTGACGCAGCGTAAACTCGTAGCGAAAGGTTTCGCTCGGGGCGATGCTCTTTTGCGTTAACCCGCCGACGCCATCCATGCCATTCGGCAAAAGTATGCCGTGCCAATGAATGCTCGTTGCCGCGGGAAGATTGTTCGTCACGTAAATGCGCACGCGGTCGCCTTCCACAGCCTCGATGGTGGGACCATGGACGTGCCCGTTGAATCCCCAAGCTTTCACCTTCATTCCGGGCGCGAACTCGTGATCAACCTCTTCAGCAACGAGATGATAGACTTTCACTCCATCAACAATTTTCCACGGCAGCGAAATGTTGTTAGGCGTAATAACCGGCGTGTAATCCTTGCCTGCTTCGCCTGGCGGCAGAGTTGGCTTCGGATCGACGCGCTCGATCAGCGGTTTGCTCTTGTTCGCCGCCGCGGTCGTTTCGCGTAGCTTGTTAGGCTCGCGTGTTTTTACTTCCTGGGCAGAGCCGAGTTTTTGCAAAACCGCCGCGCTGCCCGCGAGCGCGCCTGCGCTGGTGAGAAACTTCCGTCGTGTAATCATAATTAGTGAGTTGCCTCCTTCGATTCGCTTTGAAGTGAAATGAACTTTCCACTCAAACTGCCACCGACTGCTTTCTCCAGTTCTGCGCGCGCGACCCAATAGTCACGCAACGCTTCGACAGATTCCGCGCCGGTTTTTACTTCCTCCTGCTTCGCCTGCAGGAGTTGAAATGGACCGATCTGCATCGCGTTGTACTCGAGCTGTGATTCTTCGGTCACCCGCGTGCGAGTCGGCAGCGCGGTGGATTTGAAATATTCAACCTGCCGTCGCGAGAGCAGCATCTTGTCGCGCGCCGCGCGGACGTCTGAACGAATGTCAGCTGCGAGCGCGAGGTAACGTTGTTCAGCTTGCCGCATCTTTGCGCTAGCCCGGGCAGATGCCGGCTGACCCTGATTAAAGATCGGGATCGGCACACTCACACTCGGTCCGGTTGAGTGGCGCGGTTCGATCTCGTGCTCGTAATGGCTGCCGATTTGTGCACCTTGCAAAATCGCCTCTGCTCGCGCGATCCCACGCGCGCGCGCCTCGGCTATGAATTGCTGGCGGGCAGCGGCAAGATCGAGTCGCTGTTGGATCGCGCGCGATTCCAGTTGTGCCGTAGAAACCTCATTGCCGGGCAATTCAGACAACCGCGAGGCGACCGTCCAGTTCGTCTGCGCGCCGAACGCTCCCATCAGTTTGTTTAGTTTCTCGCGGCTTTGCACCGCATTTGCCTGAGCTTTGGCTAAATCGATTTTTGCCTGAGCATGCGTCGCCTGCTCGCTGGCAAGATCGAGATCCCGCAGATTCCCGGCTTCGTGCATCTTCAAAGCAGTTTCCGCGGAGCGCTCTGTTGCGTCGGCTACCGTTTTTCTGAGATCGACAAGTTGCTGGTCGCCTTGATGCTCGTAAAACGCTGCGCGGACTTCAGCCGCCGTGGTAAGAATTTCATGACCAACCCGAAGCTTGGCGGCTTCAAATTGTGCTGCGGCGATTCGCTTGCGCAGCGGTAAAAGCAAGATGTCGATGAATTCTTGAACCAGATCGATCTCCGCGGCTTGACCGGGCAGTCGGCGCTCGAAGTAGAAGACCGGGTTCTTCAACAAGCCTGCTTCGACTAAATCCGCCTGCGCGATGCCAAGCTCTTCGTAGGTCGCTTGCAGATTGTGATTGTTCAGTAATGCAACTTGCACTGCCGAATCCGCGGTGAGCGGGCGCTTCAACAGCGAAGCGACCGCGGCTTGCGCTTGGGCATCTTCCGCGCTGCCGCGGTTCCATAGCACGCGCTTACCTGTGCGGAGATGTACCGTGTTCGCGAGCTCCCGAAACGCCGGGTTTGGATCGACATGCGCGCAGCCAGCCAATGCACCGGCGCTCAAAAGCAGACCGAAGTTTCTAATGGTGTTCATGTGTTTCTTCTTTCTTCGGCACGAGCGTCATGCCGCAGATCGGGCATTTGCCCGGTTTGTCGGAACGGACCTGTGGATGCATCGGACATGTGTAAATGGTCGCGGCAGATTTCATTTCATCCGACTTCTGTTTCATCGCGTCGGAAGTTTTCTTCATCTCGTCAGACGTTTTCTTCATCTCATCAGCGACAGCTTTCTTTTCTGGCTGAGCAACGGCGCCGTGCTGCATCCCTTCGTGACCTTGCGTCTCGCCGCCTTGTTTTATTTGGCTCGGCTGCTCCATCTTCATGCCCTCATCTTGCATCCCTTGCATGCCGCCGTGTTGCATTCCCTCATGCTGCATGCTCTCGCTACTTTTCGCCGTGCTCTCGGTTTGACTGAGTTCTTTTTCGATGGCGAGCGTCGTTTCATCACGCGCGAGGAGATTGCGCGGAGTTCTTGCATGACCAGTAATTTGTGGATCGGCGGGATTCCCAGGAGGAAGCGGCGGCGGATTTGTTGCGCAGCCCGTCCAGAATCCGGCTACGCAAATTGCAACGAGCGCAATTAACTGATTATGGCTTCGGTTGGTCATGGTGATGCTCGTCATGTTTATGTTGCTCGGGCGATAGCTGGGGACTTGGCGATGCGCCGGGGCTTCCGCCCGGACTCGCCGACGGACTTCCCCCGGCGGCTTCAAGCTGTTTACGGCTGGCTTCGAGCTGCTTTCGGCTGGCTTCCAGTTGCAGCCGGCTAGCTTCCAATTGCTTTCGCTCCTGCTCACTCTTCGCTTCTTCAGGTTTAGGCTGCATCTCTTCATGCCCGGCATGCTCCATCTGCGGTTGCGCTGACGCTGCTGGTTTCTGCTCGGTCGCGTGCTCATGCGTTTCAGCTCCGTGCTGCTCTTCTTCATGATGATGTTCTGCCATACGCAGCGGCGGTGGCGCTTCGAAACGGAATTCTCTGTGTCGAACGTGGCCCCCAGCGTACGAGATGTAACCGCCAGTGCCCAGAGTGACGCCGGCCAGTACGAGTGTGCCTACCGTGATCGCGAACGATGTACGCGGCCATTTCAAGACTGCGCCGACTCCAATGGCTGCTACGCCGGCTAAAACGTAAAAGAGCCAGATCGTTTTCTCCCCACGCGCCATATGCTCATCGAGCCATTGCTCGCCGGGCGCGTCGGACATTGATTTGACGCGATCGTACGCCGATTCCCCGTACTGATAAACCGGCCACGCCGAGATTGCGCCGGCAAATACGAGCACAAGCGCAGCGACAGTAACGCGATAGTTTCGCAGAAATAAAGCCAGCACGAGCGCCAGCGTTCCAAATGCGAGGCCGTAAACAGGCAGCGGGTTGAGCAGCACATGCATGTATTCCGCATCACGCAGATGTTGGAAGAACGTGTTCACGGTATTTTCGGCGGCAAAGCGACGGTTTGAACGTCGCTGTGCGCCATTCAATTCGTTAAGCCGGTCCGAACCAGGACTGCGCCCAGCTCTTCATCTGCTTAATTTCCTGTTGCTGATCTTTCGCTATCTTCACCGCGAGTTCTTTCAACTCCGGATGCGTTGCTTTCTTTTCGGCTTGCTCCGCCATCTCGACCGCCATGTGATGATGTTTCGGCATCATCTCGAGGAACGCTTTGTCGAAATCGGCGTCATGTTTTTCGCTCAACATCGATGTGTGCATTTTCATCTCTTTGTCAGCCGCTTCGTTCGCGACTTCTTTTGGAGAAGCTTTGAACCACTCGTTCAACCATTTCGTCATCTGCTCGATTTCCTGCTGCTGTGCCGCGATCATTTTTTCCGCGAATTGCCGAAGCTCCGGGCGTTTGGTGTGATCGCTTGCAAGGTTGGCCATCTCCAGAGCGCTGCGATGATGTTGAATCATCTGTTGCAGAAAGCTCCGCTCGAATTCCGCGCCTTTCAGTGGTTCGAGCGAAGCATTCATTGGATCAGGCTTTCCGCCAGGATTGTGAGCAAAGACGCTTGTTAGGCTGCCTAACGTCACTGCGATGAGCGGCAGGATCTTTTGTAATTTTGTTCTCATGTTATTTCTGAATTTCTCCGCAGCCGATCATCGCTTTGCCGCCATAGGGATTTGAGATGGTTGTCGATGTTTGCACCCAATCCTTGTTTAGCATTGGGCAATGGGCGAGGTGATAGTCGCTTTGACCGGCCGTTATCGTCTTGGCATGCGCGCTGAGTTTTTCGAATCCAGCGCGCGCATTCCTTAACGAATTTGCTTTGGCGATATCGTTTCCCGAATCGCCCAGCTCAGTTGCGGCCGCTTTTACGCCTGCCAGATCGTCTGCAGCTAAAGCGATATGGATTTTCTCATAACTCGTGAGGAACTTTTTGTCCTGATTCGAAAGAGCTGCATGTCCGAGCGGCGCGATAACTCCGAACGCAATCGCCGCGAAGAGCAGCCTTAGAGGTTTGTGTTTTGATATCTTCATTTTTTGGTTGTGGTTGAATTACGGTTGTTAATGAAACGGCAGCGCAGTACGCAGCCGAGAGGTGCAGGCGCGACGCAGCAGCGGCGCGCTAGGAAAGAGCAGACGCGCGCAAGAACCCTGCGAACAGGATGCGTCGCGTTAGCTCAGAGAAACAGGAGGAGCGTGAGCGAGAATGCTCCGCTGCAAAACAGATTCCGCGAACGAGCCAGCAAAGGGTGGCCCGGTATCAAGCTCCAATGGTGAAAGCTGCGGTTCTGCCGCGGAAATTAACTCCGCAACAATACAATCTTGAAGCGGAACGAAATTTTTGCTCGCAACCTCAACAACCTTTGCTTCGCTGGTGAGCGTCGCGCGGAGCATCTTGCAGCAAGGCATCTCCTCCTCGGTGCTCTTCTTCGACGGCGTTGGCTGATTCCCGTGACAATGCATCGGCGCCACAGCTGAGTGTGTTTTGGTAATCAACCCGCCTAGTGCGCAATGATTTGAGATCGAGAACCACGCCACCATAGTCGTTAGGACTACGGCGAACCGAATGACGTTACAGCGCGTCCGCTTCACTGCTCCTCCTTCGATCAACCCAAAGCCTGAAATGTTCAAATGTTTTTCTCAGCGCGGCTTAGTCAGGCAAATGCTTTACGCTGCAGAGGGAACGCAGCTGGGCGCGCCGAAAATTGCGAAGCTAAAACTCAAGCTCGATTGCGAACCTGACAAAATCTTCTCGATTTTGATCGAATCCTTTTGAGTATCCGGCTTTGAATGTAATGTCGCGCGGAAACGCGAGCCAGATTTGTGGGATTACCGCGCCGCCGCGCTCGTGCACGTCGTATTTCAGCTCCGAGCCAAAACGAAACAGTTTTGTCGCGTTGTAACGGGCACCGGAAGCGAGTTCGACGCCGGGGGCGCCGCGATTTACCGGCAATTCCTCCGCCACGTTGAGCGTAAAATTCAGCTTGGCGAAATCTTTCGACAGAATAAGGCGCGGCTCGAGACCGTATTGGTAGTGACCGTTCTCTAAACGACGCGTGTTCACTTCCGCTGAAAAAGCGACATCAACCGGCCAGTCTCCTTCTTCCGTAAAGCGAAATCGCGTTTCGAAACGGGCGGAATCGAAATTCGCTTTTGCGTTTTCGGGGTCATCGACCGTTGCCCGTCCATCAATCATAAAATGATCGGTGATGCCATATTCGAACGCGACGTTGTGCCGCGTGAAATCTCCCTCCGGCCGGTGGCCAACATCGAACCAATACTCCGGCTCGAGAGCGTGCTCTTCAAGCGTCTGAAAAACGAGGGTTTCATCGATGTAATCTTCGCGATGTGCACTGGCGATGGGAACGAAACAAACGAGCAAAGGCGCGATACAAAGATAGAGTCGCCAATGACCGTTCGGAACGAAGAGGAGAATCGCAGGCAAAATGTCGCGTTGGTTCCAAAAGATGTTGCCGGCAGGGCTGCCCGTAACTACCCCGAAAGCTTTCGGGGTGCTCCCCAGAATCTGCGGACGCAATGTTGTTAAACTCTTTCTAGCACTATGCGGCCGCCTTCGCGGCTTCCACTTCCGCGGTATATTCACCGAAGCGCGCTTTACTGTTGCACCAGGCGCGGTGATGGAACGCTCGTTGCGCGTCAGCCACGTTCGTCGGTTCCCCTTTCCAAGCGTTAAGCACTGGAGCTTGCAAAGCGCGCCCGAAAGAAAAACTCAGCTGCCACGGTACCTGATTCAGACGATTCATCGCATTGAGGTGTTCGGTGGCTTGCTGATCGGTCTGTCCGCCCGAGAGAAACACGAGACCTGGCACAGCGGCAGGCACTACGCGTTTCATGCAGCGCACCGTCGCTTCGGCAACTTCCTCTACTGAAGCTTGCTTTGGACATTCTTTTCCCGAAAGCACCATGTTCGGTTTCAGCAGCATGCCTTCGAGTACAACGCGATACTCATACAAAGCGTGAAACACAGCTTCCAACGTTTGCTGGGTGACTTCGAAGTGCCGTTCGATTGTGTGCGCGCCATCCATGAGAACCTCCGGCTCGACAATCGGCACGATGTCCCCTTCCTGGCAAATCGCTGCATAGCGCGCCAGCGCCTCCGCGTTGCTGGCAATGCATGTGCGCGTTGGAATCTTATCGCCAATGGCGATCACCGCGCGCCATTTCGCAAAGCGCGCGCCCAGTTGCCGATATTCCGCGAGTCGCTCGCGCAATCCGTCCAAGCCTTCGGCGATCTTCTCGCTTGGAAAATTCGCCATCGGCTTGGCGCCTTTGTCCACCTTGATGCCGGGAATGATCCCCTGCCCTTCCAGCGCTTCTACGAAAGTGCGACCGTCGCGAGTCTTCTGCCGAATTGTTTCATCAAAGAGAATCACGCCGCTGATGAATTCACCTGCGTCGGCGGTGGTAAATAGAACTTCGCGATACGCGCGGCGGTTCTCCTCTGTCGAAGGGACATTGATGCTTTTCAATCGCTTCTCGATTGTCCCCAAACTTTCATCAGCTGCCAGAATCCCCTTCCCCGGGGCGACCAGTTTTCTTGCTATAGTTTCCAAATTTTCAGTTTTCATAACTCTCTCCTTATTTCGAAAGAAATTAAACTAACGTCGACCATATTTTTGTGAAAAGTGCAACTTCGGGCGCATTCACCAAACGTTGCCGGTCGCACCTGCGATGGAGGCTGGAACCTTCGATCACGTTTGGAGCATCGCGGAAATAATTATGCGCCTCTAATTTGACGGGAATGAACTGGTTCATCTCCGCGTTAGTAACTGGAGCCGTTGTCTTCTCCGCGACAAACATCGACGACATTGTTTTCCTCACGATATTCTTTTCTCAAGCGTCGCGCCGCTGGCATGTAGTTATTGGTCAATACTTAGGCTTTACTGCATTGGTAGCCATAAGTTTGATCGGTTTTTTCGGTGGCCAGGTTTTACCGCATGCATGGCTTCGCCTGTTTGGAGTGGCCCCAATAGCAATCGGAATAAAAAAACTCTTCATTAAGCGTGACGGCCGCATACAACGCGCAAATACTGGAACGCTCGACGTCGCTACTGTCACGTTCGTAAATGGAGCGGACAACATCGGGATTTACGCGCCGTTATTTGCGATAAGCGATGCGCCACGCGTATTGGTGCTAGTCGCCGTTCTTTATGTGCTTCTGGCTGTGTGGTGCGTTACTAGCTATCTGATTCATCGGCAGAAAGCGGTCGCCTACACTCTGCAACGGTGGGGACATTGGATTGTACCCGTAATTCTTATCGCCCTGGGAATTTATATCCTATTAAATTGAGGCTTTCAGACTGAGCCACTACCCGATGAACGCTTTTCTCGACTCGCGGTCTAACTTGTGCTATACGCAAGTCAATGTTGAGCAGGATCATAGTGTCGATGGCGACGGCTGCGGCGCTCTTTACGGCGCCGGCGAGTCTCGCCGCGCGATCATGCATCCTTTCCAGTGCGCCAAGTCAGAAAGCTTGTCAGTCAAGTTGCTGCGCTAACAAAACCTGTTGCGCGACATCTTCAAAGAACGCAGCGCCCTCGCAGCCGCTTGCGAAAGCCGATTCCAATCAACAACTGAAGGCAACCGGCTTTGTCACCGCGCTGTTTTTCTCAAGTTGTGAAGCTAGGTCCGAGCAGTTCCGGCTTTACGCTACAGCATCATCGGCGATCTCGCCGCCGCGGCTGGCGCTGCTCTGCACGTTTCTCATCTGATCCAAGAACGCTGACGCCCGAGGCATGCCCATTTACCGGCATGCTAGGATTTCAACGCTTCTCTTGGATCAATGAAAACAACTTACTCTTTACTATTTAATTTAATTTTAGCTTTAATTTCTCGGACTGCGGAGGCCGGAGATAATGGCAGTGCAGTTCGAGAGGGCCGCCTTTCGCTTGATGAGGTGACAAACGTCGTCCTCGCAAATAATCCGGCAATCAAAGCGGCGCAGGAGAAATGGCAGGCGATGAAGGCACGCGTGCCGCAAGCGGCCGCGTGGGAGGACTTGAGAGCGCAGGCGAGATCGCGCGCCGCGCGTTACGTTTCGATCCCGCCGAACGCGTTCACGGATCAAAGCTTCATGCTCCAGCAGGAAGTTCCGATTTCAGGAAAAAATCTGAGCCGGGCACGAGCAGCGACGGCCGAAGCCGGCGCAGCCTTCGAGGATTTTCGGCGGACCGAGCTTGATGTACTTTCGCGCGCCCGCGCCGCCTTTCATCGGCTGGC
>WNFP01005312.1_pt1 | contig 10369 bp, 8 predicted proteins | sample 5400201 | NCBI WGS metagenome assembly WNFP01 (sample SAMN13153355, study PRJNA577476) | soil metagenome | isolation source: 115 cm saprolite under Madrone tree | place: USA:California | collected 2016-06-14
GGATGGGTTGAGTCAACGGGTCGCGCGAATGCGCGCCCGATGATAAACTCCGCGATACCCATCGCCGTTCTTGATGTTGTGATGGGTTTCGCGAGGCGCTCAACCCATCCCACGGACTAGGACTGTGTGCCCCATTTTGGCACGGTGTTGCGCTCGATGGTACGGAAGATCAGGTTCTCGACGACGAGGCCGATCACGATTACGGTCAGCAGCCCGGCGAACACGGCCGGAATATCCAACAGGTTGCGGTTCTCGAAGATGAACCAGCCGAGCCCGCCCTGCCCCGACGACACGCCGAACACCAGTTCCGCGGCGATCAGGGTGCGCCACGCAAACGCCCAGCCGATCTTCAATCCGGTCAGGATCGACCCGAACGCCGCCGGTATCAGGATTCGCGCGACGTAGGGCAATCCGCGCAGGCCGTAAGGCTTGCGCGAGCGCCTGCGGCGCTGACGCCATCAGGCCGAGCAACGCAACTGCGCCCGCGCAGGCGCTGCGGATTTTCCGGTTCATCAAACATCCTCCACCGCCGCCACGATCTGGTTGACCGGACCGCGGCAGTGCACTAATACATTAGTGCATCTCAGGTCAAGACGGTGCTTTGGGGAAATTCGACCTGCCATCGAGGCTTGCCATCCGAATGAGTTCCTCGCCGGCCCTTTTACGCCGTTCGCCGGCCCGATCCGCGCGCACGCTCGACCGTGACCGGCAGGCGGCGCCGCAGGTCTTCGAGCAGTTGCGCAAGCTGATTACCTCGCTGGCGCTGCCCCCGGGATCGCCCTTGTCGCGCAACGCGTTGGCCGGGCAGTTCGGCGTCAGCTCGACGCCGATCCGCGATGCGTTGATGCGGCTTGAGGAAGAGGGACTGGTCGAAGTGTTTCCGCAATATGCCACCGTCGTCAGCCGGATCGACATCGGTCTTGCGCAGCAGGCGCATTTCCTGCGTCAAGCGCTGGAGCTGGAAATCGTCAAGGGCTTGGCGCTCGAGCACCCCGAGTCGCTGGTTGGCCAGTTGAACAGCACCATCGCGCTGCAGCAGAAATTCGCCAAGGCCGGGGATTTCGAGAAATTCATGGCTGCCGACAACGACTTCCATCGTGAGCTCTACGCCGCGACCGGCAATCAGGCGCTTTGGGATCTGGTGCGCAGCCGCAGCGGTCATATCGACCGGCTGCGCCGGCTGCACCTGCCCTCGCCAGGCAAGGCACAGGACATCGTGCGCCATCACAGGCTGATCGTAAAAGCAATCAGCGCGAACCAACAGGATGATGCGCAACGCCACCTTCGAAAACATCTATCGGGAACGCTTGGGTATCTTGCCGAAATTCGCGCGCGGTTTCCCGAATATCTGAGCGAGTGACGGACCGGAAAACCTGGCTCGTCCGCCAGCGATCAACCCAAAATTTCTTACGAGCCGTCAACTTCAGGAAGCCAGCGAAGTCGCCGCGAGCGCTTCTCTCAGCCGGTGAGCGAGTTCGGCCTTGCGATAGGGCTTGGTCAGAACGATCGATTTCATTGGCGCGCGTCCCTGATCGACCAGGGCTTCCAATGCGTAGCCGGAGGTAAAGACGCTCGGCAGGCCCGGGCGCATTTGCTGTGCAAGCTCCGCGACTTCCCAGCCACTCATGCCTCCGGGCATGACGATATCCGTGAACAGCATATCAATCTCGGGATTGGTGCGGAGTTTCATCACCGCTTCCCTGCCGTCGACGGCAAGAACAACCTTGTACCCGAGGCTTTCGACTTTCAGGATCACAGAAGAGCGAACGAACGGATCGTCTTCCACGACCAATATCGTTTCGTTGCCTCTCGGAAGGGCCTCCTCGTCGGCAGCCGGCTGCGAAGAAGAACGTGAAGCGTTCGGCGTGACGTTGGGCAAATAGATTCGTACAGTCGTGCCAAGCCCGGGCTCGCTGTATATCGAAACATGACCGTTCGATTGCTTCACAAAGCCGTAAACCATGCTCAAGCCGAGTCCGCTGCCTTTACCGACTTCCTTCGTGGTGAAGAAAGGCTCAAAGGCCCGCGCGGCCACGTCGGACGTCATGCCCTCGCCGTTGTCGGTAACGGCGATCATGGCGTATTCACCGGATTCGATGTCAGGGTGGACGCCCTGATCGTTATCGTCTAGCGATGCGATGCCGGTACTGATCGTCAGACGCCCTCCGGCGGCCATTGCGTCCTGGGCGTTGAGTGCCAGATTCAAAACAGCGGACTCAAGTTGGCCGGAATCGGCGAATGCAAAAATCGCATCGGCATTGAAAGCGGTTGTGACTTCGATGTTCTCGCGCAATGTCCGCTTCAGGAGTTTGCACGTGGAAGCGATAAGTTCGTGACAATCGATCGCTCGCGGCCGGAGCAGCTGCCGGCGGCTAAACGCCAGCAACCTTCGCGCTAATTCCGCGCCGCGTTCCCCAGCCTGGCAAATGTCGTCGGCAAGCTGTCGCAAATCGAGCCGGGATTTCAGCTGTTCGCTCAGATGCTCGGCGTTGCCAACGATGACGGTAAGAAGATTGTTGAAGTCATGAGCGATGCCGCCCGACAGTTGTCCCACCATCTCCATTTTCTGCGCTTGTTGAAGCTGCCGCTCGGTCAGCTTGCGCTCGGTCAGATCATGAATGATCCCGACGAAGATCGACTCGCCATCCTGCTTGGCTTCGCCGACCGACAGATCCATCGGGAAGGTCGATCCATCCTTGCGGCGGCCGACGACTTCCCGGCCGATACCGATAATCTTGCGTTCGCCGCTCTGCAGGAAATTCCTGAGATAGTCATCATGATGCAAACTATATGTTCGCGGCATCAGCAGCTTGACATTCTCCTGAAAGACTTCGTCGGCGCGATAGCCAAACAGCCTTTCGCAGGCGGGATTGAATAACAGGATGCGGCCGCGAGAGTCGATCAGGATGAATCCGTCTACTGCCGTTTCAACCACAGCCGTCAAGCGCGCCATGCTTTCACGCAAGGCGCGCTGCGTTTCCTGGAATTGCGCGAGCATCCGCTCGGCACCCCGGCCTTTCATTTCCTCTTCCTCGAGCGCGGCTCGGACTCGACGAAGCTCGAAAGGCGAAGTGATGGTGAGAAGCTCCGGCAGCAAGGGCCAGAGCATTCCGGCGGTGAAGACAGACGCTATCGCAGTAGCCGCTTTGACGAGTCCTTCGATGCCATATATCGGCACCCATAGCGTATAGATCGACAGGACATGCGTGAAACCGCAGGCCAAAATAAAGACGCCAAATGCCCAATAGACCCATCCGAACTTGAGGTCGCGGCGCTTCGATACAAAAATCGCAAGTGCAATTGGAATCGAGAAATAGGCCATCGCGATCAGCGCATCGGACGCGACATGGAGCCAGATCAGTTCGGGCTCCCACAGCAGACAAATTCCGTGGGGAGAGAACATCGACGAGTCTAATAGGCGCTCAAAGAAAGCCCACATGGGAGTTCCAACCTTGCTGGGCTCTCAAAACCCGCGTCACGTATTTTTACGCAAACCGTCCCGGGTGCATTTTCGAGATCGGCAACGACCGTTAGTTGGAAAGGCGGAAGCACATCTGTCGCTCTGTCACTGATTCTGTCGGAGACGGCGGGGATCATCGCATTGTTTGGGGCAGCGGCAAGAACCGGCCAAAAGAGATAATCCCCGTCATATGCACAGCCGAGTGGAGACAGATTGCAACAATGCATCGCGTGGCCGATTCGCGCGAAGCGTTCAGGAAGCCAAAATGCTTGATCGGGTCCAACCCGGTCCGGGCTTGGCCGTCCGACGCGGGTTTTGATTTCCCCTTGGGCGATGAGACCGCGAACGTATCAGACGTTGTTTTTCGTCGGTCGCTTCCGCGATGCGCCTCCGAAGCAATTTCACGTTTGGTCGTGGAGGACTTTTGCCACGGGGCGCCTCCCGATCCACAGGCGGGCGTTTGTGGTCCTGATCTGCTTGGCCATTCTCGCGCTAAGCGGCTGGCGAGAATGGTCCACCCGGGAAGCTGAACTAAGAAATGCGGAAGTGGACTCGCGGAGTCGCTCACGCAACACGCGGACGACACTTTGGCGGCGAGGAATTTGTCTTGCTGTTGCCGGATGCCGACGCTGCGGGATGCCAGCAGACCGGCAAACGCGTCCGGGAATCTCTTGCTGCGCTCGGCATTGTTCACGACTCGAACCTGCCTTCACGGCAGGTGACCGTCAGCATCGGCGGAGCCGCAGCCGACTGCCGGGGAAACCAGGCGCCATGTCAGTCGCTGATCGCCGCCGCCGATCGAGCGCTCTATTCCGCCAAGGAAAACGGCCGCGACCGGCTGGTGATGTCAGGGCGGATCATGGATTGGGCTCGGGGCAAGACCGCCTGAGCAAGACCGCTTGAGTAAGACCGGGGTGTCATCTTCCTGACAAAGCCATCCGCGTCAGACCAGATCACGACAGCCTTCGAGGGCGCGACGACTGCGACAGCTCAAATGGAAGTTGAAATCAGGCCGAGCAATATCCTGTTGAGAGCGATCGCATTCAGGGCACTCGAACACCCGCAAGTCATGTGCGCGGATCAGCGCGATCCGCGCAAACATCGAGGACGACGCGAAGCGTGCCCCAGGTTTTCCACAGATGATTCCAGGCAATTTTAATTTGGCAAGCGTCAGCAGTGGTCAATATTGAACAGCCGCAACAGCCCGCGCCATGTATTGGACCATCGTCGCAAATGATGAGATTGCAATTGGTGATGACCACGAGGCATTTGCCTTTGGCGAACAGGTGATCCGGGAGATGCTGCAGGGCAGCAGCCGGCAATATGAGGGCTGCGCCATGGAGGTTCAGGAGGGCGAGCGCATCGTCGGTCGCATCCCCTTTGGAGAATTATCAGCAGCCTCTCTCACCTTGGCTACTCGGCGTTGCCATATGACAGCGAGGATCGGCGGCAGTGCGAAATTGCCGCGGCATGATTTGGACGTTGCTCTCTTCGAAATGGCGGGACCTGGATGCCCGTTCGAGGTCACTTACCCAAGGAGGCGACCGTGAAGCCGACAGCAGCCGTTTTTCAGCCCGAGCTCATCGAATTGATGAGGGCAGTTCTTGACGCTGCCATGGCAATGCTTCCCGAAGCGAAGCGTACGTCCGCGATGAAAGCTGAAATCGCGTCGCTAATTCTCGCATGTGCCGCCAAAGGCGAGCGAGACCCGATCGCGCTGAAAAACTCGGCGCTGCTGGCCGTCGTGCAATGCACGCATTACTCGCACGATATTTCTCCGGAGCGCCGGGCCGTCTGAGCGCGTGGGAGTCGAGCGCGGCACAACGACGGCGCCAGATGCCAATTCGTGTCGCGACATCCGCAAGCTTCCGGCGAATCAAATTCATCGACGCGCCGTGCGGATGGGTGTCTGCCCGCAACGGTGCACAGGGACGCATTTCCTAGACATCGTTTTGACAAATTTAGCTGAACGCGCGCGCCTAAGTGCTTGCGTGCGAATCCAAATTCAGCGAAACGTTGCGACCTGTCGCTGACATGAGTCCAGATTCGGAGCGGAGATAATGGGCCGTGGCGAAAATCCTGATTGTGGACGATGACAGTGCCGTGCAGGCGACCATCCGGCTGCTGCTGGAACGGGCCGGTCACAGCGTTGTCGTCGCCGACGACGGGCGCAAGGGCCTGGCGGTATTCGAGGCCGGAGATTTCGATCTGCTGTTTCTCGATATCTTCATGCCGGGCATGGACGGGCTGGAAACCATGCGGCTGGTCCATCAACAGCAACCGCTGATCCCGATTATCGTGATCTCCGGCAATCCCATGACGTCGGAGTCCGGTTCCGGTCCGGATTTCCTGACCATGGCAAGCAGGCTTGGCGCGGTCTCCAGCCTGCAAAAACCTTTCAGGCCCGCTGCTCTGCTGGCGGCCGTTGCGGGTTGTCTTGAAGCCGCAAAGCGCCCATCCTTGTCATCCACGACAGCCGGAGACGCTGCTCCCGGCCCATGATGCCAAACAGCGTGCCAGGGGTCCGGAGATGGCGCGAAAGCGAATATGACGCTTACAACCAGACTGGCCGTCGCGATGATTGCGCTGGTTGCGATCGCGGTGTCCGCTGTCGGATGGCTGAGCTATCGCAGCCTGGAGCAGATGATTCCGCCGCGTATCCTCGATCGCACCGAGACGCATTCGCGGCTGGTCGCCTCCGACCTTCAATCCCACGTGCGCAACGCGCCGGCCGACATTGCCAGCTTTCGATATGCGGCTGCATTGAATGGGTTGATCCGCGGGCATCTGGCGGGCGGCATCGATCCCATCGACGGCGTCACCGAGAAGACATGGCACCAGCGGATCGCAGAACGGCTGTCGGCTGAACTCGACGCCAAGCCCGCCTATGCGCAATTCCGTATCCTCGGAATCGAAAATGACGGGCGCGAAATCGTCCGCGTCGATCGCTCGGGCTCGAACGGAGCGGTCCGGATCGTGCCCGAAGCGGAGTTGCAGCGAAAGGGCGATCAAGCCTACTTCAAGGACACCATCAAGTTGGGCGCGGGCGAAATCCACGTCTCGGCACTCGATCTAAATCAAGAGAACGGCATCACCGAACCGCCGCACATGCCGACATTGCGGGTCGCGACGCCGATTTTTGCGCCCAACGGCAACCCGTTCGGCATCATCATTGTCAATGTCGACATGCGGCCGGCCTTCGACCGCGTCCGGTCATCGGTGCGGCAAGGCGGAAAGATCTACGTCGTCAACAAACGAGGCGACTATCTCGTTCACCCCGACGCCGCGCGCGAATTCAGCTCGGAGCTGGGCGCGCCGGCCGACTGGACGGCTGACTTCCCATACCTGGCGTCGTCGCGTGGAGCAGCGCAAGGTGTAGCGCAAACCGTACCGGATCAGGCCGGACAACCGGGCGGAATAGCAGCGTTCGCTCCCACCATTCTGGCCAACAGTGAATGGGTCGCCGTCATCGAAACCGTTCCGAGTGCCGTCGTCCAGGCGCCGGCGGCGGCCATCCGGAATACCTCGCTGCTGGTCGGGTTGATCGCGGTGTTGTGCGCGGCTGCACTGGCTTTGCTGGTTGCGAGTTCGCTGACCCGCCCGATCGTTCAACTAACCGCCGCGGTCGAAGGAATTGCCAGCCATGAACGCGCCAAAATTCCCATCGGGGCTGGCGGCGAGACCGGAGTTCTGGCACGGGCGTTTGCGCGCGTGATCGGCGAAGCGAATGCCAAGACCGCCGCGCTCGAACGCGAGGTTGCGGAGCATCGCCGCACCGAAGCCGCCCGCGACCACTACGCCGAACGCGAGCGTCTATTCAGCGCCGCGGTCGAATCGTCCAACGACGCCATCGTGACGAAATCCCTTGACGGCACGATCACCGGATGGAACCCGGCGGCCGAACGCGTGTTCGGATTTACCGCGGCCGAAGCGGTAGGCAAAGGCATCCATCTTATCGTTCCCCGCGATCGGCTGACCGAGATGCACGACATACTGCGCCGGATCGGCCAGGGTGAAAACATCGAGCAACATGAAACGGTGAGACTGCGCAAGGATGGCACTCCGGTCGAGGTTTCGCTCAGCATCTCTCCGATCAAGACCGCGTCGGGGACGATCGTCGGCGCATCCAAGATCGCCCGCGACATCACCGAAAGCAAAAGAACCGAGCACGCCCTCAGCCGGCAGATCGAGGAGCGGCGCCAGATCTTCGAAACCTCCCAGGATCTGATCCTGGTCACGGATTCCCAGGGTGTTCTGATTCAGGTAAGCCCAAGCTCACAGGCCATACTGGGATATTTGCCGGAGGAAATGATCGGTCACAGCGCGATCGAATTCATTCACGGTGACGATCTCGACAGTACCCGCGGCGAAATGCGGGCGGCGCGGCGCGGCCTGCACACGCGGAACTTCGATTCGCGCTACGTCCACAAGGACGGCCGGATCGTGAAGCTGTCATGGATGGGCAATTGGTCGGAGCCGGTCAGGCGCCATTTCTTCGTTGGCCGCGATATGACGGAAAGCTGGCTGGCGCAGGAAACATTGCGCGAAAGCGAACAACTGGCGCGCGGCATTATCGACACCGCGCTGTATGCCTTCGTTCAGATGGACGACGACGGAACCATCTCGGACTGGAATTCTCAGGCTGAAAAGATATTCGAATGGTCGCGCAGCGAGGCGCTTGGGCGAAATCTCGGCGAACTGATCATTCCGGATATTCACCGCGCCGCTCACAAATCAGGCCTGCAACGTTTCCTGCGCACCGGAGAAGGCCATATCCTCGGACGCCGTCTCGAACTCGAGGCTCGGCGGCGCGACGGAAAGGAAATCAAGGTCGAACTGAGCATCACCGCGTTGAGACGCCGCGACGGCGTCGTGTTCAACGGATTCGTACGCGATCTCACCGACAAGATCGCGGCCGAGGACCGGATCCGGCAGGCCGAAAAGATGGAAGCCGTCGGCCAGCTCACCGGCGGGATCGCACATGATTTCAACAATATCCTGACGGTGATCACGGGAACCATCGAAATTCTGGCCGAGGCCGTCAGGAATGATCCGGAACTCGTGGCCATCACCAAGATGATCGACGAAGCCGCGGCAAGAGGCGCGGACCTCACCCAGCATCTCCTTGCATTCGCCCGCAAGCAGCCGCTTCAGCCGCGCGAAACCGATCTCAACACGCTGATCATCGAGACCTCCAAATTGCTGCGGCCAACCCTGGGCGAGCAGATCGAGATCGAATCGGTATTTGAAGACGAATCGTGTCTCGCGACCGTCGATCCCAATCAGCTTTCGACCGCCATCCTCAATCTCGCGATCAACGCCCGCGACGCCATGCCCCACGGCGGCAAGCTCATCCTCGAGACCCGCTCGGCGGTTCTCGACGAAAATTACGCGAGCCGGCACAGCGAGGTTCGACCCGGCCGCTATGCCCTGCTTGCCGTCAGCGACACCGGAACCGGCATCCCCGCTGCTATCCTCGACAAGGTGTTCAACCCGTTCTTCACGTCGAAGGAACCCGGCAAGGGCACCGGCCTCGGCTTAAGCATGGTCTACGGCTTCGTGAAGCAATCCGCGGGGCACATCAAGATCTACAGCGAGGAAGGTCACGGCACCACGATCAAGATTTACCTGCCGCCAGGTACGGGCGCCTCGCTTGCTCCCGAGGCCGCCATGGCACCGGCCATTCAAGGCGGACACGAAACAATTCTTGTCGTTGAAGACGACAAACTGGTGAGAGAATATGTGCTGACGCAATTGCGTTCGCTGGGCTACGTCACGCTGGATGCGGCGAACGGGGCGGAAGCCCTGGCGATCATCGCCGCGGGCAATCATTTCGATCTGCTTTTCACCGACGTGATCATGCCGGGTGCAATGAATGGCCGCCAGCTGGCCACCGAGGTGCAAAAGAGCAAGCCCGAGCTGAAGGTGCTGTTCACCTCGGGCTACACCGAGAATGCGATCATTCACCACGGCCGGCTCGACACCGGAGTCCTGCTGCTCGCCAAGCCATATCGCAAATCGGATATGGCCGGAATGATCCGAAAGGCGCTCGCCGACCAGAGCCGTATTTGATCTGAAGCGACGCGCTTTGATCGAAGCGACGCGGCGGCGTCGGTTGCGGAATGCGCGCCCGCGCCGGATCAGGAATTGCGCGAGACGGTCATCACAATCCGGATGAGATCGGCGGCATTCCTTGCGCCGAGCTTCTTCATGATGTTGGCGCGATGATCCTCAATCGTACGCGGGCTGATTCCGAGCTCGCGCCCGGCTTCCTTGTTGGAGGCGCCGGAGGCGAACTGCTCCAGCACTTCGCGTTCACGCCGCGTCAATGGTTCCCGCCCCGGAAAATGAAGCGAGGCGACATTCGACGCGGAGTCTTCTGCCTGTCGACGTGCATATGCCCCGATCGCCTCATCCAGCCGCGTGACGATTTCGCTGCCCCGGAACGGCTTTTCGATGAAGTCCAGCGCGCCGCTCTTGATCGCGCTGACCGCCATGGCGATATCGCCCTGCCCGGAGATCATGAAGATCGGCGCGGGATAATCCTCGCCGTGAAGCTCCTTCAGGATATCGAGGCCCGATTTGCCGGGGATGTGGACATCGAGCAGGATGCAGGAAGGACATCGGGTCCGCGCCACCGCCAACAGCGCCGCGCCATCCGCAAAGCAGATGACCTTATAGCCACCCGCCGACAAGACCATCGACAGGATTTCACGAATGGCGGGATCGTCGTCGACAACGAAGATCTCGCCTCGGGGGAGCGGTTTATCGGCCATATGCCATCGTCCATAGACAGTAAGAAATGACGCGCGCACTCGCTACAGATTCGGACCCACCCGTATTTGTACGGGAGCAAGACTTAACGCACAAGTAGTACCGGAGACATTAAAAACGCAGTCGAGGAGAGTA
>WNFP01007287.1_pt1 | contig 10369 bp, 11 predicted proteins | sample 5400201 | NCBI WGS metagenome assembly WNFP01 (sample SAMN13153355, study PRJNA577476) | soil metagenome | isolation source: 115 cm saprolite under Madrone tree | place: USA:California | collected 2016-06-14
TCGCCCTGGGCGGCATGGCAATCGCCGACATAGAGGAAGCCGCCTTTGACATGCACAGGGAAGTACAGGATCGCGCCGGGCGCGACGTCCGGCAGGTCCATATTGCCGCCATGATAATCCGGCTGTAGCGACGAGATCGCCTCGATCTCGGGAGAAATCCCGATGGTTCCGATGAACGGCTGGTATGGCAGCGTGATCTTGTCGCTCCAGCGCACGCCATCCTTGTCGACGTGCATCACCCTCACCCGTTCCGGCAACGGCGGATTGAGCAGCGCGGTCGACGCCGTTCCCACGAGGCCGCCGAATTCCGGAATGATACAGGTCTTGCCGGCCGGCTGTGCGCCCCTCGTCTCCACGGCATGAATGTGCACCGCCAGGCAATCGCCCTTTTCGATCCCGTTCACAGAAATCGGACCGCATTGCGGATTGAGGAAGGGAAACCGCAGCTTCGCTGTCGGACTGTCCTTCTCGCTTGTGATGACGCCGCCAAAGGCATCTTCGGTTTCGACGGCGACGATGTCGCCGGGGTCGATCGTGAGAACCGGTTTTGTGTAAGGTCCGTAGACGTAGTGGAAGGGGCCTTGCTTCTCGATGGTGAGCTCATGGCGCTTGCGGGCCTGGCCCTTGGCAAGGCCACGCTTCGCCATGATCGAGGTCTTGAGCCAGGGATCGTCGGTCATCGCGATATCCTCGAAAATTCCGGCAGTGCAAATCGCACGCCAGCGCCGGATTCTTGCCTCGATTGTCCTAATTCAACTTCCAGTCTCCACCGGCTTCGATCGCCCGAGCCAGCCGTATCAGTGTTGCTTCCTCAAAGTGACGCCCGACCAGCATCAGGCCGACCGGCAAACCATTGACGCGGCCACATGGCACGGTGAAGGCAGGATGTCCGGAAACATCGAAGGAACAGGTGTTGGCCTGCATGTTAAGGGCGACGTCGATCACGGTGTTGAGCGGCGCATCGGGCGGCGGGATCGGGGTTGCAGTAAAAGGAATGGTCGGCATCGCCAGCGCGTCGAACTTCTGCAGCGCTTCGTCGTAGGCGCGCCGCAGCAACACCCGCAGGTTCTGTGCCTTGGAGTGATAGCGTCCGTGATAATGGCGGTGCATGTATTCGCCGAGCATCAGCACCAGTTTCACGGTCGGCGACACGTCGTTGATCCGCGTCCCCATGCCGCGCGCAAGCGCCTCCTGCATCGAGAGCGGATAGTAGCCCTGGACGTTGTTGCCGACACCGTAGCCTTTCAGCATCATCTCGGCAGCGCCTTCCAGAATGATGCCGCTCCAGACATGCGGTCCATCGAGATGCCAGGGCACGGAGACTTCTTCGCTTTCGATGCCGGCCTTGCCGAGCGCCGAAATGGTTTGCCGCACCTTCTCATTGACCGCGGGATCACTTTCCGGATGGCCAAATCCTTCGCGCAGGACGCCAATGCGCAGTCCCTTCGCCGGATTGCCGAGCGCCGCCATATAGTCGTCGGTGCGCGCTGCGATCGTTCGCGTATCCCAGCCGTCATGGCCGGCGATGACAGTCAGCAGCCGCGCGACGTCTTCCACCGACGCGCACATCGGACCGCAATGATCGACCGAATAGCTGATCGGCATGGAGCCGGTGGTCGGCACCAGGCCCCAAGTCGGCTTCAGGCCATAACCGCCGGCGCTGTGGGCCGGATTGTGCGGGTTGCGGATCACGCCACCTGCGCAAGTATGACTTGCCCCTGAAAAGCAGAGATCCTCGCAGGCGGCCTTGCCGGCGATGGTGCCTCCAGCATCGAGAATCCGTGTCACGACGGTGGCGTCGAGTTCGGGAACATAACCTTCAAGCAGTGCCGAGCCGTTCATCATCGGGACGCCGGCAACACAGATATTATCCTTGATCGCGACCTTCTTCCCGCTCAACAGTCCCTCCGCGCCAGTCTTGATATTCGTTTTCCAGTACCAGGCGCCGTAAGGATTTTCTGATGCTGCTGGCCGGTAGCCCGGCGACCGCGGCGCAATCGGTGCCAGGGCTGGCGGCACCAACTCGTCCAGCCGGCCGTAGGATGCCAGCGGTCCCTTGAAGGCCTGCTGAAATGCAGAAATCTCGTCAGCGGTGAGGACGAGACCAAAGTCAGATCCGAGATCGTCGATTTGGTCCAGCGTCGGAAGGCGAACTGCCATGCTCCACCCTTCACCCATTGCCCGTCTTTGGGAGACAAAAACGAAACAAGCCATCCGCGGCCCGAAAGGGCCCCGAATGGCATCAATGCCGCTGCTATCAATGGTCGCGTAGGTTACGTTGCAGAACGAAATTCGGAAGTCGTCACTCAGACGTCATCGGCTGCGTGAGAACTTTTCGCCATGCACGTATTCACGTACGTACCAAGTCATTGTGTCTTAGCGTCGGCAGCCTTGTCAATGCGAGGCCAGCACCTTTTTATGCGAATAGCACGAATGACGCGCAGCGTAGATTGACGATACAAGGGAGCAAAGCCTACTTTCTTGCGACGAGATTGTTGCCGCCCAGCGCCCGAGCGTCGTCATGACCAAGCCGTCCATCCCTCTCGGCCTCGTATTTTCCCAATCGGGACCTTACGCCATGATGGCCGGCGAGATGCGCAAGAGTGCGTTGATGGCGGTCGACGAAATCAATCAAAGCGATGAGTTCGATTTCGCATTCACGCCTCACCTGCGCGATCCCGGCGGGGTCGTCGCCGCGTATCACACCGCATGCGCGGATTTAATTCGCGAAGAACATGTCGATCATATCGTCGGTTGCTATACCTCGGCCTCGCGCAAGCAGGTTATTCCCATTGTCGAGCGCACTGAGCGATTGCTCTGGCATCCGGCCCGGTACGAAGGGTTCGAAAGTAGCGACAACGTTATCTATGTGGGGGCCGCCCCCAATCAGCACGTGGTGCCTCTGGTACGTCATATGCTGGATCACATCTCCTCCGACGTGTTCTGCATCGGGTCGAACTATGTCTGGACCTGGGAAATGAACCGCGTCATTCGCGAAATCGTGACCAGCGCAGGCGGCCGTATTCTTGCTGAACGTTTGCTGGAGCTCGGCGAGACCACGGTAGACCACATCGTCAAGGAGATGATCGACCGAAAACCGCCGGTTGTGTTCAATACGCTTGTCGGTGAATCCAGCTACGCCTTCATGCGCGCCCTGCACGCGGCAGCGACGCGTGCCGGCCTCTCGATCCCGATGCTCAGCTGCAGCCTGTGCGAGCCCGAGCTCAAGCTGATCGGATCGGCGGCCTCGGTCGGATGTATCACGTCATCTGCTTACTTCGAGAGTATCGAGGGGCCTGAAAATCGCGCTTTTGTTGCTCGGTGGAAGGCCCGCCACGGGGCGGACAGCAACCTCTCCGTCGACGGACAATCAACTTACGTCTGCGTCATGCTGCTTGCCCGCGCCATCCGCCGCGTGGGTTCGGCGGCCGTCGGCGCCGTGCGGCGCGCCGCGGCAAATCATCGCTACGATTCCCCCCAGGGACCGGTTTGGGTCGATCCCGATAATAATCACTGCTTCCTCACACCGCGGCTGGCACGCTCCGCGCCTGGATGTCAATTCAATATCTTCTGGGAAGCGGACGCTCCCGAGCGTCCCGATCCCTATCTTTCGAACCTCGACCTCGCAGCGATTGGCACGAGGCCGGAACTGGGCCATGATGCGGCGACGAGGCGTTCAAACCATCTGCGTATCGTGAAATGACCAGGCCGTCGCCTTTCTCCGTTCGCGGCCGTCGCGCTCTCATGGTGATGAGAGATGAGCGCGACATCTCCATCGTGCGCCGCCAGCTCAGCCGCCTAGGCATGACGATTTTAGAGCACGATCCGGCCGAGCCGCCACCGGCGGACCAAACCGTTGACGTCGTCCTGATGGATGCGGACACTATTTCCATCAAATCCGATCAGGCCACGGCGTGGAAAGGCAACGTTCCGATCATCGCGCTGATCGGAACGGAAACGCCCAGCCGGCTAAAATGGCTGCTCGATCTGCGGCCGGCATCTTTTCTTATCAAGCCGCTGCGATCGGCCGGACTTTACACCGCGCTGGTGGTTGCGTTCGATTCAGCGCAACGAAGAGTTGACAACGCGGCCCACATAGAAAAGCTGGAGGACCGTATTCGATCCCGGCGCGTCGTATTCGCCGCCGTTCTACAGATCATGCGCGCTCACGGCATGTCCGAGACGGACGCGTTTACACTTATTCGACAGACCGCGATGCGGCATCGCACGACGATCGAGGTTTTGAGCGCGGAAATCATCGCGGCCGGTGGCATGCCGAACCGAACGACACGGACCGCGTAGCAACAGTCGCGGTAGAGATCGTTGACACGCTGCACGCCGGCCGCTTCCATCCCTGCCCAGGCGGCGTCGAGCGAGCCCGCCAGATCGATGGCCCTGCATCCGGCCTCAACAAGCACGGTATCGAAGCCGAGCCGGCGCGCGTCCACCGCGGAAAAATGTACGCAATAATCGGTGGCGAGTCCGACCAGGAAGATTCGCCGCAAACCGCGGTCGCGCAAATAACCCGCAAGGCCAGTCGGCGTGCGCCGGTCATTTTCAAAAAACGCCGAGTAGGAATCGATTTCGGGGCGGAAGCCCTTTCGGATGATCAGCTCCGCCCGGTCGATCTCCAGTTTCGGGTGAAACGCCGCCCCGGCCGTGCCCTGCCGGCAATGATCGGGCCAAAGGGTTTGCTGGCCATATGGCATGGCGACGCTGTCGAAAGGGTTCGCGCCCGGATGCGATGTGGCGAACGAGCTGTGGCCTGGCGGATGCCAATCCTGGGTCAGCGCAATGCGATCGAAGCGCTCGGCGAGACGATTGATGACCGGCACCACGGCGTCGCCGTCGGCGACCGCAAGCGCTCCGCCGGGACAAAAATCGTTCTGCACATCGATTATCAGCAGCAAATCATCGTTGCCTGGCCGGATCAGCATTCTGGACCTGTGTTTGTCTTGATCACCGAACTCTAGCGCAAGACGAGGGCGCTGACAGCAGGAATGCAAGCGGGCGATTATTCGCGGCCGCTTGCTGCAGCCGGCATGCGGGCGTCACGGTTCGACATTTTTGCCCTCCCGAAACATCGGCCCGGCGCTGGCATTGAAGCGCTTTCAGTTCAGCTGCCCACGTTGGTTGTTTCTAGATTTTCTTTGATCTTCCGGTGCACACATCGTGAACACGCCGACCGAAGGTGAGGCGCTCGATGACTTCAGCATCGGGCGCATCTCCTCATTCTTGAAGTCCTACGGCGAAATGCGCAAAGGCGAGGAATTCGTGATGGGCGAAGTGCGCGCGCGGGTGCGCGAGCGCATCCGATGGGGCGCGAGCTTGGGCTTGCTGGCGTTAGCACTATTGTTTGCTCCAATTGCTTGGCGACGCCTACGCATACGAGCACCGCATTAGGCCTGCACAGGCGAACACGTCGACGCGCGCCGATTGGATCAATGTGGGCCGTCGGCCCCGGGCGGGTGTCGATATTCCGTGACCTGTCATTCCGCGAATCCGACGACACGACCTTCGGCGGAGTTATTTTTTGAAGGGGATCAGTTGTGATTTCATGGACGGTGGAACAATCTCGCCATAAATGAACTTACTAACTGTCAGTGCCACTTAGACGTGGTAAAAGTCGTGTTGGCACCATCGTTTTCCTTGGCCGATCGTAGGGAAGGCATCACATGGTCGATTTGGCGACTCTAGAATTTCAGGGGGCTATTTGGTTAGCCGTTCATGAAAAAGACCCTCATTGACCTGCTTAGGTCTAACTATCCTATTTCTCCAGATGATAAGCGCGTTCTCGCCGACTTCTTCGACGGCAAGTTTCAACGTTCCCGGGGGCGGCGGTCGTGGAGAGCCACCGACGAGTTCTTTTCTAAAGAGGGTCGCGCTCGAGTGGCCGTGCGTCGGGCAGCACTCTATATCGAGGCAATTAAAAAACGCGCCCAAGATGAGAAAAGATCGAGGGCCGGAATTCATGAGTGGGCGATCGAGCAAGCCCTTGAGTATATGAGAAAAAGAGGGTTCCATCTGCCCGACCCTGACAGTCTTGAAAACTACCTTCGTCGTTCGAAGAAGCGAGCGACCTAAGCGCCCCACTAATTCTGATATTTACTGCTGAATACAACCCGGAGCGCCTGTGTTAGGCGCAGGGAATGCAACTTTTTAGGCTCACATCGCCGGCCACTCAGGACACTCATCTAAGCGTCCTGGCCGTGGTGTCGCTTCCGTCGATTCGAACCAATGCGGTTCGACTGCCAAGTTCTTCCGACAAATCAATTTCAAAAAAATTGCCCGACGCAGGTCGGAGGGGAATCTGCGTAGCAATCGCTCGCGGATCATTTCATCATTCGAGACCAGGCGGCAAAGCCTGCGGTTGCGAGCTGTATTACTGGCAATTCGTTCTGTCCCGCGGTTGGCCGGTCAACCCATCGAAATGCAGGAAAAGGTAGAATGAACAGAACAGCCGGCCGCCAGGGAAATGGCTACGCCCTTTCTCGTGATTTGAGTTCAAGACTCGAGCCTGTTGATAGTTTGCAAAGGCCGGTGGGACGCGAGGCGAGGAAGCACCCGCCGCACCAAGTTCGAAAAATCGGGGCGAGCTTGCTTCGATTTGGTTTTGTCTATCCGATCCTTGTCGATCAAGAAAGGAGGGTTGTCGCAGGCTGGGCACTGGTCCTTGCCGCGCGAGAACTGGGCTTGAAAGATGTTCCGGTAGTCAGCTTGACTGACTTGCCCGTGCTCGAACTGCGCCGCCTAAGATTAGCACTTAACAGAACAAGCGAAGATGCGTCTTGGGATAAGCAGGAGCTGGCGATCGAGATAGCCGAAATCCTGACGGCCGAGCCAGAGGCTGATCCCTTAATTACCGGCTTCGAGACCGCTGAGTTAGACGTGTTGTTAGATGACGTTGGCACTGATCAGGAAGACGTTGTCCCGGTGAGGGAAGATGGATCAGAGCCCATTAGTCGCGTCGGAGATCTTTGGAAACTGGACCAGCATCGAATCTTCTGCGGTGACGCTGAAAATCCCGACGCGTATCGCCACCTGCTGGGTTCCGAAAAACCAGAAATGATGTTTGCGGATCCGCCCTACAACGTTCCCGTGGAAGGGCACGTCTCTGGACTAGGAGCCGTCAAACACCGCAATTTCGCTCGGGCTTCGGGCGAGATGTCGCCTGAAGAATTCACGCGCTTCTTGGAGATCACCCTCGGTTACGCAGCGAGGCATTCGAAGAATGGCGCTGTTCATTTCGTGTGCATGGATTGGCGCCACCTTCAGGAGATCCTCACAGCAGGAACGGCCGTCTACTGGAAGCTGCTTAACCTCTGCGTTTGGAAAAAAAGCAATGCGGGGATGGGCTCACATTATCGATCACAGCACGAACTTATTTTCATGTTTCAGGCAGGCAAGGGCCCGCATATCAAGACGCGCTCGACAAGCTGAAGGCCTATACCCAAGTCTGGGAGTCGCCGGAAAAAGGCATCGAGAACGTCCTCATCAAACAGACACCCATCGCGGTCGTGCGCCGCTTCCTCAATGAGGCGCGCCGACTATCCCGCTGTCGGGGGCTATGATCCGGCCGCGGGCGATGCCGAAGTCGCAGCCTTAGCCATGAAGGTGCTGAAAGCCCGTAAGGGCGACGCCCACGGCTACGCGGCGATGTTGATCTCACACTGCAAGGACGCGGCCGAGCTGCCGGCAACGATCCGGGGGATATTGGAGACCATCCACAAGGCGTTGAGCGCCGTGCCCGAAGACATCGCTTTACCTCCATCGGATGATCTCAAGGACCTGTTCGGATGAAGCTGGAGCTGTGCGATAAACGCAAGGCGATCATCGCACAGGGCGGGCACCTGCTGGTCCTCGGCGGACCAGGTTCGGGGAAGACGACGATCGCGTTGTTGAAGGCGCAAGACCGGTTCGCGGCACTGAAGTCGGGCCAAGAGATTCTGTTCCTCAGCTTCTCGCGTGCGGCTATCCGGCAGGTTCTCCTGCGCTGCAAGGAGATACTGACGTCGAGCGAACGCCGGGCCGTCACGGTCCAGACCTATCACGCCTTCTGCATGGAGATGCTGGAGGCACATGGTCGCCTGTTGCACGGGCGGCCGGTCCGCTTCCTTTATCCAACCGAGGAGCGTCTGCAGAAATCGGCCTTTGATGGCGACTGGCATGTCGAGCGCGAGCGGCAGGCCGCCGAGTTGGGACTCTACTGCTGCGATCTCTTCGCGGCCGGGACGGCCGACCTGCTTGAGCGTTGTGCGGCCCTGCGCGCGCTCATCGCGGATCGGTTTCCGATGATTATTGTCGATGAGTTCCAGGACACCGACGACAATCAATGGCGGATCGTGCGCGCACTGGCCGAGGTAACCGATGTGTTCTGCCTGGCCGATCTCGAGCAGCGCATTTTCGATTATCGCGACGACGTCGATCCGCGCCGGCTGGATATCTTGCGTGAGGCGATCAACATAAATGAGTTCGATCTTGGCGGCGAAAACCACAGGAGCCCGAACGCCGGCATCCTGAAATTCGCCAACGCGGTGCTGCGAAATCAGAGCCCGTTGCCGGCGACGCCCGACGTCAAGCAAGCGAGCTATTGGCCGAATGCCTTCGCCCCGACGGTCCACGCATCGGTGATCTGGACATTCAGCATGCTGCGCAAGAAGGGCGTCGAAAATCCGAGCGTGGCGGTATTGTCTCGAAGCAACTCGCTGATCTCCGATCTGTCGGTGATCCTTTCGGAGCCTCATACCTATAACAACCAAGCGCTCTCAGTCGTTGAGCATGACGTGGTTTGGGACGCGGACCTGTCGGCTGCGGGCGCCGTCGTTGTCGCCTCCATCTTGGAATGGCCAACCGCACCGGCCGAGGAGAGCCTCGCGCGAACGCTGCGGCTCATCGCCGGCTTCTACAAGCTGAAAAACGCAGAGGAGCCGACCAACACCGCGGCAGAGCATGCCCGCAAATACGACGAGGCCGCCGCCAAGGTGGCTAAAGGCGAGGAGCCTCGCGTCAAGGCCGCCAAGGGGCTCGTTATGGCCTATGCCGCCCTCAAACTGATCGGCGAGCCGGTCGCGGACTGGAAGGCTGCACGTCGGCTGCTTCAGGATATTCCGGCTCTCAAAGAGCTGTTCCGCGAAGTTCGACTCGTGCGACTGTTCAGGGCAACCGACGCTCTGGCTTCGGGACTCGGCGAGCGCTGGCTTGCCTTGAGCAGCTATGCGGGGGCCAGCGATCTCGTCAAACGCATCCTCGAACAGGAGCGGCTCATCGCGGCCGAGCGGGACTCGCGGGGCTGCATCCTGATGAACATGCACAAGGCCAAGGGGAAAGAGTTCGATGGTGTCGTGCTGGTGGAAGGCGCCTTCAAGTCAGGATTCTTCGACGAACGCACAGAGCAGCCTCCATTCGAGCGAAGCCGTCGCCTACTGCGGGTCGGATTAACCCGAGCGCGAACCCTGGTGACGATCGTCCGGCCTCAAAAAGCGAGACCGCTCGTGGATTAGCTAGCTTCTTCGCGCCCGCAACTAAATGTCAGCTGATCTTCTCTCTGAGTAGATGGCCACTCTTTTCAGCTTCCGCTTTCCCCAATTGCTGTCTTTGCGATCCGGATTGGGCGATTGACCCTCCCGGGAAAGACAAGCATTGGGACGGCGAAAGGCTGACCGGACCTAGCCGGACATGTGTCGGTGACCGTACAGACAAACTCCAGCGTTTAGGCTTTAATTCCGGCTAACAGGAACCCGCTAACGTATTGGACCATCGAGGAATTAGGCTGGGAGCAACGGCTGTATTTGATCTGAAGGCGGAGCGAACCGCATGCGCGTCGCAGTAGTTGTTGTGTTTGTGTCGGTGCTGACGACACCATCAGAAGCTTCACAGTCTTGCATGAGCAAGACTGAAGCGCGCCAGTCGTTTCATTCGTCTCACATCTATTGGCATGGCGCGGATCATTGCTGGGACGCAACACCGATACGTCGCCATGGTGGTCAGCATCGCGCGCACCATCACGAGCCCGAACCGACGCCGCCCGCCGTAATGCCGATGCCATCCCCCGATCTGCGCAGATCGGCGAACGCGATGGCCGTCGATGAACCCGAAACCGATCTGATCACAGTGACACCATGGGTCGAGCGCTGGACGGATATCACGCAGGTCGGGTCCCCGCAGTTCGTCGTCGCCATCCCAGAGCCCGAGCCGATGGTGACGCCGCGCGGCGTGGTGATGGTGATCACAACCATCATACTGACGATTGCGATTGTCGAAGTTCTGTTCGGCGGGATGATCAACGAGCGAATGCGCAAGCGGCGTCATCGCGGATTCGCACGATGACCTGTTTGAACTGCGGGGTGATTGTCATGTCGGATCAGCAATT
>WNFP01009330.1_pt1 | contig 10369 bp, 6 predicted proteins | sample 5400201 | NCBI WGS metagenome assembly WNFP01 (sample SAMN13153355, study PRJNA577476) | soil metagenome | isolation source: 115 cm saprolite under Madrone tree | place: USA:California | collected 2016-06-14
TCGCCTTGGCGGCCGCCTCGACGCACTTGTAGCCGATGCCGACCGGATCCTGCGAGACCGCGCCGGCCTCGACGCCGCTGCGGACCGCGTCCTTCTGCTGCTTCCCGGCGTCGTAGCCAATGACCACGATCTTGCCTTCCTTGTGGAGCTCCTTCACCGCGTTGAGCACTCCGATGATCGAGCCCTCGTTGGCGCCGAAGAAGCCTTTTAGATTCGGGTGCGCCTGGATGATGGCCTTGGCGAGATCGGTCGACTTGAGCTGGTCACCGCCGCCGTACTGGACGTCCACCACCTTGACGTTGGGGTGCTTCTCCTTCATGCGCTTCAGGAACCCGTCGCGCCGGTCGATGCCGGTGCGGCTGGTCTGGTCGTGGACGATGGCGGCCACCTCGCCGGAGTCGCCGATGAACTTGGCCATGTGGTCCGCGGCCGCGCCGGCGGCGGCGATGTTGTCGGTGGCGGCGGTGGCGACCGGGATGTCCGAGTCCACTCCCGAGTCGAAGCCGACCACCGGGATCTTGGCGGCCTGCGCCTTCTGGAGCAGCGGGATGGCGGCCTTGGAGTCGAGTGCGGCGAAGCAGATGGCGGCCGGCTTCTTGGCGAGCTCCGCCTGCAGCATCTCGATCTGCTTGTCGACCTGGGACTCGTTCTCCGGGCCCTCGAAATTGATCTTGACCTTGTAATCCTTGGCGGCCTTCTCCGAGCCCATCCTGACGGCTTGCCAGAACTGGTGCTGGAAGCCCTTGGAGATGACCGGGATGTAGGGTTCGGCCGCCCGCGCCGCCGGCGCGCCCACGAGCGCGACCGCCGCGAGGAGGCTCAACGCAACCGGGAGCTTGTTCTTGTTCATTGGAATCTCGTTTCGAGTGGGTGGTCCCCGCACGCCACTGGGGCGGGCGAGGCGATGCCGCATGAACCGGGGGACGCATTGTAGATCGAATGCACCTCCTTGTGTCGTCGTCCGCGACGCGGAGAGATCCGGACTAGGTCTGTCGCCGGCGCCGGATGATGTCGAGGTAGACCGCCAGGATGACGATGGCGCCCGTCACCACCGTTTGCCACTCCTGGGGCACCGAGAGGATCCGCAGGCCGTTGGTGAGGGTGCTGATGATGAACGCGCCGATCACCGTGCCGAGGATGGTCCCCTCGCCGCCCGAGAGCGAGGTGCCGCCGATCACGGCGGCTGCGATCGCGTGCTGCGATCGCGTCCAGCTCGTAGCCAAGGCCGAGAGACGGCTGGGCTGAGTTCAGCCGGGCGCCGATGAGCACGCCGGCCAGCCCGGCGAACAGGCCGCCGACCGCGTAGACGCCGATCTTCCAGGCGTCGACGTCGACGCCGGAGAGCCGGGTGGCCTCCTCGTTCGAGCCCAGCGCGAAGGTGTAGCGCCCGAAGACCGTCTTGGAGAGCACCAGGCCCGCCACGATGGCGGCGCCGAACAGCACCAGCACCAGGTTCGGCACCTCGAACCCGGGCACGATCGAACCGAGCACCGAGCCCATCGCCACCTGGTTGAAGACCGGGGTGTCGTTGAAATAGATCGGCCGGAGCCCCGAGAAGACCAGCGCCAGGCCGCGCGCGACGTTCAACATGCCTAGCGTGGCGATGAAGGGCGGGATCTTGAGCTTCGCGATCAGGATCCCGTTGACGATCCCGGCCAGCGTTCCGGTGACCAGGCCGGCCAGGGTGCCGAGCAGCACCGGCAGGTGCCAGTCGGTGATGAACACCCCGGTCATCACCGCCGAGAGGGTCATCACCGTGCCGATGGAGAGGTCGATACCGCCGGTGATGATGACGAAGGTCACCCCCAGCGCCAGCACGCCGTTGACGGTGGTGGCGAGCAGGATCCCGACCACGTTGTCGAACTGCAGGAAGTTCGGGGACGCCAGCGAGAACCCGACGAACAGCACGATCAGCGCGCCGAACGCGAGCAGCCTCTGCATGGCGCCCAGCTGGAGGAACGTCCGCTTGGCGGCCGCGGGGCGAGGCTCGGTCTGCGCGACGGGCTCGGTCATGCGGGTCCTCGCCTAGACCACCGGGGCGGTGGCGCCCGCGTGGATCACGTCGCTGCGCTGGGTGGCGTACCGCATGATCTCCTCCTGCGAGGCGCCGCTTGGGAGCTCGCCGGTGATCCGGCCCTCGCACATGACCAGGATGCGGTGGCTCATGCGGAGCAGCTCGGGCAGCTCCGAGGAGATCATGATGATGGATTTGCCTTGCTTGGCGAGGTCGTTGAGAAGCCGGTAGATCTCGCTCTTGGCGCCCACGTCGATGCCGCGGGTGGGCTCGTCGAAGATGAGCACGTCGGTGTCGGCGGTGAGCCATTTGCCGACCACCACCTTCTGCTGGTTGCCGCCGGACAGGTTGCGGACCCGCTGCTGGAGGCCGGGCGTGCGGATCCGGAGCGCGCTCACGAACCGGTCGCCGTTCTCGTGGGTCCTCGACGTGTCCACCCAGCCCAGCAGGCGCAGGAAGCGCTTCATGGCGGTCAGGACCAGGTTGGTCTCGACGTCCATCCCGAGCGCCAGGCCATAGCGCTTGCGGTCTTCCGACAGATAGGCGATGCCAGCCCGGACCGCGTCGGACGGGCGCCGGATCCGAATCCTCTTCCCTCGGACGAAGATCTCGCCGGCCTCGAGGGGGTCCGCGCCGAAGACGGCCCGGGCCACTTCGGTGCGGCCGGCGCCGACCAGCCCGGCGAATCCCAGGATCTCGCCGCGCCGGAGCTGGAAGCTCACGTTCTTGATGGTGCGGCCGCGCCGGAGCCCCCGCGCCTCCAGCGCGATCTCGGTGCTGGGTTTGTCCGGGACCTCGCGGGCGGTCTCGTAGATGGTGCGGCCCACCATCATCCCGATGATCTGGCCGATGCTGGCCTCCTGCGTCGCGACGGTGTCCACGTACTTCCCGTCGCGCATCACCGTGATCCGGTCGGAGATCTGCTTCAGCTCCTCGAGCCGGTGCGAGATGTGGACCACCCCCACGCCGCGGTCCCGGAGCTGCCGGATGATCCGGAAGAGATCGTCGATCTCCGTCTCGGTCAGGGCCGCGGTGGGCTCGTCCATGATCAGGACTTCGGAGTTGAACGAGAGCGCCTTGGCGATCTCCACCATCTGCTGGGTGGCGACGGTGAGTTTCGACACGCGGGTGCGGGGGTCGAGGTCGAGTCGCAGCGTCTCGAGGAGCCTCCGCGCGTTGTCGTTCAGCTTGCGGTCGTCCAGGAACCCGAGCGCGCGGCGCGGCTCGCGCCCGATGAAGATGTTCTGCGCCACCGTCAGGTGGCCCATTAGATTCAGCTCCTGGTGGATCATGCTGATCCCCAGCTGTTGGGCTGCCCGCGGGCTGGGGATCTCGATCTCGGCGCCCTTGTAGCGGAGCCGGCCGGCGTCCTTGCTGTAGACCCCAGCCAGCACCTTCATCAGGGAGGACTTGCCCGCCCCGTTCTCTCCCACCAGGGCGTGGACCTCACCGGATCGGAGCTCGAAGCGGCAGCCCGAGAGCGCGCGGACGCCCGGGAAGGACTTCTCGATCCCTTCCATGAGCAGGAGCGCTTCACTCATGTCCGTTCTCCGGGAAGAGGCTAGAGCTTCACCCCGCGCTGGATCTCGTCCGGCGTGCGGTGGTCGTAGCACTCGAATGGAATCTTGAGCTCGCCAGCGAGCGCCTTGAGCTCCGCCAGGTGATCCCCGCACGCTGTCATCGGGTGGTTGCTGTTGAGCTGCTCCTCGACCCGGCCGCAGAGTCTCAAGTACCAGTGCGGCCAATCGGGGCTGCACTTCGCGGAGCGCTCCCTCCATTGTTGCTCGGTCGGGACGTCGGTCACGCCCCGCCCGGCGCACAGGTACATCTGGTTGTTCCGGTAGGAGAAGCGCGCCCAGGTGACGACGCCGGGGACGCGGACGACCACCGAGGACGTGCCGCCGCCCTCGCGGAAGTACATGTACGTCTGCCGCTCGGACCACGAGCCGCGGAGCGAGTCGTGTCGGCCCTCGGCAAAGTATGGCGCCAGCGCGCCTGAGTTGACGAACCAGTAGAGCCCCTCTCGAGGGTCCCAGTACCGCAGGTCGTTGAAGCCGACCGGCTCTCCACCGCTCAGGAGCTTCAGCACTTGCATCGTCAGAGCGGCGCCATCGTCGGCCTCTGTCGCTGCAACGAAGGTCGTGCCGTCCGACTCGGGACGGAGCTTGTTGTTGAGCAGGCCCAGCGTCAGATCGGTTGCCGGATAGTGCTCGATCCAGTCGAGCTGGTCCTGCACGCCCGCGAAGTCGAGGCCGAACTGCTTCTTCAGCTCGAGCATGGCGAAGTAGACCTTCATCTGGAAGAGCACCATCTCGCGCGTGAGGTCCTTGACCGGATCGGATCCCAGCCGGACGTCCATGCCCTTCTCGACGAGGAAGTCCAGCGCCTCCTCGGCCCGGCCCGCCGGGACCTTCTCCGCCATCTTGAGCAGCCGGAGCCCGTCGAACCCCTCCCGGGCGATCCCGAAGATGCGGAGGAAGTCGGCCTCCGAGATCTTGTTCCACATCTGCATCGAGCGCGGGCCGACAGCGCCGTAGATCGAGCCCTTGAGCTGCTCCCGGACCTTCCGGGCGGCGGCCGACGCCTCCGGTCCGACGGGGACCTCGATCGGCTTCGGTTGCGGCGGCGCGTAGGTCCCGTCCTTGAGGAAGGTTGCGACCGCGTCCGCGTAGTCCTGGTGATCCTCGAACCGCTCGACGAAGCACCGGCTCGTCTCGACGCCCACCTGCGCGGTGCCGGCGGCGGCGGCGAGCAGTCCGACCGCGCCGGGGTAGTCCGAGAGGCAACTCCCGAGCATGAGCTTCGGGACGTTCCGGCTCAGTTGAAACATCGGGCTGACCGAGAAGTCGGGATAGGCCCAGCCCCCGATGAAGTTCAGGAATCGCTCTCCGCGCGCGTCACGCACTGTACGAATGCCTTGGGCGACGCTGGAGACGGGGCCCCCGGGGTTGAGGACGTTCGCCTTCCACCCGCACTTCTCGATCACGCGGACCAGCTCGCCCAACTGCTTCTTGGCGATCGGCCACACTTCGCGGTTGGGCTCCGCGCGGGCATCCAGGGGCATGTACACGTCGACGGTCTTCGCCATGGCTTACTCCTTCAGACCTCGCCGCGGGGCTCCAGTGCCCCGCGGCCATGCACGGCAGGATCGCGCCCGCCAGCCGTCCGGCCGCCGGGAACGATCCCAGATACGTGTCGCAACGCGCCCAACTACTTCAGCCATTCTCCCCCGCTGTCCACGTTGTCCTTGGTAAAGACGTGCGACTCGAGCGTGACCTCCTTCGCGACCTGCTTGCCCGCGAAGATGTCGAGCGCCATGTCGATGGCCTCGCGGCCGCCAGTCGGGTACTCGAAGCTCGCCGCCAGGATCCCCTGCCTCACGTAGGCCTGCCCCTCGTGCGGAAGGGCGTCGATCCCGATGAACAGCATCTGCTTCTCGCGCCCGGCGGCCTTGGCGGCCAGGTAGGCGCCGTGAGCGCCCGGATCGTTGTGGCCGTACACCAGGTCGATCTTCGGATGGGTGGCGAGCGCGGACTCCATCTCCTTGCGCGCGTTCGGCTCGAGCCACTTCATGTCGGCGTCGAACACCACCTTGAGGTTGGAGCCCTTGATCCCGTCGCGGAAGCCAGAGTCACGGTCCTGCCCGGGCGTCGACGTCATGAGGCCCTTGAGCTCGACGAGGTCGCCCTTGCCGCCTAGTTTGCTCACCACCCACTTGCCGGCGGCGCGCCCGATCTTCTTGTTGTCCGCGCCGATGAAGCTCGTGTAGTCCGAGCCGAGCACTCGGCGATCCAGCACGATGATCGGGATGCCCTTCTTGTAGGCGTCGGCGACCGGCGGTGTGAGCGGCGCTGCCTCCTTCGGCGATACGATGATCAGATCGACCTTGGAGTTGACGAACTCCTCGATTTGCGCCCGCTGCTTCAGGGAGTCATTCTGCGCGTCCTTGAAGATCATCTTGATGTTCGGGTGCTTCTCGGCGGCGTTCTTGACGTCCGTGTTCATCTGGACGCGCCACGGCTCGCCCAGATTGCACTGGCTCATCCCGATCACGTACTGCTTTTCGGCGGCATGGACCGCCAGGCCGAATCCGAACACGATCCAAGCAGCCAGGAGCTTCTTCATGGTGTCCTCCAGTTAGTCACTTGCGGACTCTTTGGAAGAGGACCGCAGCAACGATGATACTTCCTGTCAACATGAGACGACTCGCTTCACCGACGGCATTGATGCTCAGGATCTTCTCGAGATAGCCGATGGTCATTGCGCCGACGAGCGTGAACAGCATACCGCCCCGGCCGCCATTCAGGCTCGTGCCGCCCATCACCACGATGGCGATCGCGGACAGCTCGTAGGTGCTCCCCGCCTCCGGGTCGCCCTGTTGCTCCTGGACGGCCTGGCAAATGCCCGCCACGGCGCTGAGGAGGCCGCTCATCACGTAGGCCAGCAGCTTCACGCCCTGGGTCGGGATTCCCGACAGCCGCGCCGCCTCCTCGTTGCCGCCGGTCGCGTAGAGATACCGTCCCCAGCGGAGCCTGGCGAGGAGCACCCAGCAGAGGCCGACGCAGGCAAGGAAGATCAGCGTGACCACCGCGATGTTGTCGCCCAGGATCTTGTGGTCGATCGCCGAGAAGATGCGCGGCAGCTCCACGTACTTGTAGCTGCCGTCGGGGTTGAGGACCGCGCAGGAGATCTTCTGCCCGCCCGACACCCACTTCGCGAGCCCGCGGGCGAACACCATCACTGCGAGCGTCGCGATGAAGGGCTGCATGCCGAAGCGGGCGATCATTCCGCCCGAGAGCAGGCCGCAGGTCGCGCCCACCAGGATGACGATCGGGATCGCTGCCCACGCCGACCAGCCGAGGTGAATGCTGAAGATCGAGAAGATGACCGCGCAGACCCCGAGGATGCTGCCGACGGCGAGGTCGATCCCGGCGGTGACGATCACGAGGGTCATGCCGCAGGCGAGGATCCCGTATACCGAGACTTGCCTGAGCATGTCGCGGTGCGTTCCCCACTTGTAGAACGTCCCTTGCGCGTTGAAGACCGCGCCGATGATCAGGACGAAGCAGAGAGGTGCGACGGCGCGCACCCAGGGTCGCTCGAAGGCAATCCGCAGGACGCTCTTGTGCTCCGCCTCCGGTGCCTCGCTCGCGGGGCGCGACCCGCGATTGGCGAGGAGGAGCTCGCGCTCAGCGGTTGGAATCTCGCTCATACGCGCTCGTCCGCCATGGCTGCCTTGAGGACCTTCTCCTGGGTCGCCTCCGCACGGCCGAGCTGCGCCGTCACGCGCCCGCGGTGCATCACGACGATTCGATCGGCGAGGCCGAGGAGCTCTGGCATCTCGGACGTGATCATGAGGATGGCGAAGCCATCCTTGGTCCACTGCGTCATGAGCTCGTAGATCTCGTGCTTCGAGCCGACGTCCACGCCTCGGGTGGGCTCGTCGAGCAGGAGCACCCTGGGACGGGTCTCGATCCACTTCGCCAGGGCGACCTTCTGCTGGTTCCCGCCCGAGAGCATGGCGACCTCCTGCCTGACGTCGGCCGCCCGGATCCCGAGCGTCCGGACGTGCCGGTCGGCGATCTGCCACTCCATGGAATCCCGCATCCAGTGCGCCGGAGATACCGCCTTGAGCGACGCCAGGGTGATGTTCTGCGCGAGGCCCAGGCCGAGGATGAGTCCGGTGCCCTTCCGATCGCTGGTGAGATATGCGAGGCCCTGCTGCACCGATCGGCGGGGCGACTGGATCTCGAAACGCTCGCCGTCGATCGAGACCTTCCCCTGCTGGACCCTGCCGTACGCGCCGAAGATGCCCCGGAGCAGCTCGGTGTTGCCGGAGCCCTGCAAGCCGGCAAGCCCGACGATCTCGCCGGCGCGAACGGAGAGGGAGACCTCGCGGACCAGCCACGATCCCCCCTTCGTCGATGCCGCTCCAGGCTTCGGCACCGAGAGAGCGTGGACCTCCAGCCGCACGGCGCCGATCGCGGTCCGCCGCACCGGGAACTGCCTGCTCAGCTCGCGACCGATCATCCAGCGGATCAGCTCCGCCTCCGCGAGGTCCCCGGCCAAGGCGGTTCCGACGTGCCTCCCGTCCCGCAGCACGGTGATCCGGTCGGCGATGCCGTAGATCTCCTCCATCCGGTGCGTGATGTAGATGATCCCGCAGCCGCGCGCCTTGAGCTGGCGCACGAGCGCGAACAGCTTCTCGACCTCCGGCCGGCTCAGCGCGCTGGTGGGCTCGTCCATGATGAAGATCCGCGCGTTGAAGGCGAGCGCCTTGGCGATCTCGATGCGATTCTTGACGGACAGCGAATAGTCCTCGACTGGTCGCGAGAGGTCGATGTCGAGGTCGAGTTGCTCGCAGAATTCCCTCGCCTTCCGCAGCTCGGCGCCCCGATCGGTCCACTGCCGCGCCGTGGCGCTGCGTGTCAGCTCTCGCCCGAGGAACATGTTGTCGGCGACCGACATCGAATCGATGAGCGACATCTCCTGGTGGATGACGGAGATGCCCCGGGCGGCCGCGTCCTGGGGCGAGGCGAACCGCGTGGGGAGGCCGAGCAACGCGATCTGTCCCTCGTGATCGGTGTGCACGCCGGCCGCGATCTTCATGAGCGTGCTCTTCCCCGCTCCGTTCTCGCCGGCGAGCACGTGCACCTCGCCGGGTTGCAGAACGAATGAGACTTCGCGGAGGACCGGCACCCCCGAAAAGGACTTGGAGATCGCGGTCATCGCCAGCAGTGGCGGCTCCGGCTCGATCCGGGCGGCCGCGGCGTTCAATGGACGCAATTGAGAAGCCTCCCGACCTCTGCAGTCAGAGACTTGTAATACTTGGCCGAGCTGAACAATCCCGTGAGCCAAGTAGCACGGTGTCCATTTTCCGACCTGGAGACCGGACAGCGCAGGACGCGTCAGCGCGTAAACGCCACCGCGTTGCCGGCGTCGACGTTGAGGATGTTGCCGGTGGACTTGCCCGACGCCTCGGAAGCGAAGAAGTAGATGCCCTCGGCCACGTCCTCCGGGAACACGCTGCGCTGAAGCAGGCTGCGCTTGCGGTAGAACTCCTCGACGTCGCCGGCGCCGATCTTGTTCGCGGCCGCGCGCTCCTCCCTCCACGATCCCGACCAGATCCTGGAGCCGCGGATGACGGCGTCCGGGTTGACCACGTTGACGCGGATCCCGAGCGGTGCGCCCTCCAGCGCCAGGCAGCGCGCCAGGTGGATCTCGGCGGCCTTGGCGGTGCAGTAGGCGGAGGCGCCGGCCGATGCGGCCAGCGCGTTCTTGCTGCCCACGAATACGATGCTGCCACCCCGCCCCTGCTCCTTCAGCAGCCGGTAGCCGGTGCGCGCCACGAGGAAGTAGCCGGTGGCCAGCACGTCCATGTTCTTGCGCCACAGATCGAGGGTGGTCTCCTCCACCGCGGCGGCCGAGGCGATGCCGGCATTGGACACGACGATGTCGAGACCGCCGAAGCGACGCACGGCGTCGCCGAATGCGGCCACGACCGCGGCTTCGTCGACGACGTTCATGACGACGCCGTGGACGACGTCCTTGCCGTGGCTCCGCGCCAGGTCGGACACCGCCTGCTGCAGGGAGCCGGCGTCCACGTCCGCCAGGGTGACGCAGGCCCCCTCCGCCAGGAGCCGCAGCGCGGTGGCACGGCCGATGCCCCCGGCGCCGCCGGTGATGAAGGCGATGCGGCCGGCCAGGCTCCTGGGCTTCGGCATGCGCTGCAGCTTGGCCTCCTCGAGCAGCCAGTACTCGATGTCGAACGCCTCCTGCTCGGGCAGGCTCACGTACCGGTCGACGGAGCTGGCGCCGCGCATGACGTTGATGGCATTGACGTAGAACTCCCCCGCGATCCTGGCGGTGGCCTTGTCCTTGGCGTAGGACAGCATGCCCACCCCGGGGACGAGGTAGATGACCGGGTTGGGATCGCGCATCGCTGGGCTGTCGGGCCGCTTGCAGCGCTGGTAGTACCGCGCGTAGTCGTTCCGGTAGGCCTCGAGCTTCCCGTCGATCGAGGCCAGCAGCTTCGTCACGCCTCCCTCGGGATCCAGGTCGAGCACCAGCGGGCGGATCTTCGTCCGGAGGAAGTGATCGGGGCACGAGGTCCCCAGCGCGGCGAGCGGCGCCAGGTCCCGGCTGCAGACGAACTGAAGGACCTCCGCGCTGTCGTCGAAGTGGCCGACCTTCGGCTCCTTCTCCATGATCTTGCCGCGGAGCACGGGCATGATGGCTTGGGCTATGGCCTCCCGGGTCTCCCGCGGAAGCGCCTCGGTCCTCGTTCCGCCGAAGGCCACGACCGACTGGCGCTTTGCTAGCTCATCCGCAGCGAGCTGGATGACTTGCAGCGTG
>WNFP01005314.1_pt1 | contig 10368 bp, 11 predicted proteins | sample 5400201 | NCBI WGS metagenome assembly WNFP01 (sample SAMN13153355, study PRJNA577476) | soil metagenome | isolation source: 115 cm saprolite under Madrone tree | place: USA:California | collected 2016-06-14
CTGGTGTTCGACGGATATCTCACGCAGTCGCTCAAGAACAGCGCCGGATATTTCAGCTCGCTCGATGGCGCGTTCCTGACCGCCGACGGCGCGAACGGCATCGTGGAGATTGATGCGGCGCTGCAATCCTTCTGGGACAACCGCCGCCTCAGTCCGAACGAGCTGTGGATCAACTCGCAGGAGGCGCGCAACATTAATAAGAAGATCGTGGCCGGCGGCGGCACTCCGCTGTTCCGCTTCACCGCGCCGGGATCGGGCAATGATGCGCCGGCCATCATGGGTGGCACCAGCGTGGCCAAGTACTGGAACAAGTTCACACAGCAGTTCCTTGACGTGCTGATCCATCCCAACATTGCGCCCGGGACCATCTTCTTCAATACGCGGGAGATTCCGTACCCGCTTTCCGGCGTGGACAAGGTAGCCTTCGTCCGCTGCCGCCGCGACTACTACCAGATCGAGTGGCCCTTCGTTTCGCGCCAGTACGTCTACGGCGTGTACGCGGACGAAGTGCTGGTCTGCCGTGCTCCGTTCTCACTTGGTGTGATTGCGAACGTGGGGAACGGATAACTTCATCGGGTGATCTGGTGATCGCGCGTGATCTGGTGATCGGAAGTCAAAACCTCAACACAGAGGAACGGAGGACACAGAGGAACTTGGGTTTTCGATCACCCGATAACGGCAATTAGCCGATCATCTCGCTGCCACGTCTCTGGGTTGAAATTGTTGCCAACGTCACCAGCGGACAGACCCCATCCACCTGTCCGCTGCTGATGCGCCCCGATCCCTGCGTCCTGGCAGGGTAAGGGAACTGAACGAAGGCGGACTCGCGCCCGCGGGTTCGCCTTCTGAAGGAAGAAGATTTCATCGGTTGATCGCGGGTGATCGAGCGGAACCCAAAAACCTCCGTGTCCTCCGTTCCTCTGTGTTGAGGTTTTGACTTCCGATCACCCGATCACCAGATCACCGGATCACCCGATCTAACAAGGAGTTCCCATGCCTGCTGCCCCTGACGATCTCTGTACCATCGCCGACCTCAAGGCCTGGCTGCCGAACCAGGGCAACAATGACGACACCACGTTGCAATCGCTCATCACCAATGGCAGCCTGCAAGTATTGACGTATCTGAACCGCGCGCACATTCTCGCTTCGGTGATTGGAACGATCAATGAGACGCATGACGGCAACGGCTCTGACCGCTTGCTGCCGCGCATGTTTCCTATCATCGGCGTAAGTAGCGTCATGATTGACGGCGTGCCGATACCGCAAGCCACTGCGCCGATTTATCCGGGCTTCCTGTTTGACGCGCGACGGGTCCTGCTGCGCGGCTTCACGTTCAACCTCGGACTGCAAAACGTGCAGGTCACGTACACGGCCGGCTATTCAAGTGTCCCGCTGGACCTGAAGCAAGCGGCGGTGGAGACATTCGCTCTGGCTTATCGCCAGCGAGCGCACATCGGAGAAAAATCCAACAGCATGGGCGGACAAGTCACCATGGCTTTCGACATGACAGACATTCCTTCCCGGGCGATGAACGTGTTTGCGCAGTATAAGAGAGTGGCGTTGTAGTCTTTTTTTTGAAACCCCGAAGCATAAGGGAGGGGTCTATACCCTCGCGATACTGGCAGGTTCGCCACCCTGGTAATTCGTTAAAGACCATATGGATCCCTCACCCGCAAAGCCCGCGGGATTCGGGATTTCAGAAAAAGCAGATCACCCGGTCCCGAGGTCTCATGATTTCACTTTCCATCGACCAATCCAGCCAACAGCGGCTTCAGCAGTTTTTGTCTTCGCTTGCACCGCGGATCATGGTTGAGGTCCATCGTGCACTGAAAGACCTGATGTATCAGGGCGCGCAGAACGTGCAGAAGTATTTTGCTGGCTCGGGACCCAAGGGCGGACCGACCACAACTCTGCTGACTTTGCGCAGTGGCGCGCTGCTGAATTCGATACTGCAATCCGTGGAGACAGGGATTGATCCGCCGTCACCAGACGCAGGCACCACGCAGATCAGCGTGCAGCTTGGATCGCAATTGTCCTACGCGCGCATACAGGAGTACGGCGGCGTCGCAGGTCGCGCGACCTTCAAGAAGCCGGACGGTAAGCGTCCATATCTGCCGCCGCGTCCGTATTTGCAGCCGATGTTTGATGAGCTTCAGGCTGCGCTGCCTGATGTATTGCAGGAGGTGGTGAAAAGGGCGGTGAAAGACATCGGGTGATCGGGTGATCGCGCGTGATCCACGGCTAGCCGGGACAGGTCGGGTGATCGGAAAACCAGCGCGTTCCAGAAAGCAAAGACAGCCTGATAGGTTCCCGACATTCCGATCACGGCGATCACCAGATCAACGGATCACCCGATCCAAGGAATCCCATGACCACACCACGCGAACAAATCTATTCCGCGCTCCTGACGACCTTGCAGTCTGCGCTTTTGTCTCCGGCGGGGCCGTTCAAGACGGTCAGCCGCCGCTGGCAGGACCCGGCGCAGATCTCGCCCGCGGACCGTCCGGCGCTGTATCAGGTGCAGAGAGACGAGCTGGCGCGGACGAGCAACATCAACGCTATCCCCATTGCCTGGCGTGCCACGGTTGACCTGGTGCTCTATACCGCGGGTGACGCCGCGCCCAACGTTGTGCCGTCCACGGAGTTGAACTCGCTGCTCGACGCGGTAGAAGCCGCCATCAAGACAGCCACGCCCGGCCTGGCCCAATCACTCGGCGGAAAAGTTTCCCACTGCCGCATCGAGGGCAAGATCGAGATCGTGGAGAACGTGCAGGGCGCCATGGCGCTGGCCGTGGTGCCGGTGGAGATTTTGGTCACGGCGTAATTCGTCCACCAAGTCCACACAGTCCACCACGTCCACAGTGGACTAAGTGGACTTGCGTTGGACGTGGTGGACTCTTTGATCGCGCAATATTTCCAATTTTCCCTTTAAGGAGCTTTACTATGTTTGAATTCGGTTCAGGTACTCTGTTCGGGTATCCCATTGGCGGCAACACCGCGCCTAACGCTACGCCCAGCAAGTTCGGCACGCTGCAGGACGTCTCGCTCGATATCTCGGGCGACGTGAAGCCGCTGTACGGACAAAAACAATTTCCCGAAGCCGTGGCCCGCGGCAAGTGCAAGGTCACCGGCAAAGCCAAGTCCGCGTGGATCAACGGCAAGATGTATAACGATCTGTTCTTCGGACAGACGCTCGGCACAGGCATGATCAAGACGGCGCTCGACGAGCCTGCCACCGTTCCGGCCACGCCGTTCCAGGTTACGGTGGTGAACGCGGCGCAGTTCAAGCAGGACTGGGGTGTGCGTTATACCAACACCGGCATTCCGCTCACGCGTGTAGCGTCGGCGCCTACCGTGGGCCAGTACAGTGTGAACACTGCGACTGGCGTTTACACGTTCGCCGCCGCCGACACCGGCGCCGCTGTGCAGATCTGCTATACGTTCGTCGCCGCCGCAGCCGGCACGCAGATGAACATCACCAACCAGTTGATGGGCTTTGCCCCGACCATACAGATGCTGCTGCAGACGCAGTACAACAACAACCAGTTCTCGGTCATGCTCTACTCGGTGCTCGCGTCGAAGCTGGCCATCGCGACCAAGCAGGAAGACTTCATCATCCCTGAATTCGACTTTGAAGCGTTCGCCAATGCGGCCGGCCAGGTGATTGACGTTTATTCGAGCGAGTAGGGCAGCAGAGCCGCCATCTGGTGATCTGGTGATCGCACGTGATCGGGTGATCGGACAAACACCAAACACCTTTAACCACAGAGGATACAAAGTACACAAAGGAAGGCAGGAACAAATGCCTGTCTGTTTTTGTCGCATTCCTTTGTGACCATTGTCCGCATCGGAGTTGATTCTCCGATCACCAGATCACCCGATCCATTTCCCCAGGAGCCATCATGCAAAAACAGCAAACCATCCCCACCGCGCTGGGCCAGCTTACCGTGTCTTCTCTGACGCTGGGTGAGCTGCGCCAGCTTGACTCCCTTATTTCCGCGCCTGAAAGCGCTGGCGGCATCACGTCTTTATTTCGATACCTGCCGGTGATCTTCAGCTCGGTGCGCAAGGTGCACCAGGACCTCTCGCAGGAGCAGCTCGAAAACGGTCTCACGTTGGAAGACTTCAGCGCGCTTTTTGGAGCGGTGCTTGAGGTGTCCGGCCTGAAGAAGGCGGCCGCGGGGGAACCCACCCCGGTCGCGGTATAGCGGAGTGGCCGTTGATCTACGGCCACATCGCTACTGCCACCGGGTGGACGTTCCCCGAAATTGACGCGCTCACCATGTGGGACGTAAACGATCTCTTCGAGTACTGGCAGGAATCGCCGCCCACACATGTGCTGGTGGCAGCGTATCTTCTCGGTGACAAAAAACGTTCCGGCGGAAAAGGGAAGCGCAGCCAGACAAGCGGCTTCGAGGAACTCGCGACGGCAGTCCATCTCGCTGGTGGTGCTGTGCGCGGGAAACTGCCGGCGAGCTACAGGACGGTTGCAGTCGGGGAGGCGTAGGTGGCGGAGTACATACGACGTCTAACCTATTGAAAATATTGATTTAATCTTCCGCGCACGGATTATGCTGCAAATTGTTCCACGGGGAACAAAATACGAAGTCTTTGACCAAGTGTTGATCACGCTTAGCACTTTCTTGACTTCGTTCTTCCTGGCAAATTAAGATGCCGATCATGTAGCAGGGAGAAAAAAATGCGAAACAATCAAAACCGGATCTGTTTGCAGGTGATCGGATGTCTTTTTGTTGCTAAGTAGCTGTTCTGATACCCCAAAGAACTCCGGCCAGACGCGGCCGGCAAACACGCCGGAGCAAACAAAGAACGACACAGAAACAGAAGAAAACCTGGCCTACATGAACGTGAGCGATGGAAGCGATCTGAATCGACAAGATGGATGGCCACGTGACACCATATTTTTCCAGCGTAGCTGTAGGCTCCCGGGAAATGAATCGGACGAATCCACAGTTTTTTGTGATCCTATGTGCCCCGAAACCGAAGATTTACTTCAGCACGGGCCCGGTGGAAAACGGCGACGTGCGCATCAAATTCGATGAAGCCCCGCCTCTCCGGGAAAAGTGGGACACCAGAAGCAGGAATACGCTGTACCCGCAATACTCTGCCGCGGTTTTTGTAAAGAAACTTCTTACTGCCCAGACTTTCAAGATTGAATTCACGCCGCGCGGGGAAGCTCCGGAGATAAGGACATACAAAGTTTCCAACCTGAAAGACCTTCTCTCAGCCGAACCAAATTGTAAAATCTAGGTCCGTTTATGCGTTTACAAGCGGCCTGCGGGCCGCTTTTTTATTGCGGCGATAAACAAAGAAAGCAGAAGGACACCGAAATGGCCGACAACTCGATCCAGGTCGAAGCGAAGGTAGACACCTCGCAATTGAAGTCCGGGCTGCATGAAGCAATAGCCGCTGTTTCGGAAGCAGTCGGTGAAATAAAGGCACAGTTTTCGGAAGTTGCCGCGGCTACGAGCAAGGCCTTTGATTTCATAGACTCTTTCACTAAATTTATCGACGGGTTAAAGAAGAGCGTTCTGGAGGTTTCGCGTCTCTCCGAAACAACCGGCATCGGTGTCGCCGCAATTACGGAACTCAAAGACGCGATGGAAGCAGCCGGTGTTTCCACCGAGCGCCTGCCCATGCAGCTCACCAAACTGGCAAAAGCTATCGAGGCCACGATCCAAGGTTCCACTCAGCAAGCGGAGGCCTTCCGCTCGCTCGGTGTTGAAACTGATGGATGGGCGCAGAAAGCACCCAGCGCTGTCGCAATTCTGGAACAGATTTCCGACCATCTCGCCGGCAGTCATGACAAGATGCGTGATCTATCGAACATGAGCGTGATCTTCGGTCGCGGCGTGGTCCAGCTTACGGCCTGGTTGAGCGAGGGCAGCGAGGAAGTCCGCAAACAGAAGCTGCAATTTGTGGAGCATGGTCTGCAAATGCAGAAGTCGGCAGACGCGGCCAAGCAGTTGCAGCGCGAAGAAACCAGCCTGAAGACGCAACTGGAAACAGAAATGCTACCCGTGTTTCGTGGCATTGTCGATGCTCTGCACGAAGTTCAGAAAGGGGTGATTGGTACCCGGTTTGTCATTCAGGCCATGGCTGGCGTGGGGATTGTTTCCGCGCGTGCTATCGGTACTGCCTTCATGGACCTGAAGGACTTGATGACCTCAGTCCTGCCATCGAGCCAGAAGAGATCTTTCGATAAGATGACCGCCGATGTGCAGCAGTTCGCACGCCAGCTCGTGCAAGTTGTCAAAGAAGCAGAATTGCAAGGACTGAAAGACATGGCTGCACTGGAGCAGTCATTTAAGACCGCTGGCGGCAACACTGGCGATGATGGCGATGAGATCCCGCGTCTGAACAAAACCAAAGAGCAGATCATTGATCTCACTCATCAGATTTACAAGCGTGGCGTCGCGGAAAGAGAAGTTGCCAAGGAGATCAAGAATCAGGCTGACGCTGAGGAGGAGGCCGCCCGGGCGCTGATTCATCTGAATAACACGATGGCAGCCGAGGCCGGAAAGGTTCTGGATGAGCAGCGGCGTGTCAGTGAAGTACAAGAGGAAGCGGCAAAGAACCACATTGAGGCTGTCAAAGCCATCGAGCTTCAGCACCTCGATTTCCAGCGTCAGATTGGCGCAATATCGGAAAGCGATTACGAGCAACAACTCCAAAGGCTTTTGCAAAAAACCGCGGCTGAAGCTCAGGAAGAATTGCGGATCAAACTCAGCGCCGCCAATCAAGGAACCGCCGAATACGCCCGAATACTGGCGGAAATTCAAAGGCTGGAAGACAAGTCCAGAATTGAACTGGAGCATGCTGAGCACCAGTCTTATCTGCGCCGCAACCAGGCATTACTTCAATTCGTTAGGCAAGCGCAGAACATCAACCAGCAGCTACAGGCCTCTTTTTTCAATGTAGTCAATGGCATGAATCAGAGCCTCGCGCAGTTTGTAACTACTGGCAAGGCCAACTGGGCATCCCTCGCATCGAGCGCGATCACAAGCATTTTGGATATCGCTCTGCGTTCGATTGAGGCTGACATCATTATGGCGCTGAGCAAGACTCAGTTTTTCGCAGAGGTCCTTGCTTTGCTCGGAATCCACAAAGCCGTGCACAAGACGAGCGCACATGAAGAGGCTCAGTCTTCCGCGCATGCAGCGGCCGCTCACACCCTCGCGGATGTCCCCTACCCTGCAAACATTCCAGCAGCGGTAGGCGTGGAGGCTCTCGGAATGGGGTTCGCCGCTGCGACCATGTTAGAAGTCGGTTCGTGGAAGATTCCGGACACAATGCCAGCGATCCTGCATCCGGGAGAAATGGTTGTTCCGGCCTTTGAGGCTGGGCTGTTCCGCCAGAAAAGTGGCCTTCAGGCCGCTGCGGAGAACACGCTTGCGCGAGGTGACACATTTCACATAAGCCCTCACTTCATCATCAGCACCGTGGATGCTGACAGTTTCGATGGTCTATACCAACGAAAAATCCGCGGGCAGATGAAGAGGGACCTACTGGGCTGGCTGGATGACTGGAAAAAGAAGAATCGGTGAAACACTGGCTTTCTCGCTTCACCAACTCTGTAGTATCATGCTGGGCGTCCCCAGAGGGAAACTGCAGTAAAGCAGGTTGCGCCATGAAAGCAGTTACATTGATGATCGCCGGAATCTTCTTGGTGTTTGGGCTGATCATAGTGGTATCCAGCAGTGTTGATCGTTTCAATGCCCAGCAACAGCAAAAATCGGACCCATGCGATAGCAGATCTTATGCGTTCTTATACGCCTTGAAGCAGGGCGATTCCGCAGCGGCCGCATTCTGGAAAGCGGGAACAAAACCACAGCGGCTGTTCTCGGTTAGATCGTTTGATCTGGTAAAGTCCGGAAACTTTCTGCCGGCGAAGTCTAAGCCCTACAAAGTTGCGAGAGTTTATTATCAGTACCAGGTGGCCTCCAGCACCGAGGACGGCATGCCAATCACCAAGCGTTGGGACATTGTGCTTGAGCCATCATCCAAGGATGCCCTAGGCCAGCCATGTGCGATTGTTGATCTGGTAAATCCTGGTCAATAGCGAAAAGATCAAGTTTTTCACCGAGCAGCCCTAAGGGGCTGCTTTTTGTTGGCTAAACTCAAGGGCCAATCGGCAACCACTGGCGCGAAAGCGCTGTGTTGCTGGCCTGGCACACGTTAAGCACGGAACCGGTCGGAGTGTTCAAATTCATGAGCAACTTACTCTTTCCAAAAATCAAAGGTCTGGCCTGGGACGTGGTGATCAATCCTACGTTCTCGACTGAGATCCAGGAGTCGCTGGCCGGACGCGAAGTGCGGATACAGAATTTTCAGAATCCGCTGTGGGAGTTCACGCTGCACTATGAGTATCTGCTGAACGATCCGCGGTTTCGCGATGAAAACGAGCAGACACCATTGGAAACGCTGGTCGGATTTTTTCTGGCGCGCGGCGGACAGTTTGACGACTTCCTGCTCAACCTCACCGATCTCACCGGACGTTTGGAAGATTCCGTCTACTCCGGCCAGCCGATCGGAACCGGTGACGGCAGCACCAAGTCATTTCAGATCGTCCGCAACTTTGGCGGCTTTCTGGAAACTGTGCAGAACCCGATGAACCAATCGGCCAGCGTCTACGTGAACGGCATCGCGAAAGTGCAGGGAACAGATTTCACGATTTCGAACGGCCTGGTAACGTTCGTGTCCGCGCCGGCAGTTGGCGCCGCGATCACAGCCGACTTCGTAATGCTATACCGCGTCCGCTTCCACACCGGCACCTCACGCAGCGGCAAAGAAGGAATCGAGCTGTCGAATTTCTACTACAACCTGTATGAGTGCAAGGAAGTGCAGATGGTATCCGTGCGCAAATAGCGTGTTTTTTTCTTTATCTCGAAAGCGGGGCTTTTTTCTTTACCCCGAAACGAAGTGAGGGGGCCATACCCTCACGAAGATGCGTCGTGGCTATATGGATCCCTCGCTGCGCTTCGGGATAAAGAAAAAGCCTACCGGACCGAAGCAGTTTTTTGCTGGCCGGCGAAGTATCCGCTCTTGGTACGGATCTGAAGGTCTTTGTAGCCTGAGGCGCGGGCCACTACCCTTACCCGGCGGTAGCCGCCGTTGACTTGCGGGTTGGTGGGTTTGTAGGTGATGGTGTATTGGTTGCGGATGTCGCGAGCCACCTGCTGGCTTACTTCGTCAACCTCGTCAAGGTTCTTGGGAAAGAAGGCCACTCCACCGGTTTGTAGGGAAAGCGCTTCCAGAGCACGCTTGGCCCGCCGTTCTTTGCCTTCGCCGCCCAGGATTCCGATGGTATAGATGGTGGGTCCGTTCTCATTCTGGACGTTGCGAATGGCTTCTTCCAGCGTTTGGCGGCTCTCATTGTCTTCGCCGTCGGTGATCACGAGCAGCACTTTCTTGTCTTTGCGTCCGAGTTTGGCCAGATGGTCAGCAGCAGCAATCACGGCTTCGTAGAGGGCCGTGCCGCCCCTGGAGTCGAGGCGATCCAGGGCCTCGCGCATGAGGTTGATGTCGCTGGTGAAATCCTGGTCGAGATAAGGTTCGTCGTTGAAATTCACTACGAAGGCTTCGTCATCCTTGTTGCTGGCTTTCACCAGGTTCACCACCGCTTTGGTAACGGCGGCGCGCTTTTCCCGCATGGAGCCGGAATTGTCCACCAGGATGCCGATAGAGACCGGAACATCGTCGCTGCGGAAGTTAACGATTTGCTGGGGCTGGTCATCTTCATATACGACGAAATCATTCCTGGAGAGCGTCGTCACCAAATGCCGTTTCTGGTCCAGGACCGTTACCGGCAGAATGACCTCATTGCTCTGCACTATCATGCGGTATCCGCTGTCACCTTTGGTGACTTCGCCCACAGCACCGCGTCCGGCAGGCACATTAGGAGCGGGTGCCGTCTCCTTCTTGGTGGCCATATTCGCGGGACGCATCCACACGGGAACAGCCGGATCGGATGGGTCTACATCAGCCGGCAAGGGCGTAGGTTGGATCTTCTGCTGGGTTGTCTGAGTCTGGGGCTGACCATCGAAAGCGAGGGCCCGGGAAGAGCAGAGACCAAGCAGAGAAAAGGCACAAATCCACAAAGCCGCATTATTGCGAAGGGGCATAGTATCCGGTTCTGGCGAAAACGTTGAGATGGGGCAGGCCTTTGGGCGGAATCAGCTTGACTTTGATTTTACGCCAATGGCCGTCCTTGGTCTTGTTGCTTGGACGGTAGCCGAGCACATATTGGTTGCGCAGCTCTATCCCAATCTTTGTTGCCACGTCCGCCAGTTCGTTAGGGTTATTGATCGTGAACATGCGCCCGCCGGTGACTTCCGAGATGCCAGTCAA
>WNFP01005315.1_pt1 | contig 10368 bp, 7 predicted proteins | sample 5400201 | NCBI WGS metagenome assembly WNFP01 (sample SAMN13153355, study PRJNA577476) | soil metagenome | isolation source: 115 cm saprolite under Madrone tree | place: USA:California | collected 2016-06-14
GCGCAGACGCGATCAGCCCACCTCGACCATCAAGAGACTCGTGCTGAGAGAACCGCCAGACGATCACGTCAGCCGAACAAACCGTGTTCGATACCGACCAGCAGCTCCTCTACTGCAAGAGCCCCGGATTCGGATTTCAGGGCCTGCATCGGGGTTCGCTCTCCAAGGGCGGACTTTGGGCTCCGTAACCAATCCGCGGCATATTCAGGCTTCCCGCTAAACGCCTGCTGCGCGCGCGCCGTCACGCGCGCGATGCGCACCGCTTTATCGGCTTCGTCGCGCGAAAGCGACTGTCCCAAGGATTCGCGCCGACTCAGGGTGCGACGAGGTGCAATCAGCTGAAAGATCTCCTCGTCCGTGAGACCGCCTCGAGTGCGCAGAGTCTCGACCACCCCGACCACAAGGCCCTTTTCAACACGCTCCATCAAATCGACCTCGGAATGCAACGCAGACTTAAACCCCAGCAACAAGCTCATGCGCTCGTACAGCGACAGCGAAGCGGCCCTTTCTCGAGATCCCGCAGTTCTAACGCTCGAAACAACGCTCATTACAGAATCCCTGTGCCATTTGCGCATATCTTATGCGCAAATGGCCAAACAGACAAGGTTTGGCATCGGACTCCGCCGTCCCACTCGAGCGGTTATTGTTCGCCGCGCAGGGTGACCAGAGCAACGCCGATTGCTCCGGAAAAATACAAATACGCCAACACAGGCAACAGTAGGAGCGAAATAACGGCAGAAATTCGAGCCAGCCGAGCCAGGAATGTCGACCGGCAGTTCGATGCACATTGATACGTCGCGACGGTCACGTAGGCGCTGAACAAGAGTTCGAACACCACGTAGATTCGCGTCGCAAGTTCGTTGCCGGAATCGACAGCCAAGCCAACCGCGCTCACCAGGATAGAGCCTAGTATTCCGTAGAGCCAAAATACCTTGGACAGCGACGTCTTCCCCAGCAACGGCTCGCTCAGAAATAATTTCAAGTTCACTGAACCCCCTCGCAGCCGGCTCAGCGCGGGCGCAGCTGCGCGTAGTACAGAGACACCATCCAGCATACCTCGGCGGTGATTTGCGCTTCCTGCGCCGGCGCCTCGAGGGCCATTTCGGTGGCAGCGTACATGACTTCCGTCGAGAGCCGCGTGGCTGCCAGCAGGCGCTTGTGCGAAAGATTGGGATATTGCGGCTGCAAGGCCTTGGCCAGACGCCGCGCCACCAGGTCGCGCGATTCGATCCGTACGGCGTGCAGCAGCGGCACGGCCCGCATCGCGCGCATGATCCAGATGCCACCCGGTTGACGGCGCGTAATGGTATTCACTTCGGTCTGCAGCCGTCGATTGCTCTCGACGGTCGCCGCCAGACTCGAAGAATTCAAACCGCCCTCCGCCATCCAAGCGAACACGGCATAGTCTTGGGCGCGCATCAGTCGCCTGCCCAGCTCCTGAAGGACCGCGTACTTGTTCGGGAAATAGCGGTACAGCGCCGGCGGCGTCATCCCGGCACGTTTGCAGATGAGGTTGGTGGACAGCCCCTCGAAACCCACCTCACCCAGGAGCTGTCCGGCCGTGCTCAGTAAGTACTCGAAGGTCGATACCCCGGTTGGACGCGACGGGGTGATCTTGGTACCCAGTTTGACCGAGCCGGACGCGCGCTTGGCGGCCACCCTGTTCCTCCTCATGCCTCATGCCTCGCGCGGCCGCGTGACCACGCGGAGCCCAGTGGCGATCGCGAAGCAGACGGAAAGACAACCTGCGCCCAACCAGAGCGCTCCGCGGGTATCGTTCGGACTGATGAGCATCGCCGCCACCGTGGGTCCGATGCTGCTGCCCAGCAGGCCCACCCCGCTGGTCAGCACCGCCGCGCGCCGCGACGGATCCGCTTCGATGAGCATGGGTACCATGAACGGCAAGATGAACAGCCAAATGAATCCAAAGATCGCGGCATCGATGAAAAACACCGACGCCGTTGGCCGCGTACCCAAAACCCACACCATGGCAAGATCCACCAGCGTGCACGCCACCAGAGTGGGATACCAGCGTAATCGTCCCGCGAACAGGGTGGCGGCCGTGCCGCCCAAGACTTGAAATCCCAACGACACCTGCACCGCCGAGTCCGACACCTGGCTGGAAAGTCCCGCCTCGCGGGCGATGGGATCGTAGTAGACCCAAATACTCACAATGAACATCATCAACAGGAAATTGACGACGAGACCCGCCACGCCCAACGGCGGCGGAAGTCCGCCGGCAGGCGAGTGGCCCGTTTTTGGCAGAGGCACGAAGGCGCGCGGCAGCAACAGGGCGGCCGCGCCGCTCGCGAGACCGGCAATTGCGAGGAGCGCGAAGTCGCCCTGCGCGCCCCACTTGGGCTCGGCCCAGACACTCATGGCGGCCACGAACAACAGCTGGGTGAGCGTCTGCACGGTGAGATAAATGCCGGCCCAGCGATCCGGTGCGGCCGAGCGCGCAATCATGCAGGCAGCCACCCAGATGAGAATGCCGCCGGTGAAGCCGGTGAGCGCGCGCACCGCCGTCACCATCTCGCCCATGGCGAAGGGCGTGAGCCAGTTGCCGGCCGCCAGCACCAGGCTGGTGATGAGCGCAATCGCCGGCAACCGCCGCGGCGGTAAGAACGCGGCCGCGAATGCCGCGGCCAACCCCATGCTCAATAGCTCAGCCGAAGCCGCGTGCCCAAGCTGAGTAAGGGTGATGTGCTGTTCCGCCAGGAGCGCCGCCAGCACCACGGGCTGCACGCCGGGAATGAGTATCCCAATGGTGCCGACAAAAAGAATCATGCCGATCTGCAGTCCGGCAGGACGCGGCCCGATCCATTGAGCGTGCGGCACCGTTCAATAGCGCCAGTTGAACTCAACCCCGGCGATGCGCGGCGTCCCCACGATACCCTGGATGAATCCGAAGGTGCTGGTGAGATCGAACTTGTCGGAATAATACTGCCTGTTGGCCACGTTGTTGACGTACGCGCCGATCTCCAGGTGCTTCGTGAACTCATACGAGGCGCGCAAATTGCCGATCCAGTAGGCGTCTTGCTGAATATAGGGATCGTTGTAGACGTCAAAGAACACGTGGCTCTTGTAGTTGGCGTTACCCTCCAAGTTGAGCGCGCCCTCGCCCAAGGGAATCCGGTACTGCACCAGCGTGGACGCCGACACGTGCGGCGCCAGCGGCAGCTGATTGCCGGTAAAGCTGGAGAGTGCTGCGGCCAGGTCGGCATTCGACCTATCCACCTTGGTTTGCAGCAAGCCGAGCTGCAGTGTCGCCGTCAGCTGCGATGTCGGCTTGACCGTGATCTGCAAGTCGAGGCCTTTGGTGTGAGCGTCGGCGTTGACGAGGTCGTTGACCGGCAGGCTACCAGGCACGTTGATGAGCTGGAACACCTGCATATCGTGGTATTTGTTGTAGAACAGCGAGGCGTCGACGATGAGACGGCGGTCGAGCAAGGTCGACTTCATACCCAGCTCGAAAGTCTCAACGTGCTCCGGTTTCACCGGCCGCAATTGAAACTCGATCTCCGCTGGCACCAAACTCAGGAAGCTACCGTTGAAGTCGCCGCTTTTGAAACCGGTGGCGACGCTGGCATAGGCGAGAATGTCCTTGGTGAAACTGAAGTTGAGTCCCGTGCGCCAGGAAAAGGCGCCGTTCTGCAGGAACTCGTGCGCACTGCCGACGGGCAGGGTCGGACCGAAATTGCCTTCGCCGCCCTGCTGGTATCGGATCGTTCCGACATAGTCGAACGTTCGATGCTCATCGGTGAATCGCCCGCCGAGAATCAACTTCAACTGATCCGTCAACAGATACTCGCCTTGTCCGAACAGCGCACGTGCGTCGGTGAATTGCTGGCTCACGTCGAACGCCTGGAAAGCGATGCCGTCGAAAGCGCCCGGAAACCCGACGACCGTATCGCCGCCCAGGCCGAAAAACAGCGGCTGGTTCTGATGAAGTTTTTCGTGCAGGTAGTAGGCGCCTGCGACCCAATTGTACGAATCGCGGTTCTGCGAAACCCGAACCTCCTGTGAATAATTGGTCGAGCGCACGCCGTAGTTGATCTCGAGCAGCTGATTCGGCGACGTATCCGTGTCCTCGGGATGAAGTTTGTCGTTGTAGTCGATCGCCGAGATCGAAGTGACATTCACGACCCCGGTGTCGTAGTCGACGCGCAGGTAGGACCCTACAGTCGTGACCCGCAAATGCTGCTGCCGATTGTAGGCGCCGTCGTAGAACTTGCCCGGCGTGCCGTAACCGAACAAGTCGGTGCACTGGCCGGCGTAGGCGGCCGCCGGGGAGCACACCGTGGGAGAAAGGTTGCCCAGCGTGGTTGGATCGAAAGTACCGATATGCCGGTACTCCACCGGCCGGTTGTTGACCTGCCCGGCGTGCACATTGAAAAGAATCTTCAAGCCGCCGAGGGGTTTGAACAACAGCATGCCGCGTGCCGCGTAATTGTTGGCGCCGTTTTCGTTGTCGCCCGTGAGCAGATTGTGCATGTAGCCGTCGGAGCGGTTCGCGTTGAACGCGTATCGCCCATCGACCGTCGAGGTGATGGGGCCGCCGATGGCTCCCTCGAGATTGGCGGTGTTGTAGCTTCCGTAGTCCGCGTGCATATTGGCGGAAAAGTCATCGGAGGGTTTCACCGTCGTCATGTTGATGGCGCCGCCATTGGTGTTGCGCCCGTAGAGCGTACCTTGTGGGCCCTTCAACACTTCGATGCCCTGCAAATCGTAGGTCGCGAAGGTCTGCGAGGACGGCGAGCTTAGATACACTTCGTCCACGTACACGCCGTTGGGACCGGCGTTGTTGGTGTCGTAATCGTTGAGCCCGATGCCGCGAATGCTGATCAGCGGCTGATTGCCCGCCCCCGCAGGCAGCGCAATCTCCACGTTCGATGCAAATTGGCCGATATCCGAGGACGAACGGATTCCGAGCTGCTCGATGTCCCGGGCGGTAAAGGCTTGGATGCTGATGGGGACGCTTTGAATATCTTCGGCGCGCCGTTGGGCGGTGACCACGATCGTTTGCAGCTCGTTGTCGCTCTCGCTCGCTGCCCCGCCCGCGCTCTGCGCCATCGCGAGACCGCCGCCGGTCAAGGGAGTAAGGGCCGCAAGCACGAACCCCGGAGTAATCCGCCACGCCGTCAATCTCGTCACATCCCGCATCGTTGGCTCCCAGTTTTATTTCGAGTGCTAGTTGGCGCTACTGTGGACGACTGCAACTCACTGTAGTAAATGCCACACACTCACCGGTGTCAACGCCGAAATGACGACATTTTTTCGCAACGCGGGGCGTCAAACGTGTTGGTGGGGACCGCTTCCGGATTGCGCTTGACTGCCTGCAGTACTATTCACTATCGTTGACAATCCCATGACCCACCCCCCCTCGCTGCTCTGCATCGGCCTGACCACCGTGGACGTGGTGGCGCTTCCGGTGCGGCTGGAGCCCTTTGACGGCGTGCGGCTCATCGATGCCGTGCAGATGGCACCCGCCGGCACGGCCGCGGGCACCGCCCTGGTCGCCGCCAAGCTTCGAGTGGCGACGCAACTGGCAGGTGCCGTGGGCCCGGACGCGGCGGGACGATTCATTCGCGGTGAGCTCATTCACGCCGGGGTGGATGTCGCCTTGCTCGAGGTGTTGCCGGGGCTGCCCACCTCCGCCACGCTGATACCCATCGATGCGGCGGGTAACCGCATGATTTACCATTCCCCGGGTGCCGCCGCGCTGATGAGTTTGAGCGATGCGCTCAAGACGGCGGCGGCAAGCGCGAGTGCAGTGCACTATGCCGGCGTCGGCGCGCGCAATCTCGACGGCCATGCCGCGGAGTTCCTGGCACCCGCCAAGGCGCGCGGGGCTTTGATCACCTGCGACTTGATTGCCCCCGGTCCCAACAGCGCTGAGGAACTGCGCCGGCTGCTGCCGTACATCGATGTATTCATGCCGAGCGCGGTCGAGGCGCGCTTCGTCACCGGCGAAAGCGATCTGCCGCGGGCGGCGCAGGCCTTGCGCGACTGGGGCGCCGGCGCCATCGTGATCAAGAACGGCGCGGACGGCGCACTCGCCCTGGATAAGGCGGGCCGCTTGGGAGTCGTTCCAGCGGTCAAAATCGACCGCGTTGTCGACACCACCAGCTGCGGTGACAGCTTCTGCGCCGGATTCATCGCCGCCACCTTGCGCGGCCGACCCTGGGGTCAGGCCCTGAGGTTCGCAGCCGCGACCGCCTCGTTGGTGGCGCGCGGCCCGGCAACCTTGGGCGTACTTGAATCCTACGCCCAAGCGGATGCCATCGCCGCCGCGGCATCGGCATGATGCCGTCGCTGCAGAGGGACGAGGTGCTGCAACGCTTCCGCGATCATGGTCAAAACGGAGATGAACGATGACTGCATCCACGCCCAGGGACTCACAGCTGCGCCGCCGGGCCGAGGCGGTGATTCCCGGCGGCATGTACGGACACCAATCGGTGGCGGCCTTGCCGGACGACTATCCGCAGTTCTTCGCGCGCGGCGCGGGTGCGTACCTATGGGACGTCGACGGATCGCGCTATCTCGACCTGATGTGCGCCTACGGGCCGCAGCTGTTCGGGTACGCGCATGACACCATCGACGCCGCCGCCATCGAACGCATTCGTCGAGGCGATCCGCTGACGGGCCCGACGGAATACATGGTGAGCTTCGCCGAGCGCATGACGGCATTGGTGACGCACGCCCAATGGGCGATGTTCTGCAAGAACGGTACGGACGCGACCACCATGGCCTTGGTGACGGCACGCGCCCACACCGGGCGCAAAACCGTGGTGCTTGCCAAGGGCGCCTATCACGGCGCGGCGCCCTGGTGCACCCCGCGCACCGCGGGCACGACGCCGGAGGATCGCGCCAATCAGCTCTTCTGTACTTACAACGACATCGAAAGCCTCGAAGCCGCCGTGGCACGCGCCGGCGGCGATCTGGCCGCCATCTTGGCCTCGCCGTTCAAGCACGATGCGCTGGTGGATCAGGCGCTGCCGGATCCTGCCTATGCACGCCGGGCCCGAGAGCTCTGCGATGAACGCGGCGCCTTGTTGATCGTGGACGATGTGCGCGGCGGGCTGCGCGTGGCGCGCGATTGCTCATGGTCGGTGGTCGGCGTGCAGCCGGATCTGTCGAGCTGGGGTAAATGCATTGCCAACGGTCATCCCATCTCGGCGCTGATGGGCGCCGAGAAAGCGCGCGCAGCCGCGACTCAAATCTTCGTGACCGGCTCCTACTGGTATGCCGCTTCGCCCATGGCCGCCGGCCTCGAAACATTGCGCTTGGTCCAGGAAACCGACTACCTGGAGAGGTTGCAGTCCTTGGGAGAGCGATTGCGCACCGGGCTCGCGGAGCGCGCCGCGGCGCACGGATTCGGCTTGCGCCAAACCGGGCCCGTGCAAATGCCGCTGTTCCTGTTCGATGAGGATGCGGATCTTCGCGTCGGCTTTGCCTGGAGCAGCGAGATGCTCGAGCGCGGGATTTACGTGCATCCCTGGCACAACATGTTCCTCAGCGCCGCGATGACGGCGGCGGATATCGACGCCGCCTTGGATGCCGCGGAGGGGGCTTTTGCCGCCGTCAAAGCGCGCCGCGCAACGCTGCGTCCTGCCGAGAAGTTACAGGCCTTTCGCCGATAAGGAGTTCACGCGGGCTTGCGGCGCAGGGCCGAGTACAAATGGTTGTCAGGGTCCGGCCAGGCGAACTTTTCCCGCAATCCGGCGAGCGTGCGGCGATACACGCTGACTTCGACGTAGTTGGCATGGCGCGGCGAATCGATGTAGTTCACCGTGCCGCGCAAGTTGGGTCGATCGTTGGCTTTCAGCGCCGACCATTCCTCCGCGCCGACGCCCGACTGCCGAATGTAGGCATCCATGGCCGCCATCTGCGCCATTTCGTCGAAGCGCTGGTAGCCCGCCGAGGCGAACTCGACGAAGCCGACCACGGACAGTCCCTGCAGGCGCCGATGGAAGATATTCAAGTAAAGCTCCGGATGTCCTTGCTTCCAAGTGAACAGCGCCGGATCGATATAGGGAATTCGATACTCGTAACCGGTGGCAAACAGAATCAGATCGATGTCTTCGACCGACCCGTCGACGAACCGCACTCCGGCGGCCGTGAAATTCTGGATGTCACCCTTGGCCTGCAGGTCGCCGTGCGCCAAGTAGTGCAGGATTTGCGTGTTCATGATGGGATGCGATTCGAGCGCCTTATGGTCGGGAGCCGGCAGCCCATAGCGCGTCAGATCGCCGACCAGCGCCGACAGCATTTTACTGGGGTCATCCGGCACCGCCACGCCCTTGGGAAGCGTTACTTGTCCCGATAGAAACACATCGGTCGGAACGCCGAACATGTGCTTCGGTACGAAGTGATAGCCACGGCGCAGGCTGATAAAGGCGCGCGCCGCGTTGCGCGCGGCATCGCAGGCAATGTCCACGCCCGAGTTGCCCGCGCCGACGATCAAGACGCGCTTGCCTGCGAGACTCTCCGGGGATCGGTACTCGACCGTGTGGCGCACTTCGCCCTTGAACTCATCCAGTCCCGGATACGACGGCAAGTTGGGGTGCCAGGTGACGCCGTTCGCGCAGATCACGCCCTTGTACACCGCGGTTTCGCCGCTGCTCGTCGTCACCCGCCAACCATCGATGGCGTTTTCGCCGAGAGGGTAGGCCTGCATGACCTGCGTGCCGAAGCGTATGCCGGCGCGCAACTCGAAGGCGTCGGCAAAATCCCGTATGTAGCGCAGCAACTGGCGGTGGTCCGGATAGTCCGGGTAGTCCTTGGGCATGGGCAGCCCGAAAAAGGACGAGGTGTATTTCGAGGAGATGAAGTGCGCCGACTCGTACATGGAGGAGCCGGGATTGTCGATATCCCAGATGCCCCCGACACCGGAGTGCCGTTCGAACTGGTCGTAAGGAATGCCGGCGAGCTTGAATGCTCGGGCTGCCAGGAGCCCACAGGGTCCCGCGCCCACGATGCAATACTTGCCGTCATAGTGAATCCTGGGAAGCGGCCGCGTACTGTCGGCGCGGAGGTCGGATTCCGCCAGTGCGGAAAAGGTGCGCGGTTTATGCCGCCGCAGCCAAAACGCGAAGCCGATGCCGAAGGCGACGGTCGCGACGTAGATGAGCGGCAGCCATTCCACTCCCGGCAAGGCGCTGGTGGACAGTAAACGGAACTTGGCGGCCACCAAACCGGTGGCCAGCGCCAGTCCGATCGCGCCCAATGCCGAGGCCGCCACCACCATGGGCTTTATTTCCCGGCGCCGCCGGCCCAAATAAAATACGATGGCGACCGCCGCAAAACCCTGCAGAAAAATAATGCCGAGGGTGCCGAATCCAATCAGCACCGGCACGCCGGATTGGTAGGGATCGACACCCGTCATGCCGAACGCCGCGACGCACACGACTGTCGCGAGCGTCACGGCAACGCTGGCATTCGAGGGCGCAAAGCGGTTCAGCCGGCCCAATGCCACCGGCAATAGTTTTTCGCGGCTCAGCGCGAACACATAACGCGAAGCGGCGTTATGGATGGCGAGATAAGTCGCCAGCAATGATGTGCAAACGAGAATGCCCATGAGGTCGGACACGGACTTGCCGCTGAATGTCGACACCAGATTGAACATCAGCAGCCCGCTCTGCTCAGCCGCCGCGCTCGCCGCCATCCCGGCGCCCAGCGCACCGACGGTGACCCAGGAGGTGAGTAGATAAAACGCCGCGATCAGAAACACCGAGGTGTACGTCGCGATGGGCACGCTGGTGGTCGGTGTCTTGCTCTCCTCGCCATACAGCGCGGCCGATTCGAATCCGATAAAGGATGTAAAGGCCACCATCAACCCGGCGCCCAGTCCCGGCGCCATCACCACGGAGGGCGCGAACGACTCGAGCGGGAACGCCGCAGCGCCTTTGGCCGCGATGACGCTGATGTCGAAAATGGCGAGGATGGCCACTTCCGCCGCCATGAGCACGCCCAAGATCTTGGAAGATAGATCGATGGACCGGTAACCGAGGATGGCGACCGCCGCCATCCCGCCGGCCGCGTACAGCAGCCATGAGAAATGAATGTTGAGCTCGCTGAGCACCAGGTCGAGAAAATAGCCGAAGAAGGCTGCCAGCCCGATGGTGAACGACACATAGGCGATTACGGCTGTATACGCGGCGCCGACTCCGGCGCGTTTGCCCAAGCCTTTGGCGACATAGGTGTAGAAGGCGCCGGTATTCACCACGCGGCGGCTCATGGCGGCATAGCCCACGGCGAAGCAAATCAGCGTGATCCCCGCGAACAGAAATGCCCCGGGCGTTCCCGCGCCATTGCCGCGCGCGAGCGCGATCGGCAGGTTGCCGATCATTGCCGCCAGCGGCGCTG
>WNFP01009012.1_pt1 | contig 10368 bp, 14 predicted proteins | sample 5400201 | NCBI WGS metagenome assembly WNFP01 (sample SAMN13153355, study PRJNA577476) | soil metagenome | isolation source: 115 cm saprolite under Madrone tree | place: USA:California | collected 2016-06-14
CGGACGACTGCCTCCAGAAGTATGAACTCCACTGCCGCTGGAATCGGGCGCATAGCGGGCGGGCTGGAGCGGTTGTACCAAAAGCGCCATCAGCCCTTCGGGGTCCAAATGTTTAGAGTTCTACGCGTCAGAGCGGAGGACGTTCAGCGCGGCGTCAATGCGGTGGCTGAAGCGAAAACACCAAGCGCTGTAGACTTGCCGCAAAGAGGCTGGATGAACGGGTTGTGTCCCTCGTTGTTCAGTTCCAAGCTGCGTCGGGCGGATATGGAACGGCCCGTTGCTCCCCCGGCGCATGGACCTGCTGCGAACCAAAGCGGTCCAAAGACTTACTCCAAAGTGAACGTGTCGCATGCATCTGGGGGTGTGTTCCAACGGCTGGGACCTGTACCGGGTTCCTCGGTCCGCGTATCCGGCGGCCCTGAAGTGCGCGGGAAAACATGCAGGCTGTTTTTGTCGCCTTTCATCGCGAGCCGCGGCTCGATATGCGGCAGAATGTCCACGACTTTTATTGTCGCATACGCCCCGCGCTCTCGTGCAAAACTCCGGAGGGGTCGCTAGCAGGACGTATTATGAAGAGCACCGCTAACAACGAGGAGGCTAAGGTGACGATCGCTTCCGATCTCTTACAACGACATATCCAGACGCTCGTCGCCGACAACGCGCAATGGCAGACGCTGATCGCCGATGATATTTTGTGGGAACTCGCCTACGCACCATCCATCGGCCATCCGGCACAGCTGTCCGGGCGGGAGGAAGCGGTCCGTCACGCAATTTGGTTCGTCGGCGCTGTGGAGAAGTTCCGCTTTTTCGAACTCAAGCTGTACGCGTTAGCCGATCCGGAACGTGCAGTCGCCGAAGTCAAGGGGGAGGGGCTCATCAAGTCTACGCGACGTATGTATCGCCAGGATTATGTCGTATTCCTGCGTGCCGCAGGCGGCAAGATCGCGTTCCTACGAGAATATTTCGATCCTGTGCGTGCGGCTAGGGCACTTGACACGCCGATCCTTGGTCTCGAATCCTGAGGACAACGGACGGGCCAAATCTTTCGTCGGTCAGGGCCTGATCCCACATCTCGAAACGATACTTCGACCGAGAAGTCAGCAACTCGTAGTTGTACTCTGTGTCCACGTAGCGGATTGTGGTCGGTTGACAGCAATTCGGAAGTAATTCCGAGAGGCGAGAGTGCGCGACTACTGTCGCGGTAGGGACGACCATCGCTGGCCGCCCCCCGCACAGATCCGTACGTGCGCGTTTACGCATACGGCTCTTATCGAGGATGAATGGCGTCGAAGCGCTTGTCGGGATAGGGATGCAGAACATGAGGGGCCCGAATCCACCGGCTTAACAGTGGGTTGAGACGGTCCCACCCCACCTGCGCGCGTTGACTGCGACGCACTAAAACGCTCCGCCACAGTCGGGTTACGCGACGCCTGAAGACGCGCAACTGACCGGTGTTACCGGGGCACTGCATGGTATTGGTAGTAGCCCTGCACAACCTCCCGAAGCCATGCGCCCTAGCAAGAAGATCGCCGAAGCCAACCAAGTGAAGTTGCCGGAACCGGAGAAGAAAAAAGCTTTAAGGCCAAACCCAAGAAAGGTAACCTTCACAGCTTTTTCCAGTCAGTCAGGCTTTTCAACTCTTCTACGATTTCCATCAATCTTTGAAACCGCCGTGCATTGTCGGCTATAGCAGAGCCATATTTAGGGTCGAGCGAATATTTGCGGTTCTTTTCGGAGAGTTCAGCTATTTCCTGTCTCAACTTCTTGATACGCTCTGTGATGAGTCGGGGCACTACAATCTTCCCGCCAGTTGCCGGGAGTCCTCGCTAAGCGGCGTTGCTGTCCCTGCGCCGAATGCCGCGCCCACAGCCCAAACCAGATCGCAACCAAGGACAACGCAACCAAGATTATGAAGAACGAGATGTCAATCTCGCGCCACAGCCACATCTAAAGTGCCCATAAGCCTCCGAGAGTCTTCGCCATGTGGTACAGCCTAGCTCCGATATGAACGACAGCGGAAAGGCAACCGGGCACCGGAATCATCATTGGAGCGGTGTGCGAGGGAGGATGAGCATCATGCAATGGACACGAGATCTGATCAATACAGTCTTCGCTGTAGGCAACCGAGGCAAGCGATCCACAGAAATCTTTCAGTCGACGGCTTGTCAGAACTACTGCTGGTTTGTAGCCTATCCGGTATACCCAGAGGAGGACGTCATGGAACGCCTTCATCTTAGGCCGCTGCCAGACACTCGCACAGGACGTGATTGCCAGTTCTGCCAACACCACGATCCTGAGTTTGAGAACCGAAATCCAATAGATAGGCTCGTCTCTTCCAAACAAAACGATACAGCCGCAGTACACATGACGGAGAATGGCTACGTATTGCACCGGATGCTTGACCTACAGGCCCGTCTAGCAGCGTGAGTCGGGGCCATTCGGGGCCATAAGGAAAGCATGCGACTTGTTCCGCTGGCGCCTCCGGTTGACCGCCGGGCTAGTACGCAGATAGCGTCCCGTCGGTACGAGACACGAGTACGCATCACAGAAGAAGGCGAGCAGGTCGGGCAGGGCTGGCAATTTTGGGCGAGAAAAAGAAAAGCGGTGAGCGTCAGGTGACCGGATTTTTTGGCAGTCCCATGAACTTCAAAAAGTCGTCGCCGAGCGGACTGAGGCGGAAAGACCGAGTCACTACGGATTCTCGATGCTCTTGGAAAATTTCTTCACTGCATCCACGACTTGACTCTCTCTAGTAAAGCTGGACGGAATGCGAGGCCCGTTCAATCGACGACTTCAGGTTTTCTTCAACCAGTCCGTAAGCGTGCAGCATCTGAAGCGCAAGCAAATCATCGCCTTGCGGCCCCAGTGTCGGTCTCCGATTCCACCTCAACCTGTTTGCTGTCTCGTCACGCAGAGGTTCACCGCGAGTCTGGGGCGGGAGTTGACACCCAGCAAAGAGGAATCGTGTCAGACAACTCTGGTTGGTGGACGACCCGAGAACAGTTCAAGCGAGCCAACTGAATGTAGAGCGCGAAAGGCAACAGCCTTGTACTTCGTATCGGCCCAGGCGAACTCAGCGATGATACGCTGCTGACGCGTGCGACTGACATGGCCATGGAAATGGCGATCATGCAGTACCTGGTCGTGCATACCCCCCAGTTGAGGTTAGGCGATCACACCAACAATCCTAGTCGACAGCAATCCGGCCCGCCGATGAGCTGGCAGGCCGATTCGTTATCACACGTTCCTGTTAAGCAGCTGTCCTGTTGAGCAACACATTGCCAAGCTTCGTGAAGCGATGAGCGAAAGCCACATGGGACATCTCTCCTGATTCCGCCTCATCATCTCCCGACGCGTTACTCTCAATAACCGAGAAGTGGACGTAATCGTAGACATCAATGTCTTCTACTCTGACCAGCAAGCCCGTTGGGTCTCCACAAACATCACCTATTGCGAGTTGAAGATCATACATCATGGTCTTAACCCCCAGTTGTCGGGAATGTCGAATACGAGCGGAGAAGGTGGAGCCCCGTATTTCGTGGGGCTCCAGCACGTTTAGTCAGGATGGTGACTAAGCCGACATCGCTCGACGCTGCGTACGACTCTCGCGGATCGAGGCAACACCCCGGCGGATGTTCAGCCAACCATTTTCCTGAAAGAGATGGAAAAGGTCATAGCTGTAGGGGACTTCGCCGGTGATGATCTCTTCCTTTCCTTGATCATCGGTAACGGAGAAGGCAACCTGCACCGGTTCATCGGGCGAGTTTTGCTTGGTAAAGTGGACGAGTTTTACGTTGAGGGTTGCTTGCTCTTGAGTTTGAGTTTGCATAGGCATTGTTTTTCCCTCGTCCCTAGTTGGGCACTGAATTGTTCACCCTAAAAAAAGACGAAGTACAAGTCAAGCCGACAACGCCACATTTTTTGTAAATCTTTCATCACCGGTGACAATTTGCATAGCTCTGCACCGAGATTAGAACCAGTACGCACGAAGGTCCTTTCCTTATACAAGTTGTCGTGCTTCCTCTCGCGAATCCGTTGAATGAGTCCTTACAAAGCAGAGACGAAGTGAGCCCTGGATTCCGCTTCACTGTCAGAGGTGCAGCACAAACGATATCGAGTAAGAGGATCGCATACAGTTTTCTGGGTAGTTCTACCGAGAGGGACAAATAACAAGGGTTCATCGATCTGCAATCCGTGCTGTACATATCGCGTCCTTACGGCCTAGAACGCTTGACGAGCAGCTTGAACTTTTCAAGGCTTAGGGAACAGCGCACCGAGACTCGATTCGAGATTATCTTTTAAGGGCAATATGCCTGGATGTCTTGTGTCGAAATGATTACGTAACTCATGCTGGAATCAAGAAGAAGGAGTCTGTACTGTCCGAGCCTCTGGAGTATTTAAGATTCAATCTCCGATTGCAAGCACTCACACGTCTGTTGATCTTGCGCCAGTTTGGTCTTGACGAAGCGTCGCTGCTAGGTCGCACAGTATTTGAAGCAGCCAGAAAAGAACGAATGCCATTCTAAGCGTTCGCGACCTTAGGCCTGAACCGAGATCGTTTGCTTCGGGGGTTTGACCTCACGCCAAGGTCGCACCAAATCAACAACAGTCGCGACCGTCCGTCATTGGATCCGACCCGCCCAACAGGTGAAAACAATTCACTATTAAGTTTTGGTATCAGCCAGGAGACAATAGATCACTCGTTGAAGTTCCCTCCGATCGAGATCCCGCAGCACTACTTGCTGTCCCATGGATTTCCGCAGTGATGGGCAGTGATTCGGTGGCGGTGGGAAGATTGATGTAAATACGGCCAGCATTCATGCGAAGGTCCTGCGCCTTCTTGGCGGTGGCATGGTTGACGTTGGCCAACTGCGCCTCCAAGCCCCTCAGGCGGTTCTGACTGCGACGCAGGCTCTGCTCTGTGAGGGCACGTCTCCCCTTGACTTTGGCGAGCACTTTAAGCGCTGCTTTCCGCTCGTACCGGGCATCGCGGCCCCGTTCTCCCCTGAGAATCGCGATCATCTCCCGGGCGACCGCTTCCTTGTCCTTCAAATCCGCCAGCAACTGCTTTGCTTTAACATGTTGGTTGTACTCATGGTCCAGGCTCTCTTTGACATTCGCCAGCTTCGCCGTCTCATGCTCTTTGCTCACTAGCACTGCCATAAGTCACTCCTCCCCTGAGCTTCCGCCGCAGCCATGCCACTCTCTTTTCTTGGAGAAAAGAGGTTCAACCCTCCGCAGCGGGTATCCATGATCCCGGTCGTCTGACCTTGAAATTGCCTGTGCTCGAAACGACTTACGCGGCCTGAAATGCGGCCGCTGTGAATCCCAGCGATCGCAAAACATCATCGTCTATCTCAACCGCGGGGAACCTGAGCAAGAAGCCAGGAGGTGTCTGGGAAAGGGTTCTGAGTTGGTGATCGATCAGATCTGCGTCGAGCCCAAACGTGACAAGCACCGCCCTGGCTTTCTCGATGGCGTTATATTTGTTCGCAGCGCCAGAGCTTAGACCGTGCTTGACTACCGAGATCTCAACACCTCCTCCTTCCGTCTTATCAATGTAAATATCCGCTTTCATGGGAGTTCACCACTACCAACAGTCCTCCTCGGCTTCTGTGAAGGAAATACGGTAAATACTGTAGATGAGCGTTTGGGTGGCAGGCGCGGACCGGTCACGCCTTGGGGTTAAGACGCGGTTATCGCAGAGGGGAACTGAACCGAAATGCCAACGCTGACCGTCGCGGAGACTCCTTTGGGTGATCTGTACGGTGCGCAGTGCTACTTTGAGCACATTCCCGGCAACGGGATGGCGATCCGATTGCGAAAAGCCTTTTCGACCGTCGCCAAGCATTCCGACTCGCGTTTATTAATCGCATTGAGCGTGGCCGGCAGTTCCGGATCTTTCTGCGCCTTTTCGAGCCGGAGGCTGATATTTTCACGGGCGAGATTATCCGTCGAGCGCATGATCGCAAAATCGAGCAGATTCCCAATCATGAGGGTCTCGGGCGCGCTCGCCGAGTTTGCCATGCCACGCGCATCTTCTAAAGCGTTCTTAGCCGGTCCCGTCAGACTCCCTGTCCCCTTGAAATCGCCGATCGCCAAGAGGGCCCTGAGGCCGGCCTTAGCAAATGACTCCCTGAGGTTAGGCTTTTCAGGGTTTGTTTTGTTTGGCGCCTGGGCGACGGCCGAGGCGATAAGCGCGACGAGGACAATAGTGAGCTCGATGTATTTCATCCATGAAGTACCTCAATGAGGAATGTAACCTGGCACCTCAGGACCACCCAAGGTGTCTATGGTAATCCCCCAGGCTTGGAAACCTTGCGTGCGCTTGTGTTCCTAAAACAAGTGAGGCTGGTGAAAAAGTCGGAAGATCGTGGGCTGTTTGGCGGGTAAAAGTTTCTTAGGTGGGCTTGTTCTGAGCTGTACTGTTTTGCTCTGCATGTTGGCTCATGTCTTTCAGCTAACCTGGGGTCTTAGCATTGGCGGTCGTTGCACGAGGAATCGCACCAAGCGTTTCAGGTTCTGAGCGGTGGCTGCGAGCAGGAACTGTTCGCCCACGTTCCACAGTCGGCGCAACCGTACGCGCCCGAGGCGGATGCGATGCTTGAGTTCCGCAAACAGAGCCTCAATCCGGTAGCGTGCTCGTCGGGAATGTTCATAAGCAGGCGTACCGGCCAAGGCGCGTGTCGCTTGTCGGGCCGGTTCGTGCCAGTGCACGAAAAGTTTACGAGAGGGAGCCGAAGTGCAGAGTTTCTTCTGGGGGCATTTTCGGCAATCGGTTGGCCTGGCCTGATATGCATACCCTTGGCTCGTTCGTAGCACACCGCGCAAGCGCAGCGGTTTCCCCTCCGGGCAGTAATAGACGTTCTCCGCAGGCTCAAAACGAAACTGCTCACGGGTGAAATGCCCATCCGTCTGATGGCGACGATCGATGACGGGAATATGCGGTTGCACGCCCTGCGTTAACAACCACGCCAGAAACTCTCCACTGCCATATGCCTTGTCAGCACCCAGACTCTCCGGCTGCAGGCCGAGCCTCTTCACTCCTTCGACCATCCTTCGCGCCGCCACCGTCTCCTGATGGAAAAGCGCCGGTGTGGCTTCTACCCCTAGAATGACCCGACTTGATGTGTCGATGAGATAGTTGTCGTAATAGGCCATCACTGCAGTTCCACCGCCCTTCGTCGCCAAAATCGCGTCGGGGTCAGTGGTGGAAACCATCTCCGCGTCCGACACTGGGTTCAGCTCTTCCAACTCGGCCAAAAACTCTCTTACGGTTTGTGAGATCGGCGCCGCTTCCTTCAACTGCTCTCGCCGAACCCGACTTTGTCGACTGGCGTCGGCTGCAACCAGGGTCCCATCCACGGCCAGATTCTTTCCCGCCACCAAGCCTGCCTCTAAACAGCGCCTCACGATTTCCTCGAATACTTCCCGAAACACTCCTGACTGACGAAAGCGTCCGTGCCGATTCTTGGAAAATGTCGAGTGATCCGGTATCTCCTCTCCGAAGTTCAGCCGCGTGAACCAACGATAGGCCAGATGCATCTTTACTTCTTCCAGCAAGCGTCGTTCGCTGGTCATCCCGTACAAATAACCCACCAACAACAATCGCAGCAGTACCTCGGGATCGATGGAAGGACGGCCCGTAGCGCTGTAGGAGCTTCTCAATCGCTCTCGCACAAAGCTCAGATCCACATGCTGATCGATGAGTCGTAGTAGGTGGTCTTCGGGAATCTGGTCTTCTAAGCGGAAGTAGTAGAACAGCGACTCCGTCCGTTCTTGCTGACCCATCATCGGCGACATTCCTCCTGCTTCTGCTTAGCACACAGGACCCGCGTCACCAACAAAAAAACTCGGTCCCGGGCCGAGTTTTTCAACACTCTCAAGTGTTTGATGACACACGAGAAAGCGGTTTTCGAGCATTGTAGGGAACGCACTTAGAAGCTGAGAATTTAGGCCCTCTGGCCTAAACTAGAAGAGCCAACCATGCCTCCACCGCGCAGCTATTTTCCGCTGTCTGTGCTGCTTGTGATCCCCTTGTTTATCGCCACAAGCGCATCATCTCAGACCGACCACGCAGACGTCCTCCCTTCGAAATTGTTTGCGACCCAACACACGATGGGACAACACCTGAAGGCAAAGGGCATCCCGAACTTTGGCCAGGTCACGCCTACGCTCTATCGCGGCGGCCAACCTTCGGCTGAGGGATTTGAAAGACTTGCCCACATGGGAATCGACATCGTGATCGATACTGGCCGATCGAAGCGCGACGAAACGCTGATCAAGAATCTGGGCATGGCCTACATCTCTTTACCGTGGTATTGTCCTTTTCCCAAAGACGGAGTGTTCGAACGATTTATAAACGTCACGCGAGAAAATCCGGGCAAGAAAATCTTCGTGCACTGCCGGCTGGGCGATGACCGCACAGGCATGATGATCGCAGCCTATCGCATGGGACAACAAGGTTGGACTGCGAAAGAAGCCATGCAAGAGATGCACGAATTTGGCTACCGGGGCCTGCATCATTTGATGTGCCCCGGCCTGGCGGGATACGAGAAGAGTTTCCCCCAGCGCTTGACATCCAGGAAGCCGGGACCCTGACCTTTCCGACCTCACTCGTCAGATGCGTTCAGCAAAACGTGGAAAGCAGGTTGTTAGAGATCTAAGGTCGCCAACATGTACTAATTGACAATCGGTTCAAAACATTGACCTATAATTCGGCAACTCATCATTCTGTTAATCCGATTTGGATTTCAGTGAACAATAGGCAAGGATTGGCAACACTGGTCGGAGAAGCATTGTGAGCACCACTCCTGGTCGGCAAGCGTCCTCTCGAAGACGCCGAAGTGTCGAAGACTTGCAGAACTTGCCGCGCTCTGCGGCTTTGTCCCAGCTTTATCGAGCGACCGAAGCAGCCGCTCCTCCCAACTACCCTCCCGAATCCATGTTTTCTCCTTCGTCGCTCTGGGAATGGTTTCGAAACTATCTTGCCTACCTCTTCAAAAAGAAGCACATGTTCCCGCCTTACACCGCCTCCCCTCAAAATGCAATTTATGATCTGCTGGACGAGAATGGGACAGAAAACGTTCGACTCAGCGTTGCGGGAGACTGGGGAACAGGAACAAATGAGGCAGTAGCTGTCGCGAGGCAGATGACGAATTCTAAACCGCACTTCACCATCCATATTGGCGACGTGTATTACGTTGGCGACCCTCCTTCCGTGAATGAGAACTGCCTAGGCACCAAGAATCCGAATAATAATTACGACGCGGTAACGTGGCCGATAGGGGAGAGAGGTAGCTTCGCATTGAACGGGAACCATGAAATGTACGCAAACGGCGGTGGCTACTTCGATGTTTTTATTCCGAATTTAGGCCTCCGTGATTCGGCAGGCAAAATGCTGGGGCAACAGACCAGCTTCTTTTGTTTGCAAAATAAGTATTGGCGAATAATCGCAATCGACACGGGCTACAACTCCACAGGTATCCTGTCTCTCTTTCCCGGCCTGGGGCTTGTTTGCAAATTGCCTGACGAGCTCATTCAGTGGCTGACCCAGGTTGTCGCACCTGACGAGGACAAGCGTGGCCTTGTCATAATGTCTCACCATCAGTACTACTCTGCCTTCCAAGAGCAATACAGAAGGCCTGCACAACAGCTGTGGGCATCGGGGATTACCAGACCCGTGTTGTGGTTTTGGGGGCACGAACACCGGCTAGCCGGCTACGACTTGTATGGCACCGACAATCTCAAGAGCCACGGGCGGTGTGTCGGACACGGAGGAATGCCGGTCGATCGTGGAACTCCGAAACCCGGTCCCCCTGTTTCTTTTTATGACGATCGGTCATCCACGACCGGTTTCGGTATGAACGGGCACGTGAACTTGTCATTCTCAGGTTCGGAATTGTCAGCCGTTTACATCGATCTAGACGGGAACCAACTGCTACGGGAGCAATGGTTAGCTGACGCGAGCGGAGCAGTGCAACTCCTGTCACAGCAGAAACTGACCAAGGATCCCAATTTTTACGTCGCAGAGCCGCCATCACTGGCACATCCAGGCCGTCCTGATGACTCTTGCGCGGCGAGGTGTTCTGGGCAGCGTCGTTGATTTGAAGCTCGAAGACCAGCAGCGATTCCAGGAATATCTCAAGGCATTGAATCCTTGGGGCTGTTCGATAGAACGCCAAACAGCAGGGCCAAGGAGTACGGGAAGGCCTGATTGACTGGGCCCTTTTTCCTTTACTCACACAGACGGCAGCAGTTTTGCGAACAGGGTCTGTAGGTGGTTTGAAAGACGCTGGAATATCTCGGCACCAGACGGCTTCCTGACTCTTGCATATCGTCTCCTCTGGGACTTAAGATTTGGAAGAC